>Ga0190334_1000250_pt1 | contig 27941 bp, 26 predicted proteins | sample 48720478_MG_FD_161270 | JGI IMG/M metagenome (GOLD analysis project Ga0190334, IMG submission 161270) | Hydrothermal vent sediment bacterial communities from Southern Trench, Guaymas Basin, Mexico - 4872-04-7-8_MG | ecosystem: Environmental > Aquatic > Marine > Hydrothermal vents > Sediment ... | reverse complement strand
TTAGTCTCCTTATATTTCCGGGATGAGTGGAAAGTCAGAAAGCCTTTCCGCTTGACCATCTCCCTTCATCCACCATGTATCTTCAATTTTTATTGTTCCAATTTCAACGGAACTTAAGGGAGCATGGCCTGCACTTATTACCATGTTGGGTTTTACGGGCTTCATCCTGTCTCCTGGGACAATAGTAAGTATTGGAGTTTCCTCGAAGCGAAGCCCCACTCCATGGCCAAATCCATATAAATATTCGTTTTCAAATCCAAATTCCCTGTAAGTTTTAAACACCTCTTCTTCTACTTTGTTAAAAGTTTTTCCCAGTGAAAGGAATTCAGGAAGCCTCTTGTGCACTTCAGCCACGGCTTTTAAAGCACGTTTCCTTCTTTCATTTTTCTTTAAAATAAAAGTTCTGGCAAAATCAAAATAGTACCCCTCAAATGAGGGCATAAGGTCTACAAGCACATATTCTTCCACTTTTTTGGCTCTCGGTTTAGCGTGAACCCTTGGATTTCCGGAGTTTACATATACAAAAATGTCCTCTGACCCGGCTTTTCTCATAGCGTATTCCGCTTCTGCGGCAATTTCCAGTTCTGTTATCCCTGGTTTTATTATTTTCATGACAGCTTCCATTCCTTTAACAGCGATTTCTCCAGCTTTTTTAATTTTTTCAACTTCTGAAGGATGTTTAAACATGCGAAGTTCCATAATAAGTGGGTGAACATCTACAACCTTTCTTTTGGCATGGATTTTCTCGAACATGCTAAAAAGGAGCGCAGAAGAGTCTATGTCAAGGTTAAAGCCAATAACCGGATTATCTACTTTTTTATGAACACTATTTATCAGAACTTTTACGTCTCTGTAAGGAAGAAAATTCTTTATCCATGTTTTTTGACGAAGCTCCGGGATTTCTTCCTCAATGGCAAAAATAATAGGTCCTCCTTCTACAGGAATGAGCAATGCTGGAGGGTCCCAAGATGTGCCGGTAAAGTACCTGAATGCGTACCTATCCCTTATCATTGCCACATCAATTCCTTTTTTTCCCATAAGTTCTTGAAATTTCTTTGTTCTTATTGAATATTCATTTTCCATTTTTGCCTCCTGAGTTATAATTATAACATAAAATCCCTACTAAAATAATAGGAAAAAGATTTTTGTAAAAATTTTTTAAAAGGGAAGGAAAAAGAAGGAAGGGGGGCAATACCCCCCGACCTTTTATTCTTCTCCTTTTACGAAACCAATGGCAAAGAAAAGAGCGACTAAGAAAAGAAGTGGGGCAAGTATTGAAAGTACAACATTTTGGGAGAAGAAAAGAAGCTGTTTTCCTGCTTTAAGGAAGGCAAGAGCCATTCCTCCTACACTTATAAGGATACCTCCTATGGCTACCCAGATGTAAGAGCCCTTAACGGATTTCCTTGCAGCAGCAATTATTGGAGCCAGCACGATTGTGACTCCAGCAATGGCGTGGAAGAGTGGATATACCACTTTGCCCAGAGCTACCATGTTTCCAAACCTTGCAACTGCTATAAGTACAAGGCCAATTATCATCAGAATCAGGAACCACAAAGCCGTTTTTTTGCAGAATCTGTACATTAAGCCGGTGGCAAGTGAAAAAGGAATTAGGCTGGCAATAACTGCTACCCAGTTATTCCCGAGGATATCCCATCCCAGGAAAATGAGCAGCAAGCCAGAGATTAGAAGCACAGCAAAAGAAATAATGTAATAGATATTGGATGCGCAGGGTGATTTTTTCTGTTTCTTAACGAAATACCAGATAAGATAGATTGCAATTAACCCTGTTAAAAGCAAGAAAAGACGATCAAGTATTGTCATTGTTGACCTCCTTTAAATTTTTATTTCTTAAAATTTTATTTTTCAGAAAAAGCATTTTCATAATCCGCCAAGTCCGGCATAAAATGCAAGTGTCGTAAGAAATAAAATCCATGGAAGCAGGGCAAAAATAAATTTCCCGGAAATAATTGATCTACCTGTTTGAAGAAACGCTAAGAGAATGCCTCCTATGCCTATGAGGGTTGCTCCTAAACTTATAAAAAGAATTTCAAAGGGGGTAGACTTTTTTATATAAAGTAGAATTGGAAGCAAAAATATGGTGATACCTGAAATTCCATGAACCAGTACAATAGAGACGGTGGCCAGTGTTTTTGAGGGGGACAATCTTGTAATGGCTATAAGTATTAGCCCTACAAATGCAAAGATAAGATAGGGCAAATGGAAATCCCTGTAGTTATTCGAAATTAACCCAAGGGAAAGGCTCAAAGGTATGAGAGTAGCTATCACAATTACAAATTGGTTCTTCAAAATTTCGTAGCCAAAAAGTATAAGTAAAAGTCCTGCTATTATTAGAACTCCAAAGGCAACTGTAAAATAAAACACTGTAATTCCACTAAATCTGTTCAAACCCGAAACTATCTGGTAAGATGCAATCAGAACCAATAAAGCAAGCACAATTCTGTCGATTAAGGTTATTTTTCTCATAGCAATGTTCCTGAAATTAGTATTAACATGGAGCTTAGCATAAAGAGTGATGCATATTTAAATAACCCCATATTTACCCTTTCAGATGGTTTAATAATGCTGAGAAAAACGAGCCCAAGAAGACCTGTGCTGAAGACTGCCAGAAGTCTTAAATAACCCCACGATAAGCCAAGGGCTGTTATTCCAATGCCTACTGAGAGAACAGAGCCCACGCTTGAGACTGCGATTATAAGTCTTGTTTTCTGGAATCCATAAACTGAAGGAAACGTGGGAATCCCTGCTTTTGCATAATCTGTGTAATATTTCATGCTGAATGTAAGAATATGAGTGGGAATCCAGAGAAGAATGGAAAGACCGAGTAGAATTCCAATAAAATCAACCTTTCCAACGCCAAGAGCTCTTCCTGCAATGATTGGCATTGCTCCGGCAATGCCTCCCCATACTATTGACCATGGAGTTCTTCTTTTCAGCCACATGGAATAAACAACGACATCAAAAAACAGGCCGGAAAAGATCAGAAGACCGTAAAGGATTGAAAGAGAGAATGCCCAGAGGATGCCTGCAAGAGAAAGGCTTAATCCTACAATTATAGCTTCTTTTGGCTTTATTTTTCCTGCGGGTAAAGGTCTTTTGGCTGTGCGTCCCATCCTGGTATCTATGTCTCTATCAATAACCATATTTAAAACAGTGCTTCCGCTTATTGAAAGGAAAAGACTGCCAATAAGAGATATAAAAATTGCGTAATTCATTATCGGGCATTTCGAAGTTATGAATCCTGTAATTCCCGTTAGTAAAAGAAGACCTGTCTGCAGAGCTTTTATTAGTTCCCAGTACAATCGAAGTCTTTCTTTAATCTTTTTCCACATTTCTTCTACTTGTCTATTTTATATATTGGTACTTTTCGAATTATTTTTCCAGTTTTTCTCCAGAAGTGGGAGATTGTTTTGCTTCTTCTGATATCATTTCAGGATTTTTTACATCTCTCGCGCACCTGAAGCCTATATCAATGTCGTGATACCATGGTAGAGCACTATTTCTTGCCCATATTCTCAGGTAAATGTCATAACTCATCCAGCTTCCACCTTTCATAAATCGGTCAGACATCTTTGGATATTTATCTGCTATCCATTGCCACACATTTCCGGCCATATCATAAAGCCCGTAAGGACTTCTGGCATCTTTTGTCTGGAAATCTCCATATTTTTTGCCATTGAAAAATCCTACCGGCGTTGTTATCCCATGATTTACACCAAGTATTTTTCTTAGTTTTTTATTGCTAAGGTTATAATTAGCATATTCCGGAGATATTTCATTTCCCCATGGATAAGCTCTGAAATCAGGGCCTCTTGCAGCTTTTTCCCATTCAAGTTCGGTGGGAAGACGCCATCCATAGAATTGGCAGTAACCCCTTGCCCCGAACCAGGTTACGTTTACAACAGGATGATTTTCAAAACCCCTGTCAACTGTAAAGATTTTTCCATCGAATTTGATTCTATCACCGGGTTCCTCCAATGGGTAATAAAGGTAATAACCAGGATTTATTTTTCTTTCATGTCTGTATCCATAGTACTTATCTCTTGGATAGAATCCCAGCACTTTGTTTTCATCTACCTTTATTTTTCCAGCTGCCAATGCTTCGTTAAGATATTTTGCATATTGAGCGTTTGTGACGTCCGTTACCATAATTTCGTAGTCATAATCGATCTTTTTAAGGTGATTCAGATTTTTGAATTGGCCTTCGAAAAATTCTCCTGCCGGGATAAATGCCCATGAATTAGAGTTTACCCCTGTATCTATATATTTTATTTCAAAATGATGCCAGCCCTGTTCTTCAGTGTCACAACCAACAAATAATGCAGCGGAAAAGGCTACCGCTAAGATAATAACTAAAATTTTATTCAATCTCATAATTCACCTCCTTTCAAGCTTCAGGATTCCTGGAGGTATAATTGACCTCCAGTTCTGGATGTTCCAATTCCCTTTTCCAGAGCCCGTGCTTTTTGAACAGGTCAACCAGCCGCCAGATGAGAAGCATAGCGAGTATTACTAAAACAATCCCCAGTCCCGCATCTATAAATAGCATATTAATATTTACAAAAGGTTCCTGATAATAGGGATGGACAAAAAGTTTTTTGAGTGAATAAACAGTAGCACCTGCAAAGGCAATGTCTGATGCTATAATAAGGGTCCACCCGAACCATTTTCTTACTTTCCCCTTGAGCCCCACTATATCAGCATAATACATGAGGATTATGGTAGCTATAAGAGAGGCAAGCACGTGCCAGTGACCTGTAAGAGTAACTCTTTCCTCTCGCCACTGCCACACGCGGAAGATTTCATCGAGCTTTATAGCCATAAAAATTCCAACTCCACTAACGGTGAAATTCATGAAAACCATCTGCCATAGAGGACCAAATTTTATGGGGTCGTGAAGAAGTGCTTTAAGACCCCTCCAGAAACCAGCCTTTTCAATTCCCTGTTCGTTTAATCTGTCACGGATGAGTTTCTTCCATCCATATATGACGAGCATAAGAGCAGCGAGCATTACGAGGACTGAACCAACGTAAATGATCATGTGAGCAATCAATTCAAATGGAACCACTGTCCATACTCCCAGTGTTACTATTATTGTTCCAGCGATCATCAGTGGCATGGCTATTTTGTGATAAATTCCCTTGAAGTCGAGCCACCTTCCAACTACAAGTGTTATAGCTATGGCGATAAGTGTTAGCATAATATGAAGGTGACCGATAACAGCAAGTTCTAAAGGAGGTTTGTAAGCCATTCTCACCACATTTTCCGCAAGAAATGTTTCAAATCCATTTCCAAAGTATGCCCCTGCTATCGCTCCAAATAGAGAAGAGCCCAGAGCTGCAACAACCATTGTAAAGAATGCCATCCTTTCGAGGTCAATCCCGGATTTCGTATGGGCGTATTCCGGACTTTTAACATAATATTCTTTTTTCCATGGCCAGAGAGCAGCTGCAAGGAGAATTCCTGTAAAAAACATTAGAGAAAGGCCAAAAAGGAAAAGGCCGTGAAGGATCCAGTTGCGGCCAAAATAGGCAAAGCCAAGACCAAAAATCATGGAAGTGAGGTAGCCCACGGTCACAGTGGCGTTTATGATAACCTTGTGGTTTCTTTTCATTGGAACTATGGATGTTATAAAGTAAACTTCAATAGCTATAATAGCCATTGCAATGCTATGATAGAGCATTATTATTCTTCCCTCTCTGAAAAATGGGTCTAATTTCATACCGAGAAGTCGAACCGTGAAGTCCCTGACTCCCCATTCAACCATGGGCCCTGAAAGGGTCCCCCAGATTGCAGTAACAAGAGATACCATAGAGATAGCCACGAGGACGAGGCCTTTAGTTGAAGTGAAGAGATAATTAAATCTCTCCTTTAAAAAATTCATTTTTTCCTCCTGACAAATTTTCCCTATAAAACTATTATAAAGGAAAAATTCATAGAAATTAAAATAAATTTTGTTTGGGCCAGATCCCACACGATAATAGAGAAAACCCGGATTTTTGGAAAATGAAGCAATGCTTATGTATGCAAGGGAGTAAGCGAAGGATATGTTAAATGTTTATTTCACCTATGATGTTTTGTGTTTTTTGAGCTTTATCTTCAGAGCTATTGCTAAGGCGATAGAAAGGGTGAATAGAATAATTCCTATAACAGGTCTGTAAAAAAGCCATGCAATTGCAATTGTAATTATTGAAAGTATTGCAGAGACAATAAAAGCTATGATTCCTGTTCCAGCTTCAACTATGCTACCTATGATTGGAACTACATCTGCCACAACGGAGAGAGGACTAAGAATCATTGAAAAACCGATGAACATTATTACAAATCCCAGAGCACGCAGGAACCATGTCATGAGTTTATTACTTTTTTCTGCCTGTTTGAACATCGTCTCGGCACTGTAAGTTCCAACTCGTAGAATTTCTATCTTACCGCCAGCCTTGCTGATGTAGGGTTCAAATGTGTTTCCTATCTGTTTTGCTATTATGCTTACTTCTACAGGTTTTACCACCATAAATGAAACCCTTGTGTCCCCGATTTCAGGGTTTGAAGGGTTGTAGCCCAGGTATATTTCTGACTTGTAAAGTTGAGCCTTATCTTTCATTGATTCAGGTATAACTGTGTCTTCCCTGAGTTCTACAGGTTCATAGTTGTTTATTGCGGAGATAAGTGATTGAGGAAGAACGAAGGCTCCCAGATGAACATTTTTCGCCATAAATTCCTTTTTTTCGAAGGGCATTTCTTCAGGATTTTCGTGTCCATTCGGGTGTTTAAACATGCTTGAGTCAATAAGATTTTCAGACCATGCCTTTTTCTAAGAGTACGTTTTTACTGTCTCTGTTTCTCCCCCAAGTTTCTTTTTAGTCTTTGAGGTTACAACCTCTTTCCACTGGTACATTTGTACGACTCTTTTCAGTTTTATAGCTCTAATTGATACATTGAATACAGAGTCCTCCAGTATTTCTTCAGTTGTCGCTTTACCTGTAACATGTACAAGTTTTCCGTTGTTTTCGGGGTCCAATTTGTCCGCCCGGATTGGAACAACAATTCCTTTTCCTTCCTTCAGTGTTTTCATGGTTTTTACTGCTCTTCCTTCGTTCCAGAAGAGAAGCACAAAGGATATTCCTATGAGGAGAAAGCCAAACAGGATACCTTTGAAAGCGTTTCCAAGGCGTTTGAACCACGATTCTTTGGTTACTTCGGTATATCTGTCCTGGGCCATTTTTCACTTGCTGTAATTTTTCTTTTTAAAAATTCGGATTTTTTCACGCTTCCTCCTTAAGAAATTTTAGGAATTATATTCCTTTTTTACAGTTTTTGAAAGGAAAACAAAGAAAGGGCTTCTTCAGGCTGGCCATCAGAATGTAAAGCTGGTAGAAATACCGAAGGTACTGGATATTTCTTGTATCCTTCTTTTTGCGTGGTTGAGGTACCATTCTCTGGCCTTCTGATATTCCAGAAGTCTTTTATATCTGAGTGGATAGCTGAATTTAACCCTTCTCAGGAAAGTTGCCTTTACATTGTTATAAAGACTCATTCTGTCCACCAGAACATTCTTTATTCCATATCTGCGGATATATTTAAAAATTAATTCCAGTTCCCTCTCACTGTCAGAAAATCCTGGTATCAGGGGAGAAAGAAACACAAAGGTACTTATTGAAGTGAATTTACTGAGAGCTTTCAGTCGGGATATAGGAGCAGGGGCCATAGGTTCCAGAAATTCCTTAAGTTCTGTGCTTAAAATGGAGACAGACACCCCAAGGCTAAACCTTTCGCCAAAGGAACTTATGAGCTGAAAATCATCCAGCACAAGAGGTGATCTGGTAAGAAGGGAAATTCTGAAATCCGTCTCCTTTAACGCTTCCAAAATTCCTCTTGTGATCCTGTATCTTTTCTCAGCAGGTTGATAAGGGTCTGTTGTCACGCCAATTCCTATGGTGCCAGTCCTTTTTCTCAAGCTCTTTAATTTTTTCCGGATAAGCTCCGGTGCATTTATCTTTACATCTACAAAATCTCCCCACTTTTCATTATGACCAAACCGTTCTGCTATATAACTGGCATAGCAGTAGATACATCCATGCTGGCAACCTATGTATGGATTTATGGAATAATCCAGCCCCGGAATTTTCGTCCTGTGTAGAATTGTCCTGGCGTTAATTTCCCTTATTTTCACAAACAGATTATAAACCAAAGAAAAAATTAGTAATACCAGTTTAAATTTGTTACCTCTTTTTATTTCCCGAACACTTTACTTAATGCCCAGAATACCTGAGCTCTGGGATTTTTTTGATATCCATCCCCTTTGTTTCTTATTCTATTTTAAATACTCTTCTCTTTCCTTAACAGTGCCCAGTTCAATCATCCTCTTGAGTTTTTTGCTAAATTCAATTTAATTACCGAATCTATTCGTACCTCAGCGCCTCTATTGGGTTCAAATTAGCAGCCTTTCTTGCAGGATAGAAGCCGAAAAATACTCCAACTGCTGCTGCGAAAAGAAAGGAGATTAAAACAATTCCTGGATTAATTATTGGGGTCAGAGAAGTAAATCTATTCATAAGAAACACTGCCAGGAACGAGATAAGGATTCCTATTATGCCTCCTATTAAACTGAGAACAATTGCCTCTGAAAGGAACTGAATAAGAATATCAGAACTTCTGGCTCCAACAGACATTCTTATTCCTATTTCCCTTGTCCTCTCCGTAACGGATACAAGCATTATGTTCATAATTCCAATTCCTCCAACTATGAGCGAGACTGCAGCTATTGAGGCGAGAAGCAATGTAAGTACCTTGGATGTTTCGGTGGCTCTTTCTATTATTTCAGTCTGGGTTCTAATCCTGAAATCGTCTTCCTGCCAGTCTTGAAGCCTGTGGGATTCTCTTAAAATTGCCCTTATTTCTTCCTGGGCTGCATCTATCTGATCCTGTGATATTGCACTGAGTATGATTGTATCAATGTATCTGCCGCCCTTTAATCTGTAAAGAGCGGTAGTATATGGGACAAGTACTAAATCGTCCTGGTCAAATCCCCTTGAATCCTGTCCTTTTTCAGAAAGAACTCCTATTACCTTAAAGGGCAAATTTCTAATTCTTATACGTTCTCCCACCGCATTACCGTCAGGAAATAACTCATTTGCTACGGTTTTTCCGAGAACCGCCACTTTTGCCTTAGAGACCACATCTCTTTCTGAAAAAAATTCTCCTTCTTCAACAGGCCATTCTCTTATCTCAATATAATCAGGGGAAACTCCAAGAACTGAGGTGAACCAGTTACTTCCTCCACCAATTATTTGCCCGGAAGTTCTAACAATTGCTGAGATACCATTTACAAGAGTGGCTTCCTCCTTGAGTTTTTTCACGTCATCTTCAGTGAACCTTACATATGTCCCTCCACCCATTCTGACTGAGCCAGTAGTTGCAACACCCGGAAAGACAATTATCATATTAGTACCAAGCGAAGCAATTTGTTCTTCAATGCTTCTTTGAGCTCCCTGTCCTATTGCTACCATAATAATTACAGCGCTTACTCCTATAATTATTCCAAGGGAAGTTAAAAGGCTTCTTGTTTTGTTCCTTTGAATGCTTCTCCACGAAGATTTAAGAAGATTTGAGAAAAACCTCATAACAGTTCCTCCTCCTGCATTTCAATTTCCTCTTCAAGAGCAAGTCCTTTTTTCAACTCTTCGAGGTCTTTAATTGCATCCCTTGGTTCGTTGACATTTATTTCCTTAACGATTTTTCCATCTCTTATTCTTACAATCCTTTTAGTGTAAAGAGCAATATCCTTTTCGTGGGTTACCAGTATTATGGTTATGCCTTCACGGTTAAGGGCCTGGAAAACCGACATTATATCTAAAGAGGAAACTGAATCCAGGTTTCCCGTGGGTTCATCAGCGAGAATTATGGCAGGGTTATTAACTATTGCTCTTGCTATTGCAACTCTCTGCTGTTCTCCTCCCGATAACTGGTTTGGAACGTGGTGCATGCGATCAGCAAGCCCCACTCGCTCAAGTGCTTCTTTTGCAGCCTTTCTTGGATTTTTTATTCTTCCTGTCCTGTCATAAATTAAGGGTAGTTCCACATTTTCCAGGGCGGTTGTTCTTGGTAATAAATTGTAATTCTGAAATACAAATCCAATTTTTTTATTCCTTATATCAGCAAGTTCTTTATTGGAAAGAGTATTTACATTTTCGCCTTCGAGAAAATATTCTCCCGAAGTTGGGGTATCCAGACAGCCAATGAGATTCATAAGTGTTGACTTTCCTGAACCAGAAGGGCCCATAATAGACACAAACTCTCCTTTTCTAACGGAAAGGTCAACTCCTCTTAGTGCGTGGACCTTGACTTCTCCCATCTGATAAACCTTTGTTATTCTTTCCATCTTTATTACTTCTGTCACCCTTCCCTCCTAAAATGGTCTGAATCTTCTAAAAGTAGATGGTGCATTGCGTCTTGAGGAATTTTCTTTGCTGGTCACTATACCGCTTATAACTTTCATCCCTTCCTTAATGTTTCTTCCCTTGACAATTTCTGTTACGTGCCCATCTGTGGACCCGAGAACAACATACGTAAAGGTAAGGTTGCCATCTTTATCCAGGTACCACAATCTGGCTCTCTTCCTGGAATTATTTAAGTTGAAGGAAGTCCTTCGGCTGGCTGAGTTTCCTGTACGGGTTATTCCCTTTTCTTTCATGAGCCTGGCCATCCTTTCCCTGAATCTTTTCATAGCTTCTTCCATTATTTCCTGAGGTGGTTGGAATCTAAGAGCAGTATTGGGAACAAGGAGAACATTCTTTTTCTGTTCTATTATGAAATCTATAGTTGCTGTCATACCGGGGAGAAGGATTTTTTCTGGATTTTCTGCTTCAATGACAACGGTATAATTCACTACATTCTGAATGGTTTGAGGCTGGAGCCATATCTGTTTTACTACCCCTGAAAAGACTTTGTCAGGATATGCTTCAACAGTAAACCTTACCTTTTGCCCTTCTTTTATTTGTCCTATGTCGCTTTCATCAACGTATGCGAGGATTCTCATTTTAGACAGGTCTTCGGCTATTACAAAAAGAGTGGGAGCCTGAAAACTTGCTGCGACTGTCTGTCCTTCTTCCACATTCCTGGCTACTACTATTCCATCAATTGGGGAGTATATATAGGCATATTTAAGATTCCGCTTTGCCCTTTTTAGAGAAGCTTCAGCAGATTTAAGGGCGGCTTTTTGAACTTCATAGTTTGTTTTTGCCGTAATAAATTCCGACTTTGTTATTATTCCTTTTTTGTAAAGTGCCAGACTCTGTTTATAATCCTCTTCAGCCTTTTCTAACTGGGCTTTTGTTCTTTCATACGTAGCTTCAGCTTCAATGAGCGCAGCCTCAAGGAGGGAAGTGTCCAGAACCGCAAGGAGCTGGCCCTTTTTTACTATATCATTGTAATCCACATAAATATGAGCAATTCTTCCGGATACCTGGGTTCCAACCTCCACTGTGTGAAGTGCACTGAGAGTTCCTGTGGCAGAGATTGTTGTCTCTATATCCCCTCTTTTTATCTCTACAAATCTGAATTCCCCTGCCGGGTTCTTTGCCTTAAGTTTGTAAACCACACCGGCAATTACCGCTACTATAACAATAGCAACAATTATGATAGCAAGCGTTTTTTTCATAGTTGGATTTCCTCCTTTTTAAAACATTCTTTTTTTCTTCTCTGTCTTATTTTTTCTCTCTGTTCTATTTTGAGCTTTTTATATTCCTTCATCTGGAAGACGGTTAGTATCGGTTCCAGCCTTTTTTCCGTTTCAAGTTCCAGATTTTTAAGTTCTATTCTCATTTCGAATACTAACTCCCTTTCTTTGTCTCTGTATTTTTTTAATATTCCGTTTCTCTTTATAAGATAGTCCCTCATAATAGGCCTTATAAGTTTGACCTGTTGTTCAGTTAACATCAACCTTGTAGTGAGCCTTTCCATAAGTTTGTTGAGACGTTTTTCCAGCGGGGGAATTGTAGTGGTCGCACATGCATTGGAAGTTAACAGGATTAGAACGAGACCAGCAAGAAATAGAAATAAGGACATATTCTTTTCTGTAGCACGAAAACGGCTCATTTACTTCCTCCGTGATATGTTTTTTGTAATTTAGATAAAACAAAACCGTTAAAAAGTTCATTTATTTTGATATATTGTAAAATCAGCTTTCCTTTTTCTGTTTCATTATCCATGATTTTAGCTTATCCTGTTTATCCTTAATATAGAACTCATAATAACCGTTTTTTCCCCCACCTTTGGGATTTAAGCTTTTTATAAAGTCCATTAGACTCTTTTCTATTTCATAAGAGGCTAAAGATAGAAAAACTTTACCGGTATTTACAGAGTAAAGAATGGCAGATCTTCCGTTTTTGAGCAGAGCATTTGCCATGTGTTTTATGATTTTATCGTTTTCAAGGTCAAGTTCTTCATAAATTATATCTTCATTCCCTGACATAAGTTCTTTTAATTTTTCTTCTGAGAAGAATTTTTCCATTTTCTGAAGTTTTTTGCGGAGCCTTTTTCTATCTTCTACAATTCTGGACAATCTATCCTGAAGAATTTCTTCTTCAAAGGCGAAGGTGGATACTATTTCCTTTATCTTATTACGGGTTTCCTGAAAATATGCTAAAGCCAATTCTCCTGCCTTGAAGTAAATTCTGGCATTTCCTCTGACTTTGTCAGTGAAGTAAACTGACAAAATTCCAATTTCCGATGTTCTATTTACGTGGGTCCCCTTACATAGAGAGTAGTCAAAACCGTCTATTTCAATCACTCTTACAGTTTCCCCAACATCAACTAATTTTCTAAGGGGAAGTTTTCTGGCTTCTTCTTTGTTTAGCCAATAAGTTTTTACCTGAAGATTATTAGTTATTAATTTAAAAGCTTCAAGTTCAGCGCAGGTTATCTCTTCCCATGATATTCTGGGAGTAGAAAGTTCAATTGAAACATGATCTTCCTGGATGGTAGATGAAAGTGTTTTCCATCCATAAATTTTTTCAAGAAGAGCAGATAAAAGGTGCTGTCCGGTATGCATTTTCATAAATCTGTATCTTCTTTCCCAATCTATGCTTAATGTGCAGGGATTACAATGGATGGGTTTTTCAGTTAAATGGTAAATAAGCCCATTTTCTTCAAAGACTTCTCTAACTTTAATCCCGGAAATTTCTCCTGAGTCCGAGAGCTGTCCGCCGCCTCCTGGATAGAAAATAGTCCTGTCGAATGCATATGCAACACCATCATGGGTTTCCTTTACCGCAATTATCTTTGCATTTATTCTTTGTTGATAAGGATTTGAGTAAAATATTTTTTCCGTTGTTTCCATAAAATCAATTATATCTCAAAAGCTGTTATTCGAAGTCCTTATATTTGTTTATTGTTAAATTCAGCTCTATTTTTACCTTTTCTTTTGGCGAGAAAAAGTGCTTTATCGGCGGATTCAATGAAGGCCTCTATGTTATCTGTAATCGGTGTAAATTCTGCTACGCCCAGACTTAAGGTAAGTTTTATTTTCTCTCCATCGCTTTTGAACTCAGTGCTTTCTACTATACGCCGAATCCTGTTTGCTGCAACCAGCGCTGATATACCATCAGTTTTTGGGAGAAGAATTAGAAATTCTTCTCCACCCCATCTTGATACGGTATCTTCTGCTCTGAAAGACATTCGAAGAATCTCGGCCAGCTGTATCAGAACCTTATCTCCACAGTTGTGGCCATAATTGTCATTGACCTTTTTGAAATCGTCTATATCCGCCATAATAATAGAAAATGGCTCTCTATATCTTTTAGCCAAAAGCAAATTGTATTTTAGTTTTTCTAAAACATCTCTTCTATTGGAAAGGCCTGTTAGAGGATCCGTTCTTGATAATTCTTCAAGTTTTTTATTGAGTGTCATAAGTTTTCTGTTCAATTCTGCCTCTCTTCTGTGAGCGTGTTCATATGCTCTTATAAAGGCCAGAATTATAATAAATAACGAAAGAGCTTCCATAGTAAGTCCGAATACATGGTTGAAAAACAAACAGTTTTCCCCAGGACAGTGATGTATAAGGTTAGGATAATATATTTCTATAATAACCAGAGCAGCAAACATTGCTGAAAGGGCAATGAGGAAAAGGGCCCTTAACCATCCTGAAAATACCAGTATTATCATTATCCCATAAAGGAGAAGGAAGTAAGGATAACCTCCCAGTAACCCGCCGTCGTTGAACCACATAAAAGGAGTTAGAGGAAAAAGGACTAAAAGAAACGCAAGAATAGAGGTTACTTTGAATTCCCTTTTAATTCTCGAAAGCCAGTAAAAGAAAGAAAAGATAATTCCGCCTATAAGCGTTGTTAAAATTATGGTTTTTGATTCCCTTATTATTGTATTGACTGCGGCACTTATAAAAAACACAAAAATTGCAAAAAGAAGAATCAAGTTGAACAAACGGTGTTTGATGGGAAATTCTTCTTTTTCCCCGAGAAGGACATCTAAGGACCTTTTCGTAAAATATTCTAATTTCTTTAACATTTAACAGGTTTTAAAATTCTGAGCTTAAATAATAAGTCAAAAACTTTCGCATGTCAAGGTTCTCATGTGCTGGATTCTTTCGTTGTTAATTATGTTTAATTTTGTATAATTATATCCAAAGGAGCTTTTATGATGAATTTGGTCCAGGATTTAGAAATTCTTGAAAGAACAAATGAGGGCATAATGCTGGTAAATGCCCAGGGTGTTATTGTTTACTGGAACAGGGGAGCTGAAAAAATATTTGGCTATAGCAAAAAAGAAGCTCTGGGGAAGAAATTCTGGGATTTAGTAATTCCCCCTGAGGCCCGAGAAAGAGAAATGAAGTTTACAGAAGAATTTTTTAAAACAGCGGAAAGTGAGCTTTCTGAGAAAATAAAGGAAGGAGTTGCGGTAAGGAAAAACGGTAAGGAAAAATTTGTGGAACTATCCGTTTACCCGATGTTCAAAAACGATGAAAGATATGCAATTGCAATTATCAGGGATATCACAAAACGGAAAACCATTGAGGAAAATCTAAAAAAGGCTATTAAATATAAAAATAAAATTTTAAATGGCCTTACTTATCCGGTAGTAGTGATTGACAGAGAATACACTATAGTGGATGTAAATAAAAGAACCCTGGAATTTTTTATGAAAAAGAAAGGTGAGCTTGTTGGAAAAAAATGCTATGAGGCGTTTCATAGCCTTGATTCTCCACCTGATTATTGTCCTTTGAAAAAACTTTTTGCTCCTCCAGGTAAAATCAAAAGAGCTTTTGGGGAGATTGAGTTTGAAAAAATAGGGAAAGTTGCTCTGGTTAATGCATCTGTTCTCGAGAAGGGAAAATCAGGATTTGAAAGTGCCCTGTGTTCAATTGTTGATATAACAGAAAGGAAAAAATACGAAGAAATTCTCAAGGTTATTCATAGACTAACTATTAGTGTTTACTCAACAAGGGACTTTGTGGAATTTATGGATAAATTCAGGATTGAAATCAACGCTTTCTTTAAAACAAAAAATTTCTTTGTAGCATTAAAAAGTGGAAAAGAAGATAGTTATACTCTACCATATTTCTTCGGAGAGAAAAGCCAGGCAGAAGTGGTAGATGAGGAAAACGGGTTGATCAAAAAAGCACTAAGAGGACAATCTCCAATGCTTCTGACAACAGCTGATCTTAAAGCATATATTAAGAAAGGAATACTAAAGAAGAGCAACCTTCCACCAAAAATCTGGCTTGGAATTCCCCTGAAGCTCGGAAAAAGATTTATAGGAACTCTTGTGCTGCAGGATTATAAAACCGAAAGGGCGCTTACAAGAAAAGACCTTGAGCTTCTGGGACTTATTTCGGATGAAATTGCAGCTTTAATTGACGCTAAACAGGCTATAGAGAGGAACAAAAGAGCAGAGATAAGGTTGAGAGATGCCCTTACAAAATCCATTGAAGCCCTCAGTCTTGCAATTGAAAAAAGAGACCCCTATACTGCAGGACATCAAAAGAGGGTTTCTGAACTTTCAGTTGCTATAGCGAAAGAAATGGGATTGCCGAAGGAACAGATAGAGGGTTTAAGACTTGGCGCCTTAATTCACGATATAGGGAAAATCCAGATTCCTCTGGAAATTCTAAGTAAACCCGGAAAGCTTAATGAACTGGAATACCAAATAATAAAAACTCATCCTCGCGCGGGGTACGAAATAATCAAACACATAGATTTTCCATGGCCCATTGCAGAGATGATTTTGCAACACCATGAGAGAATGGACGGTTCAGGTTATCCCATGGGATTAAAAAACGGAGAAATAATTCTTGAAGCAAGAATAATAGCCGTGGCAGATGTGGTGGAGGCAATGAGCTCCCACCGACCTTACAGGTCAGCTCTTGGTATAGAGGCCGCTCTTCAGGAGATAGAAAAAAATAAAGGGAAGCTTTATGACCCTCAGGTTGTAGATGCTTGTATAAAGGTATTCAAAAAGAAGGGTTTTAAGTTCCCTCTCTAAATTTTAGTTGACGTAAAACCAGTGTTTCTGTTAAAATAAAATTCTGTTTACGGGGCGTGGCGCAGCCTGGATAGCGCACCTGCCTTGGGAGCAGGGGGTCGGAGGTTCAAATCCTCTCGCCCCGATGGGCGCCCGTAGCTCAACAGGATAGAGCAGCGGATTTCTAATCCGCCGGTTGGGGGTTCGAGTCCCTCCGGGCGCGTTTTTTTATTTCTGAATTTTTTCCCAGGGAGTATAACCCAGTTTTTTTAAAACCTTTTCTTTGTAATTAAGAAATTTTTCTAACTCTGCAGTTGTGGTGGGATGTCTGTGAAGAGGGCAGGGTATCTCCCTGTGTTTTATTGATGGTTCGTAAGTACCGATTTTTTTTGCAAGATTCATTATGTCTATTTTATCCATACCTATTAAAGGTGAATAAACAGGGAGTTTTAACCCGTATCTTTGAGCGGCAAGATTTTCAAGGGTTTGAGATGCTACCTGAGCGAGGCTGTCTCCGGTAACAATCCCCAGGGCACCTTTCTTAAATGCTATTTTTTCTGCGGTTTTAAGCATCATATTTTTGCATAAAACGCACATATACCTGTGAATTCTCGAGTCTTCAGTCATAACCCTGTAGAAGTCGTTTATCTTGTTCAAGTCGAGAATTATAAGTTCAGGTTCCTGTCCCACTGCATAAGAAGAAAGAACTCTATGTATTTCCGGTATCCTGTCTACATGGGGGGATTTTCTAAAATGAACGAGTATAAGCCTTGCTCCTCTTTTCATCATTAGGAAGGCGGCAACAGGTGAGTCGATTCCTCCTGAAAGCAAAGCAACAAGTTTTCCTGAGATTCCCACAGGAAGACCGCCCCATCCAGGAATTTTTTCAAAATAAACGTAAAAACTTCCTTCAATGTATTCCACACCTACGTTTACCTCAGGTGCCTTTAGATTGACAGGGGTTTTGAATTTTTCGTAAACTACTTCGCCTATTTCCCTTTCAATTTGAGGGGAAGTCAAAGGATAGGATTTATCAGCTCTGGATGCAGTTATTCTAAAAGAAGATGCACTTGAAAAAACTTCCTCTCTTGAGGATAGGAAGTCTTTCACTTCTTCTATGTCTATAAATTCCCATGCAGGGGAGTATGAAACTATTCCAAGCACTTTTGAAAGATCAGGCAGTGCAGAAGGTTTATCTATAAAAATACGTCCAGAACCAGAGCGAACTCCAAAGAAGTTAATCCCCTCTTTTTTCAGGAAGGCTCTTATGTTATCCTTAAGAGCATTTTCAAACTTTCCCCTATTTGCGCCTTTCAGGGAGATTTCACCGAATCTTACGAGTATTACATCCATCCCAGAGCCTTTTTTACTTTTAATTTTAAATATACATAAAACATAACAGCATAGCGGGGAATATCCTTCCAGCTTCTTATATTCTTTATAGCTTGAATTGCTTTTCTCCATACAGAGACTTTTTTCTGAGCAAGATTCCAGCGGAAAATTAATTCGCTTATTTGTGACCAGGTGAGGAGATGCTTGAAAAGTGGTACATCACCCTGAGCAACGGGCAGTGTGATTATTCTTGGGTCTCTTTTCCTTGTCCAGGTATAATCTTCGGGAATTACCCCCAGTTCTATGGCTGTCTTTTCAAGGTCAGTACCCGGATAAACGTGTAAAATTGAAACAGATATGTCTGCATATGGACTAAATTCTTCAATGAGTTTTATAGTTTCCTGTGCTTCTTCCCACGTTTCTGTTGGATGGGAAAAAATAAAAAAGGGATTTGGGGTAATCCCGAGTTCATTTGCCCATTTAATTGCATTCCTGACCTGGGTAAGGTCAACATTTTTTCTGATTATTTCCTTTCTTACTCTTTCAGAACCTGCTTCCACACCAAAAGAAAGATAATAGAGGCCAGATTTTACCATTTTTTCAAGGAGAGGTTTTGTCAAAATGTCAACCCTGACTTCTGCATACCAGTTAAGGTTATACTTTCTTTCTATAAAAATATCGCATAATTGTTCCAGCCTTTTTGGATTTGCATCAAAGGTGTCATCGTAAAACCATACAGCCTTTATACCGTAGTTCTTCATACCGAGCTCAATTTCCTGAATAACTCTATCTACAGAGTGCATTCTTACGGCTCTTCCCCAGTTTACTGGTGTAGCACAGAAGTTGCAGTTAAAAGGACATCCTCTTGAAGTCATCATGTTTAGAGCAGGAACTCTTTCCTTTCCAGGCACTTCTATTGAAAAATTGTATTTTCTAAACTGAATGAGTTCCCTGTCAGGAATTGGTATCAGATCGAGGGGTCTTATATACGGCCTTTTCGGATTTTCAATTATCGTTCCATCGATGTCTCTGAAAGAAATTCCCTGAACTTTTTTGAGGTTTGAATAAGGCTCAGAACTTTCAAGAGCCTGCACGAGTTCAAGGGAGGTAATTTCTCCCTCATTTCTTACTACTATATCAATGAATGGAAGATATTCCAGAGTATCCCTGGCAGCCATTGAAGCGTGGGGGCCCCCAAAAACCGTCCACGCTTCTGGTCGAGCTTGTTTTGCAATTTGAAGGAGCTTGAAAGCCTGGAATCTGTTTTCAGTAGTTGATGTGACACCTATAATGTCAGGTTTTTCTGTTTCTATTTTCCGTGCTATTTCCTTCCAGCTAAGATTTAAAAGCTCTGCGGGAACGAGTTCAACATCTACTCCATTTTGCTTGAGCATTGTTCCAATATAAATTATTCCCAGAGGAGGCATAAAAGGGCCCTTTGACCATCTTTCTGCAAAATAGCCACCGGGCGGGACGAATATCATAAACTTCATGCTGGGTACTTTCTTATCACCTTTACGTATATTTCTTTCCTGAGCTGCTCTACAAATTCTTTTACCTTTTCCTGTCTTTTCTGGTTAAAAATTTTCTTCTCTATATCTTTTCTGACATCTTTTAATTTTTTTATGAAGGATGGGTGATATTTTTCTATTTTCAATTTAAACCAGCCATCCGGAGTATCTATCCAGGGACTTATATATCCATCGGATTTTCCCTTGATGGCTTCTAAAAATTCCTTTCTTATTTCCTCCTTTGAAACTTTACCCAGAAAACCTCCGTTTTCGTTAAACGGAGAAGCTGACAGTTTGGTTGCTTCTTCAAATCCTTTTTCCTGTATTATTCTATCAACTTCTGCCTTCTTTTTTTCAGCTTCCGGAGATTTTTCAATTTTAATTACCCTTAACTCCCAGCTTGCAGGTGTTGTATATTCATTTATGTGTTCTTCATAGTAACTTCTTATTTCCCCTTCTGTAACCTTTATGTTCATGTCTATTTCTTTTTGAATGAGTTTTTGCTGAATCAAATTTTTAAGGGCATCTTTTTTCCACTCATCAACGTTTATTCCCTGTTTTGCCATTGCTGCCTCAAGTTCCTGAATTGTGGAAAAACCATACTGAGAGGCCATGTTTTTCATTGCAATCTTAAGGTCTTCGTCTGCAGTGATTCCTTCCTGCTTTGCTTTTACCAGCAAAAGCTTCTGGTCTATTAGATTATCCAGAAGTTTCGCTCTTTCTTGCTGAAATATTTCTTCAAGCTGGGCACCCTTATATCTTGTAGCTAAAAATTGTCTTATTTTATTTTCATATTCCTTCACCTCTGATAAGGTAATTACCTCGTCGCCGACTATTGCCACAACTTCATCCACAAGTTCGTAGTTCTGGGCAAAGATCAGAGCCGCAATAAAAATTATCCCCAGTAATTTTTTCATTATTCCTCCTTAGAATAGGGAAAACCGAGATTTTCTTCATAAATTTTTACCTTGTATTCATCTTTGAGTTTAGTTAGCCATTCCTTCAGAGCTTTGTCCCTTTTCTCTTCAAGAAGTTTTCTTTTTATCCTGTCCCTCACTTCAGGAAAGGTTAACATTCTTGCTTTTTCTTTTCTGTCAAGCCTGAATATGTGATAACCCAGGGCAGTTTTAACAACCTGTGAAACCTGGCCTGGATTAAGTGAAAAAATGACATTTTCCATGTCAGAAGGTAAATCCCCTTTTTCATACCATCCCATATCTCCGCCTTTTTTAGATTCAGGAGCTGTGGAATATTGTTTTGCCAGTTTTTCAAATTCATTGTGAGAGGCATTTTTTAATTTTTCTCTTATAAGTAGAGCTTTGTCCTCTGAATCCAATAGTATTTGATGCACTTTTACTCTTTCAGGTCTGTAAAACTCATTTGGGTGTTCCTTGTAATATTTATAAGCTTCATTGTCAGTTACCTTTATTCCTTTAAACACTATGTTTTTAAGGTATTTTGAAATGAGAAGATTTTCATATATAGATTTAAGAACAGGAGCATCAACAGTTACATTGAGTTCTTCAAGTCCCTTTCTGTAAAAGGCAATTTCGTCTGAGTTCAAGATTATTTTCTTGGCCTCTGCATCAACAAGCAGCAGACGAGAGTCTACATAGTCATTGAAGAGAGCAGATTTGGTGGCATCGTCGAGCTCTTTAAGATCAAGCTTCTTTCCAAGAAGATAAGCCTCAAAATCTGAGAGGGTAAATTTTGCATTGTTTATCTGGAGAACGAGTTTTGGTATCTCTTCTTCAGTTAACTTTTGTTTAGAAGTATCCTGTTTCTTTGAACAGGCCCCCAGAGTTAAAAATATGATTGTTGTCAGAATAAAAACTTTTCTCATAGATTTTAATTATATAGCTCCTGGTTTGAACTTGCAAGATTTTAGAGGGTTATAATGAAGTAGAAAGTTACAAAAAGCCTGGTCATAAAAGCTTAAATTAGATCTGGATGGTGAAACAAATTTTGGGGACAGACCCCTTAATTTTTCAGTTTAAAATTTTGTTTAACTCCTGAAGAATCTTCTCTATGCTTCTTACATTTGGATAAATTGGAAGAATAATACCATCGGGTTCAAATCTTCCCCTCTGTCTTTCCACGAATTTATAGATTAAGGCAGGGTCAGGAGTGTTGTGGAAAGCAATAAATATCTCTTCGCCTCTTCTTTCAAGTCTCTGTATTCCCAGTCTTCCTGAGAGTGCCACAATTTTCCCCAGAGTGTAAACATCTTCCATCCCTTCAGGGGGTTTTGCATATTTGTCATGAATTTCTTCTTTTATCCTTTCAAGCTCTTCTTCGCTTTCTACGGATGTTATAAGTCTGTAGTAGTTTACCCTTTCTTCAGGATCAGGCATGTAAAATTCTGGAATTCTAATATCAAGACCCAGTTTTAGTTCCACTCCCTTTCTTTCACCTTTAATTTTTGAAATTGTCTCTTGAAGGATTTTCAGATAATAATCCATTCCAAGTTCTGCTATATGCCCGTGTTGGGCTGTTCCGAGCAATGTTCCCGCACCTCTTATATTCATGTCTTCGAGGGATAGCTGAAATCCTGCTCCCAGCGAGGAAAATTCTCTTATTGCTCTTAGTCTTCTTTCTGCTTTATCGCTCAGCTGTTTTATGTGCATAAAGAAATAAGCATAAGCCTTCCTGTAAGAACGGCCCACCCTTCCTCTAAGCTGATGGAGCTGCGCAAGTCCCATGTTTTCAGCCCTCAGAACTATAAGTGTATTTACATTTGGGATGTCTATTCCATTTTCTATAATTGTTGTTGTAAGAAGAATCGGGTATTTGCCTTCCATAAACTCTATAATTCCTTTTTCTATAACCGATGGTCGCATTCTTCCGTGAAGCATTAAAATCGGGATACCAGGAAAAAGTTCTTCTAATTTTTTCTTATGGTGAGAAAGTTCCTCTATCTTATTTAAAACAATGTATACCTGCCCATCTCTTTTCAATTCCCTTTCTATTGCCTCTTTGAATACTTCTTCCCTGTAGGGCAAAACGAAGGTTTCTACTTCCTTTCTTCCAGGAGGAGGAGTTTGAATAATGGAAAGGTCCCATACTGAAAAGAGAGCTAAACTCAAAGTCCTGGGGATAGGAGTTGCGGTCATTGTCAGGGAATCGACGTCTTTTTTCAGCTCCCTTAATTTTTCTTTGTGTCTGACACCAAACCTCTGTTCTTCGTCTATTATTAAGAGCCCAAGATCTTTAAATCCTACGTCTTCACTCAGCAGTCTGTGAGTGCCTATTACAATGTCAATTTTACCCTTTTTCAGAGCCTCTATTATTTTTGGCTCCTGTGATTTTGGAGTTAGCCTTGAGAGAAGGGCTATCTCCACTGCATAATTTTTAAAGCGTTTCCTGAAGTTATTATAATGCTGAAGTGCTAGGACTGTTGTTGGAGCAAGCACGGCCACCTGTTTGCCATTTAGAACAGCAAGAAAAGCAGCACGCATTGCGATTTCTGTTTTTCCAAAGCCCACATCTCCCACAAGCAATCTGTCCATAGGATATTCCCTTTCCATATCCTCTCTTACTTCTTCCCATGCCCTTTTCTGATCTTCAGTTTCTTCATATTCAAAGTCCGCTATAAATTCTTCGAGCATTCTATCGTAAGAAAATGAATGTCCTTTTTTCGCTTTCCTCTCCGCATAGAGTTCTACCATTGTTTCTACGATTTTCTGAACCTGCCTTTTTACCTTTTCCTTTAGTCTTGCCCAACGGGGAGATGATAACCTGTCTATTCTAACCTGATACCCCTCAGGAACTTCGTAAGGATGGAGTTTATACGATGCTTCTACAGGGACGTACAGTTTTTCTCCAGCTGCGTATTCAACTACGAGAAAATCTCCTTCCAGTTCTTCGGTGTATCTCACAAGGCCTCTAAAAATCCCTATTCCGTAATCCTCATGCACAACATATTGATTTTCTTCGAGTTTGAAGGCTTTTGCCCTGAGTCTTTTTATTTTTTTAGGAGCTTCTTCTCTTCCAATGATGTTTTCACTTCCCAGAACTATCCAGTCCCTGAATTGAAATCCCTTTTTGAGGTTGCCTCTTACGACTTCATCGGCAAAATAGGGTTTTTCTTCCCTATCCCATACAGCCAAAACTTTTTTGCTAGCTTGTTTTTCTGACTCGAGCCATTTTTCCCACGCAGAAAAGGAACCTTTCAATGGTTCAATAGGATAAAAGTTGACCGCTTTCCCTTCTGATTTGCAATATTCTATTATTGTGCTTTCCGGTAATTTTATAAGGTCTTCAAGAGCAGGATAGGGAACAAAGCTTTCTTCTTCAGCTCTTTTTTCCTCTCTCAGATATTCCTGTATTTTCTTATAGTTAAAGAAGATGGGAGTAAAATCACTGAAAAAATCAATAGCCGGTAGTAGTCCATTCTTCAAAAGAACAAAAACCTCGCCGGGCTCGCTTTCTGATAATTGTTCCAGGATCCTCTCTATAGCAAAAGTTTTTTCCCGTGGAACTTTATTTTTAATTTCATTCAGTTTTTGGGGTGCTTTTTTTAGAGAATATTCCCTGAAAGGTCCTATAATGGCCTCCCTTTTTTCTTCAAGAGACAGCTGTGAAGATGGGTCAAAGCTTCTAATGGAAATTATTTCATCTCCAGAAAATTCCAGCCTTGTTGGGAATTCATCCCATCCGCTGAAATAGTCAACTATACCTCCTCTAATACTGTATTCACCAATTTGCTTTACAAAGTCTCTCTCAGTATATTCGAGCTCTCTAAAATATTCTATAAGAAGTTCCACCTCGAACTCTTCATCTTTGTGAAGGGAGAAAACATGTTTTTGAACCCATGAAGGCGAGGGAAGTGGTAAAAGTGAATTTACCGGGGCGACTATTATGTCAGCAAGACCTCTGGAGGCCAACCATAATGTCTTTACTCTTCTGGCAAGAGAGTAGGGGGAAAGGGGAAGAGAAGAAAATATTTTATCTCTTGGAGGTGGGAAGAGGATCGCTTTTTTCCCGAAAAGTGCTGCAAGTTCCAGGTGTAATTCAAAGTCGGGTGGAGTTATAAGTAGATATTTTCCTTCTTTTGCACCAAGGTGAAGAAAAGGGAATTCAGAATAGCATGTTGAAATTTTCCCCTGGATTTTTTTTAATTCTTCCCTTAATTCCTCAAAAAGCATACTGTGTTATTTTTCTTTGCCCGTGTATTCCTCTATTTCTACTTTTCCTTCAAATTCCCATCTGTGCTCAGGCCTCCAGATACCAACCTCGCGGCTGAGGGAGTGGACCATGAATGCAAGACCACCCTTTATATAATCGTAGGCAAAACCGTCCTCTCTGTGAACCGCAAGATCCACCGTATATGTTCCATTTACAAGATGGATAGCCGGGATTTCGAATTTTACAACTGCCTCTCCTTTTATAATTTTTGGTTTATAGAATTCAAGATGAGTATTTGTTCCATATACATTCGTTCCTTCACTATTGAATATACCCACCCCAAATACGAAATCCTTCACTTCTTTTTTGGGAACGATTTTCATTACTATTTTTAAACCCTCACCATAGTCAAAATGGGTTCTTTTCTTTCCTTTGAGATCTTCTATCCAGCTTTCTGTTATTTCAACTTCTCTGTTTCCCCATCTGCCTTCATTTTTAACTATCAACTCTTCTTGGGATTCTTTTCCGAGGGCATCCATAAGATATCTGTCCACCACTTCCTTTGGTTCCCCTATCATCATTACCTTCCCCTTTTTCATCCAGGCTACCCGGTGACAAATTTTTTGTGTAAGGTCAAGGGCATGGGTTACAAAGACTATGGTTTTTCCTGATTTTTTCATTTCTTTGATTTTTTCCAGCCCTTTGTTTACAAAAGATGCATCTCCTACCGCGAGAACTTCGTCCACCAGCAGAATATCAGGGTTCACATTTATTGCTACGGAAAATCCAAGCCTCATATACATTCCGGATGAGTAGGTTTTTACGGGCATATCAATAAAATCTTCAAGTTCTGCAAATTTTATTATCTCTTCTAGTTTTTCATCTATTTCCTTCTTGGTGAGCCCGAGCATAATTCCGTTTATATAAATATTTTCCCTTCCTGAAATTTCAGGATGAAAACCGGCTCCAAGTTCAATTAACGCTGAGACCTTGCCGTTTACTTTTATTTGACCACTGGTAGGTCGTGTTATTCCTGCAATAAGTTTTAGAAGAGTGCTTTTGCCTGAGCCGTTTTCTCCAATTATCCCAAAAGTTTCCCCTTTTTCTATTTCAAAGCTTACCCCGTCCACCGCCTTTATTATTTCCCTGGGAGCAAGATGGGAAAATAAATTTTTTTCCAAAATTGCGCTTTTTAAGGTCTGAAACTTTCTCTTTGATGTGAACCTTCTATAGTATTTTGTAACATTATCAAGAACAACCGCTTTCATGCTTCCTCCACAAAAGTATCTCTTAGCCTGTCAAAGATCCAGTATCCCAGCCAGAGAAGAATGATTGAAAGGAGCAGAGTTACTCCAAGTCTTTTCCATGGAATCATCTGCCCGTAATAAAAAGCCCTCTGATATCCTTCTATTATATGGGTCATTGGATTAAGGTAAAGGATGGTCTTAAGCCATTTGTGCTGGTTTATTACTCCGAAGGTCATGGGATAAATAATGGGAGTTGAAAAGAACCATAGGGTGACTATATTTGCCATAAGATGCTGGAGGTCTCTAAAATTTGCACTGAGTGCTGAGAGAAAGAACGATAGAGAAAGAGAAAATATGTACTGTATCAGCATAACCACAATGGATAGGAAGACATAATAGGTTAGAGGATGACCCAGTGCTATTTCAAACAGAAGAAGAATGGGAATACCGAATAGAAAATGTACAAAGTTTGCAGTTACACTAACAATAGGAAGAACTTCTGCAGGGAACATGACTTTTTTTAGAACATTTCCGTTTATTAATATTATTGTTGTTGCCTCCAGCACACAGGCGGAAAACCATATCCATGGGAGAAGTCCTGAAAAGAGGAAAAGGGCATAATTAAATGGATTACCTGCAAAAGCCGGGTCTCTTGGTCTTAATATAAACCCAAAAACTACAGTATATACAACCAGAAGGAGCAGGGGATTTAAGAATGACCAAAAGAATCCGAGTATAGAACCTCTGTATCTCGCTTTGAGCTCCCTGCTTACCAGGGTTTTGATGAGCATTCGATAATCTATGTAGATTTTTATGAGGTTTTTCATTTAAAACATTAGCCCTTTTTAGGAATTACACAAATGAATTTTAATACTGTATCTCCAGTATTGACAAATTGATGTTTTTCGTTAGGAGGAATATAAATATAGCTACCGGGTTCGAATTCCTGAAGTTTGCCCTCTGCATTTTTTATAGCACCTTTCCCTTCCAGGATGAAAGATTCGTGTTCCCAGTCATGCTGGTGATATGGAGTGGCTTTCCCTGGTTCTACTTCAAAGAGTCTGAAATAGAAATTAGGAGGATTAAGTTCCTTACCAATTAACCACCTTATTTTTACTCCTTCAAGCATTTCTTCAGCTTTAACGTCTTTCCAGTTACCTATTACTATCATTTTTTACCTCCTTCTAATTTAATAAGCATTTCTTTTATCCTTATGTCTGGGGTAAAACCACCCAGACCATTTTTCCCGATAACCCTGTGGCATGGGATAAAAAGTGGGAGTCTATTTCTCGCCACTGCGTTTCCCACAGCTCTTGGAGAGGTTTTCAGTTTCTTTGCAAGCTCCCCATACGTAATTGTTTCTCCATAGGGTATTTTCCTTAGCTCTTTCCAGACCCTTTTCTGAAAATCAGTTCCTATCATTTTTACAGGAAATTTTTCAAGGTCAACTTTTACGCCTTCTGAGTATTCCTTAAGTGTTTTCATAATTGATGGAATTCCTTCTTTAATTTCAAAACCTTGGCTTTTGAGTTCTTCAAAAAATTTTTCAGACTGAAAAGATGAACCTATTATAGTTCCCTCTAAATCCTCTGCCACAGCAAATTTAAAACCTCCTATGTCAATTATTTTTGCAAAAATCAGTCTCATTTTACACATTTTATAGTATACTATATTTGTGCCAACCCCAATAGGACATAGTTTAACGACCCTGGGGGTCACAGAGCTCTCAGGGATGAATAAAATAAAGGGGGTGGTCTTCCTTTTAATAGTAGGTGTTTTCCCGGATATTGATCTTTTGCTTGATAAAATATCATATTTGAAAAACATTGGTTTTTACCATCAGGGAATAACACATACTTTTCTTGCAGCTGTTATTTTTTCTCTGTTTGTGTTTTTATTTTCAAGGGACATGAAACTTTCCCTTTTGAGCCTTGTAGTCTACTCCCTTCATGTTTTTCTTGACCTTTTTATGATTGACACTCATCCTCCTATTGGATTTAGACCCTTCTGGCCGTTTTATACTGCACTTATAAATATTCCGGTATTACCGGGGGTGGATAAATCTTCTCTACATTCCATTTTAACTTTTAAAACAGTAAGGACACTTTGCTGGGAAACCTCTTTCTTCTCTTATATATACATAACGATTTTGGGGGTGAAGATATGGACTGGAAAGAAAGATTGAATGGGCTGGCCAATAACAGGGTGCTTGGGTCAACTGCTATTCTAA
>Ga0190334_1000249_pt1 | contig 28003 bp, 33 predicted proteins | sample 48720478_MG_FD_161270 | JGI IMG/M metagenome (GOLD analysis project Ga0190334, IMG submission 161270) | Hydrothermal vent sediment bacterial communities from Southern Trench, Guaymas Basin, Mexico - 4872-04-7-8_MG | ecosystem: Environmental > Aquatic > Marine > Hydrothermal vents > Sediment ... | reverse complement strand
CAATAGCCAAAAACCTTAATCCACCCAACCGCTCGCCTTTAAATTAGGAGGGGGTTGCCCGCGTCCCTTCGGGACAGATAGTCTTCGGCTCCACCTCGTAAATCTTTCGGTAAAAGTAAAGAAAGATTTATAAATATTCATCTCTACTTTAAGAGGTGAGAAAATTTGGATTAATTCCAGAAAAAATTAAACATGGGGGGAAAATGGTAAATGAAAAAAATTTGAAGGTTGTTAACCACAAAAATGTAGAAAAGATTTGTGGAGCAGGACCTGACGAAAACGCTGAAGATAAGGAATAAAAATGCAAAATCTTTCTCTTGAAGAAAGAGTTTTATATAGCAACCTCTCTCCATTAATAGCAGATATGAATATGTTAAGTGGAAAAACCGATGTGCAATATTTGGAAGAAGGATCTAAGATAATTCAATATTTTAAAGATTCATTAAAAGACGAGAGAGCAAGAGTTCCGAATATCATTCATTATTCAACAAAGACTCAAGGAAATTTTATTGATTTTTTTAATCATTTGAAAGGTTCATGGAGGACTTATTTAGATTTATCTGTAAAGATGACTTCTTTTTCAGAGAATTTAAAATTTTTGTATCCTGAAAAATTAGAATTATTCAAAGATTTAATTGAAACAACTTTTAGATTAAATACTCATATATACTATATAACAGATATAGAAAAAGAGATATATGAAAAATGTATAGAGAATCTTCCAGAAAACAGAGCTCTTTCTTTAATTCAATCTGTAAGAAGTTTCCAAGTATATTTATCAGAAGAAATTGGAAAGAGCGGAGTTTCTACCAAAAACCCTTATGAAATAAGAGAAATGCTTTCAAAAAATCCTAATTTAAGAAAGTTATTTTCTTTTTCTGGTTCTTCAATAGATTTATTTGGAAAATTATTAGGTCATTTTACTCCATTAAATAAAAAAAGTGAAAGGGAAACTTTCATCCCTGAAAATGATTATGAATCTGCACTAAAGGAGATTCTTGTATACGATCATTTTTTTGAATTATTTTTAAGAGAAGGGGGTGTTTTGATGAATGATTTAAAATTTTATATTGATTTATGTGACAGATTATCATGTACACGAAACATACCGGAACTATTGGACAGACTTGAAGAATTTAAGAATAAATCTAAAATTTCTTTTAATCCAACAATTCCGTGCTATACTCAAACATCTCTTAGCTGTGGTGCTACATGTCTAGCTAATGTGATTGGCACATATTTTCCTCACATAAAAGTAACTAGATCTTTAGAAAATGGGATCCTTAAACTTGTAACGGTTCCTGGATTTTTTAATAATTTGCCTTCTTCATTAGCTTATATATCTCGAGAGAAATTCGGAATTCCTGCATATTTTTTTGCAGATTATAAAACCTTTGCACCTTTATTTTTGGATAAAAAAACTGAACAAGAACCAGTTAAAAAATTTCAAGAGGATTACGAAAGAGTAAAAGATTTTTCTTTAGATTATGAAAACATAACAGCAGATGAAATAAAATCTAAATTAGAGAAAGGTCATTTTATCTCTTTTGTAACAGGTCAAAGTCCGATGTTGCATTATAAAATGATTGTGGGGTATAATTTTCGAGGAGATAAAAAACAATTTAGAGTTTTTGACCCACAATATGGTGTGACTATTATGGAAGAGTCAGAAATTTTATCTCACATGCGAAACGATAAAAGCCTTTGGGGAGTTGAATATGTTCCTCCTGAATCAGTTATTTTTGATTCTACAAGACAATCAATAACTAAAGCTAAGGAATTATTAAGATGGAACCCTCAATAAATTTTTATAAAGAAGACAAAGAAAAGGATGATTTTTGGTTAAATAAAGAATATTTAGTACAATTAAATTTAACAGGAGATTGTCCTCTAAATTGTGAATTTTGTTATATGTCTCCTCATAAAAAGGAATATCTCTCTTTAGATAAAATAAAAAAATTATGGGAAAATCTAAGAAAATACTCCGAAGAAAATGAAATTGAGTATAGGGTTAATCTAACAGGAGGAGATATTTTTGAACATCCAGATTGGATAAAAATCGCAGAGTTCATTGCCAATGAAAAATCAATCACCGCTGTAGATCCCTTAATAAATAAATTTTGGGCTAAGGTTCATTTTAGGTTATTAGAAATTTTAAAAGATAAAATAAACTTTGTTCAACTAAATTCAGATGTAGTATCAGAAGAAGACATTAAGGCAGTTGGTAATATTGGAAGAAAAGTAGTTTTGAAGATTGCCTTATATGAAGGAAATACTAAGAAAAAAATTGAAAAATTAAAGAAATTAGCAGAAAAATATGATAACATTATTATTTCAATTGATTTAATAATCCCCCAGAAATGCAATCCTGGAAAGAAAGAAGATTATCTAATTTTTGATAAAGAAAAATTAAAAAATGAAGTTCTTAAATTAAAAAATATTTTTGGTAAAAAACTTTGGCTATTAAGCACAACTGTAAAAAGAGAATATCTTAAGGAAATTTATTATTGTCCCGTTCCTTTTGGAGGAGTTTATATTATGCCTAATGGAAAAGTTGTGCCTTGTTCAAGATATTCTCATTTAAATACAGGATTCAATATAGAAAATTTTGATTTAATAGAATATGTGAAAAAATTTGACAAACTTTGTTCTAATTTTTGTTTATTTGAAAATAAATATTTTAAAGAATTTTGGGATGAAAAAGAGAACCCAAAAAACTTTTTTGGAGGTTAAAAATGAGCTTAGAAGGAAAAATTGCTTCTCAAGGAAAAGCCGAAGCAAAAGCTTTTGTAACAAATAACCCTTTTGAAAAACCCCCTTTTGAAGATTATATTCTTGTCACCCAAAATTCAGATCCAGAAATGTCTCCGTTATTATATGATGCTAAGGGAATTATTACAGAAGTTGGAGGACTTATGTCTCATTTAGCTGTTGTTGCAAGAGAAATTAAAATTCCATGTATAACTGCTTGCAAAGGAAGCTATGCTGTTTTGAAGACAGGATATAATTTAAAAATCAATGCAGAAGATAAATTAAATTCAAGAGTATGTGTTGATTATGATATGTAAATTGGAAGAAGTTGCCAAACAGGAAAGAATATTTGGAAATAAGGCAAGAAACTTAGGTATTTTAATTAATCAAGGGATTTTAGTTCCTAATGGAATAGCGGTAAGCTATGAATCTTATCGAGATTATTTAGAAACAGAATCTTTTAAGAATGATTTTGAAAGAAGACTTTTTCAAAAACTAGGAAGTTCTTCAGGCCCATTTGCAGTTAGATCTTCTGCAGATGTAGAAGATTCTGAACAAAGATCCTATGCGGGTCAATTTAAGACAATCTTAGATGTTTCAAAAGATGGACTTATTGAAGCAATAAAAAAAGTTTACGATTCTGGAATTAATTTCAATTATTCTTATTCAAGGGATCCTGTAAAAATAGGAGTTATAATTCAAGAAATGCTTAATGCTGAAATTTCAGGGGTTTTATTTACTTATGATCTAATCAATCGAAATCCCAATTTTATTATGGCTGAATTATCTCGTGGTAAATGTGAAAATATAGTTTCTGGTAGAACAAATCCTTCATTGTATATCATTGATAAAAATTCTGAAGAAATTGTTCTTTTTGAAAAAGGAAATCAAAATGTTTCTTTAGGAGAAAATCAAATTCATCAAATACTTTTAAATGCAAAAAGAATTGAATCAATTTTTGAAAAACCGCAAGATATAGAATTTTTATTTCATTCAAATAAATTTTATTGTCTTCAAAGCAGAGACATAACAACATTATAAAATGAAACAATTAACCGAAGAAAATGCAAGAGAGTATGCTTTAGAAAAATTTAAAGAATTGCCAGAATTAAATTTTAAATGGAACATTCTTCATTCAGAAGGAATTATAAAGATACTAAACATTCTTTGTGCAAACAAAGATATTAATAAAACTAAATTATTCGCTTTGGCATGGGTTCATGACATCGGAAAAACTATTTCTGAGGAAAATCACGCAAAATTAAGCTTAGAAATATTAAAGAAAGAATTTGTTCTTGATGAAGTTGACACGAACTGCATTCTTAATCATGGGGCTTCAGGAAACCCTAAAACCGAGGAAGGAAAAATATTTAGATATGCAGACGGATTATCTTTATTTACAAAAGAAGTTCTTGTTTACAGATTTTTTGCAGAAGCGAAAGAGGGGTTTGAATTTGAAGAAATTAAAGAAAGAATTAAAAAAATTTATAATAAATACAAATTAAGTTATGCCGATTCTGAAGAAATTCTTAAACTTTTAGAAGATCTATACAAAAAGAATTTTCTAGATAAATCTTCTTTTTTAGAAAAAAGAAGCAGAAAAGAGGGCGGGGCAACCTCTCAAGATATTATGAAATAGAGCGGTGTCCTGCCACCAAGGTTTTTGACTGCTTCTTCGCTCCACTTCGTTCCGCTCCGAACTACGTTGCACGCTCCTCCTTTTAGTCGTCGGCGGATTTAACAGGGCTTAAAGGGTTCGCTCGTTGCACTTCGCTCTCCCAAATTTTTTCTCAGCTCTCACTCACTTCGTTCGTGGAGGAGAAAAAAATTCCCTTAAGCCCGTTGTTATATTCCCTTTGCCCCTTCGCTAAAAAATTAAAATTACGGGAAGTCCCTGCATTATGTCTTAGGTGTTCTTCTTGCCACAATCGTAAACTTTATATATTGATAGTTATCAATATATCAATATGAGGGAATCACTAAAAATATTTAAGGCATTATGTGATGAGACAAGATTAAAGATAGTTGAATTTCTCCTGAATGGAGAAAAGTGCGTTTGTGAAATTGTTCCATTTACGAAAAGAACCCAATCAACAGTTTCAATCCAATTGAAAAAACTGGAAAATCTGGGAATCCTTGAATCAAGGAGAGACGGAAAGAGTGTATATTATAAACTCAGGAACAGAAAAGTGAAGAAAATATTGAAAATAATAAAAGGTGATGAAAAGTGATGTCTTTACTCTATATTTTGGCTTTATTAATTACTGGAGCCTTAGTTGGAACTGTTTCTGGTTTATTAGGTGTAGGTGGTTGTTTTATAATGGTTCCTGTTCAATATTGGATTTTAACAACAATAGGAGTAGATCCAACAATCGCAATAAGGATTGCTTTTGGAACTAATTTATTTGTTGTTTTTCCTACTGCTCTCAGCGGTTCTTTTAGACATCATAAAAAAGCAGTAGTTCTTTGGAGGCAAGCAATAATCCTTGGTTTAACAAGTATGGTATTTACATTTGCAGGGGCTTATCTTGCCAGTGTCTTGAGTGGTAATATCCTCAAAGTTATTTTTGGATTAGCAATTCTTTTAGGTGCACTAAGAATGGCAACTGCTCATCCTCTAAGAATTAAAGGAGAAGCACACGCAAATCCAATAACTTATATATTCTTAGGTATCATTTTTGGATTTGTCACTGGATTAATAGGAATAGGTGGTGGAGTTTTAATGGTTCCATTAATGGTAATATTTTTAAATTATCATATGCACGAAGCAGTTGGCACTTCAACAGCAGTGATGATATTTACAAGTTTGGGAGGAGCGATAGCTTACATGCTTTATGGGTTAAATGCTTCTGGGTTGCCGCCGTATTCCGTTGGCTATGTTAATTTTTTACAGTGGATTTTATTAGCAGGTACAAGTATTCCAATGGCTCAGCTAGGGGTTCACTTTGCGCATAAAATTAATCCAAAATCATTAAAGTGGATTTTTATTGTTGTGATGGTTTATATGGGACTGAAAATGGTCGGGATATTTTCTTGGTTAAATTTGCCTATATAAAAATCTTTTTCTAAGACTTCCCGAACAGGATCCTTCAGCACCAAAACATTTAAATACTTAATATACTAATTGTTGATAATAGTACAAATCATATAATGAGGAGCAACGGTGATTACGATAAGAAAAGCATTACTATTGTTATTAATAACTCTGCTGCCTGCGTTAGTGCTAGGAGCAACTCTTATAATAACGAACAAGCCATTAACAGAAGAAGATGCTGAGCTATATTATATCACTGGAAACGCTTTTTATAAGGAAGGTGATTATGAGAACGCTATTAAGTATTACGAGAAAGCAGTGAGGATTAACCATTTATACGAAGAAGCGCATAACAACCTGGCTTTTCTTTATAACAAGCTCGGCGAGTACAAGAGAGCAGCAGAGCACCTCGCAGAACTAGTAAGGATAAACCCTGCTAATCCTGGTTATCATTATGATTACGCAATAAACCTTGTTCTTAACATTAAGAAGACTAAGAGAGGAGAAATAGAAGAGATAGAAACAGCTATGAATGAGTTCCGAATAGCGGATAGTCTTGAACCAGGATTCATGTACGCAAAGGAGAACGCTGAGTTCTTGGAAAGTATGAGAGAGGATTATTATGGTTAGATAGCATTACTCCCTCCAAGAACCACTTGCTTTCTATCATACTCCGAGCTGAGCTTCTCCTTTTCACTCCTCATCTCATGCAGAAACACATCCTTATTCATAATAATCAAGAACAATAGCAGGCGGGAAGAGTGGTAAGTTATTGATAACTAACCATAAGTTTTATAAACCTAACAAGTCCTTTTCTTTATAACAATGGGAGGGCTTGGTTTAAGAAAGAAGACAATAATCTTAATAAGTGCCGTGATAATCATAGTCGTAATCGCAGGGGCAGTCATAGGAACAAGCATTATTGTGAGGACAAATAATAAGGATTTTAAGAAAGACCCTGCTTTCTATAAAGCGCTTGGTAATTATTTTGCAGAGCAAGAAGACTACGACAAAGCAGTAATAGCTTATGAGTCCTGTCTCTTACTAAGCGAAGACACTGATGTAAGGAATAACCTAGCAGTGATTTATCATAAGCAAGGAATGTATTCTGAGGCAATAAGCCAGTTGAGGAGACTAATAATTAATTATCCGGATAACCCGTCTTACCACTACGACCTCGCTGTTAACCTCGTTGAGAAGTTCAGGAAGACGGATGAGAAGAACATCGCGGACCTTGAAGAAGCCTTATCAGAGTACGAGAAAGCAGAAGAGCTAAGCCCTGGCTATGCTCATGCAGAACAGAACATCAAAGTCCTGAGAAGAATACTCGGCTTAGAAGCCTTAGAAAAAGACTGATCCTTAAAGAGAGTTCTCTTTTTTTTCTTCACTGCCTACCATTACTCCTTATTATCTTCCTTAGAATAGCCTGCTTGCCTTTCCAGTCCAAAGCTTCTCTTAATACCTGGCTGATATTATCAACAGGTATCACCTTTATCTTATCAAGCTTCTTCTTATCAACAACAATATCCTGGAGGTTGCTCTTAGGCACAATAACCTTTTTCATACCTGCATCAATCGCTGCTTCTACTTTTGAACTAACACCCCCCACGGGGAGCACAGCTCCGCGCACACTAAGACTGCCTGTCATAGCTATCTCCTGCTTCACAGGTATCTTCTTAAGAGCACTTATAATACTAGTAGCAACCCCTATACTAGCGCTGTCCCCTTCTACTCCTTCATACGTCTGCAAGAACTGCACGTAGATATCATACCTGCCTTTTATATCCTCTCCGAAATACCTCTTAATAATAGCACTCACATTAGTCACTGCTTCCTTTGCAATCTCCCCAAGCTTCCCAGTGGCTATTATTTTCCTCTCTTTACCTCCAGGAGTAACCTCTGCTTCTATTGGCAGGATTATACCAGAATAAGTACTCCCGCTACCAATCACTGCAAGACCATTAACTCTTCCTATCTTCTTACCCTGAGTAATAATGACCTCGTACTCCTTTTTCCTCTCAATATACTTATCAGCTATTTGTTCTTCAAGGCTGCGAGAAATAAGCTTTGCTCTGACAATATGCTTCTTCTCAACAAGCCTTGCTCCTTCTTCTACTGCTATGTCACCGGCTGCTCTTATTAAGCCGCCGAGCTCTCTGAACCTCAGACTCAGATGACCTTTCCTATTCGCACGCCTCCTAGCTTCCTCAATAATATAATTAACTGCTTCTCTTGTGAAGTGAGGTATCTTCTTATCCTTATTAACCTCTTGTGCAACAAAAACAGCGTACTTCCACCGGTTCTCCTTTGTATCAGGTATTGTCTCTTTCATATAAACCTCATAACCATAACCCCTTATCCTACTCCTAAGAGCAGGGTGCATGTGCTTAACTGTTTCCATATTACCAGCAGCAATAAGGATGAATTTGCACGGAACAGGCTCTGTTCTTACCATGGCACCCGCGCTTCGCTCACTCTGCCCAGTAATAGCGTATCTGCCTTCTTGCAACGCGGTGAGCAATTCCTGCTGAGTATGGGGTTGTAGCGTAGCGATTTCATCAATAAACAACACGCCCATATTAGCCTTGTGAATCATACCCGCTACTATACGCTCATGAGCTGGTGTTCCTAAGCCCCCTGACTGGAAAGGGTCGTGAAGAACATCTCCTAGGAGCGCGCCTGCATGAGCACCTGTAGCGTCAAGGAAAGGAGCTGTTTTCCTATTATAATTATCAACAATAAGTTTTGGCACAGTGTTCTTCTCACTCTTACCTAGCTTAGCTCCGAAGTTCATAAAGAAAATAAAAGCACCTAGGAAGACCATACCTCCTAGGAACATACCCATGAATATAATGGCTCCTACTGTTCGGCCGTAGAGATCCGAGTAATGACTAAAAGCCCACCACGGAGCAATAAGAGCAATAATAAGAAGGATGAACAAGAATATGTTCTGGTTCTTGAACATGCTCTTCTGCTGGAGCTTTGCCCTAGCAACAATCTCTCTTCCTTTACCAGCAGGAGCAGTCCTTATTAGAGGAGCGTTCTCATCATTGGGGTTGGGAAAAGAGAGCACATCAACTAGTTTCTCCTTTGGGAGGAGCTCTGCGAGTGCCATGCCTAGCATGCTCTTACCTGTCCCAGGCTCCCCAATTAACAAGACGTGTCGTCTCTGCTTACTAGCCTTCTTAATAACCTCCACTGCTTCGTCCTGCCCAATAACCTGGTCAATGATCTTCTTAGAAGTCTTAATCTCAGCTGTAGTCTTAAACTTGAATTCACCCACCATAATATACTCACCGCACTCACCTGAGAATAAGAGTAGGTTTATAAAGATTACCTTTAAGTATGATTATAATCTTAAGTATGATTATTCTGATTATTAAGACAGAGTAATAAGCATCTCTCTTCTGATGATATCAGGGTACCTTAAAATGAAGACCAACAAAGAACAAGGAGAAGCCAGATAAGAAGGAGGAGGCTTAAAAGGGAATCAAAGAGGGAATCTTTAAATAAGGTATGATATTCGCTTTTTATTCTATGAGACTAGCAGTACTATTCTCAGGAGGCAAGGACTCAACATATGCTCTTCACAAGGCTCTTAGAAGAGAAGAAGTGGCTTGCCTCATAACAATTATTTCTAAGAACAAGGAGAGTTACATGTTTCACACCCCAAACATTGACTTAACAGAACTCCAAGCCAAAGCTATTGGCTTGCCACTAATAAAAAAAGAAACTCGGGGTGAAAAAGAAGAAGAACTAAGAGATTTAAAAGAAGCAATAATAAGGGCAAAGGAGGAGTTCTCTGTGGAAGGAATCGTTACAGGAGCTGTGGAGTCAATATACCAAGCAACAAGGATTCAGAGGATTTGTGATGAGCTTGGCTTATGGTGCTTTAACCCTTTGTGGAAGAAGGACCAGGAGGAACTACTCAGAGAAACCCTTAGTCATGGTTTTAAAACAATTATTTCCGGAGTCTTTGCTTATCCCTTGAATAAGGAGTGGTTAGGAAGAGAAGTGGATAAAGATTTGATTAATGAATTAGTTGAGTTGGAGAAGAAGTTTAGTATTAGCCCGGCTGGGGAAGGCGGAGAGATAGAAACAAGCGTTCTTGATGCTCCTTTTTTCAAGAAGAAGATAAGGATCCTTGAGTATGAGATTGTTGCAGAAGAGCACTCAGGCTTGTTCCTAATAAGAAAAGCCGAGCTTGTAGATAAGTGAGGCGGATAAAGAATGATATTAATACTGGACATGAACCATAAGACGAACTCATTAGGCTTTGATGAATTCGTAACTCCTATTATAAGGATTGTTAGTAGCCTGGATGAGTGCGAGGCAAAGCATTACTCTGAACTAAGACAAAGAGACCTTGCTAAGTATGATAAGATAATCCTCTCAGGCACGCCTCTAAGAGATAATGCTTTCAGAGACGACACTGATTGTTTTATGTGGTTAAGGAAGTACAACAAGCCAGTCCTAGGGATAAGTGCTGGTATGCAAATCATAGGCTTAGTGTTTGGTTGCTCCCTTATGAGGTGTAAGGAGATAGGTATGACACGGGTAATCACAAGGAAGGAGAATAAGTTGTTCTCAGGCGAGTTCGAGGCTTATGAGCTGCACACATCAAGCATAAAGCCTTGCTCTGAGTTCGAGATTCTTGCAGACTCTGCGAGGTGCGTCCAAGCAGTTAAGCATAAGGACAAAGAAGTTTATGGTATCTTATTCCACCCAGAGGTCAGGAATAACGGTGTGGTTAAGAATTTTGTAAAACTCAAAACAAAATAAAAATTAAGAATAACACACCCCGCATCCAAATAAATCAAATGGTTTTAATCGTAAATCCTCTGGTTTTTCTTGTACAAACTTTATAAACAACCTTTTATAATAAGGGAGGATGATGAGAGACTCGTTACTCTTAAGAATAGCTTTAGCCACTAGCATCATAGGCTTATGCGCTCTTGGGCTAATCCTCGAAATCACCGGGTTACAAGAAGTAAGCATATCCGAGGCTAAGGATTTAGGAGAAGACAAAACCGTGAGAATAACCGGGGTGGTGGAGAGAGTAACTAACAAGGACAAGTTTGCAATAATTAATATAATGAAAGAAGAAAAAATAACTGTTGTTTTATTTGATAATATTAATCTGAGCAGAGGACAAAGAGTAGAGATAATAGGAAAGACAAAGAACTACAAAGGAGAGAAAGAAGTGATTGCAGACGAGATTATAATTAAATAAAGAAACATTTATAAAAATCCCTTTTCTTCTCTCACCCATTAAGTACAAGGGGGTGCTGGGTTTTTGGTTATAAAGAGCGATTTTATTCTGGAATGGGATAAGGCTCTGGGTTTCCGAGGAGACCCTTTTGCAGATAAAGTATTTGCTCCTATTAATAAGTTCTTAGTGGACAGGAAGGAGGAGAAGGAAAAGATTAACTGGTTCTTCATTAAAGGGTACTTCTACGGAGCAATCGTTGGAGAGCAAGGTGTTGGTAAGACTACAATGCTAAGATGGCTTGAGGACAGGCTTAAGAAGTATAATAGGATTCACGCTGTATATATTAATGCTGCTGTTTTCAAGGAGCAAGTGAATATCCTACACAAGATGATTCTTCCGTTACTCTCTTTTTATGAGAAGGTGTTCTCAAAGCCACATACAAAACTAATAGGGCCTGACCTCCTAGGATTCTTAAAGAAGAAGCTGGGTCATAAATCAGTGGCTCTGCTCGTAGACAACGCTCATCACCTCACTGATAAGAACCTTGAGCTGGTTAAGAGTCTTAGAAAAGAGGGTTTAAAGCTTCAAGTAATAGTTACTAGTACTCCGAAGGAGTATGAGAAGAGCAGACTCCCAGAGATAGGTCAGGACGAGCTAGGCATCACCTTAAGAAGGCTTACTTTTGATGAGGTAAAAGAGATGATAAAACGCAGAGTAGAGGCTTTCGGAGGTAAAGGAACACATCCTTTTTCACAAGACGAGTTAAAGAAGATGTACGATAAAGCTGATAAGAACCCAAGAAAATTCTTAAGACTATGCCGTGACGAAGCTATTAAGATACTCATACATAAGAGAGAGGTGCTTGAAAGGAAGGCAGAAGAGAAGAAACAAGCAAAACCTTTAAAAACAAGGTCTGGAAGGAGAAGTGTTAAGGATGAGAGAATGGATATTAGGATAAGAAAGGCTACTCGACGAGAACTAAACAAGGATGAGAAGGAAGAAGGGAAGAAGTTAATCAGGATAAGGTTCGCTCTTGGCAAGGAAGAAGAGAAGCCAAGGAAGAAGCCTGGCTTGCATGAAGGGAGAACTGTTATTCATGACGAGGAGCATAAACAAAAGCTTCTTAACCAGCTGAGAAGTACTAGTCCGCGAAGAAAGGCTAAAGAAGAATTAGGCGAGGAGGATAAGGAGGCTGTTTCAGAGACTGATAAGCTCCTAAGAGAGCTCGCAGAGGAGTTCGAGGTGGACTGAAAAAACCCCTTTTTTATTTCTTTTCTTCACAACAACCAACAAACCAACCGTGGTTTTTAGCAAAACATTTATATATCACCCAAGAGTCTCCTTGGATGGTTAAATTCATGATGGAGTAGTGATAATCATGGCAGAGGGAGTTGAGATTGTTATCAAACCAATACACCTTGAAAGACTGGCTTATAGCATTGTAATCATAACTCTGGTTGTACTCTTAATAATAAAGTGGAACAGCGGAGGCGTGGCTGAGGAGAACTCCACAGCAGGAGTGATTGCAGAGATGGAGTTAAATAATACTAATCAAAGCATTAATAATAACACACCTCAAGATTTATGCTCTAATGGTGTGAAAGACCAGGACGAGACTGATGTTGATTGCGGTGGGAGTATATGCGAGCCTTGCGATGAGTTTAAGAGCTGTAATGTTGATTCTGACTGCGAGTCAGGTTACTGCCATATGGGGATTAAGTGCAGGGAGCCCACATGTGATGATGGTGTGAAGAACCAGGATGAGAGTAATATTGATTGCGGGGGTGTGTGTGGAGGCTTCTGGTATGACGGCGCGTGCCATGATGAGCCAAAGCCAAGGTACTCTGGTAGGGTTGACTTGTCAATACTCGAGGTTAGTACTACTGAGAACGAGGCTTCTGGTTATGCTAAGATTCAGAGTGTGAAGTTTAAGGTTGAGAATGGTAAAGAAGAGGATATGATACTAACCGCTTATATCTTTGCAAGGGATGAGCACGGAAGCCCTTACTTTGAGAGGTCTGCGAGTAACGAGGAAGTAGCAATGGCAGAAGTTGAGCTTCCCTTACTAGGACAAGGAGAGAGCCATACAGAGACCGTGGAGATTATGAGGACGCTTCCAGAAACAGATCCTTCTGAGGCGTACAGCGTAGTGGTTGAGCTCAGAGATGATAATGATGAGCTTGTAAGAAGAGCAACTTGGACTAATGAATAAGAGAGAGTAATAAGAGAAAGAAAAAAAAACGCTTTATAATCTTAAAAAAATTTTCTTATAAAATCTTTTTTATTTATTTGTAATATTTCTTTCTTTGTTGAAAGCCTTCCGGTTCCTGGTAAGAGCAGTTTATAAACCACGGACTTAGGGCCTTCTAATGAAAATGATTTTCCAAGTAATCCTAGCCTTACTCATCGGAGTAGTCGCAGGAATAATCACAGGCCTAACCCCAGGCATACACGTAAACCTAATCAGTTTGCTCCTCCTAAGCTCTGCTCCTGTCCTTGTAAGATTCTTTAACTTAACCTCCCTTGCAATATTCATAATAGCTATGAGCATCACACACACCTTCCTGGACTCCATACCAAGCATATATCTGGGTGCTCCTGACAGTGACATGGCACTTGGTGTTTTACCAGGGCATCGTTATCTTCTCAAAGGACATGGCTATGCAGCAGTAAAGCTAACTTTGATTGGCTCACTAGGAGCAATAATCCTCAGCATCCTGCTCTTTCCCCTGCTTATTCCTGTTGTCAAACATGGTTATCCTTTGATTGAGACTTATATGGGCTATTTTCTTTTACTAGTTGCACTCTTTATGATATTACGGGATAAACAAAAGTTATGGGCACTTATAGTTTTTCTTTTATCAGGAACCCTTGGCTTGATAGTGCTTAGCATGCCTAATTTATCTAATCCATTATTCCCAATGTTATCTGGTCTTTTTGGGATTTCAACCTTAATAATTAGTTTGTTAAGAAGAGAATCATTGCCAGCACAGATAACAATAAAAGAAACGCCCTTGGATAAGAAGAAAACAATCAAGGCACTAGTGTCTGGGCAGGCCTCTGGTTTCTTAACAGCTGTTTTCCCAGGCTTAGGAGCAGCAACAGCAGCAGTCATATCCTTGCAGTTCACTAAGAAGCTTGGTGACCATGGTTTTATGATACTAATCGGTGCTATTAATACTGTTAACTTCACGCTCTCACTCTTAACCCTTCTTGTACTTGGCAAGGCAAGGAACGGAGCAGTAATAACAGTGCAAAAACTTTTGGAGAATATAACCTTAGCTCATATACTATTATTTTTGTGTACAGCCTTAATAGCAGGGGGAACAGCTTTTATATTAGGAATGTTAATAAGCAGAGGTTTTTCTAAGCTAATTATGAAAGTTAATTACAGAGTGCTGGTGCTTGGAATTATTAGCTTTATTTTTATCTTAACAATAATTCTTTGCAACCCTCTCGGGTTGTTAATCCTAGTTGTGAGCACAGCTATTGGCTTGATACCCCCGGAGAAGAAACTACCCAGAGTGCATAGCATGGGCTGCTTGTTAGTGCCAATAATAACATATTTTTTGATATAATAAATTTCTTTGAAATTTGGCTGTTATTTAGCAAGCCCGCCAATTGCAACTAACGTTCGCGAGCGCTGAAATACGACCAGATGACTAAAAGGAGGAGAGTGCAACGTCCTTTCTGAAGGAAAGACTGGCGAGAGTTAATTTTTTACCCTTATGAATTTTCTTAGCTTGTTCAATGCATTTCTTCTCGTACTAATTTTTTTCTTCCTGTGACATCTCAACAAAAGTTTTGGAAAATCCATTTAGTTGAAAAATTTGATCCCCGCCCAAAACCAAGGCAGCATAAGGGTTAAAACAACTTTAATGTTTTACACATCAAAATTTTTCGACTGAAAGAAATGTCTCCATGATTGTATAAATAATTTACAGAAACACCTCAAGACAATAAGAATTCGCTAGTTTTGCTTCTTTTGTTTTAAGAGACCTAAGAGAAAGCCACAGAACTCTTATACTCTTGCAAAAGCTTTTTGAGCCTTCTTTTGTTTAGTTTTTTCTTGTAAGAATATATTCTATTTATCATATCATCTGCGTTTTTCCAATCATTTTTCCAGCAGATCGCTTCATATAATTCCTTAATATAATAGATGATCTGATAGATTTTTTCCCAATTTTTTGCTTCATAAATCCTTTTCCTATAAGAAAAAGGAAGGTCTATATGATAGTTCTCTGGCTGTCTGTAATAAACTAATTCAACTGGGTAAGCTACAATTTGCTTTAACTTTTTGAAGTCATCATCTATGTGTATTCTTGCTTTTAATTTTCTGATGATCTTTCCTTTCGGTCTGGTTTCTGTAATAAATATTCCATCGACTACTTTATTAAGGTGTTTCTTAACAAATTCTAGAACGGCATAATATTCGTGGCTTTTTCTTGAACTAATGACCACGAATTTAAATCCTTCATTGCGCAGCTTAGTCAAGATAGGCAAACATTTATTAGGAATTTTATATTCTCTAACAAATCCTTTGTTTATTCTATCCATAAACTCTCTGTAAATGATATCTTTCCCGAGTTTCTTCATAAACTCATTGAAGGCTTTTTCTTTTGTGTTCCGAGAAGATAAATTTACCCCAAACCACTTTTTAGCACACTTTTTTTTTACATCAATACTTTCTGCAACTACACCATCGAAATCCAAACTGATTATAAATTCTTTAGCTATATGTTTAGAGTCCATATTTATTCATAATCCTAATCATGTCTATACATATTCTTTTAGCTGAATTCATACCTTCCGATTTTATTGCATTTTTAGCATGTCCCAGCTCTTGTATTAATCTATAAATCAACACCCTCAATTCGAAGTCTTTGCTTATTCGTTGATACTTTTTATATCCTCTTAGCAAACATTCTTTAAGATGCTTATCATCGAAAATACCTTCTTTGTGCAGTCTAATAAAGTCGTATTCTTTCGGATAACTGGCAGCCAATTCAAAATCTATTATGCCCGCTATCTCCCTCTTTTTGTTTTTCTTTATGAGTACATGATCAAATTTAAAGTCGTTGTGTACAAATCTTGGCGGGCCCGGAGTCTCGAATATTTTTTTATACTTATTGAGAAAGTCAATAATCCTGATAACAAACCTTTTATCGATTACTTTACAAGCCATGAGTACTCCAAGATATTTGTATGCTTTAGAAAAAACAAGCCATTCCCAACTTATGCCAAATCTTTTATATTTTTGCTTAATTGTTTTGAAAGAAACCTGCTCTCCGCTGACGATACCACCATCCTCATCTATATCCCCATATTTTTTAAATTTGATACTGTGCATTCTTCCCAGCAGAGCACTTACATTGCAAAGTACCCTACATTGCTCTTTTCTTGGCAAGGCGAAGAATATTTTTTTTAGAATAAAACCTTCTAAAAGTGTGACGAGCAAATATTCATACTTTTCTCCGTTCAAAAGAAAATTTCCATATTTAATCACTCGAGGCGTTGGTATTCTGTGTTTTCTTAGGAGATTACACACGTAAGCCTCTTTTTTCAAAGAATAGCGCTTGTCGCGCTTTTCAGAAACTTTCAAGAGCAAACGTTTGCCATTTCTAAGTTCTATAAGCCATTTGTATCTCGAATAACCCTCTCTTTTGTAACGCATGTTTTTAATTTCTTTACTTACAGCAGTAGGCAAAACATTCTTTATTTTAGTGCTTCGGAGCTTTTGCATTTTCCATTTCAAAAGTTAAATTTTAATAACTTTTACTTTATGGGTAACCAATATGTGATCAAGAGGAACACCTAACTTTATCTTGAGCAAAATAAGTTTTGTTAAAAATAGTTTCTTGCCTTCTGTAAAGAGATCATAGAAAATAAATTTGTATTTTTTCCCTTCAGAAGAGACAATCGTGTATTTTTTTGTTTTTTTTATTGTTTTATATTCTATATTCTTTCGCTCAAAACCTATCAGCTCGGTTATTCCCAAATAGTCTATGATGATATCGACAAATTTTTCTGAAGGAAGTATCAGCTTTGGTTTCATAATGCTATATTCGGCAAGCGTGACTGGTGTAAGATGGATATTCGATATAACAAATCCAGCTCCAAAGTTTACTCTTTTTTTGGTAGTTTCCTCAAACCTTTTTATTGTTTCTATTATTGGGCTCAGCTCAACTTCGATTTCGTCGAATCCGCTTTTCACAAGTATTTCTATGAAAGGAATAATCTCCTTGGTAGGCGTGGATATAGTAATATGTTTCGTATCGACGTAAATTCCTTCTCCACTCATTTTTTTCTTTTTAATAAAATCTGCGAGAGCATTTTTGATTGTAGTTCCTATTAAGTTACCTTTCTCGTTATAATAACTACATGGAAACAAAAGATCTCCTATTTTATACTTTTTATTCAGCGCGCCAGCGCTTCCGTAAAAAAATATTGTATAAACACCTTTTGTCAGAAACAAACTGACCATATCAGCTGCGATTTCTCCGAAAGGTATCTGTGCATTTATCAGATAATTTGTTCCGCCTTTCTTATCATTACATTTTATGACATTATAATTCAGATACAGGCCGTAGACGTCTTTTGCAATAGGCGGTATATCTAGCTTGAAATCCAGCAGTGAAATAAGAGAGGGATATTTATAATGGGCCTGCATCAGATGGTAAAAAAGATCTTCTACGAGGACGGAGTATTTATGCTTCTGAAATACTTTTTTCGGGTCTTTTAGAGAGAAAAGTTTGTCGTATTTTGGCTCATCTATTATTTTCTTAATCTCATCATAAGCTCTGTCGTCGGCAAGCGAATCCAAAAGATTCTCTTTTATGTTAACTCCAAAGATTTCCCTCAATCTTTCAAATCTTTTATAGTTAATAACTCTTCTGAGAAGTATCCTATAAATGTTGTTTTTACCATCGATTATCACCGCACTAGGCTTTTTCTTGTCTTTGAAAAATATTTCAAATTCTTTTTTAATTTTTAAAAAATAGTTTGTCTGAAAATCGTAGGTAGTAATCAGATTTGGTCTAATTGTTTTGCCTTTGTACTTAAACAATCTGAGAAATCCTTGAATATGCGTAAGCTTATCCTCGCCGAAAATATTGGTCATAGCATAAGCATATTCACCTTTGAAATTTGAAACCAGAAGAAGCTCAACATCTTCTCTCGGCACTTTTATCTTGAAAAAGCGACAATATCCTTTTTTAGAGAGGTAATACAAAGATCTTGGCAGCGTGCCTTTAAATAAAAAGACTGGAATTTTATTGCTCACAACATCTTCAAGAACCACAGCAGACCATCTTTGGTCAATATACTTTTTTATATTATGTGAATGTTTTTGCGAAGGACTTATTCGCAAAAGATCTATTTTGAAACCTTTTCTCACCACAGGCACTCTATCCCTATCTTTTAATTTTTTAATTAATTCTATAAAAGGAGTTGGTTTGAATGGGTAGATAATAAATTCTTGCTTTTCGTATTCTTTATTTAATTTATCAAATTTTTTTTGTATTTCTTCTATTTTCTTCTTTATTTTTTTGGGAATGGTCTCTTTTTTCTTGATCATATTCACCCGATTTTTTTGCTTCATATTGCTTTTCCTCATTATGATTAAATAATAAAGCTATTATACCCTATTATATATATTTCGGTTTTGAATTTTAATTTATTAAAAGATGCCCTGTCATTTTGTGGTCACCTATTTAATTTGGCTCATATCTTTCTACTAATAGGACTTTATCTTTATCTTAACAATAATTCTTTGCAACCCTCTCGGGTTGTTAATCCTAGTTGTGAGCACAGCTATTGGCTTGATACCCCCCGAGAAAAAACTACCCAGAGTGCATAGCATGGGCTGCTTGCTAGTGCCAATAATTGCTTATTTCTTAATATGATTTTTTTTCTTATACGGGTTTTATCCTTTGTGTATTACTATTAGTGACTGAGTACTCTTGATTCCTTCAACTAACTGGATTTTTCCAAGCAACACCTTGTCATACTCATCCACATCCTTTACTCTTACCACTGCTACCAGGTCTGTTCCTCCTGATACTATGTCTGCTCTTTCTATGAATGAGAACTTTTTAAGCTTTTTTGCAAGGTCATACTGGGTTTTCTTTTTTTCCTTTAATAATTCAAGATTAGCGGATATTAGTACATAGACCACAAAGCCTTGGCCTATTTTGGTATGGTCCAGCTCCACAGTAAACCTTTTTATTATACCCTCTTTTCTTAGTTTTCTTATCCTGTTATGTATGGTTGTGGGTGGCAGCAGGGTTTCTTTTGCTATCTGCCTTGTTGTATAATCAGAGTGCTCCTTAAGCACTTCAAGAATCTTCCAGTCTTTATCATCCAATCCATCGCTCATATTGGAACATATGTTCCAAATAATATATAAATTTTTCTATTATCTGCTATTTTATCCATTATTTTTGGAATAAATATATAAAGAGTTTTTCATATCAGATAGAGTATGACTCCTTTGAAGGTAATCAAAATGAAAACAAAACTAAAAACCCAACCACAAAAGACAGTAATACCAGTAATACCCCATGGCTACAAGCCAAAACTAGACTTCTTTGAAACAGAGAAAGGCATCAAACTAGTCAAAGACACTTTTGAGAGGAAACTAGCAGGAAAACTTAACCTCTTAAGAGTATCTGCTCCTAGGTTCTTAATAACAGGCACTGGTTTACAAGATGACCTTGCAGGCACCCAGACCCCTGTTAGTTTTAAGACAAAAGCATCAGACAGACATGTTGAGATGGTTCATAGCCTTGCCAAGTGGAAGAGGTACGCTTTGTGGAAGTACGGGTTTAAGCATGGGACAGGGCTATACACAGACATGGATGCTATTAGGAAAGACGAGGATATAAGCCCAATCCACAGCATATACGTTGACCAGTGGGACTGGGAGAGGGTTATATCAAAAGAGGAGAGAACCCTGGATTTTTTAAAAATGATTGTTAAAAAAATCTATTCTGCACTCCTAGAAACAGAAGCAATAGTTGAAAAAGAATTCCCAGTGCTAAAACCCAGGCTGCCCAGAGAGATCAAGTTCATCCACTCAGAAGACTTAGAGAAGATGTATCCCGAACTAACCCCAGGGGAGAGAGAGTATGAGATCACAAAGAAACTTGGCGCTGTGTTCCTAATAGGGATAGGACATCCCTTAGAATCAGGAGAGCCTCATGACCTGAGAGCTGCTGATTATGATGATTGGGTTACAAAGACTTATGAAGATAAAAGAGGGCTAAACGGGGATATTCTTGTATGGCACCCTGAGAGACAGGACTGCTTAGAACTCTCATCCATGGGAATAAGAGTAGATCAGACCTCTCTGCTAAAACAACTAGATATGATGGGATTATCAGGGAGAAGAGAACTAGAATTCCACAAGCTAATACTTAAGGATAAGCTGCCCTTATCCATAGGCGGAGGCATAGGCCAGTCAAGGATATGTATGATACTTTTACAAAAAGCACATATCGGAGAAGTACAATCAAGTGTATGGCCGCCAGAGGTCGAGGAAGAGTTTGAGAAAAGAGGAGTGGCACTCTTGTAATCAGAACTCCCTCTTAAACTCCTTCCAGAATTCTCTGACAGGAAGGTGCTGAGATATAATGTATGTAAGAAATCTTATGATGATGAACAAGATAATTATGGCTAAGAATAAGTAGAATAAATCTATTAAGCTCCTCTCAAATAAGAAGAAAGAAGCACCGGCACTAATAGCAGGAGGATGAAAACTATTAGCAAGAAAGATAAGTATTGATGTTAAGAATACTGCAAAGAACAAGTTCAAGGCCAAGGGCAATCTAACCTGGAGATTAACAAAGTATAATAAGAAAGAAATCAGGATAGCAATAACATAAGAAACAATAGCAGTGTGCAGCTTGGTCAAGTGATGAGAACGAATATTAGCCAGAATAGCAGCACTAGCACCAACACTTGCAAAGAGCACAATGTTTGCTACTGTGAACTCAAAGATTAAGGTTATGACAGCAACACCGACCCCTGCAATCAAAGAGGGAACAAAGTGCTTGTGCCATAACTGCCTTTCTCTTCTTAAAAAAGTCTTAAAACTCATTCTTGCTTTTTATTCTTTTTCTTTATTTCTTTTTCATGGATTTAAGCCATATAATCAGAGCCCAGACACTAAGCACCACAGCCATAACCCATACCAGCCACAGTATCTTCTTCCAGAAACCAGCAAAATAAGCCCCTAAAAGAACACCAATAGCAATGCACGCCCATTTCAGAACTCCCAGCTGCCAGTTAGACCAAGTTACTTTCTTCTTGCAGATGAACATTTTATCACCTCTAACCAGATATTCATTTCTATAATATTTAAACTTTTGCTCTACCCAGAATAAATCCGTGATTTTTCCGGTTATTAAAGCAAAAAGTATAAATAGGCTAAGGAACTAAGCTCTTATATGAATAAAAAAGCAAGGCTTGACATAATAAGCATAGCAATACTGATTATTATTATCTTACTAGTAGTATGGTTAATTATAAGGCTAATCGGTGGTTAGGCTTGGTTAGAATAAAAGCTAAGACCAAAAAGGTTTTTACTACACTACTCCGCTGGGTATTCATCCTTTTCCTAGCATACCTTATTTTTGAACTAATAAGAACCATGCTAGGAGGCAGCCTTGGATTTGAAGAACTAGTAATAGGATTATTAATAGCAAACCTTGGCTACTCATTCTACCTAAGAGAGTCTGTTAACAAAATTGATTCAAAAATATCAGGATACATAGGTTGGCACAGGGGCAGGAATAATAAGAGTTACAAGAAGCAATAAGACTAACAAAGATATTAAAACAAACTATTTCTCCTCAACATCCTCTTCAATAACCAAACCCCCAATATAACCACAGTCCTTGCAGATATACTTTCCTGTCTGCCCACCCGTATCAAGGGTTATGTTATGAGACTTACAATGAGGGCATTTTAAGATGTGCATAATAACATCTTAGCTCTACAAGCGAGTATATAAATTTATTTATGATTCAGCTTAGAAAAATTTAAAACAAACCCCTCCTTTCTTTTTAATCATGAGGAAAGTCCTTGTCTTCGGAACCTTTGACATCCTGCACCCAGGTCATGAGTACTTCTTGAAACAGGCAAAGAAGCATGGTGATGAGCTTATTGTAGTGATAGCAAGGGACTTAACTGTTAAGCAAGTAAAAAAAGAGTTCCCTGTTAATAATGAGCAGGAAAGATTAGGGGCTGTTAAGAAGCTTGACTATGTTAATAATGCCATTCTTGGCTCATTAAGTAAGGATAAGTACAGGATAATAGAGGAGGTAAGGCCTGATGTTATCTGCCTGGGGTATGACCAGGAAGCCTTTGTTAGTGGGTTAGAAGCAAAGCTTCAGGAAAAAGGGTTAAAACCCGAGATAATAAGACTTGATGCTTATAAGCCTGAGAAGTATAAGTCGAGTTATTACAAGTCTAATCATTATGAATATTATAAAAAAGCAAAACTAATAAAAAGAAAGGAATAATCTTGTATTCATTATGACACCAGAAGAAAAGTTTGAGCTTATAAAAAGGAATACTCAAGAGATCGTGACAGAGGAGGAACTAAAGAAACTCTTAAAAGAGAAAAAACAACCAGTCGTATATATTGGTGTTGCTATTACCGGGAGGCCTCACATAGGGTACTTTGTCTGGGTTTTGAAACTAGCGGATTTCCTAAGAGCCGGCTTCAAGGTTAAGCTCTTATTAGCAGACCTTCATGGCGCACTTGACAACACCCCTTGGGAGCTCCTAGACAAAAGATACGAGTATTACAGCATAGTGATTCCTGATATGTTCGAAGCACTAGGAGTTGATATTAAGAACTTTGAAATAATTAAGGGGTCTGACTTCCAGAAAAACAAGGATTACTTCTTTGACGTGCTAAGAATGTCAACTTATGCTAGTGTTCGTGATTGCAGGAAAGCAAGTTCAGAGGTGGTGAAGCAGAGTGATAATCCTAAACTAGCAGGGCTTATTTATCCTATAATGCAGGCTCTTGACGAAGAATACCTGGGAGTGGATGTCCAGTACGGAGGGCTTGACCAGAGAAAAATACTTATGTTTGCCAGGGAGTACCTACCTAGACTTGGTTATAAGCCTAGAGTAGAGGTTATGACTCCTCTAATTCCAGGGCTTATAGGGGAAAAGATGAGTGCTTCAAAAGAGGAGTCAAAGATTGACCTCTTAGATGATGATGATGCTGTTAGAATAAAGATAAGAAGGGCTTTCTGTCCTGCTGGCGTGGCTGAGAATAACGGCGTCCTGGCTTTTGTTAAGCACGTCCTAATGGTTATAAAAAAGGATAAGAATGAACAACTCCTTGTTAAGAGGCCTGAGAAGTTCGGCGGAGACATTGCTTACTCAGACTACGAAGCTCTTGAAAAGGATTATGTTACTAAGAAGCTCCATCCAGAGGACTTAAAAAAAGCAGTTGCAGAAGAAATAATAAGCCTGCTTAAGCCTATGAAGAAAGACTTGGATAAGAAGCTTAGACTTGCAAGAGAAGCGTACCCTTAAAAATCACTCTTAATTCTTTTAATCCCTTCATAATCCTAAAAATGGTATTAGTAATTGCTCATAAGGGCTTCTCTGGGAGCTATCCTGAGAACACGCTTCTTAGTATTAGAAAAGCACTTGAGCTAGGTGTTGATGGAATAGAAGTGGATGTCAGGGTTACTAAGGATAATAAGCTGGTTCTCTTCCACGATACTGGTGTGAAACGACTAACAGGGAGGAAGGGCAGGATAAGGAAGAAGACTTATGCTGAGCTTAGTAAGCTTAGAGTAAACCAGGCAGAGAAGATTCCTTTATTAAGCCAAGCTCTTAATTTTATCAATGATAAGAAGTATAACGGATTAAAATATTTTATTCTTGATATCAAGATTGCTGGGTTTGAAAAACAAATCATTACTATGATAAAAAAGAAGAAAGTGATGAATAAGATAATTCTTAGTTCTAAGAATACCAAGGTTTTGGAAAGAGCCAGGAGACTAAGTAAGAATATAAGGTTAGCTTATGTGGTTGATAATAGGCCTGACAAGTTAAGACTATGGAAGGGGTTACATAAGAAGATAGGCTTATACTCTGTTCACGCTTGGCATAAGAGGCCGATTTCAACTAAGAAGTTTATTAGAGATACTAAGAAGAAAGGTTTAAGAGTCATGGTTTGGACTGTGAATAAGCCTGAGCGTATGAAAAAACTAGTAAGCTTAGGTGTTGATGGTATAATAACAGATCATCCTGATAAGCTGATAAGAATTGTAGAAGAATCCTTAGGATGAGAAGATTCGGCTTTTAAGCTTCTTAATAACATCTTTTACACTAAGCAGTTCTTCTTCTCCGCTCCTCATATCCCTCAGCCTCACCTTTCCTTGTTCTAACTCCTTCTTCCCAATAATCACTGCGAAGGGTATGTTCAGGCTGTTAGCATAAGCAAGGTTCTTACTAATACCCCTTCCTAATAGGTCCATCTCTGTCTTAATACCTGCTCTTCTAAGCTCCTCAGCAACTCTGATACTCTCCTCCTCTGTGCTTATAGGGATGACAAAGACCTGTGTCACACTCTTCTTCATGAACTTCTTCTTCTCCCTAAGAGCCTCTGTAATCACTTCTAAGCCAAAAGCAATTCCAGTAGCCGGGTAATCTTTTCCTCCTCCTAGGAAGGCGCCTATCATCTTATCATACCTTCCTCCGCCAGCAACAGCACCCCTAATCTTTGAGTCTCTGAGGAAGACCTCGTAGATTGGTCCTGTATAATAAGCCAAGCCCCTTGCAAGGCTAGGACACACCTCTACGCACCCAACTCCGAAGGAGTTGCAATAACTAATAATCTCCTTTATCTCCCTAAGACCTTCGATACCAGTAGGAGACTTAATCAGAGCTTTCAAGTTGTTAATCAGCTCCTCGTTGCTACCTTTAATGTTGATAAGGCTCATAATCCTAGCCACAACATCACCAGGGACGCCTTTCTCCTCCATCTCATTTCCTACCGCGTCCTCTCCGAGTTTTTCAAGCTTATCAACAGCAATAATCGCGTCGTACCTCTTATCCTTACTCACCCCTGCGAAGTCAAGTATTCCTTCAAGTAGCTTCCTATTACTTAGTTTAATCACTACTGGGAGACCAAGCTTATCAAACACCTTGCTTGTAATCGCAAGTATCTCAGCATCAGCAAGCATTGAATTAGTGCCTATAATATCAATATCGCACTGCCAGAACTCTCTTAGTCTTCCGAGTTTAACAGGACCATCCCTGAAGACCTTGCCAATCTCGTAACGCTTAAAAGGCATCTTCAGCTCAGGATGCATCCCCACATACTTTGCCAGAGGAACAGTGAGGTCAAACCTTAATCCAAGCCTTCTCCCTCCTTGGTCTTCTAGTTTAAAGGTCTCCTTGAGTATCTCCGAGCCTCCACCGTACTTGTTCTCGAATAATTCGTAACGATTAATAATCGGGGTTTCTAAAGGGCTGAAACCGTAGAGTTCAAAAACAGACTTCAAAGTACTTATCACTTCTTCTCGCACAATCTTATCTTCAGGACCGAAGTCCCTAGTGCCTTTTGAGTTCTCAAGCCTCATCACAATTACCCTCTTCTTATAATTCTCCTTCACACCCATTATATATATAATTTTTTATAATTATTTGGGTTGAATAAAGAAAAAAACAAGGCGGCGCCCGGGACATTCAGAAAACCGCGTTTTTCTAAGTTAACAACACGGTTGTTCGTTTGAACCCGGACCAAGGGATAGCTGCTCACACGATCCACAGTCCCGTATGCTACCAGATTACACCAACGCCGCCAACCTCTTAATAAAAGCTTGACCAAAAAAGCCAAGGACGATAAAAAGCTCTGCTTTAATCCTCTGAACTTAAGAAGAGTATTATTTTTTTTATAAATATTGCTGAATTTTTTTTCAAAAAAATCTGTAACCCAACAATATTCTAAGAAAACATTATTGTTATAACTACTTAGAACTCCTCCACTAGTGATGAACACAACCAACTCCTTGCATGAATATAAACAAGCAGGCCGGGTTTATAAAGTTTTTGCAAAATCCCTTTTTGTGTGCTTTAGCATACCAGAAAATCATGGAACCTAAGTAAAGAAAAACATAATCGAACACTTAAAAGAAGTGGAAATACGTGAAGGACTATAAAAAATAACAATTAATAATAAAAAAACAGGAAATATTTAACGACGATTACTTATAGTCGGCTTTAGCGCATGCCCTCTGTTGACCAAGAGGACGTCTGATTAGTCCGGTTATCAGACGGCACACTCAAACATATCACTGGAACAACCACTGAAAAAGATACTTAACAACTTGAATTAAACTTATCAATCTTATTAAATGCTTTTATTGCTAATTCTTTTAAGAGGTCAGGAGAATCAAGGCTGGAAATTTCGTCTTTAGAAACCCACTTAAAATCCACTAATTCATTAGTATTTAACTTAATATTAACCGGTTCCTTAGCAATGCAAATATAATCGATACAGATTTTGATTTTACCATCTTTTTTTACGCCGTGCATAAAAAAAGGGGTTGTCTGGGGGAGCATATTCTTACTAAAATATTTTATTAGCGAATCGTTTTGAGAATTAATTATATCCACATCTAGATTTACTTCTTCTTTAATTTCTCTTTTTAAAGCTTCATCAAATAATTCATTCTTTTTGACATGCCCACCTACATGCATCCACTTATTCAATTTTTTGTGCAAAACAAATAATAATTTATTCCTGTAAAATATAAATGCTGTTGTTGTAATTTTGATCATAAATCATAATAGCAAAGCTCTATTTTTAAAAATTTTTGTTTTTATTCTCTTTAAAAAAGTCTTTGGATTAAACTAATTATGTTATGTGATATTGTATGATTCCAGAATTCGTATTTCTTTGGTCCGAAGTGATGAAGCCATCTTGGGCAGTCTGCACGCCTTATCAAACGCTTAACTTTATATACTAGTTTTACATTAAATTTACTTTGTTTCATGGGTGGAGACCTCCTCCACCCCCTTTTCTTTCTATTATCCAATTAACCAAGTACTCGGTTAATTGCAAATAAAAATATTTAGATTTTCAACGCACCTGCAAATCCTCTATACTCTTTTTATTTTTATCATTGTTATGTTTCTTGGTGTTTCGGATTAAAAACCCCAACCCCATTTTAACTATTGGGTGGTAGTTATAAATCGAAAATTTTATAAATACTTAGAGACCCTCTATAAATTATGAGTTTAAAAAAATTATTAACGGGTAAACCAGGAAACATTGGAGAACTCGCCGAGATGGCTTTAGAGAGAGGTCTTCCTGTAAATGTATTTTTCGTTGCAACTTGGTATCCACATCTAACCGGATATGGTGTTACAGAAGGTAAAACAATTTATTCTATCGGGAACTACGAAACCCCTCTAAAAAGACAAAAAGTGAGCTTTAAGAGGAATCTGCCAGCATATAGAGAACTAAGGTTTTTTGAAGGAGAGGAGTATGGCGCCTGTGAAGAAATATTGAAAAGACTTAAACAACATGAAGAACAAAATCTGGCTTTCTTAAGAAAGCAAGGATTAGAGATTAAAGAATATGAATATTTGGATGTGCAATAAAACAAAAGAATATAGATATCAAAAAAAAATAAGGATTTCCCTCAATAATTTTTTGGAATGATTATATTATTTTTGAATATTAATTAGCATGACTTCTGAATTAGATACGTATATCAAGTTAAATGAAGTTCCAAGCCGAAGAGGAGGAGTTTATGTGAAAGAAGTGCGTGAGTATCGGAGAGTTTGTCCGTTGTTATTATATATGGGCTGCCTAAGTAGCTGTTTTAGTTTTTTCATTACATACAGAGGATACCTTGCACTTTAGTGCAATGGTAGCCTATGCCTCCGTTAGTTTTTTCTAATGTTTTTGAGTATGATATGAGTGCGCAGCGGATTTTGGCGCACTCATACACAAACCTTGA
>Ga0190334_1000248_pt1 | contig 28138 bp, 27 predicted proteins | sample 48720478_MG_FD_161270 | JGI IMG/M metagenome (GOLD analysis project Ga0190334, IMG submission 161270) | Hydrothermal vent sediment bacterial communities from Southern Trench, Guaymas Basin, Mexico - 4872-04-7-8_MG | ecosystem: Environmental > Aquatic > Marine > Hydrothermal vents > Sediment ... | reverse complement strand
TTAGGCGTTAGACATTAGGCATTAGGCGTTAGGCGTAAAGCGCTGGGTCAACTGGAGCAATGGCAAGGCAATGCGATATGACAATAAGTAACTGCAAGGCCCAATTTGCCCTAGATGACAGGCCCAGGGAGGAGTGTGGGATATTTGCGGTATATGGCCACTCTGATGCGGCAAAGCTCACCTATTTCGGTTTATATGCTTTACAGCACAGGGGACAAGAGAGTGCCGGAATAGTGAGTTCTGACGGAAAGTGCGTCATGGAGTACAAGGCCATGGGGCTGGTGCCCGATATTTTTGACGAGCAGATTCTTAACACACTTCAAGGTGATATGGCCCTTGGTCACGTAAGGTATTCCACGACCGGCTCGTCACTGCTAGTCAATGCCCAGCCGTTTAGGATTCATTACTCTGGAAAATCCTTTGCTATTGCCCACAATGGAAATTTGGTCAACGCTCGAGTCATAAGACAAAAGCTGGAGAATGAAGGATCCATTTTTCAAACTAGTATGGACAGCGAGGTAGTGCTCCATCTAGCGGCCAAAAATATGAAAAAGGGCCTTGAGCAGGCAATGGTTTCCACAATGGAGCAGGTGAAAGGTGCGTATTCCATGGTTATCATGACTGAAGATACCATGGTGGTAGCGAGAGACCCTAATGGCTTCAGACCCCTGTGTCTCGGCCAATTGAACGGGGGATATGTGATAGCATCAGAGACCTGCGCCTTTGACCTCGTGGAGGCAGAGTATGTGAGGGATGTCGAACCTGGGGAAATTTTGATTATTGATAAGAATGGTCTAAGAAGCACATATCCGGAGATCAATGGCAGGAAGAGTCAGTGCATCTTCGAATTGATTTATTTTGCGCGGCCTGACAGCGATGTATATGGCCAAAACGTGTATTTGTTTCGCAAGAAACAGGGAGAGTTGTTGGCCCAGGAATATCCCCTGGATGTGGATTTAGTGATGCCCTTTCCAGATTCGGGTAACTATGCTGCCATTGGTTACACGCAGTCCTCGGGGATTCCCTTTGAAATGGGTGTCATAAGGAACCACTACGTGGGGAGGACCTTCATACAACCTTCCCAGAGTATGAGGGATTTCGGGGTGAAGGTGAAGTTGAACCCTGTGAAAGAACTTCTCAAGGGAAGGCGGGTATTGATAATTGAAGACTCAATTATTCGAGGTACTACTGCAAGAACCAGGGTCAAGACCTTGAGAAGGGTTGGTGCTAAAGAGGTGCATATGCTGGTTAGTTGCCCTCCCCACCGTTTCCCGTGCCACTACGGGATCGATTTTTCCAGCAGGGGGGAGCTTATTGCCGCAAAAAAGTCAGTTAAGGAGATAGAAGAGTTTCTCGGCCTAGATAGCCTTGGTTACTTGTCCATTGACAACCTTGTAAAAGCGACACACATTCCCCGAAATGAACTTTGCCTTGCCTGTTTTGATGGCCGCTACCCAGTTCCCATAGATTATGAATTTACTAAATACTGCCTGGAAGAGTGAAATCTCTATCGAGGGCCTCAATCCTTTCTTGTGAGTTACCGCCTCTGAGAATTTCTTACAATTTTGTAGCTCCATATGATATAAGTAAGACATTAACCTTATTACAGTATGCGTGTGGAGCATATAGGGCGTAGAATAGCTTCAGGATGGCTTCTTCAGAAAAATCAAAAAGGGCGGCTGTAAAAAGGGGCGGGGGTGCATCACTGCCCGGTCCCGATGAGATCGCGTGTTTGTACGAGATCACGAAGGCCATTCATTCCACCCTTGACCTTCGCCAGGCCCTCTACAAGGTGCTGGATTTACTTTCCGAGATGCTCGGAATGAAACGGGGATCTATAACTCTTCTGGATGCTGACACCTCAGAAATCCATGTGGAAGTGGCACATGGTCTATCCCATTCCGCTCGTACCAGGGGTAGGTACAAGATAGGGGAGGGGGTGACCGGAAGGGTTATTGAGTCAGGCAGGCCTATGGTGGTGCCAAAGATTGAGGAGGAGCCCCTATTTTTGGACAGGACAGGGGCAAGAAAGAGGATTGATAAATCCAGGATATCCTTTATTTGCGTGCCTATAAAAGAAGGAAGAAGGGTCATAGGTACATTGAGTGCAGACAGGGTATTTCAGGGTGAGGAACCTCTTGAGGAAGATGTGAGGCTGCTTACTATCATCAGCAGCCTTGTTGCTCAAAAAGTAGCACTTCTCGAGAAGATTAATAGAGAGAAAAACAGGCTCAAGGAAGAGAATCTTAGGCTTAGGAGGGAGCTGAACAAAAGATACAGCTTTAGCAATATAGTGGGCAATAGCCGAAAGATGCAAGAGGTCTTTCATCTCATCGCCCAGGTGGCCAAGAGCAATGCTAACGTATTGTTGCTGGGCGAAAGTGGAACGGGCAAAGAGCTTGTGGCGAACGCAATTCACTATAATAGCCTGAGAGCAGGTAAACCATTGATTAAGGTTAATTGTGCGGCCCTTCCAGCCAATCTTGTTGAGGCTGAGCTATTTGGGTATGAAAGAGGGGCGTTTACTGGTGCTACCCGGTCAAAAGAAGGGAAGTTCGAGTTGGCAAACGGTGGAACGGTTTTTTTGGACGAGATAGGGTCTCTTGCAATGGATGCCCAAGGGAAGCTGCTGCGGGTGCTTCAGGAAAAAGAAGTAGAAAGACTAGGGGGGACCAGAACAAGAAAGGTTAATATCAGGCTGATTGCAGCATCCAACAAGGACCTGGCAAAGGAGGTGGAAAGGGGAAATTTCAGGGAGGATCTTTTTTATCGACTGAATGTTTATCCCATATACCTGCCACCGTTGAGGGAAAGGGAGGCTGACATTCTGCTGCTGGCCGACTATTTTTTGGAAAAATACGCCAGGGAATACAGCAAGGACATCCGACGCATTTCAACACCCGCCATAGATGCATTCATGCAGTACCACTGGCCCGGTAATGTGAGAGAGCTTGAAAATTGCATTGAGAGGGCCGTCTTGTTATGTGAAGAACAGGTGATCCATACGTGTCACTTACCGCCAACTTTGCAGACAGCGAGGGATACCGGAACTGTCCAGTCCCAGTCGCTCAAAGAAGCAGTTGAACGTTTTGAGATGGACTTGATCATTGACGCACTTAAGAACACCCGTGGAAATATGAGGCAAGCTGCCAAGGCCTTGGGTACCACAGAGCGCATATTCGGTTACAAGGTGAAAAAATACAATATAAATCCAAAGCAATATCGCTAGTAAGGAGGAAAAAATTGGCATGAAAAAGGTTGAGGCTATTATCAAACCTTTCAAGTTGGAGGATGTAAAGGACGCTGTGCTGAAACTCGGTGTCAGCGGTATGAGCGTTACGGAAATAAAGGGCTTTGGGAGACAAAAGGGACACAAAGAGATTTATCGCGGCGCTGAGTATGTCGTTGATTTTTTGCCCAAGGTCAAGTTGGAGGTTATTGTACCTGCAGAGTTGGCCGGTAGGGTGGTGGAGGCCATAAAAGAGAATGCCTACACAGGACAGATTGGAGATGGCAAGATCTTTATCTTACCAGTGGAAAAGGCCATCAGAATCAGAACCGGTGAGGAAGATAGAGACGCCATATAGTGCTTCAATATCGCCAGAGCAGGCTGTGGTGAACTTTTTGAGTGAGCGAGATGCGCTTGCCTGTGGAAATCTAGCCAAGCTCTCGGGAGCCGCCATCAGCCGAAGGTACACGGGCATGGTGGATCGCTTTGTTGGCGAGCTGTTGGTCTTATTGAGGCTACGGGAGTGGCTCAAAAATACCAACACGGGTGGCCGCATTGCCTTTTTGGCCATGGGCAGCTACGGGGCGAGGGAACTGTGCCTGGCATCCGATATTGACCTCATGATTTTACACGAAGGAGTATTGCCTACGAAAATCGAACGCGCTCTTCTTGGCCTCTTGTACCACCTGTGGGATGCCAAGTTGGAAGTGGGATATACTATTGTAACACCTGAAGAGGCACAAAGGTTAATGGCCGAGGATTTCGGAACACTTACATCAATCCTTAATTCTAGAATGCTGTTGGGTTCAAGGGCGTTCCACATGACATTCAAGGAGAGGGTTTTATCCACTCTAGCTAATGATCTTGGGGGAATGCTGGGCAAGATACTGGTGGAGAAAGCAAAACGGGAAGAAAGATTTGGCGGAGAGGAATACTTTATTGAACCGGATTTGAAAGAGGGCCCTGGTGGGCTTAGAGACTTCCATTACATGCGCTGGATTTCCAAGGTTTGTTTTGGATGCCAACGGTTTTCTGATGTAAAAAGGCTTAATGCCTTTACGCACTTGGAAATCAATAAACTGGCTTATTCAAGGGGCTTTCTGCTCAAGGTGAGAAACTTGCTGCACGCCAGCAGTTCCACAAAGGAGGACAGGCTTCTGGTGAGTCACCAAGAGCGTTTATCTAAGGAATTGGAATATCCTGATGGTCCTTCTATAAGCGCTCCCAGTCGCTTTATGAAGGATGTGTATCTGCACATGAATAGAATAAGGTACATAACTGAGGAGTTCTTGACAAAGGCCAAGGATCTTGTCTCTCCGTCACTACCAGATCCCCTGCCTCCCGAGTTTCCCAAGGAGTTTGACATAGTTAAGGGAAACCTGGTTATGAAAGGGGGCATCTCTTTTAGTGATGACCTCATGTTGATCTTAAAGGCATTCAAGACCGCTAACAAGTACGGCCTGTTTTTGGGCTCAGGGTTCATATGGGAGGCAAGAAAGAAAATTACGAAGGACAGATGCCGCCTTGTAATGCTACCCGGCGCGAAGGAGATGTTCTTGGACCTAATACTTGATCCAAGAAATCCAAGAATCCTACGTTTAGCCCTTGAGATAGGGCTGATTAACGCCTTTGTTCCAGAGTTTCGGAAGATTAGAAACCTGGCCCAATTTGGATACTACCATGTCGAAACCGTTGACCTTCATTCACTGCGGGCCATGCAAGTTCTTCACCGTATAAGAACGGGTAAATATGACGGAGAATGGCCCCTTCTGAGAAGGGTTTGGGAAGAATTAAGACATCCCGAGTGGCTATTCCTTGCCGCGCTGTTGCATGACATAGGTAAGGCATATGGTAAGGATCACTGCGCTAGGGGAGCAAGGAAAATACCAAGCCTTTTGGAGAGACTGGGCCTAGGCGAGGAAGCGGCAAGGACAATCACGTTTTTGGTCAGGCATCATATCCTGCTAGCTCGTGTGTCCCAGCGCAGAGATCTTGGCGATGAGAAGACCGTTGTATCAGTGGCCCAAACGGTTCGAGATCCCGAACTCCTCAGGATGCTTTTTCTTCTGACGGTGGCAGATAGCAAGGCGACCGGGCCAATGGCAAGGAGCGGATGGAAGGCTCTACTATTGGAGGAGATTTTCCTGAAAGTGAACAAAATACTAGAAGGGGGAAAGCTTGCCGCCCCTGATACCAGGAAGGTTGTTGCCCAGAAACGCCGAGAAGTTCGAGAGACCCTTAAGGGGGAATTCAAGGCAAATGACCTGGAAGGCTTTTTTGGCCAAGTGTCAACCAGGTATCTCTTGGAAGTGCCGGTTCACGACATTATTCACCACTTCAGATTGGCGCTGACCATGGGGGATAAGCCTTATGACTGGGTATTGAAGAAAGTCCCAGGAGTGCCAGTGACTCGAATAATTGAATGCATTTACGATCGGCCAGGGCTCTTTGCCAAGATGGTGGGGGTTTTTACGGTCAATAACCTGCGAGTTCTGTCATCAAGCCTTTTCACTCTAAAAAACGGGCTTGCCTTTAACATATACGAGGTTACTAGCCCTGTGGATTCTCTGATGGAGGAAGATAGGTGGGATAGGGTCAGGAAAGAGGTGATGCTGGCATTGGAAGATAGGCTTTCTTTGGAGGAGTTGATGGCCCAGCGGCGCAAAGGCCTCTTGAGAACAAGGGTGTTACCCCTGAGACATGAAACAAAGGTAAAAGTGGATAATCAGGCGTCAGACTTTTTTACCATTGTAGAGGTCATAGCCTTGTATCGACCTGGGGTACTCTATGAAGTGGCAAAAATTATTCATTCCATGGGGCTAGATATTCGGTTCGCTAAAGTAAATACCGACGACGAAAAGATGATGGGTTCATTTTACGTAAGAGACAAAGAGGGCCAAAAGATTTGCGAAAGGGAGCGTCTGGCCAGGCTCGAACAGGAACTCGGAACAGCTCCATAGACTTTCCTTTAAAACACCTGTTCCATGTAAGTCTTCTCAATTGCCTTCACGAGCGACGCAAGGGTGTCGTTTACCGGGGTTGGAATTCCCAGCTGTCTGCCTTCCCTTGAAATTGCTCCATTGATAAAATCTATTTCTGTTGGCCTCTTGTTCAGAACGTCCTGTAACATGGAAGCCACATTACCCGACGTTGCACCACATACCTCTATAACTCGTCCTATGGGATCATCATAGGGCAGGGCTATGCCCTTGGCTTTTGCAATTTGTGCGGCTTCGCCTACCGCAAGTGTCATCAATCTCCTCGTTTCCTCAAGCTCAGGAAGAGCCCCGTTTCGTAAGTGCGTGATGGCAGTGAGGGCATTTATACCAACGTTTACCAGGAGTTTGCCCCAGATGAGGCCTTGTATGTTTCGGGACACCTCGGTATAAAACCCCGCTCTTTCTAGCATGGATGAAACATTGGGCAAGGCAGGATGCTCTTCCGTTGCTGCTCCAATGAAGGTTTGGCCACGCCCTGCGTGCCGGACGTGCCCGGGTGCCAGTAAGGTAGCTCCTTCTGAAGTGGTACCCCCCAGAACCCTTGGCTCGCCCAGCAGGCGGGAGAGCGTTTCCATATTTCCAACGCCATTTTGAAGAGAGGCAACAATGGTTTCCTCGCCGATGCCTTGGGCGAGGACATGGGCCACTTCTTCGGTTTTCATGGCCTTGACACACACTAGAACCAGATCTGCATCACGCAGATCCGGGTGGATTTCCACAGGAACCATCTCGTGGAAACTTCCCGTTACACCTTCTACGTGTATTCCATTGGCATTAAGAAATCTTGCCCGGTCTTCTTTATAATCCATCAAGATAACGTCATTGCCAGCCCTCTTGAGTGAGGCTGCAAAAAGGCACCCCATGGCGCCAGGACCTATGCAAGCAATTTTCATCAATACCTCCTAATACCTGAGTGGCATTCGTTATATCTTACTGGCCTCTTCAGGGCTCATTGCGAAGCTATGCTCTGGCCCTGGAAAGACGCCTTCGTCTACCTCTTTCTTATACTGCTCCAGTGCGTCCTTTATTTGGGGTGAGAGGTTAATGTATTGCTTGACAAATTTTGGGGTAAAGCGTTCAAAAAGGCCTACAAGATCATGGTATACCAATACCTGGCCGTCGCAGTCCTTCCCAGCACCAATGCCAATGGTGGGAATGGTCAACTGGTCGGTGATCATTGAAGCCAGCAGATCGGGAATGCATTCCATTACAATCATGAAGGCTCCAGACTTCTCCAAGTCCTTGGCGGACTGAACCAGGGCCTTTGCACTCTCAGCGTCTTTGCCTTGTACCTTAAAACCACTCAGTTTTGTTGCTGTCTGGGGGGTCAGGCCAATATGGGCGCATACGGGAATCCCCACATCAACTATGGCCTTAACCACATGGGCCATCTCTGATCCCCCTTCAAGTTTTACACAGTCACAGCCCGCCTCCTTTATAAACCTGCCCGCGTTTTCAATGGCCCTTTCCACGCTGGTGTGATACGACATGAAAGGCATGTCTCCGATTATAAAACTATGTTTCGCACCCCGGCTTACGGCCTTGCAATGATGGATCATTTCTTCCATTGTTACTGGCACTGTGGACTCATAACCCAGTACTACCATACCCAAGGAGTCACCCACGAGGATGGTATCTATACCAGCCTGATCGACCAGGCTTGCCGTTGGGTAATCGTACGCGGTTACCATGGTAATCTTCTGTTTATTTTGTTTTTTTCTCTGGAGATCCGCAATCGTGACTTTCTTTCTTTCCATTTTTTTCTCCTTTCCATTAAAAAAGGCCTTCCGGTAGGACCACCGAAAGACCCATTTTCCACATGCTTCTTGGTCTTATTTGACCGTCCCGGTCAACCCCAATGGGTGATCCAGGCGATCCCACCTTCTCGAACCTTGTCCTAGTGGCTGGGTGTCCTCCTTTGTTTCTAGATCACCCTGCCTATTTTGTGAAGATGCTATCCTAGCTACCGGGCCATTGTCAATGAAAAGTTTATTGAATTTGAATCAGTAAATCAGTAAAAGGGATTGTTGAGTGGGAGTGGCTTTCAGAGGAAGATGTCAAAAATTTGCACAAAAGTGTCAGAAGAGCGTGAAGAAACCGTGGTTAATAGCCGATTAAAAAGGTGACAAGTGACCAAATTTATTGAATAAGGGCCGGCTGTTTCACTGATGTTTAACATATTTTCAAATGACTAGAGCGATGGCACATGTGTTGCAAAAATAACCACAGTCGAGTGAAACATTCGACATTGTTTATTCCGCAGAGATCTCACTTAAAATTGAGGAGGAATCCATGGCTCAGATTGATGCATTTTTCAAGCTTATGAATGAAAAAGGGGCCTCGGACCTCCATCTTGTTGCAGGTCAGCAACCAGTACTGCGAATAGATGGGGAATTGGAGAGAGTAAAATTCAAGCCACTAGACAATGACACATTGAAATCAATGCTTTACGAAATAGCCCCTGAGGAGCGCGTGAAGGTATTTGAGGAAACTGGAGACGTAGATTTCGCCTACGAGATACCGGGCCTTGCTAGGTATAGAGCAAATTTTTTTCAACAGAAGAATGGTGTGGGCGCGGTTTTCCGGCAGATCCCTTCAGAAATCCAAACTTGCGATGAACTTGGGTTCCCCCCTGTCATAAAGAGGCTAGCCACACTCCCAAGAGGGCTTGTACTGGTTACGGGTCCTACGGGAAGTGGTAAGTCAACTACTCTGGCTGCGATCATTCATGAGGCAAATATTACGAGGAAAGATCACATCTTAACCATAGAAGATCCCATAGAATTTGTTCATAAGAGTCAAAAGGCTATAATCAACCAGAGGGAAGTGGGTATTCATACGCGCTCGTTTTCCGCTGCCCTGAGAGGGGCCCTTCGCGAAGACCCTGACATAATTCTAGTGGGCGAAATGCGGGATCTGGAGACCATTTCGCTTGCCATTGAAGCATCGGCCACTGGTCACTTGGTGTTTGCTACGCTACATACCACAAGCGCAGCAAAGACCGTGGATAGAATTATAGAAGTTTTTCCCATGAGCCAGCAGGAGCAAATACGTAATACCTTGGCTGATGGAATCAGGGCAGTTATATCACAGACATTGTTCCGTAGAATTGACCGAAGAGGCAGGGTAGCAGCCCTAGAGATTATGATAGCGACACCTGCGGTACGAAACCTTATCAGGGAAGGGAAGACATTCCAAATTCCCTCGATGATACAAACCGGGAAAAAATATGGAATGCAGAGCCTTGATGACGCGATAATGGATCTTATGAAAAAGGGTATTATTAGCGCTGATGATGCCTATATGAAGTGCATAGAAAAATCGCGATTTATGCCTTTCCTAAAGAATCCACCTGCTGATTTTACGGAGGTGTAAGGAAGCAGGCGATAGGCTTGAGGCATTAGGCACGATGCAGAAGGTGAAGGAGGAAAGGGACAAGGCAAAAGGCTGAAGGCAAAAAGGGAAAACAATTGAATGGAGAGACTGGCTAGGGCTATCCTTAGTCGCTCAAAGATTCGATGACCCAGCGACTCAATGGCTCAATAGACCCAATGGGCTGAATAAACGCACATTGTGAGGTTGGGAAATGAGAAAGCAGCAGATAGATTACATATTAACCACCATGCTGGAATCCCATGAGGAGGCTTCGGACTTCAATATCACAGTAGACAAACCTTTTCAGGTAGAAAGCTTCGGGGAGTTAAAACCGGTTGCCATTGATCCCCCTATCCATAAGATTACCCCGTTTCAGGCAGAAGTTTTTGCGCTAAACCTGATAAATGGGGACAGGGGCCTGACAAAGACACTGCTTACTGAGGGCTCGTGCGACATATCTTACCAGCTCGCCGGCAAGGCTCGCTTCAGGGTGAACATCTTCTCCCAAAAGGGATGCTACTCCACGGTTATGAGGCAGTTGGCAAACAGAGTTCCTACTATAGAAGAACTTGGTCTCCCACCTGCCTTCTACGAGATGGTCGAAGAGCGAAATGGAATCATTCTTATAACCGGGGCAACCGGAACAGGTAAGTCGACCTCTCTGGCAGCAATGCTGAATGAGATAAATGAAAAGCATGCAGTGCATGTAGTGACGCTGGAGGATCCTGTTGAATATGTGCATTCTCAGAAAAAGGCCACATTCAACCAACGCGAACTGGGTGTAGACTTTGACACCTTCGCTAACGGCCTCAGGGCGGCATTGCGGCAGGCTCCCAAGGTTATCCTGGTTGGCGAAATGAGGGACCGCGAAACAGTGGAAATAGGTCTGTCAGCCGCAGAGACGGGCCACCTTGTCTTGAGTACAATCCATACCGTAAATGCAGGGCATACGGTAAACAGGATTGTGGGCATGTTTAATCAGGATGAGGAGAAACAGATAAGGATAAGGCTCGCAGATACCCTACGATGGGTGGTTTGTCAGAGGTTATTGCCAAAGGTGGGAGGGGGGCGCGTTGCCGCCTTCGAGATTATGAAGACAAACTTGCGGGTCAAGGACGTTATTCTGCACGGGGAAGCAGAGGGCAAAACCTTCTATGAGATCATTGAGGCGAGCCAGCCATTCGGGATGATGACCTTTGATCAATCCATTGTAGAACTATACAAAGAAGGCTTGATAACAGAAGAGGTTGCATTGAGTTATTGTTCTCGTAAGGCGGTAGTTGGTCGTGCCATAGACTCCATCAAGGCTGCTCGTGGCGAGAAAACCACAACCATTGAGGGATTGGATATTGATACTGACTATGAGAAACGCTATATCCGGTAATCCAGAACACATCTATAAATGTTTATGGAAGGTACCAGCTTTTACGGAATCTTCGTGTGTCATGAACCCTAAAAGCCGCAGGATTTGAGACACGGAGAAAGGCCATGGAAGTCAGGTGTAATCAATGCAAGGCAAGATTAAATATTCCAGATGAAAAAATCCCTAAGGGTAAGAAGGTGGCCATAATTTGTCCCAAGTGCAAAGGTAAAACCCTGGTTAAAGTACCTGAAGGAAAAGACTTAGGATATCCTGAGGGACTTGATGGTGCTGGATACGAATATAGGGATGTGGAAGAGGCACTGCAGCTGACCTATGAAAAAGGCGAGAAACGCTGCTTGATGATGGGCTCTAAGGAGGTAGATAAACAGGCGGTGAAACAAGCCGTTCAGAGCGTGGGCTATAGATTTTTAGAGGCAGAGAATACCAGGACCGCCCTTTCAAAGATGAGATTTCATCATTTTGACATGGCCATTCTTTGTGACAATTTTGATAGTGTTGGCATATCCCAGAGCCCGATCATGAATTATATGAATCACTTACCCATGTCCGTGCGAAGGCGAATATTTCTTATCTTGGTGGGAGAAGAATTTAGGAGCATGGATCAAATGATGGCATTTGCAATGAGCGCCAATCTTGTGGTAAATATAAAAGATGTGGATAAGATGGCCCCGATCCTGAAAAGGGCCCTTGCTGACCATGAAATGTTCTACAAGGTATTCATGGAAACATTAGAGGAGATAGGGAAGGCCTGACGAATAAGATGGATCTCGAAAAAAAGTACCGGTTGAGAGTAAAGAATTGTATTGGTACGATCATAGATGTTCATAAGATAATCGGCGACAAATATGATAATGAGGATTTTCTAGCCCAGTTTGAAGAGCTTAGGCAGGCTGTCGATTGCCTGGATATGAGTATGGTCTCAGAAGGCGATGTTTTGATGGTAGAAAGGGCCACGAATGCGCTGCTCAAAGAACTTAGGACCATTTTTAGGGCAGGAGATTTGGGGCCCGTATATGAACAACCTAAGCATTAAATACAATACACCTTCCATTGCTAAGTTTGTTCCCCTCTGAACTGAGCATCTCTGGTGTTATTAGCCTTATGCACTATTTTAGGAGTGAACTTTTGGCGGGCTCTCATTTTTTTGGCCCCAGCGTTTGTCCACAAATTAGGATCATGAGGAGACGGTATGAGGGCAGTTGTTCAGAGAGTTAAGGAATCCAGGGTTGAAATAGCCGGTAAAGTTGTTGGCCAAATCGGCCATGGTCTATTAGTCCTCCTGGGGGTAGCGCAGGGCGACACAGAAAAAGATAGCCTTTTTCTCGCTGATAAGACAGCCAACGTCAGGATATTTGCTGATGAGAATGGCCAAATGAATCGGTCCGTATTGCAGATAGGTGGAGAGGTCCTTGTAGTTTCGCAATTTACACTACTGGGTGATTGCAGAAAAGGAAGAAGACCTAGCTTTGCAAGGGCAGCCAGACCCGAAGATGCGAGACCTCTTTACGATATTTTTGTTCGAGGCCTTGGGGAAAAAGGGCTTCGCGTGGAGACGGGACGATTTCAGGAGATGATGGATGTCTACCTCGTAAATGATGGGCCTGTAACCATACTCCTTGACAGTGAAAAATTATTCTAATTGTCTCTCACTGCTAATCCAGCTTCAGTTCTTCTTCTAATTTCTTGATTCTCTTTTGGAGGTTCTCGCGTTCTTCGGAGTTCAGATCTTCTTCTTCGAGTCTTCTCTTTAACCCTAAAAGCTCCATTGTTTTCCGATATTCGCCGCAATTGACTTTCATTTTATGCCTCGTTATTTACTATCTGCTTGTCCAGACCCCATCCCGCCTCTGGGTGCAAGCGGCCGTGTGTGCGGCAAAAAGGCCAACTGACGCAAAGGCTGCACGATAAGGGCCGAAGAACCAAAGAGAAAGGGCTGATAGGACCCCAGAAATTAAGATAGCCCCTAGGTCTGCAATGTTCACCCATTTGTGTTTGAGGATGTAACGCTGCCTGAGAATATTGTCCGCCACAGTCACATGAACTTCTAATCCTGGATAAGCAGGGCTGAATGGGGTGGCAAGCTGGTCATATATGCCAACTGCCGTGGCGCCTATATAAACTAATTAACTGATCAAGACCGAGTTTGTAATTTAGGCATCCAAAGAAAGTCAAGAAAATCTTACTTGGTTCTCTAAGGATGGTTCTGCAAAAATATCCCAAAACTGAATCAGATCCTATTTTCCGTTGACTGCGATGACCCGCATTGTTACTTGTAATAGCTAAAGGGAGGCTTGCTGGACTAATACTATCTGCTGGCTAAGTCTTAGGACCTGGCCTGAGGGCCTTGCAAGAAGAATGGGACCAAAGGGGAGTAGCGCTGTTTATGAAATGTGTGCTAGTGATAGCTGGCTCTGACCCCATGGGCGGAGCTGGGGTTCAGGCGGACATAAAAACAATAACTGCCCTTGGGGCCCATGCGGCCACAGTCATTAGCTCCCTTACGGCACAGAATTCGAAGGGCGTGAAAGGAATCCACTTAGTTCCTTCTTCGTTTATCAAGGAACAGGCAAAGGCAGTGATGGAGGACATAGCCCCTGATGCTGTAAAGGTTGGCATGCTTGGCAGTAGGGAGGCGGTAATCGCAGTGGCCGAGCTATTGATCCAGTATGACATACAACCAGTGGTACTAGACCCTGTGTTAGAAGCTTCAGCAGGTGGGTACCTCCTCGAGAAAGGGGCGCTGGAAGTCTTAAAGACAAGGCTTCTGCCTTTGACTCAGGTTGTTACCCCTAATATCCCTGAAGCAGAGGCCCTGGCAGGTATTGAAATAAAAAGCCAGAAGGACATGATGGAGGCGGCCAAACGGATCGCAAAAGTGGGGGCCTCAGTGGTGATTACTGGAGGGCACCTGGGTGAAATAACTGCCGATCTCGTTTATGACAGAGGCAAGTTTTTGTGGGCAGAAGGACAGAGACTGAATTTACCCAACACCCATGGAACGGGGTGCGTTTTTTCCTCGGCATTGACCACTTATATGGCTAAGGGAAAAAGTGTTTTTGAGGCAACAAAGATGGCCCACGATTTTACTAGATATGCTATAATAAATAGCTACGCGTTAGGAAATAGACCCGGACCCGTCAATCCAATGCGGCGGGAAAAAATTTAAGATTGGAAGGGAAATTAGTCAATGACGCTGATGGAAAATGCAAAGGCGGGTTTAATAACGCCTGAAATTGAAGAGGTGGCCCGCAAAGAACAGGTTGACAGTGAGTGGCTTGCTGAGCAAGTTGCTAGGGGAAGAGTTGTAATACCTTGCAACAGACGACACAAAGGACTTGAGCCATGTGGAATAGGTGAAGGCCTTAGAGTAAAAGTGAACGCCAATATAGGGACTTCCTCGGACCGAGCAATCTTGTCGGAAGAATTGGAAAAGCTGCGAGTCGCAATTGAGGCAGGTGCTGATACTGTGATGGATCTTTCCACTGGTGGCGACATAGACAAGTATAGACGTACTATCCTAGAGAATTCTAGGGTGCCCGTGGGAACTGTGCCCATTTATCAGGCCGTGATAGAGGCGGTTGAAAAATCGGGGGCACTGGTTCGTCTTAGCGTAGATAATATTTTTGAGGTCATTGAAAGACAGGCCAGGGATGGTGTGGATTTTATGACAGTGCACTGCGGCCTCACAAGGGCAGCCCTTGAGATGCTGCGGGCTCAAGGTCGGATAACTGATATCGTAAGCAGGGGAGGGGCATTTCTTACAACATGGATGCTTCACCACGACCGAGAGAACCCCCTTTATGAGTATTACGACAGGCTCTTGGAGCTTGCCAAGAAGTATGACATAACGCTCAGCCTGGGCGATGGGCTGAGGCCTGGCTGTATCGCTGATGCCACAGACAGGGCACAAATCCATGAACTTTTGACACTCGGCCATTTGACAAAGGTGGCATGGGACCGGGGCGTGCAAGTAATGATAGAAGGTCCTGGTCATGTTCCTCTGGATCAGATTGAGGCCAACGTTCAAATACAGAAAAAAGTTTGCAAAAATGCTCCATTTTATGTATTGGGTCCGCTTGTGACTGACATAGCCACTGGCTATGATCATGTTGCATGCGCAATCGGGGGTGCCCTAGCGGCTTCTGTTGGCGCGGACTTTTTGTGTTATGTGACGCCAGCTGAACATCTGTGTCTTCCGTCGGTGCAGGATGTGCGAGAAGGCGTGGTGGTGACCAAGATAGCAGCCCACGCTGCTGACATAGCAAGGGGCAACAAAATCGCTGTGGAGCGAGATCGTCAGATGGCAATGGCAAGAAAAAAATTGGACTGGGAAGCACAAATGCGCCTTGCAATAGACCCTGTAAAGGCAAGGAGTTACCGAGATAAGAATCCGCCGTCTGAAAATGATGTATGTACGATGTGCGGAAAGTATTGTGCCATAAAGACAGTTAAATCCTATTTTAAGGTCCAATGAAAGGTCGACGTGCTGGAGGGCCTTGGGTTTATTTGCCAATACAAAAGGTGCTGAAAATGGTCTCCAGTACGTCGTCTGGGGTCGTCTCTCCAATAATTTCCCCAAGGGTGTCCAGGGCGCTTTTCAATTCTAATGCCACAATCTCAAGGGGTGCTTCTTGACTAACACAGCTTAATGCATTTTCTATATATTGGCTGGCCTGCTCAAGGGCTTTGGCTTGGCGCAGGTTTGGGGCAATGGCTGAAGGGCTGACACCAATGTCAGGGCCCACTACTAACCTCAATATCTCTTTCTTGAGTTGTCTTATGCCCTTGCCTGTGAGGGCAGAAACTTTCACAGTGGGAAATTGGGGTAGGCCTTTGAGGACCTTGTCCCACTCCATGGCGGGGGGCAGGTCTATCTTGTTAACCACCAAGAGGGTGGTCTTATCTTTCACACTATTCAGTAGGTCTTTGTCTTCCGGGCTGATGGGTATGCTTTGGTCTAGCACGGCCAGAACCAGGTCTGCTTGATTCAGTTTTTGTTTAGTTAACTGAATACCTATTTTTTCAATCTCGTCTACTTCCTTTCTTATTCCCGCGGTATCCATGAGGCGGATGGGCAAACCTTCTATACTCATATTGGATTCAACCACATCTCTTGTGGTGCCGGGCACAGGTGTTACAATGGCCCTTTGTTCGTCCAGCAACCGATTCAATAGGCTTGATTTTCCCACATTGACCCTACCGGCAATGACAGTGCTGATGCCTTGGATCCATATTTTTTTCTCAGAGTGTGCTTCAATTAGCTCGCTGATTTGAGGCAAGATATTTTCCCTAAGACCTTTGAGGACAAGATTCTTGTCAAAAAAGGTGTCCTCTTCGTCCGGAAAATCAATCGCCGCCTCCACATGGCCTAAGAACTGGATCAAGTGATGGCGTAAGGAGTTTATTTTATCCCTTAAGGCTCCCCCTATCTGCTGTGAAGCAAGATACAACCCTCGCTCGGACCGGGAGCTGATAAGTTCAGCAACCGCTTCTGCTTGCGTGAGGTCAATTCGGCCGTTTAGGTAGGCCCTGAAAGTAAATTCACCAGGGCGTGCCAGCCGGGCACCGGACCCTAGGACCAGATCAAGGATCTTAGATAGGACCATGTAACCACTGTGGGAATTGATCTCAACAACATCTTCTCTAGTGTATGTGTTGGGGGCTTGCATGTGAGTGACCAGAACTTCATCCACACTAAGGCCTGATCCAGGGTCAAAAATATGGCCCAGGTACAGGCGATGGGTTTTGAGGGTGGCTTTGGGGTTTTTTGGCCTGAAAATCCTCCTAAGGATCGCAAGGGAATCGGGTCCGCTGAGGCGAACTATTCCAATTCCCCCCTGGCCCACAGGGGTGGCTATGGCCGCGATCGTGTCAGTCTTTGCCTTTTGCTCCATCCAATGTGCACGAGGTAACTGTGCCGTGCCAGTTTTTACGATCTCTTGGGAATGATTAGAACCTTCTTTAGCAACCCCTCACCCCGGCTTCTGGTATCCAATTGAGGATCATCCTTGAGTGCCAGATGTATAATTCTTCTTTCCCTGGGGATAAGGGGATTTGTAGTTACGGGTTTCCCTATTCTCTTGGCCTTATCACCAAGCTTGAGGGCTATTTGAATCAGTGACTCCCGGCGCCTTTGGCGATAGTTTTCGGAGTCAACCACAACCTGAACTTTCCTTGAAAGTGATTTGTTGACTATCTTGTTGACAATAAACTGTAAAGCGTCCAAGGTCTTTCCTTTACGGCCTATCAGTAATCCGGACTTATCACCGTAAATATTTAGGGTGATTTTTCCGTCTTCAGTTCCTGCGGTCACTTCTGCTTCTGTGGAAATAAGAGAGAGAATATCCTGCAAGGTTTTCTTTGCGAAGTCTACGTCGTTTTCTTCTGTTGGTTCTTCCTGCTCTTCTTGTGGTAACGTAACTTTTATCTTGGCTTTTTTTGTGCCAACGATTCCGAAGATTCCTGCTGATCCTGGTTCCAATATTTCTATATCCAGCTCTTCTTTTGGCCGATTCAGTTCTTTGCAGGCTTTTTCGATGGCCTCTTCAGTGGTTTTTCCTTCGAATTCAAATTCTTGCATGTCTCATCCTCCAAATGCTATGCGGGTCTTTTTTGGATACGATATTGCTGACCTATGGATAGAATGTTGTTAACCAGCCAGTAAAGCACGAGCCCAGAAGGGAAGTTAATAAACATGAAGGTAAATATGATAGGTAAAAACATCATAAACTTGGCCTGCGTTGGATCACCTGGGGTAGGGGTCATTTTTTGCTGTATATACATGGATGCACCCATGAGGAGTGTCAGCACTGGGATACCGTACGGAGGGGCCATAAACGGGATCTTGAAAGAGAAGTGAAAGAGTCTATCAGGGGCAGACAAATCATTTATCCAAAGCATAAACGGTGCATGCCTGAGTTCAATGGCCTTGCCAAGGATCCTATAAAGTGCAAAGAACACGGGGATCTGTATTATCATAGGTAAGCATCCACTCATAGGGTTTACCTTGTAGGTCCGGTACAAGGCCATCATCTCTTTGTTCATCTGTTCGCGATTGTCTTTATATTTTTCCTTTATTTTGGCCATGATGGGCTGAAGTTTTTGCATTTCCTTCATAGATTTATAGCTCTTATGGGTGAGAGGCCAAAAAATTATCTTGATGAGAATTGTGAGCAGGATGATGGAAACTCCATAATTGTGGATATACTTATTAAAGAATCTGAGGGCATAGAGCAAGGGCTTGGCAATTATGTTGGTCCAGCCAAAATCCACTGCCTTGTCAAGGCCTTTACCAAACTGTTTTAGAACCGTTAATTGTCTCGGTCCGAGAAATAGGGCATAAGAGTGCACGATTTCCGAGCCTGGGGCTACGGAGACAGGAGGCTCTATCAGTGTACCAGTCTCTTCTCCAGTATTTGGGTCCCAGATTCCTTGAAATAGCGTATCTGTCACCGCCTCGGGCACAACAGCACACATAAAATAGTTTTTTTGGTAGGCTACCCACTGGAGATTGCCTTTTAGCTCCTTTTTTGGTTTTTTCTTTTTAAATTTTAGCTGCTTGATCTTGCCATCAGCTAGGGCTATGAGACCCGTAAAAGGCGCATAATAGCCCCCTTTTTTCTTCGGTAGTATACCCTTGAGCTGGGCGGCAAACCGACCTTTAACAGGTTGCGAGCTCTGATTGATGACCCTGACGCGCACCTCTATTCTATATTGATTAGGGTAAACCTTGAGATCCTTTTCAACGTAAAGACCCTCTTTGGTTTCCGCGTAAAAATGAATCACCTTGGGCGATGATCCCCTGCCTAGTTTAATAGCAGTCGCATCGGTTTCAAAAACCGCGTCTTCGTTTAAGCCAGATATGACAGAGGAAAAGCCTATCCATAAAAATTCATTTCTGAGGGCCGGGTCAACAAGGTCCACCAAGGGGGAGGAAGGGTCTATAGTCTCTCGATAGCCTTTGAGTTTGAAGCTCTTTATGGTGGGCCCCATGTTGGAAATCTGTGCTTTATATAAAGGAGTGTCCACCAAAATGATCTTTTCGCTGATCTCTTTTTTTTCTAATACGGGAAACTGTTCGGTTTTGGGCGTAACTTCCATCTTTGGGGGAGGGACTTGCCCATGGGATTGGGGTGCCTGATGGGGCTGTTCGGGACTAGGCTGGTGCTTGTTCGTTACCTTTTGTTGTGAAGGGGTGAAAAACACTGACCAAAGAAACAGCACCAAAAAAGAGAGTACAAATGCCACTAACGTCCTTTTATCCATATTCTTTCCTTATAAGTAAGATATTGCCGGTGCGGCCGACACAAATCAGTATCTCCCGTACCGCATTTGCATAGCGCATGCCCGAGGATATCACTACTCGGAGGCCTACTAGGGTACAGGGTCGTAACCTCCGGGATGGAAAGGATGGCATTTTAGAATTCGAAGCAAAGACAGTATGCCCCCCTTTACTATCCCGTATTTTTCGAAGGCCTGACGGGCATACTCTGAGCAGGAGGGGTAGAAGCGGCAAGATGGCGGTTTAAAAGGTGAAATGGCCACTTGGTATAGGCTTATCAGGGCAGCAATGCCCCTTGCTATGCTAGCTAAGATCTTTGTTTTGAAAAAGGACTCCACCTAGCTCCTCTGTCACCATCTTCAAGGTCAAGCGTGAAGCGTCTTTCTTTGCGATGAAGACGAAGTCATGACCTTCGGGCAATTTCGCCTTGTTAAGCCTAAAGAATTCTCTGATCAGCCTCTTAATACGATTTCTCCTGACAGCGTTTGCCGTCTTCTTGGTGACGGTGACTCCCACTCTTCTTATGCCCAGGCCATTGGGTTTCAGAAGGACCAGAAAATGTTCTGTTTTATATCTTTTCCTTGACCGATTTAAATTGACAAAGTCTGAGCGATTCAATAATCTTTCTTTTTTTGAAAGAGACTGAGAATACTTATCATAGTCACGGATCGGTCGAGAACTCATGGACACACGTTGTTATACAGTTAAACGCTTCCGTCCTTTGGCCCGTCTACGCTTGAGAACATTTCTGCCGGCTTTTGTTTGCATCCTGACCCTGAATCCGTGGGTCCTTGCACGTTTAATGTTACTGGGTTGATAAGTGCGTTTCATAGTCTTTTCAGGTCCTTGGTTGAAATTTTATATAAAACTTCATTTAATCACTAGAAAAAAACTTTGTCAAGGCAAATAAACCTTCTACCGATCTCAATATGTGGCAAAGAAAAGAAGAAGTAGGATATGAAAGGAGAGTAGGATGCTTTTAGATCCAATTTTGGGCTGGTTTTCAAATGACCTTGCAATCGACTTGGGCACCGCCAATACTCTCGTCTATATGAAGGGCAAGGGTATTGTCCTCAGCGAGCCTTCGGTGGTAGCGGTAAGGAAAGACGGCAGAGGTGCAAGCAAAGTTTTGGCGGTTGGGAAAGAAGCCAAGATGATGCTAGGCAGGACTCCAGGTAATATCGTGGCGATAAGGCCCATGAAGGACGGTGTGATTGCGGATTTTGAGATCACTGAGGCCATGCTGCGCCATTTTATTCGCAAGGTCCACAACAGACGGACACTGGTAAGGCCCAGAATCATAATATGTGTGCCCAGTGGCATCACCCAGGTAGAAAAGAGAGCAGTAAGGGAGTCTGCGGAGTCTGCTGGTGCCCGGGAAGTCTTTCTGATAGAAGAACCTATGGCAGCGGCCATTGGTGCGGGGCTACCGATCACCGAACCTACCAGCAACATGGTGGTGGACATTGGCGGTGGCACCACTGAGGTGGCTGTTATCTCTCTGGCAGGAATTGTCTATAGCAAATCAGTGCGTGTGGGCGGCGACAAAATGGATGAAGCTATCCTTCAGCATATTAAAAGGAGGTACAATCTACTTATTGGCATCAGAACCGCAGAAATTATAAAAACGACCATAGGCAACGCTTACCCCAGTGATCAAATAGAAACCATTGAAGTGAAAGGCAGAGATTTAGTTTCTGGTATCCCCAAGATTCTTACCATTGATTCAGAGGAAATCCGTAAGGCCATATCTGAGCAAGTCGAAACTATTGTTGAAACGGTTCGCATTGCTCTGGAGCAAACACCTCCCGAGCTGGCTGCCGATATAGTTGACAAGGGTATTGTACTAACGGGTGGGGGTTCGTTACTCAAGAATTTGGATGTACTGTTACGGGAAGAGACAAAACTGCCTATAACGATAACTGAAGACCCACTGTCCACCGTGGTTTTGGGCTCAGGAAAGGCCCTTGACAATATGGATATACTGAAAGAAGTGGCGATAAGTTGAGGATGTTATTAGGCGTTAGGCGTTGGGCATTAGGCGTTGGGCATTGGGCTTTAGGGGTTGGGCAAAGTGAAACTGGATTCAAGACATTTTTGCATGATGCCTTGTACCTTGAGCCTTTAGGCTATTTTAGACAGGGCCGGTCCCTGCGATTTACTAATAACCGATTTTGTATAGATATGGTGATCATCCTAGAGAAATAACGAGGTATGAGAATAATCGTTGAAAGATTCTACGCCCTTTAGGAAGGCCTGGATATGGGCAGCCCTTGTGATTATTGCCCTCCTATTACTGGCGTCTGCCTCGGGATCTAACCGACAATGGAATCCACTTGATCGCTTGCTGGTGGAAATTACGGCGCCATTGCAAAGGGTTTTTACGTGGGGAGTAAATGCCATCGAAGATTTTTGGCTTAATTACTTCTACCTTGTAGATGTCCGACAAGAGAACAAAGAACTCAAGAGGCAGATCCAACAGCTGATGCTGGAGAACAGCCGGTATCGCGAATTACTTTCCACTTATGTGCGACTTCAGACCCTGCTAAAGTTCAAGCAAACTTTTAGGGAACCAGTCATTGCAGCCCGGGTAATAGGAAGGGATCCCAGTGGATGGTTTCGATCAGTCATAGTGGACAAGGGCGAGAAAGACGGAATTAGTGTCGATATGCCAGTAGTTAATGCCCTCGGAGTAGTAGGCAGAATAGTTTCAGTTTCTACCCACTATTCAAAGGTGCTGCTGATCATAGATCAGAATAGTTCTGTTGACTGCCTAATCCAAAGGTCTCGCGATAGAGGTATAGTTAAAGGCTTGTCCACCGAGCTATGCAAAGTAGCGTACCTTGTGAAGTCAAGCGATGTCATCCTAGGAGATCAGGTGGTAACTTCAGGCCTTGGAGGAGTTTTTCCAAAGGGGCTGCCATTGGGTCAGGTGGTAAGAATAGTTGATAAGCCGGAAGAACTATTTAAGGAAGTGGATGTGAAGCCAGCGGTAAATTTTTCCAAGCTGGAAGAGGTGTTGATAATTTTGCACAGGAAGATTTCTTTCGACTCATGAATAGGAAAAGAAATTTCATGTTTTTCGCTCTAGTTTGGGCTGTGGGGTTGACCTTCATTCTTCTTGAGGGAAATCTGGTGAGCCAATTTCTTTTTTGGACAGGTGGTTTGGATTTAACCATAATCTTGACCGCTTACATTTACTTACACAGTAGCTCAAGGCATGCGGGCATATTCGCCTTTGTCCAGGGCCTCTTTCTGGACATTTACTCCAGTGGGTTTGAAGGGTTATTTGTATTCCTCTACCTATGCAGCTTGGCTACCATATCTGTCTGCTCTAAATTTATTCACCTTAGCAATCCGAGGGGTCAAGTTTTTGTAGTTGGTATAACCTGGTTAGTGGAAAAGGCGCTTTTCCTTGCCATGGTGGCGGCTTTGGGAGCTGGCATGGACATCAAAGGTGGTATCTCGTTGACTGCGTTGATTCCCATGCTGATCACCGCTATGTTGACTCCTATAATATTTTACTTTTTAGACCGCTTATATGTTCTCGTAGGCGGTAATGCGACAAGGGATACGGTAACCTATGCATAATAGATGAGGATGACTATAAGGCCTTGAAGACCTCGGTTCTTGATCCCATATCCATAGAGGTTCTCAATAAGCAGATCAGGAAGGCCCTGATCTTGGCCATTGTGGCCTTTTCCGTTCTTGTAATAAAACTATGGTCACTACAAATCCTTAGTGGTCCTCATTATAGAATAATGTCTGAGAGCAACAGGATCCGACTTCAAGACATTCCTCCTTTCCGGGGACTGATATACGACAGAAACGGGTCTGTCCTTGTCAAGAACACGCCTTCCTATGACCTATATGTAGTTCCCGAAGATGTGAAAGACGCCAAAGGATTGGTTGACAGGTTAGAGACCTTGGTACCTTTAAACAAGGACCAGGCAATGGAACTAATGAGAAAGTCTAGCACAAGTAGGCCATTTGAGCCAGTTTGCCTGAAGCGGGGACTCTCTCGAGATGAGGTGGCGATCGTGGAGACTCACAGGTTCAATCTCCCCGGGGTTATGATCACTGTAAGCCCCCGAAGGCGTTATATCAAAGGTAATTTTGCATCACATATCTTGGGATATCTAGGGGAAGTCACCGATAGAGAGTTGAGAACGAGAAAGTATTATGGAGTACGGGTGGGAGACCTCGTTGGTAAGGCGGGTATTGAACTCAAATGGCAAAGGGCATTAGGAGGAATAAGGGGGGGGGAGCAGGTAGAAGTGGATGCAGCAGGAAGGCAGATTCAGATAATTTCCCGCCAGTCCCCGAGACCTGGTGCCAACGTTTATTTAACCATAGATACTGGACTCCAGGAGGTGGCAGAGAATGCCTTAGGTGAAAAAAGAGGCGCGGTGGTGGCCCTTGACCCAAATAATGGACAAGTACTTGCGATGGTGAGCAAGCCCTCCTTTGATCCTAATCTTTTCGTTGGAGGAATAGATCCGCTTACCTGGAGGGAGATGGTTACCAGCAAAAGATACCCACTTCAAAACAGGGCCATTGCAGGAATGTACTCGCCCGGCTCTATCTTCAAGATAGTCGTGGCCCTTGCCGCCCTAGAAGAAGGGGTGGTGGATCCCGAAGAAGAAATATGGTGCCCAGGTTGGCTGCAGCTTGGCAACAGGACATTCCGTTGCTGGAAGAAAGCAGGCCACGGCAAGGTTAAACTACACAGGGCTTTAGTGGAGTCTTGTGACGTATATTTTTACACCTTGGGCAAGAGGCTGGGTGTTGATAAGATCGCAGCCTATGCCAAGAAGATGGGCCTTGGCACGAGGACGGGCTTTGACCTTGGGTTCGAAAAGCCAGGCCTCGTTCCCACCCGAGCATGGAAACTCCGAGAGTGGGGAGTTCCGTGGCAGATGGGAGAGACCCTTTCTCTGGCCATAGGGCAAACTTTCCTATTGGTGACCCCTCTGCAAGCGGCTTGTTTCATCTCTTCTGTCTTTAACGGCGGATATCTTTATGAACCCCAGGTCAGCAAATTGGTGAAAGACCCTGAGGGTAACGTGCTCTATGCCTTTAGACCTAAGATCAAAGGACAGCTGAATTTTTCCGAAGAAAACATGCAAATTATAAGGGATGCCCTGATCGGGGTTGTAAATGATATGCACGGGACTGGAAGAAGGGCTGCCATAAAAGGGGTGAAAGTTGCTGGTAAAACTGGAACCGCACAGGTTGTAGGTCTAGGAAAGGACAAGGATGGGAAAAAAGAGGAAGATGAGAGGTTCAAAGATCATGCCTGGTTCGTAGCTGTTGCACCAGCGGACGACCCCAAGATAGCCGTATCGGTATTAGTTGAGCATGGTGGACACGGTGGCAGCGCAGCTGCTCCAGTTGCGAGACAGGTGATAGAGTATTATCTGCGGGAAAAAGGCTTGATTGTAAGTGAAAAGGGTGCAGCCATTCAATAATGATATCTCGCAGCCTTGGCAGACAGGCGTTGCCCTGCTGGCAACCCAGGTGGGCTCTCGGACATAGGTGAAGGGAATTAGGCTAGAGAAATGTTTGACAGAAGGCTTGTTCAGAATTTTGATTGGTTCATTTTGCTCATCCTCATGGGGATAGCCGCTGCCAGTATATTGAATCTGTATAGCGCCACGTTTCCCCTCAGGGAGCAGGCAGGCAGTCACGTATTCAGGAAACAAATATACTGGTACTGCCTGGGCTTTGGGGCCTTTCTGCTTATGACCACCTTCAACTATTTTCGTTTGGAACGCTTGGCATATCCAGCATACCTAGTCTCCGTTGCCTTGCTGGTGCTCGTGCTTGTTCTGGGGAAGATATCGTCTGGTTCGCAGCGGTGGCTCAGCCTTGGCCCCATTTCCTTCCAGCCCTCTGAGTTGATAAAGATCAGCCTGGTGCTCGCCCTCGCTCGTTTTTTTAGTGAAAAGAAGGAGTTTAAGGAATACAAGCTAAGGGATTTGTGGGTTCCTTTTGGGCTTATCTTGGGACCCTTTGTTTTGGTGGTAAAGGAGCCAGACCTTGGGACAGGATTGTTATTAATTATGGTGGGAGCTTCGGTGGTGTTTCTTGCCAAGATTCACTGGAAATCAATACTAATTCTCATAATATCGATTTTGGTACTGGCACCTTTTGTATGGCTCCACTTACAACCTTACCAACAAAGGCGCATTTTGACGTTCTTGAATCCTGAGATGGATCCTCTGGGGGCGGGTTATCATATTAACCAGTCCAAGATAGCAATAGGCAGCGGGCTTCTCTGGGGAAAAGGATTCTTGCAGGGGACGCAGACAAGACTCCATTTCTTGCCTGAGCAGCACACGGATTTTGCATTTTCTGTATGGGCGGAAGAGTGGGGGTTCATAGGGGCCATAGTTCTTCTGGGCCTCTACTTCCTCATCATTCTGTGGGGCATATATATTGCAAAGAATTCAAAAGATAAGTTTGGTGCGATGTTGGCAGTAGGTATTACATCCATAGTATTCTGGCAGGTGGTAATCAACGTGGGGATGGTTACCGGTTTATTGCCAGTTGTGGGGATCCCCTTGGTGTTGTTCAGCTATGGGGGATCATCTTTGGTATCCACAATGGCGGCGCTGGGTATTTTGATGAACATCAGGATGAGGAGGTTTATGTTCCAGTGAGGGGGTCCAAAACAATGTAATAGTAACTCAAACTAGCCTTTTTTTATCTTTTGTTAAGACTTTGTGATTTTTCTTGCAAAATCTAAAAGCTTATGATAAGGAGCCGGAATTGTTAGGCGGGGTGCTGTCATGAAGAAGACAAGAGAAGAAATGAGTGCTTTTTTGGGCGAAGGCACCGAGTTTGAGGGAAAGCTTTCCTTCACGGGTTCGGTGCGGTTGGATGGCCGCTTCAAGGGAGAAATTTTCAGCGAAGGGACTCTGGTAGTGGGAGACTCGGCCTTTATTGAGGGCGATATAGAGGTGTCCGAGATAATTGTCAGCGGTGAAATCAAGGGAAGTATCGTTGCATCAAAGCGCATTGAAATTCACGCACCAGGAAAGGTCTTTGGCAATATCCAGTCACCGATCGTGATTATTGATGAAGGCGTTATATTTGAAGGCACCTGTAAGATGCAGTCGCTGGCTAAGGAAGACGAAAAAAAGGTAGCGGTTATTTCTTAATTTCAATGGAAAAACTCCACCCCGCAAAAAAAACTTTGACAAGGCGATTTTTTTTTTGTAAAAGGCGTTACCCGTCAAGGCGTGAACCTATTGGATTAGTTTAGAAAAGGATGCGTTTACCATGCTGAAGATAGACATTTCACTAATCTACCAAATAGCAAATTTTCTGTTTCTGTTGTTTGTCCTGAACCTTATTCTTTACAGGCCTATCCGGAATATAATCAGAAAAAGAAAGGAAGAAATGGAGGGGCTGGAGAAGGCAATACATGAGTATGAAACTCGGGCCGACGAGAGTGCCAAACACGTTGAAGAGGGAATGGTGCTCACCCGGAAAGAGGGATTTCAACAAAAAGAAGCGATTAAGCAAGAAGGCGTAGAAAAGGAAAAGTCTATCCTCTCAGAGGCCATGGAAAAGGCTGGCGATAAGGTTCAGGAGGCCAAGAAGGAGATTGAGGCCAAGATGGAAGAGGTTCGGAGGGAGTTGGAGGCACAGGTAGCCACTTTTTCCGGAGAGCTAGTTGAAAAGATTTTGGGGAGGGCCATTCGATGAGCCGGGACAAAGGCTTATTAAGGATATATAAAAAGACCTTATTGATTCTGGGTACTCTATTTCTGGTATGGGCGCCGACGGCTTGGCTTTGGGCGGCTGAACATGGCGGTGAGGCTGCTGCTCATGACGGTGGCGCTGCTACAAAGGATTTGATCGCAAGGTGTATAAACTTTGGCCTTATGGTCATTATTTTATTTGTCGTGATCCGAAAAAGCTCCATGAAAGATTTTTTTTCATCCAGAAGGGAGTCAATAAGGGAAAAATTGGATGAGCTGAAGAGGGGCAAGGAGCTGGCAGAGAACAGGGTTAAGGAGCTTGAGCAGAAGCTAAAGGCCTTTGAGGAGGAAAAAAAGAGGATCCTTGAGCAGTTTAAGGCTGAAGGGATTGCAGAGAAGGAAAGAATCATAAAGGAAGCAAAAGAAAGGGCAAAGCAGATCCTGGAACAGGCTGAGTTTACCATTCAAAGGGAAATGGATGCTGCCCGCGGCAGGCTGCGCCAGGAAGTGGCTGAGCTGGCCACCAAGAAGGCAGAGGAGATGATAAGTAAAGAAATAACTGATAAGGATCAGGAACATTTGGTTAGTGAATTCATTGACAGGGTGGAGAAGTTACATTGATTAGCTCCAAGATTTCCAGAAGATACGCAAAGGCATTATTCGGTATTGGCAGAGAGGACGGCAACTACGAAACCTACGGTAAGTGCCTGGAAGAGTTTGCTCGATTTTGCGAGGAAAATGAGAATTTTTTTAAGGTCATTTCCAGCAAGATTTTTTCTACAGAAGAGCGCATCCGGGTACTTGAGGCGGTTTTGGCCAAGTCAGATTTTCCAGATGTGGTGAAAAATTTTTTGAGAGTTTTACTGGATAAGGACAGAATAGGGGCCATCTCAGGGATTGCCCAACATTATAGGAAGCTTACGGATGAAGTTTCTAATATAACGAGGGCAAATATAATAACTGCTCGGCCCCTGAAGCAAGAGGCCTTGGAAGAGTTGAAACAGGGGCTAGAAAAGCTGACGGGGAAAACAGTGGTACCGGATGTTAGCGAAGACGACTCTCTCATTGGCGGCGTCGTCGTAAAAATAGGTGACATGATATTGGACGGCAGCGTAAGGGCCCAGTTGGAGGGCTTAAAAGAATCATTAAAAAGGGGTG
>Ga0190334_1000247_pt1 | contig 28145 bp, 38 predicted proteins | sample 48720478_MG_FD_161270 | JGI IMG/M metagenome (GOLD analysis project Ga0190334, IMG submission 161270) | Hydrothermal vent sediment bacterial communities from Southern Trench, Guaymas Basin, Mexico - 4872-04-7-8_MG | ecosystem: Environmental > Aquatic > Marine > Hydrothermal vents > Sediment ... | reverse complement strand
GTAGTTATTGAAAGACGTGTTCTTAACCGTGCAAGTATTGTCAACATAGAAAACAAGATGGGTGTTTTCTGGCATGGTTATAGTATCAGAACTAATATTACAATACTTGACCAGGTTGTCTGTTCTCACCAACCTAACAATCATATCAGGATATGTGATGTTAAGAACGTTAATACTCAGATTAACATTCCCCTCGTTATCAATATTACTGCACCAAATAACACCACTACCAATACTCCCATCCAAAGGCTGACCAAAATAGTATCCTTTAATTGAAATATTGCCTGTCGCATTAATGTTTCCTGTGCTTCCGCCCAACCAAACAGTAGTAACGGTGGAATTACCGAACTCCGTTGGGTCACCATCGGCAGCAAAAATCAATATGGGTATTAATGATAGGCAGAGTATTAAAAGTAATTTTTTCGGTTTCATAGTGAAATAACTCTCCCCTTGATATAAAGGTTTCCATTATCATCTATTTTAGCAACTATGTTTGTTCCACTACTATCATAAATAACGGTACCATTTGAATCAGGATTTATTATTCTTACTGGTTTAATATGTCTATTTGAATTTATAATTTCTGTTCCACCAATATCAAGACTTAAAGTGTTTACTTTATGAGTTCCGTCTTGAATATAATCTTTAACTAAATTAGCTCTAGCCGCTGTTATGATGTCCCCAGTTGAAACTTCAGCTAAATCAGTCATTTCTTTCTCACCTTTTTACTATCTAAGTAATCTAAATAATTGATTAGGTCTCCACCACCAGCGCTAATTTTTCTAACATTACAAAACCAATCCAAAAAATCTTCAGGATTAATGTCGGGCATCCTGCTTAACATTAACTTAGCCTGTTCAGATATTACTACATTAACTTTGCGGACTGCCATTGTATTGAACCAAATTTATCAATGAATTGTGTTTCATTTAATTATCTTTTTCTTCCTTATCTAATTTCTCCTCCGGTAAAAAATTTATAGGATAGTACCACTTATGGTCGCTTCTGAACTTATCAACAGTCTCTATGTGACCATCCTCAAAAATGAAGTTAATATTCTGAACATTCTTCCCTGCTATTTTCTCTTGGTAACCTGCAAGAATCACCACTTCTTTCTTATTAGTCAATAAAGACTGAACCACTCTACGCCTATAAATAAGCCTTTTATTACCATCTAAAGAAATAACTAGGAAAGGATTGTTCGGGTCAGAGTCTTTGTAGATATGAAACTCCTTGAGTTTCGACCTATCAATATCTGTGTATTTAGCTCCCTTTCTAGCATGAGGAGGCTTGACGAACTCTGCTTCATTATATTGACTGAGTTCCGTACCATCTGCATAAACTGCTTTCCAAAAATAGGTGTTTAAAACCATTGTATTGATTCACCTCGTATAAGGTATTTTGATATGTGTTGGGTTGACAACGACGAACAAAAAAACTGATGGAAACCAGTATACTATTATACGAATCTCTAGATTTCGTCATACTGGAATGTCATGGTCTCGTCTGGTAAGTCCCCGCTGGATGCATTACTAGCAACAGCCATCTGAAAAACCAAGTAATCAGTGGTTTCGCCCTGAGCGTCGATTACATTACCAGATTCTGAAATACTAACGCTTTTTGGTGAAGCAGATGTATAACTAAAAGCATCTGTTGTTCCAGTAATATCTGGATGACTGGTCATCGGAGTGCCTGATTCTCCAACTGTTCCCACTGCAACCGCGTATCCAGCATCAGAACCTGAGTTCTTCGTTGGTGTTTCATCACCAACCCATAAGTTTACTCCTGTGCCAAAACCGCCACCATCGGTGTAAAACTTAACATTGTCTATTTGGGTGTCTGGTGCCGCACTACAATACAAGTATACATGCCTCCAAAAACTCCTGTTGTATTGTTCTCCATTTGATGGTATTGGTATTGGGTTGTTCTTATCCACTGCTAAATCATCATTGGTTTTCAGCCTAATTGCTGGTGCACCGCTTGTAGACACAGATTGACTAGTTCCTGGTGAATCATCTGAACCTCCAACATCACAATATACCGCCATTGTTGCTGTCAAAAAAATCACCTCGTATATTCGTTCTTAAAAAATACGATTAAAAGTTTCCATATACTTATATATGAAACTTCTCATATATAAATGTTTTCATTATTTAAATACTTTTTGGTTCTTTAACCAAAATTTTCTATGAATCCTGAAATTACTGCTTTTACGCCTGCACCATCAGCACTAGCATAAATGCCTCTAACCTCACCGGTTGAAGATACTGCTTCTAATGGGTAAGGCAAGCTCCAGTGCAAATCTGAAACAGTGGTGCCTGGTAAATCTAAATCTATACTCCTAAAAGTACCTCCTTCTGCACCAATAACCAGGTTTCTTGCTGATGTGCAACTAACCTTAATATCGGTAATCCGTACTTTCTTCCTTACACCTCCAGCTGCCGTACTAAGAGGAGATACAATATAGCTCTTAGTTACCGGTACAGTAGATGCGTAATGAAAATCCACCCTATTATGTATATCTGTCATTTTCTTCCTCCATGATTAAATTTTTTTAATTATAATAAACTCCTCGACCACCCAACCCATTTCTTGATTTTGAATACTAGCTCTCCAAATGTTCCTGCTGATGTATGCCCAGAAACTGCGACATCCCAAGGATTTGTTCCTGCTCCTGCATCAGCTAATGCTTTTCCAGCGCTTCCACTATCTATGTGTTTTGATAGTTGTTCATCCCACATAACTGCTCTTGCGGTGTCGTTTGTTACTACAACACCATCACCAACTCCTGATGTCCACTCATCTTGTGTCACAACCTCTGCTTGCCAATCATACGAAGAGCTATCTTGTATGATTTCATAAGGTTGGAAATTTGTTCCGTTACCATTATCATAGAAAATATAGTAGTCTGGGGTTGTGTTGTTAATATCTGCTTGAGTAGACAATGGAACTGTGTTACGACCACCGTTTGATAAGTCAATCTCGAAGTGGTCAAACAGGTCTCCTTGCTGTCTGGCGAAAACAGTTATTTGTGCTCCATCTATTTCTGTTCCCATCTCTTTAACTTGAATAAGGACATCAATATGTCCCCTATCCCAATTAGATAATGTACTCCACTCAGCAATAACAGACCCAGCCTGAAAAATATATATCTGTGGGGCAGGCGTTGATTCTATGGTACCCAGAGTATAAACGTTTGCGTATAACTCTTCTCCACTAGTTGAAGCTACTCCATTCATTGCTCCACATAGAACAGAATCTATGTTTATATCCTCAGAGGTATTGTCAAACAAATCATCTGCGGCATCACATCTTACCCAAAGGTAGTTCAGGGTCGTATCGTATCCTAGTAAGGTTCCTGTGTCTCTAGTTGTAACTCCTTCCACGGTTTCCCCTATATCACTAGTTGTTAAACCAGAAGTTCCATCCAATTTAACCAGCCTTATCCCGTTCGGATTTGTTGGGTGTGCGTATTTAACCACTGGATATCCTCCAGTTTCATCAATGGTTTTAATCTTCCAAGCCGCGCTTCCAACATCGGTTCCTGGAGACGTATAACAAAAAAATGTAATGTTTGTAGACGATACATCGTCTATAATCTTAGATTCATCACCTGTTTCAGTAACTCATATACTGCCATCAGGCTGGTTGCCAATAATCTTTAATTCACCGTTGGCAGTTACAGTTACTTTCCGTGACGGATTATGTCTATCTTGGATAGTCACCATATTTATTCTTCTTCAACGCCTTCCCGTTAAATATTTGTTCTTTTAACTTCCTCTGGTAAATTTTCCTTAATTTTAATCGGTGATTCCAAAGGCATTTTTACGCCTTCAACTTTAACAACTGCATCATAATCTGGGTCTGGAAGTTGAAGTGTTAACTGTATTGCGCCATAAAACATTTTGTCGGCAAAAAATTGAGCAGGGTTTGTTATTTGAGACTCTAATATTGTTGTTTTAACAATCAGCCCATCTGATATGAAATGCAAGTTTACATAATTTTTGAAAATCTTTGAAGTGAACTCCTAATATGTGTCCCATTTTTAAAATCCTAACTAAAAATCTTTTTAAGTCTTAACCAAATGTAACCTAGTGAAAACTTATTAATTTCTAATTTAGTCCTTATTTTTTCTTTGGTTTTTTTATTGCTCATTCTTTGACTTGCCTCTTGTTATACTATTTGCGTGTAAATCAAGCACATCATCTCCTCTTCCTCTGGAGATAGTGGTCTTCTTTTTCATATCTTCTTTTTTTTCTTCTTTACCATAAATTGAATCATGAAGCGCTACTAAAAATCTTTCTCTTGAGTTCTGGTGATTGTAAAACTCCACTTTTTCTTTAGCTGTTTTGACTACCAACTCATAAAAATCTTCGTCTTCTAACAACCTTCTTATTAATTGTCTTGCCCTGGATACGTCATAAGGGTCGACACAAGTGTATGGATAACAAATTTTCATACTTTGTGTCCTGTCGCTTCCAACAACAGCTACTCCCATAGCCGCAGTATCTACTGTTGTTCTACTATAACTATGAAAAGTAAACGGGTCATAAACTATTTTGCTTTCACGTAATTGGTCACAAAACTCGAAAAAGTTGGTTCCTGCTAACACATAATCATAAAGTGTTGATGTCATAAAAAATCTGTTATCTTTCTCTTTGTCATAACCAATTAATTGTGTTGTTAAACCATGATTTCTAACAACAAGGCTTGGCACATAAGCGAACCTGTCGTATCGCCTCCAAATCGTTGAAATTATTGGTTTCTTTGGTAACGGTGTTAATGCTTTTAATCTTCTAACATCTGCAGGATGCGGTATAATGTATACTTTTCTATGCACTAACTCTGATAAAGCACTTACTTGAAAATATTCTGTTCCAAAAATCATGTCTGGATACTTCAATATTGCTTCTAGTGTGTGTGGAAAATCATACGAGCTAGCCCACATCTCTGATGTAAAATCGTTGTTAACCACGAGCTTAGTCTTTGAGTTATCCCCTATCTCTTGTCTTACTTTATATATTAAATGGACGTCTTGCGGTGCCATATTAATATGGACGATGTCATAATCATTATAGTTTATGACATCCCTAGGATACTTTACTTCACCATTGAAAACATTAATCCATTGATAAAGTCCTGTTCTTGTTAAATCTTCATCTAATAATTGTTTATGAATGTAATTCGTTACATAAAGGTATTTTATTTCTTTTACAGGTTTACCAAATAATTTCTGGCTTAATGCTTCAATTCGTTCTTGCTGGTCTCCACCACTCTTATTTTTTTTATCTATTCCACTTAATTCATACATTTTGTCTCACCCATTTTTTAATCTAACTATTTCTATCATTAAAAAAAATAAAAAGGAAATAAAAAAATTATGCGTGATTCACATTGCTAGCTCCAATATGACCAGCTCCTTTCTTATTTCCTCTTCCTTCTGCTCGAACGGTCTTAGCTTCAGGACTACGTCCTTCAATATTACTATCGATGACCACACCAACATGTCCCCTAGTTTTTGGGATGTGTTGTTCTACTAGTTTTTTACTTGGATAATCAGCCACTTTTACACCCCCCTATTCTTGGAATCTAGACAAGTATAGCACTCTAACAGAACTTCCTGCTCCTAAATTGCTATCGGATATTCTGTTATAAGCCACGTTAACCGTATATGGGGCTGTTGTTGCGTGTGTGCTACCAGTAGTATAAGCTATCACATCATCGCTTGTTGCTATTGGATATGGCAGTCCAAAATCATATGCTCTCCAACCAATATTAACATCGGTTGATTTATGTAGTGCGTCGTCTGGTTCAACACTTATCAAATATGAAAAAGCGTTGTTAGTATAGGTATGAGCTGCCGTGCTTGTTCCTGCTGTGCTAGAAACCACCACGTTTTCTTCAATGTACTTTCCTGTTGCATCATATCCTTTGAATAGCAGTGTGTCACTATCATCTGCTGTTCCGGCAGCTACTGCGTTAACACTGAGAACCATTGGATAAGGTGGTTGTGCTGAAAAATCTATATTAGTCTTTGCGGCTGTGCCTGCACTTACATCCCAACCAGCAAGTATAGCAGTGGTTGAAGTTTCTGCACAATGAGCAATCGTATAACTAACTGGTACCTTGTCATCAACCGTGAGTTTTTTTACTGTATAGTGACCATCTCTGCTTCCTATTTTTGTCATTTTAACTTCCTCCTTTTAACGTTAGTATAAAAAACTAGTAACAGGGTGTTAACCCTGTTAAAAGGTTTTTAAAATCTCTATCGTTGCTCAACTAAATTTAGTTATCTGCGAAGACGCCAATAACAATAGCTTGCTCATTAATCCTGGTCATTTTATACCAAGCATCTAAGAGCACCTTGTATTTTCTTTCATCGTCTTCGGTAACAACTTTAACTCTAGCTTTTTCCTTCCACACTATACCAGCGGCTGCTGATGGGTCAATCATATAACAGTAATGTACTGCCACTCCTTGAGTTGCAGAAGTACACAGAGTTGATGTTTCTATAATTACTCCAATATACTCTTCAATTGTCCCCTTTCTTACAACTGTTGGTCCTCCAAATTCAGCGGCGTTTGTAAATTGTGAACTCTTCAATAGTTGCTTAAAATGGGTTGGATGTAATATTAGTACAGCTTCTCCAGGTTTCTTAGCGAAATCTTTTTCTTGCAACATTATCTTCATCTCAACAATTTTATCAACATCGATAACGTCGCCTGCTGATAAGTTGCTAGTAATAGCTGAGTTGTTAGCCACTGTGGTTCCGCCAAACACTGAACCTGCGTTACTGGTTCCTATTGTTGCTCCTTCCAGTATTGCATTAGCATCTGTTTCTATTGTGTTCAGGTACTGTCTTACTAGTTGTTTATGAGCCATTTCGATTATACTAACTCTGGTTGCAGAAGCTGTTTCGAATGAAACTGCGCATCCGCCTAACTTTACATCTGCTGATGTTAAGCTAACAGTTATGTTGTCAGCAGTATCGAACTTGGTCATAACTCTAGCAATTCCTTCTTTAGAACCCGTCCTTCCACCCATAAGGTCAACATTGCCAATCTTTGGGATAACAATTGTAACATCGTTGTTACCCATAAGGTCGTTGAATTCAATAAAGTATTTAGATAGGACCCTATCGGGTTGTGCGTCAAATATGATTCTCTCACTCCATGTGCTGCCCATTATACTGCCTATTCCGCTAGTTTGACTACCCCATGCAGAGGTTCCAATCATAGTGACTCCCGTAGTTAATTGTTCTGGTGTTTTCATTGTTTCCATTTTTTTAAACCTCGTTATAATTATTTTTCGATTTTTACAATATTAGGACTCTCCCTCTATTGCTTTTCATTTGTTCTTTAGCAAGCTTCTTTAATATGCCTGTAAAGAACTCTTCATTAGTCATTTGTTCAGGTGGTTGTGCGGCTTCTTCTGTCTTCTCTTCTTTTGGTTCTTCCTTGCTTTCCTCGGTTGCTTCTTCTTTTGCTCCTGTAGCTTGTGAAGGCGTAGTAACTTCCGGCATCTCTTTAGTTTCTCCAGCTTTTTCAAGGGCTGAATCAACAATAGCCTCAAACTCCTCTATGGTTTTTTCATCCTTCTCTGCTAATTGTTCTACGGACTTCTCTTGACCGAGTAATTTAAACTTAGCAGAAAGCCTTTCCAACCTTTCTAAACGTCTTTGAGCATTAAGTTTTTCTTCTCTTTCTTTATAAATATTGAGTTGCTCGTTTAATTCTAATTTTTCTTTTTCCAGCTTCTCTATCTTCTTTAAAAGAGCTTCTTTTTGTTTTTCTAGTTTCCCATATTTTGAATATAGGTTGACAAGTTCATCACGAACTTCTTTTATCACTGCTAACTCTTCTTTGGTTTCTTTTATTTCTTTTGAAAGAGTTTCATCAGGCCTCTCCTCTGAAGACTCATTGATAGGCTCTTCTTCTGCTTCTTCTTTTTCTTTTTTTTCCTCTTTTGGTTCTCCATCTTTTTCCTCTTCTGGCTCTTCGTTTTCTTCCTCTTCCTTAACTTCCTCTTTAACTTCTTCCTCGGGGTTTTCTTCAACAACAGCATTAGAAACTTCTTCAACAACTTCTTCCTTAGCTTCCTCAACAGACTCCTCTTTAACTTCTTTCTCTTTTTCTTCTCTTTCTTTAGCTAAAGCAAGTTGTTTTTTAGGATTAACATCCCTATATAATTGTTCTTCCTTTTCTTTTGCCATTATGTTTTCCTCCTTAGAATATTTTGTCTTCTTAGGATAAGTATAGGGGCTGTTAGGCATGTTACAAGCAAACAAAGCCATTTTAGCGGCATGTCCACCAGTCTTAGCGGCCAAATTAACACATGCTTGATTAACTCCTTTAAAGCCATGAGCTTTACACCACTTTTCAAACTTGCCTTTTTCAACATCAGCCTTATTAATCCACTTCTTCTCTTTTAATTCTTCTATTTTATTATTATCGTTGCTCATTTTCTATTACCTCTTTATTACCCTTCCAGGTTTCCAAGATACGAATCAATTAAATAATTGAAATAATCTGAATGAGATTCGTTGTGTTTTCGTGCACGCTTAAACCTCTTTTTTAATACACTGTTGGCGGCCATAAAAGCTCGTCTTTCACTACTGGTTCTTTTATAAACTGAATTGAATACGTGCATCCATTGTCTTTGAATAACAGGACTATACTTCTTCACATATTCTGGTACATCTTTAACCGAGCTATATGGCATTTTATCCCTTATCTACTTCTATGATATTTAATGGTTCGGAACCATTTATAACAAGTGAAAGTTCTTTAAAAATTAAATCTTTCCAGGTTGTAAAACCAAGTTTTTTATCATAATGTGGTACAGAGTAAATGGTTGCGCTAACCTGAGTTATCACACCATCTATAATATTTAAAGCAAATGTTTGGTCATTAATATGTCCCCACCACCTAATACCTTTAATTTTTGGGTCATATTTAATTCTATCAACTTTACCAATTATTTTTCCAGCTTTATCATCTTCGTGGTCTAACATTATAGGAAAACTCGCATTAAGAGGATTTTTAGTGGATAATTCAAGGTCCTCTGCTTTGTAATACCTAGCTTTTGGTTTGCCCTCTGTTAAAAAAATCCCACGAACTTTTAATGGTAACACCAATTTCTCTGATAGTTGTTCTGCTACCTCTAGTCTACTAACAAACACTTCCTCTGAAGCCGAAGAGTTAAGCGACTCATAATAGTCGTTAAGCATATTTTCCCTTCTTAATCGTTCTAGACCTAAATATTTGTATCTAATCAGCGCTAAATACTTATTCACTCTTTCTATCACTTCCTGTGTGGTGTCCATTTTCCATATCTAATGTATCAAAGTTTTCATGTTTAATTTTTTTTCGTATCTCGTTATGTAAAGACTTAATATCTTCTTTGGATAAGTGTTTGTTTCGCCCAGTGGCATAAAACTTATGAAGCATCACATGAACGAAATAAAGTTGGTTTTCGTCCAAGGAACTTAAATCAATATCTTTTGTAATTAAAATGTCCGGTAGTGGAAGCCTTCCACTACCGGACGAGTCAGGTGAGACAGACGGTCCGGCACCGCCAACTGTGAGCATCTTATCCAGTTTTTTAATAAGTTGTTCGGTCTTGTTTTTTTTACTCATTTTGTAATAGGACTCACCTCTGACATCGGGCTTATTTTTTGTGTTTTCTTTATACCTGCTTGACTTCCTGCTGGTTTTCCAGGACTTGCTGGGTGCCAGGTCTCCATATCTGATTTCTTAATCTCTGATTTTAAGTCTGAACCAGATATGTTGCTTTTCTCTAAACCAATCATAGCCCGCGCTTCAGATAAATTAATGATACCTGCTTTATAAAGGTTCACAGCAGATTGTGCGGCAAGTGTTCCAGCGTCTTCTGCAACATCATTAAAAACTAATTTCGGAGCTTTAAAATTTCCAAGTTCCGCACATTCTTCGAAGATTTTATTGAAAAATCCTTCCATATATTTTTGGTTACTCCTAATCAAAGAGTAAAAATGCCTTGTTAAAACAATTCCTTCTGCCCTATTACTTCCACCACTACCACTAGCACCAAGTAATACTGCTTTTGGCACTCCTGTAGCTGAAACCACCGCATTTAAAAAGTAATCTGCATACTCGCTAAATATTTGTCGCTCAGGAGCCAACATTGTTATTTCCATTCCCTCTGGAATAAATATTTGGTCTTTTCCACTAATCCTACCAAGTATTGTCCCCCACTGCGCTATTTGCATTGGAGATTTAGTATTGCACTTAGCTATGAGTAAAGGATTTGCTGCCTTTACAGCGGCTTCTGCGGCAGCGTATTCCATATTCATTAATCTTACTGCTGTGTCATACACAGGTTGTAAAATACTTACTCCGGTAAACTCGTCCCCTAGGGTGTTAAACTTTAAATGAGAAATTATGTCTTTAGGAACATTCTTTTCTCTGGTTACACCCTCTTCATCAACATAATACTGAACATAACCTATTGGCTCTTTATCACTACCAACAATAATTCTATCAAACCTATCTCGTCTAAATGACAATGTTAATGGGTGAACATGTTTTAATCGTGTGATGGTTGTTTTATTAAGATTATAAATTTTCTCTAAAAAACCATCTCCTGCAATATCGACATTTACCGAGAGTTGCCAGAATAAATTTATTCCACCACTATTTTCTATGAGCTTCTTACAGACTTCAACTCCTTTAGCATCTTCACCGATAATCTCATATCCTCTGGAAATAAGTGTGTCTGCCCGCACATTTACAGCTCTGGCAATAAATTGATTTGTTAAATATAAGGTGAAAAGTTGTTTTACTGTTTTTCTAACTCTGTTCAGTCCTTCTCCTGCTTCTTTTGGGGTAGTTGAAAGTGCTATTGCACTTGGGTTAGTTATAGATGATTTAAGTCGTTCTTCTTCTTGCCTTTGTAAAATCTCGTTAGCAACCTCTACTTGTTCTGTTAACTCCTTACTTAACTGTTCCTTAGAAATATCTCCTTCCCCCACAGCTTTTTCTAATTTAACTAATGATTCTTTATCCATTTTACTCGTCCCACCCATATTTTTCACATATGACCACAATAATCTTAGTATATGAAATAGTATATTCATATATATGAAACTTCTCCTATTTAAAGTTTTCGGTTTTTGGTTTAAAAATATTTTAATTTTTACGACTCATGCCTCCATAACACACTAAAACGAAAAATTTATATATGAGAAGTTATATTATAGTGTATGAAAATATTATTTATATGGGTGGTGAGTTTATGTATGGTTATATAATCGAGTATAAACCGAAAGATAAATTAGCAAGAACGCTTTTTCATCATACACTCTTTGGAAGAATGTTATACAGGAATTATAGGGGTAGAAAATACGCTTATTATGTGCCTGGAATGCTCGATAATGTTAAATTTGCAAGATTAATGAATTCTAAAATATTTGTAGAACACTTAGATACATTAGATATTGATTTACTTAATGTTTTCGGAGAAATCAATATTGAGCCGTGTGAAAGAGATGAAAAACTCTTGAACTTGCTTACAGGACGAGAATTCTGGTATTTCAGAGCCCAGGAAAGAGGGCTTTTGGTGAAAGAACGAAAAAAACGTAAAGTAAAAAAATAGGAGGATAAAATGGAGCAAGAAGCTAAACTGAAAGGCAATGTGCTGAAAGTAATACAGTTAGGACTTCAGAACAGGATTTATGAAGAAATGAAAAAACCAAGATTTTCTGTCGAAGCGCTTACCAGACGTCTTAATTCAGAAGGAATTAATATTACCGCTCAATCAATAAGGAAATTCATAAGGAAAACAAAACAAGCTCAACAAGCTCTTATACAGAGAGATTTAAGAACAGCCTCTGAGATAAAGAAACTTACAATGGATTATGGTAACGCCTTAAAGGCTATACTAAAAGAAGTAGAAGAAGTAAAGAATACTGCTAAAGATGAAAAAGATTTTGCTACATATAATCAATTAGTAGGTCGTCTAATGCAAGGCATAGAACTCATCGCTAAGTTAACAGGCGATATGAAACCAAAAGGAAGTGTGGATATTAATTTTATCTATAACGAGATAACCACCGATATGGATACCCAGATGAAAGATATTAGGAAAGAAATGTTCAAGGCCGCGGTTATAGATGTAGACGGTGAGATATTAGAAGCAGATTCTAAAATAGCGGATAAGCTTAACATAGGTGATACGTAATGAAAAACATACTTATACTCGGATTCGGAGAACTCGGTAAAGGAGTTGCGGGTTTATACAAGGACAATACCGAGTACACAGTCTATATACGCGATACCGCGTATAAGGAGGATCGGTATATCGAAGAACCTTTCGGAGCGGTAATAAACGCTAAAGGAATAAAGGATATACCTGTCATAACAGTCTTACACGTTTGTATACCTTATACACCAAACTTCTTATCTACTATTGTATCCTATATAAAGGAGTATACACCAGAACTAACAATAATTAATAGTACAGTAGATATTGGTATAACAATGGATGTGTTTAGGTATACTGATACAGATGTAGTTCATTCGCCTATTATGGGTAGACACCCAAACTTAACCGAAAGCATACGAACATTTAAGAAGATAGTCGCGGGCCCTAATAAAACATCCGTTGATAAAGCTGTAGCTCATTTCAAAGAATTAGGGGTAAAAACAGAAGTTTATAAAAAACCAGAAGAAAGCGAGGCTGCAAAACTGTTAAGCACATCTTATTTTGGTTGGAATATTTTATTTATGAAATATGTTTATAAATTATGTGAAGAACATGGTTTAGACTTCGAAAGCGTATATACAAAAACAAACAAAATTTATAACGATGGTTACACAGAACTCGGTGAATCACAATTTATACGCCCAATTTTAAAGTATATACCGGGTAAGATTGGAGGCCATTGTATCAGAGAAAACTTCGATATTATTAAAAACAGATTCTTCCCAGCATCAATATCTCTTAAACTAGATAACGAATTTGAAGATGACTCTGTATAACTGGGTAAGAAAAGAGATTGAAACACTTTCATATATTAGAAAAGTGACATTAAATAAAGGGGCTGTGCTTTTCTGGTATTATGAAGACGATGATAAGAACAAAAAATTATTATATAAAAAACTTCCTTATCGCGCAACCAAGCATCAATTAAACAGATTATTAAATAGGATAAAGAAAGAGATTGGTTATTTTGAGAAAGTTAAAGAGAAAAGAAAGAAAATAAAAAAAGAAGTTGAAAAACCTTTAATATTCGCCGATATTGAATAGGTGAGACTATGAGTGTGAAAATTGTTCATGTTGCAGTAGTGGATGGCACACCAGAACAAATACGTGGTTTGAGTGTTGCACTTAACAACCTTAAAGACAAGCTTGATTTTCCAGTAGAATTCTTGATTACTAATGATAGGGTAGAATTAAGGGATGTTAGAAAACTAATCGATGAGCTCTACGAACTCTATAAGATTTATAAGGAGAGTAAAAAATGAAGAAAAGAATTGGTATGCCAACATTTTGGGGATGGGGTAGAGGACTTGCTTACGCGGCACTAATATGGAGTAAGATGCTCATACCAGAATACGATGTCTACATTCTTAAACAAGGCAAAAACGAGATTGACGAAAATTTCAAAGTAGTTGATGTACATATAGAAGAAGTTCCAGGATACCATATAGATAAAGAAGTATTTAAAAAATGGATTAAAAAAAATAAAATTGATTTAGTTATTTTTAATGAGTATAATCAATGGAGTGATGATGGTCAAAACCTTGTGCGAGAAGCAAAAGAACTTGGTTGTGTTGTTTATGGTTATTTGGTTATGGAACGATTTAAAAAATCATTAACAAAAGACTATGATAGGTTAATCTGCCCAACTAAAACACATCAAAGGTTTCTTAGAATGCATAAAGTAAGAAATCATGCTTATGTGCCGCATTCTGTGGATTTTAAAAACGAATTCCAGAAATATGAACCGCCTAAAAACGAAAAATTCACGTTTTTTCACCCTGGTGGGTGGGGTGGTGTTCATCATAGAAAAAACACTGATAAAGTTCTCAAGGCGTTTACCAAACTTAAAAGAGATGATGTTAAATTAATAATCACATCACAACGCCCAATCATATTAAAAAAAATACCAAAAAACGTTGAATTGATAAATAAGAATCTTACAAGAAAAGAGTTCCTAGAAATTTTTAGGCAAGCAGATTGCACTGTTGTACCGAGCAAATGGGAAACAGTTGGTTTACCAATACTTGAATCACTTGCTCTTGGTATACCTGTTATTACAGTAGATATGCCACCAATGAATGAGTTTATTCAAACAGGCATCAACGGATATCTTTGTACACCAAATTTAGTAGAGTATACAGATATTTCCGTGTTAGTGGCAGAAGTAGATTCTATTGATTTAAAAAACAAAATGGTAAATATTATGAATAAATCATTATTACCATTATTAAAAAATAATTCTAGATTTATAGCAGAAGAAAAATATGATATTGAGAAAAACAAAAAATATTTATTAGATATAGTTAAAAAAGATATAGGAGTTTAAAATGAGAAAATTAAGATTTGAAATCCCTTATGGTGAAGTCGATGGTTTTAAGTTTTTAGTATTCTATCCAGAAGATATTCAGCAGTCGTGGTGGGTAAGTCATAGATATTATGAAGAAGAGATGATTAACTTCATTCTGGATAATTATAAAGGAGGAATATTTATAGATGTTGGTTCTTCTATTGGTAATCACACAACAGCGTTTTCAAAAGTAGCTGATAAAGTTCATTCTTTCGAACCCTATTTTGGAACGTTTTTTCATCAACTACTGAATTTACACGCGAATAATATTAAAAATGTAGAACCACACTCCGTATCTCTTGGTAATACTTGTGGCACAAAAAAGTTCCATTTTGATAAGAAGTCTAGTGGTGGTGGCTTCACAGATGATGAAAGAGGAGAATATGTTGTTCCAATAGTTAAACTTGATGATTTCAACTTTGAAAATATTACTTTAATAAAGATAGATGTAGAAGGATACGAATTAGAAGTATTAAAAGGCTCTATAAAATCGTTAAAAAAATGGAAACCAGACATATTTATAGAATGTTCTACTGAAAAAATGCTTAAAGACGTTACAGAAATATTAGAGCCGTTAGGGTATAAACAATATGAAAAGGTGTTTAATTTCACACCAACATATTTGTTTTCTACTAATCTTGATAGGGAATTTAAGGTGAGAAAAAATGATTAAAAAATTATTAGATTTAATAGAGTTATTAATTGATGCCGACACAGAAAATTTCTTTTATGAGTTAAAATTAGGTCAGTATAATACTGGGACAGATTTCACCGAGATTGTAAAACATGCTAGAGAATCTAATGATAGAAGAGCTAAGTTGAAGAACGAGATAGAAGTTACATTATTAGAGTTATTAAAAAAAGAAGGAATAAATATTCCTGAGGAAGGCGGAAACATAGTTGAGTCTTTTAGTTTTTTAATTGATGCTTTTATAATATCTCATTTAAAGATTTGGTTTTCAGAATATGAGCTCAGAGAATTAAATAAATTACCAAAACCAAGTCCTGACAGGGTTAAGTTTTTGGTGGACGCCTCTAGAAGTGCTAATAACAATAGGATTAAGCTGAGAAAGAAACTAGAAGATAAAATTGTTGGATTAATAAACGGTACTGAGTCAGCGGGTGACCAAGACCCAAAAATTTTTAAAGCTAAAGGAAGAGATTAAGATGGAGCTATTTAATGCAGATGAAATAACATTAGATAAGTTGGAAGAAAAAGATATTATTAAGTGTAGAAAAAAACCTATTGTAGTTAAAGCGGTACAAATAAATTTTCCAGGAGGTTTTAAAGTAACTACTATGGAAGGTGTTGTTTTTGGGAAGCCAGGAGACTATTTAATGTTTGGAGTAAATGGAGAAAAATATCCTTGTGATAAAGAAATTTTTGAAAAAACATACGATATTATAGAATGAAAAGAAAAACTATGAAGCTACATAGGTATGATTGTTTTTTTAATTTTCATCACTGGGTGTATGATAAGATGGGCAACTCAAGAGGTTGTTCTAGATGCCCAAAAGCACAAATATTTGTAGAAAAAGAATGGGTGGATTTATAATGAAAAAAGTTTTAATAACAGGAGCTAATGGTTTTGTTGGTTCACATTTAATAGAATACATTCTTGAGAACCATCCTGATTATATGGTTTGTTGTATGCAACGAGCACATACTAGTAGTATGAAAAACGTGGAACATATCAAATCTGATAGGATAATTTGGGTTGAGTGTGATTTAACAGACTCCCATAATGTTGAGAGATTGTTCAAAGAGTATTCGTTTAACAAAATATTTCATTTAGCCGCACAGTCTTATGTTCCTGCTTCTTTCAGTGCTCCTAGTGCTACTATAGAAGCAAATATTATCGGGACAATCAATTTACTTGAGGCGGTGAATAAATATAATAAAGACGCTGTCATATTGATTTGTTCGTCTTCAGAGGTTTACGGTCATCAAGTTAACACACCAACATCTGAGTCAGAGCCTTTTGACCCATTATCACCATATGCTCTTAGTAAAGTAGGGCAAGACCTAGCCGGAAGAATGTATCATAAATGTTATGGTTTAAAAACCGTTATTACACGGGCATTCACTCATACTGGTAAGAGGCGTGGTGATGTCTTTTTCGTTTCTGCTTTTGCTAAACAAATAGCTAAAATAGAGAAAGGATTGCAAGAACCAAAAATTTATGTTGGCAATCTTAAGAGTCATAGAACCATTATGAATGTGAAAGACTGTGTCAGAGCTTATTGGATGCTCACAGATAATGGTAAGTGGGGTGAAGCTTATAATATTGGGGGTGAAGAAACCTGGATGGTTGGTCATGTATTAGCACACATGATTTCTCTTAGTCCTAAAAAGGGAGAAATAGAAGTAATTGTTGATGAAAAACTATTAAGACCAAAAGATGTTAATATGCAAGTGCCAGACACCACTAAGTTTAAATCGGTGTGCCCAGATTGGAAACCAGAAATTTCTGTTGCCGACACAATAAAAGAGGTGCTTGATTTTTGGAGGGAGAAAATATGATTCGAACTATGAAAAAACTTGCAGAAGTGTTCTTCAACTTAGATAGTTTTGAAGTAAACGAAAAGATTAGGAGAAACCCAAAAAAAGCTGTTGAAGATTGGTGGAAGCTTGGTAAAGAAAAATATTATGAGAAGTCAGACACGACAATATTTGGTTTGTTAGGTTTTAGTGATGATAAACGAGTAAACAATGTTATTCACCCGATAAATGGTTTGTGTAAAGGGCTTGATATATTAGACTTTGGTGGTGGGATAGGAACCATAAGCATAGCTTTATCAGATAATCATAATGTTTACTATTATGATGTTCCGGGAATAACACAAGATTTCGCTAAGTTTTGTTGTAAACATATGAAAAAACAGGTTTCGTTTATTGATGAAGAAATGATGAATAAGTTAAAATACGATGTGATAATGACCATAGATGTTTTAGAGCATTTAGATAATCCACTTGAAACTATGAAACACTTATCATCGTTATTGAAACCAAGAGGATATATGTTAACAACTGGTATGATGTTTAGTGTTGGTGCGCACACACCACAACACTTAGCTAAGAACTTACTTGTAAAAGAAGAATTCGAAGATTATATGGAAAAAAACTTTGATAAAATTTATTATTATACTACTCAAAAAGAAACAATTTATTTATGGAGGAAGAAGAAAATGTCTTATAGAATCCCAACCGGTGATTTAAAAATTACTCAAGAAGAAAAGGATAGGATTAACGAAATACTTGATTCTGGAAGAATATCTGAAGGAAAATACTCTGAGATGTTCTCTGCTTTGTGGGCAGAGTATATCGGCACAAATTATTGTACTACTACTAATTCTGGCACATCAGCGTTAATAGTTGGTTTGAGAGCCATGAACGAATTTTTTAAGAATAAAGGGAAAATAGCCACTACTCCCTTCACTTATATGGCTACTATTAACGCCATTTATTTAACAGGCAACGAACCAGTGTTTGTAGATATAGACCAAAACACTCTTGGTATGTCCCCGGAAGCTCTTGAAAAAACTCTTAAAGAGCACCCAGATATAAAAGCAGTTATGCCGGTTCATATTATGGGAATACCATGCGAAATTGATAAAATTAGAGAGATAGCTGATAAACACGGTATTCCTGTAATAGAGGATAATTGTCAGGGTTACGGGACTACTTATAAAGGCAAAAAGCTTGGTAGTTGGGGGTTATGGTCAGCTTGCTCTTTTTTCATAGCTCACACAATACAATGTGGTGAGATGGGAACAATCAACACTAATAATGCGGATTTATACAGGATTTATGACAAGCTTAAATCTAATGGTAGGGTGTCCTGTTATTTCAAAGAGGACGAACAATATTTTAAGGATAAAATGTTTAGAGATGAAAGGGATTTACACCCAAGATATTATCACGATATGATTAGTGGTAATTATAGGTCTACAGAGTTCGCCGCAGGATTAGCTTTTGAACAATTCAAAACCATAAACGATATTATTAAGAAACGAAACGATAATGTAAAATACCTTAATGAACGACTGAAAAAATATGAAGATAGGGGTATTATACAATTACCAAAATATGATAAGGATATTGCTTACCTTGGTTATCCAATAGTGATTAAAGATAAGAACGTGATTAGCAGGGCGGAGTTTAGGGAAGCTCTTGAAGAAAAAGGAATTGAAACAAGGCCTATGTATGGTTGTTTACCACTCGATATGCCATCCTTAGCTCATTTAAAAAAAGAATATGAAAATAAGTTGCCAGTAGCAGAATTTATTGGTAGACAAACTTTTTATATCGGTTGCCACCAATTCTTGAATCAGGAAGACCTAGATTATATTGTTAAATCGTTTGAAGAGGTATTAGAATGAACATATTATATTTTGGTGCTGAAAGCGCGAATTTTGTGATTGGGCTTTGTAACGCTTTTTGTAGAGCGGGTCATAAAGTTACCGCTGTTGTTCAACAACTAGACGAATATGATAAAGATAATCCTATAGAGCCACATGAAAATCTTACAAGGATTAACATAGATTACGAGAAGTTTTTTGTGCCTGCGAAAATGCATAGTAAGACTCTTGATTTGTTTGCTAGAGAAAAGTTTGATTTAATATTTGGTTCACACACACCGATATCACCGGTAGTAGCTTATCTAGCAAGAGTTTATAAATTACCATGGGGAATAATGATACTTGATGTCCCAACAGATGCTATGAAAGAAGAAAGGTGGAGAATGCGACAATGGTCTTTTTGGTTTGATGTTTTAAAACAAGCAGACACACTAATTTTTAATACTTATGTAGCTAGGGACGAATATTATAAGTATACTAAACACTGGTTCCCTGATACTCATGTGATTCCTGCTGGAACAGATTTGTTTCCGGAGTATGAAGGAGCTGGGTTAGATATAGAAGGAGATTACGTTATTACTATTTCCAGGCTCACACCAAAAAAGAATTGTTTAATGGTAGCCAAAGCCCTAGCTTTATTAAAACCAGATTTAAAATATTTTTGTATTGGACGAGATAGGGGGGAGTTAGAACTTATAAAGAAAGTGTGTGAAGAGAACAACATTCCATTTGAACACAAAAGCCTTATAACCCAGAAAGAGAAGTTCGAACTTATTAAAAACAGCGCGATGCTTTTATATCCACAGAACACCGAATATATTGCTGGTCTTAGTCCCCTGGAAGGGATGTTTGTTGGAAAACCCGTTATTTGTGGAGATTTTAAAATACTTCATGATTTATATGGTGATTTTCCTTTTTACTGTGATGTCACTAATCCGTTTAGTCTGGCAGAAACAATAGCTTATGTAAGGTCTCTCAAGAGAGATGTGATAAAAAACAGACTTAAACAAGGTGTTGTGCATGGTAGAGAAACCGGTAGTTTTGACAATATTGCCAGAGCTATGCTTAAAATAATGGAGTCTATAGTGAGAAAATGAAAAAATTAATAGGAGCAATTAATAAGTTCAATAAAGCTAATATTTTGGTTATTGGAGATTTAATGGTGGACGAATATCTTTTTGGAGATGTTAATCGTATCAGCCCAGAAGCTCCTGTTCCGGTTATAAATGTTAAGAAAGTAGATTATCGTGCTGGTGGCGCCGCAAATTTAGCTAGCAACATCACTTCCCTTGGAGGAAAGTGCACTCTTATAGGACAAGTAGGAAATGATAATGAAAAAGATATGTTACTAAAATTATTGGCAACACACAACATTATACCAAACCTGATAGAGAGAGAAGATTATCTTACCATTAAGAAAACAAGAGCTATGGCTAACGGACAACAATTATTAAGAATTGATTGGGAAGTATGTAATCCTTTACCAGGAAAATTAATTAATGGGATTATAAAGTTCTCTAAGCAAAACAACTTTGATATGATAATAGTTTCTGATTATAACAAAGGCATGATAACACAAAGACTTATGAAAGAGTTGAAGAATAATCAGATGAAAGTGGTGGTTGACCCAACACCAGCACATACTAATTGGTTTAAAAAAGTTTTTGTTGTAACACCAAATTTGAAGGAAGCAAAAGAAATGTGTGGAGCAGATAATATCAAACAAATTGGTAAGAAACTATTAAGAAAATTAAATTCGAATGTCATAGTTACACGAGGACCGGAAGGCCTTTCCATATTTGATAAACACACAAAAAAACACACACATATTCCTACTAAAGCAAAGAAAGTTTATGATGTTTCTGGTGCCGGAGACACTTTTGTAGCAGGATTAGTTCTTGCACTAGTATCTGGTTTGTCTCTTGAAGAAAGTGCTATACTTGCTAATCATGCCGCAGGCATCGTTGTTGGGAAGCTTGGAACTGCAACTGTTACAGCAGAAGAATTAAAAAAAGATATTGGTGGTGGTCATGAACAAGAAAAAAGAAGAAAAAGAGAATGTTTTGTTGCTTGGTAGCTTCAAAGATAGGCAGACTGCGTGGTATATAGCACTATCTTTTCAAGAAAGCGGTTATAGAGTTGATGGTATAGATATCCGAGTTATTGTTAATAAAGAAGGAATATTTAATGCTCAACCACGTATTTTAAAAGAAATCGATGTTTTTGAAACAGATTATGATTTAATCATTGTTTTTAAAGGATTAGAGCTTCATATGGACACACTAAAAAAATTAAGAGAAAAATTTCCAAAAGCAAAAATAGTTAATTGGTTCTTTGATAAGTATCTTGTTGATAAACCAATTTGGGAACAAACAGAGTTTTTTGAAGCTATTAAATTTTATGATTACTTTTTTTGTAGTTTAAAAGGAGTGGCTGATAAACTCAAAGAGGCTGGTTTTGAAAACGTAAGGTATTTAGACGAGGGGTGTTATCCTAATCTGAATAAAGGTGTTTATTTAAACGCTTATCAAAGGAAGAAGTATGGTTCTGACGTAACGTTTATTGGTAGTATTGGTTTCTTAAAACAACACTCTAATAGAGTAAAAATACTTACAAGACTGGCTGAAGAGGGGTTTGACCTGAAAATCTGGGGACCTGTTGTGTGTGAATGGAAGTTACTACCACCAATATTAAAAACAGTTCATACAAACAAACAAGCTATAAATCTTATTCATAGTATGGTTGTAGAAGCTTCCATTATTAATCTTGGTATAGACCAAGACCCAGACATAGAGCTTGGTTTCAGCGCAAGACTCTATAGAGTTTTGTGCGCAGGAGGTCTATATTTAACCACCTATTGTAAAGGAATGGAAAATATGTTTAAGATTAATAAGAAAGGAGAAAAAATTACTGGAGAAGAAGACCTATTAGTTTATTACGATGAAGATGGTTTAATAGATATGATAGACTTTCTTTTGAAAAACGAAGAATTATGTAAGAAAATTGGTAGGAATGGACAGAGAACGGTTTTAACCAAACACACATTCATTCATAGAATAATGGAAATGAAAGAGGTAATAAAAAATGGCAATAAAAAATAAATGTGGACACTTTAATACATGGGTGATGAGATTAATGGGAGGAGGTAAAAGATTCACATATTGTTTAGGATGTCTTATTGAAAAAATTGGTTTGGATAATATCGAAGATTATGACAACCCATTTATTAATATAAAAACAAAGGAAGAGGAAAAGAAAAAGAAGGAAACTTCAAAAAAGAAAAAGACAGAACAATGAGAACGTATGAGGATATTTACAAAGATTATTGTGATTGGGTAGTTGAAAAAACTGGAAACCTAGAACTCTCTTACAAGAATTTACTTAGTAGGTATGATAAGAACACATTACACGCTTTTCTTTTTAAGTCAATATTAGAATTATGTTATGATAAGGATAAAGGTCTATATTTTTTCTGTAAGTTCATTATAGGCCCCCTAACAGATATTGGTTTTCCTGCACCTTTTAGGTTTAACAAACTTCTTCGTTCTTGGGATAAACTTGTAAAGAAAAACAGATATTTAGCTATTCTTTGTGCTAGGGGACATGGAAAATCTGTTTTCTTCTCGGAAATTCTTAGTATTTATGATATGTTCTTATTTAAATATAGGAGGATTATAATTGTTAGTGCTAGTCAAGAACAAGCAAACCGTATATTAGAAGAATTAAAGTCTATTATCGAGAATAATGAGTGGTTAATCAGTAAGAAGAATCCTAATAAATGGGCTGTTGAAACAATTGGTTATAATGGTGGTTATATCCTTGTGAAAGGGATTGGTAGTGAGATTCTTGGTCAGCATGTTGACAGAATAGTCATCGATGATATTCTTAGAACAGATAATAGGCTTAGTGATAGAGAAATAGAAGATTATATTGATATGGTATTAGACCCAATGCTTTTAAATCGTAAAGGACAAATGATTCTTGTTGGTACTCCTAAGACAGACACAGACATTTTTACTACTATAGCTAATCGTGTTAAACAGGGAAGTGTCTGGGTGATACGTAGATACCCAGCTATTCTTGATTATGAGAAAAGAATTATTCAGTGTCCTGATAGGTTCACTTGGAATGATTTAATGCAGAAACGTTTATCTATGGGCCCTCTTAAGTTTTCTAGGGAGTATCAATTAGAATTCTTTAGTAGAGACGCTAGTCTTTTCCCAGACTGGCTTATAAAACCTGCTAAGAGCAAGGGAAAAGACATTTGTTTGCTTCCAAAAAGTGATAAGAGAGATAAAAACTGGGTGTTTGTTGGTGGTGTTGACGTTGCTCGTAGTGGTAGTGCCAGCGCAGATTATTCTGTTATGATAATCATGGCGTTTAATACTATTACTAACGAAAAACAAATAGTTCATGTTTGGCGCGAGAAAGGCTTAAAAATCAGTGAACAAGCAAAAAAAATCGCTGAGATTAGCAGAAGATTTAATCATCCTTACATCTTGGTTGAACAAAACAATTTTGGTCAAGACTTAATTGATGAACTAGTTGATAAACACAATCTTAACATTGATAGTTTTGTTACTGGTGGTAAGGGTCAGAAAAAAGAACATCTTATCAAGTTTCTTATTATTAGTTTTGAGCACGAACAAATTATTTTTCCCCAAGGAGACGAAACAAGTATTAATGTGATGCGAGTAATTGAGGAAGAACTTGGTAAGTTTTGTGAGTTGAAAACTCCCGCAGGTAATTACAAGTATGAAAGCGTTGGTGCTTACGATGATTGTGTTATGGCTTTAGCTCTTGCTAACAGAGCCACCCAAAACGCTAGTGTTCCTTTCGCTATTACGGAGGGAGGCGGTAGAGGTGTTTTTGACCCTTATAAAGGATTTGGTGAAAGTAAACACGAATCTGATTTGGTTAGGAAGATTCAGATGGGATTAATAAGGTGAGTGTTAAAATGGTAAAAAGAAAATTGGTTGAAACGGACATCGCGTATTTTTTTGAATATAACATCGATTATAAGACCAGAACGATTTATTATGGTGCTAACAGCAGTATTAATTTAGGTCTTGGTACTGGTGAAAGCATGGAAGTGAATGATTGGAGTGCAGAACAGCTTATTAAAGGATTATACTTGTTAGACCAAATAAACCATAAGACGATTACTCTTATTTGGAATAGTCATGGTGGTGAATGGGACGCAGGTATGGCTATTTATGAGTTCATCAGAACTCTTAAGAGCCCTGTTAAAATGATTGCTTATAGTCGTTGTAGGAGTATGGGAAGCATAATCTTACAGGCTTGTAAAGAGAGAGTTTTATCTAAGAATTGCAGGGTTATGATTCATTACGGAACAGAAGCTACTGACCAGGTTCATACTAAAGATTTTGTTAGGGCCGCAGAAGAAACTAATCGTATAAACGAGCTCATGGAAAACATTTATCTAGCTCAGATACGTAAAAAGCATCCTAAGTTCACTAGAAAAAAGCTTAGGGAGTTAATGAAATACGATTATTATATGAGCGCCGAAGAAGCAGTTAAACTTGGTTTAGCTGATAAAATCATTTAAGGCGAGAAGATTTCTTGTTTTTTAATCGAAACATTTAAATAGGTGAAGATACATTATTTCTTTTATGGGTGTTGATATTATCGTCGGTATTCCCAGTTATTGTGAAGAAAGCTCTATTAGGCGTGTGGCAGAAGTAGTTGCTGTTGGGCTTAACAAATATTTTTCTAATCTTAATTCTCTTATTGTTAACGTTGATAATTGTAGTCCTGATAATACTCGTAAAGAGTTTTTGAAGGCTAACACCTTAGGTATTCCTAAGAAGTACTTATCTTCTGAGCCTGGTGTTAAGGGGAAAGGCAATAACTTCTTTAATTTGTTCAGCCTGGTTTTGGAGTTACACCCAAGGGCAGTGATTGTTGTCGATGCTGATTTAACCAGCATTAAGCCTTTTTGGGTGAGGAATCTTTGTGAGCCGGTGTTAGCCGGAGCCGATTTTGTTCTCCCTCTTTATTCCAGGCACAAGTTTGACGCGACTATCACCAACCATATTGTTTATCCTCTTATCTACGGTTTTTACGGGATAAACGTCCGTCAGCCCATCGGAGGAGAGTTCGGACTTAGTGTTAAATTCATCGAATACTTGATGTCTTTACCCTGGGACAGAGATGTTCGTGGCTTCGGAATAGATGTTTTTATGACTCTTAACGCATTGCTTAACAACTTCGAGTTAGCCCAGGCTCATCTCGGAAGCAAAATTCATAATGTTAAAGACCCAGCGACAGACCTCTCCCAGATGTTCCACGAAGTGAACAACACACTCCTTCGTGTTATGCGCAAACACTCTCCGCGGCTAGGCCCTGTAATCACACCAACCATTATAGGCGAACCACAGAAAAAAGAAGAACAAACACTAATCCCGAACACAAAAAACCTAGAAGAAAAAAACAACTACAACCCGCTAAGAAGAAGAACCTGGCCTCTAACACTAATCGCGGCGGCACAAAACAATGATTACACCCCGGAAGAAACAACAAAACACCTACTACCACTACATTATGCTAACCTAAAAAGGTATGTAAGCCAAGTATCTAATAAAACAGACGAAGAAGCCGAGGAACACATAAAGAACACTGCTAAGAGAATAAGAAAGATAATAACTAGTTCTGAATAAAAAAATAATAAGCGCATAACACAGTTATTTCTTAAATTTTAGCCCGAGATTTCGGGAAGGTATATTTTATCACTACCAGATAGTAATTAAACTATTCTAAACGCCGTTTATACGAATAATGTCTTATTCTCATATTGTTATGTGTGTTATCACTATATAGTAGTGATTATAGTATTGTTATGTGTTACTATTTTGAAGTGGCGACATTCTGTTATCACTCTTTAGTAATAACGCCTTGTTATTACTCTTTAGTAATTACTTTATTGTTATCACTCTTTAGTAGTAGCGCCTTTGTTATCACTCTTTAATAGTATCAATATTGTTGTCACTATATAGTAGTAGCGCCTTTGTTATTACTTTTTAGTAGTATCAAATAACGAAATATTTATAAACTGATTTTTGTCACTACTCCAAAGTTTTTAGTATAGCTTTATGTATATCTATATACAGCCCAAAACGAAACATTTAAATATGTGCTTTCATTAATTCGCTGTATGAAACAAAAACACCAGCGAAAACAAACAACAAAAAGTTTATTTAAAGTATTCACTTATTAACAGCGAAAAACAACACCGAACGATAACAACTTAAAAATTGTTATCAAAACAAACCATAAAGCTTAATCATATAAGAGTATAAAACTTATATGGTTTAAAACAGAAAAAATAAGCTTTATATGTTGTAGCATTATACTTATTTAATAATTAATAAGCTTAATGAGAGCCATAAGTTTTAAACTTTCTTATGGCTTAAAAGCTTATTGGTTAATAATAGACTTAAAAAAAGAATATTGGAGCAAAAATAAAATGGCTGAGCAAAAACTATACGAGCTAAAAGACGCAAAAACAAACGAAAGTATATTATGGAATAAACAACTTAAACCACGGGAACGTTCTGGTATCGTTGGAGAGATAACAATAAACGCACAATTTACACCAGTAGAAGCTAAGTATCTAATGAAAGCACTAAACTTTAAAGCGACAAACAAATACGATTTTGAATGTGGAATACTAAAATCTGTTGGATACCAGCGAAAACCAAGAAAACCAGAAACAGAAACCAATCCAGCGAGAACAGACACAACAAAAGACTTAACAGAAAAAGAACAACGATTTATCAACGAATACAACGAGTATTATGAGAAACTTAAAAAATCTGGTAAGCCACTACCAGACGCAGAAAAGACCATAAAAGTAATAAACAACAACTTCAACAATAAATCAAGTAGAGAAAGACTTTATAATTATTATAAAGTCAAGCCAGAAACAACTTTTAACTTTGAATAAAAAAACTTTTTTATTTTTTTATTTTATTTTTATAACAACGAAAAAATAAAAGTCTGGAGCGTGATAAGAATGAGTGATTTATTAAGAATAAGAGATAAGATTTTTAATAAAATAAAAGAGTTTATGCCACATAAACCAGAATACGATATAAATAAATCGTTATTATGTGTTTTTATAGAAACAGCACATTTAGACAACGAATATAACAATTTACTTATAAAAGAGTTAAAAAAAGTTTTAACCAGTGATAACCAAAAAAATAGATATGAACATCTTATTTATAAGAGTGACTCATTTATAAGTATTATTGTATGTCTTGTTAAGTAAAAACTCTTTTTATTTTTTTATAACAACGAAAAAATAAAAGTCTGGAGCGTGATAAGAATGAGAATATGTAAAGAATGTAAAGAATACAAAAATACTATTGGTGGATATTGTAAAGAGTGCTTTTATAAAACGCCAGAAATGATAAAGCCAAGTAAAGAAATCACAGAATTAACTTTTAAGACTATAAAAGAGCAAACACAAAAACATTATAAAAACAAATGATTAAAAACTCTTTCTCTCTGTTTTTTTTTGAATTTTTTTAATCTGATTAACGCCAGATGAACTCAGATGGATTAATCAGGGGTTTCGCTCTATACTCAAAAAAATGTTTGGGGGGAGATACAAGATGAAAGAAGAACAAATATTAATAAGGGAGAAGAACAAGAAATGTAAGATATGTAAGAAGAGAATAAAGGGACTCAGATTTAGTGAAATCTGGGTTAAGGACAGAGTTTGGCGGGTTCACACAGGCTGCGTGTGAACCGGCGTCTTTCAGCGCCGAGGTGGACCGAGCCTTTTCCCTGAACTGATGTCATTCTGGCCTATAGATGGATGGATTAGATGGTTCGGTCCTGACGAACTGGCGCCTTTCAGCGCCGCGCCTGTCCCAATCTTTCTCTGCCGCGCCCAGCACTATGAACGGCGTTTGGAAAAAAATCGGAAAACCATATGGAAAACCGTGGGCACAATCATAATCATAGGCATAAATATGAAAATCTCTCCGGCTAACAGTTTTCTGCGGCGCGCCTATAAAAAAACTTTGCGGCGCGCCTATAAATTTTCTGCGGCGCCTCCCAACGCGCCGCGCCTTTCCCAAACACTAACTTTATTATGTAGTAGTGGTAACACCTGTTTTTGTGTTTAGGGTTGGGAGTGAGGCGAGGAGGGACACCTTATTCC
>Ga0190334_1000246_pt1 | contig 28168 bp, 26 predicted proteins | sample 48720478_MG_FD_161270 | JGI IMG/M metagenome (GOLD analysis project Ga0190334, IMG submission 161270) | Hydrothermal vent sediment bacterial communities from Southern Trench, Guaymas Basin, Mexico - 4872-04-7-8_MG | ecosystem: Environmental > Aquatic > Marine > Hydrothermal vents > Sediment ... | reverse complement strand
GCAACCATACATTGGTAAAAAACAATGGATGCTTATATTTGGTTTTGATAATTAATATAAATAGTAAAAGGCAAAGGCGATATTTTTTGTTATGTATAATAATTCCCAACGATAAAAACAAATTAATTTATAATTCTAATCAAAAGTAAGTTTTTAACAAGCCCGCAAAGATTTGAACATTAGAGAATTATTAATAGTAAGTAAGGAAAGAATTGAAAAAAATGGAGAAAGAAAGCCTTGAAGCTTTCAAGCGAATCTTAGTAATTTGCTGTTCTTAAATGCTATGTTTTTCATAAAAATTTTCTGTTTTAAACAAACTACTTCCTCAAGCTTTACATTTTTTATTATTTTTACTTTCGATTTGTCAATTAAAAAGCCTATCACGTCTTTTCCAAAACTAATACTCAAAATTAAACTTCAAGATTACATATTTACTTCAGCTCTATCTTCCTCTTTTATTTGAGAAGGTTAGAGGGGGTAAAAGGGACATTGACATATAAATGAAGGTTTATTAAAATTAATATGAAACAGATAAATAAATATTATGTTCCTGATATTGGAAGTGGTTTAGTTGTAGGGGTAAAGTTGAAGAAGGGGAAGAACTTGCAAGTTGATTGTGGAAGTCTTAAAAATGAGAGATTGGCATTTGAAAAAGGATTATTAAAAATTGATCCTGAATACTTTATTATATCGCATTTTCACTTAGATCATTATAATGGGTTAATTTATTACTATAAAAATAAAAATAAAATAAATTATGAATCAACAAACATAAAAGAGGTCTATTTCCCAAAAATACCAAAAACAAAATCAACTACAAGACTATTCAATATTTACAAATAATTAATTCACGATTACTTGGCGAAGAGACTGGAATTATAGAATTAGATTTCTTAAAAATATTATATGAAATCAATGATCATAAAAAATTTTACTATAGAGCGGTTTCAAGAGGGGACGAATTAAAAATTAGTGGTGCGAAAATAGAAATATTATGGCCTCCCAGAGAAATTAATCTTGGTTTTAATAAAAAAATAGAGCAGGTTTTGGAATTATTTGATAAAGCAAGAAAAAAAGACCCTATTTTAGATGAAGTATATAAAAAGTTATATAATAAACAATCAATTAATGAATACTTTAATGAAGGGGAATATGGTAGGAATATTCAACGTAAAAATAATGTCAAAATTTTAAAAGAAAAAAGCATTAAAAAAAGGATCCCTTCTATTACTGAAGAAGTTAATAGATCTTTAAGAAATATATTTAATAAGCTTAGTTTAGCTTTTAGATACGACGGTAATTTATTGTTTTTAGGGGATCTGGAAGGAGAACAATTAGGAATTATTTGCAGAGAATTGATAAGTAAAAATTATTTGAATTATGAGATAATTATTGCTCCTCACCATGGGACTCACAAATCAAAGTTATTAGAAAAATTATCTTCCGTTTACTATGTGAGTTCAGTAGGAAAAAATTTAATTAAGTCTGTTAAATACGATATTGGGAAAAGAATATCTTCAATCTCATGGGTAACAATATTTAATGGTGATATGGTGATTTTAAAGTTTTTTAGTAAATTTTTTAGTAGATTTTTTAAAAAATTATTCTCAAGAGAGATAAAGAAATTTTAATTATAAATAGTAGAATAAGAAAATGATAGTAAAATAATGCTGAGAAAAAGCTGCTTTTTAATTAGAATTTTTTAAAAAAAGAATAAGGCAAAGTTTATTAGTAGAAGTGAAAAATTAAATAAAAATGAAAATTCTAAAAATATTTTTAAGAAAAATTATTTTTTAAGAGGTAATCCATGGGCTTTTTTAGTGAACTTTGGGAAATTGCCAAGGAATTATTTTTAAATTATCAGCTTTCGCAGATTTATCCTTTGCTCAGAGAGATGGTTTATAAGTACATGGATGAGGGGTATGTGGTGAGCAAGTATGACTTGTTTTCAGCAAGTCTTTACAAAGATGGTTTTTTCGGAAGGAAAACCGTTTCTCTTCAGGTATTGGAAGACGGAAGCATAATGGTTATTGAGAAGGGGAAAACTTATGTGATACCACCGCGTTTCGGAGTGCCAAAGCCTCAGGAATTTTTAGAGGAACTTAACAGAAGAAGACAGGCAAGTGAGAAGCAGGCTAACACTCAAAATAAAAATACTTCTGATGAAGAAGTGACGATAACACTTAAGGAAGCTTATAAAATCCTTGGAATTTCGGAAGATGCCACAAAAGAACAGATTAAAAAAGCCTATCATAAAAGGCCTCCGAATATCATCCCGACAGGGTATCATCATTGCCAAAGGAGTTTCAGGAGCTTGCCCACAAAAAATTCATCAGCATCCGGAAAGCCTATGAGATAATAATGGATTCCAAAGCGTTTTAGAAGCTAATAGCCAAAAGCCTCCAAGCTGAACACACTTGTAATTTGCTCTTTGTATGGCTGATTCTTTATATATCAAATAATCAATAACCAACCACATGTTGAGCCGTAGCATGCTACGGCTCTACATCAATGGTCTGATAACAATAATGATTCAACCCATCCGTAGACCTTGCCCGCTAAGGCGGGTCTCTTCGCCACGGCGAATTTCCGTTACACTCCAACGCTTCACTCCGACAGCTACGGCTCTACACGCAATAAATAATGTTACAGTTGAAATTTCATAAAATCATAATTCCAATAATCCGTAGAGCCGCCCAATTTGGGCGGCTCTACAATAAATTGACAGCAAAACAAAAAAAGATCATTTGATTTAATAAAGATTTAATTGTAAAATTTTGTTGTATGAATAACTATGGGGTTGTAATTAGAACAACTAAAATGAGGGCTCAACGCTCGGAGCTATTAATGTTTTTTTAGCTCTTTTTCAATTTTCAGGGTAATAACATAAAACTTGCACAATATCAAAAAGTATGATATTATGCAATTATGATGATATTAAAACAAAAGTGTGAAAGATTAAAAAAATATTTGAAAAAGATTTTAAATATTAATGTGAATTTAGATGGTGTGAAAAAAAGCGAATTGAAAAAATTACCTCTTTATATTGTTGAGCTATATGAAATAGTTATATCCAATCTGTATGAAAGAGATGTTTTATTCTTATTTTTGAAATATGATAATAATGATATTACGCCTTTACAGTATTACAAGCATGTAAAATTAATTGAAGAGAAATTTGACCTTCCTGTTGTTATTGTTTTTAATAATTTGGAATCTTATAATAGAAAAAGATTAATTGAAAAACAGGTGGGGTTCATTGTTATAGATAAAATCATTTTTATCCCCCAATTATTGATATCTTTGAAAGACTTCAGGAATGCTACTGATTTAAAAAAAATATACTTTCGCCCTGCTGATCAATTTTTGTTATTATTTCATTTACAAAAAGAGAGTTTGTCAAATAAAAATTTTAAACGGATTGCGGAAATAACGAATTATTCTCCTATGACAATAACAAGAGCTTTTTACAGATTAAAAGAATTAAATTTATGTGAAATAACAGGGACCAAGTCCAAAATGGTTTTATTTGAGAGTGATAAGAGATTATTGTTTGAAAAAGCAAAAAAGTATTTTATAAATCCTATAAAAAGGAGATTGTACATTGAAGAATTACCTGAAAATGTAAATTTAATAAAATCCGGAACAAATGCCCTGTCGTTTTATAGTGAATTAAGTGATGAGAATATTAATTATTATGCTATTTCTTATGTTGATTTTAATTTTTTAATGAAAAATAAAAAAATTAAGGTTGTTGGTAAATATGAAACAAAAAATGTTTTGGAGATCTGGAAATATCCTCCAGTTTTACTTTCATCAGGCGGGTATGTTGATATTCTTTCATTGTATATTATTTACAAAGATTATTATGATGAAAGAATCCAAATGGAATTGGAGAAAATAGTCAAAAAAATATGGTAAAAGGGATTTTAAAGTTTAAGGAATTTTTTAGTAATTTTAATGATAATTATGTTCTTATAGGAGGGGTTGCATGCGATATTTTAATGTCCGAAGCTGGTTTTAAGTTCAGAGCTACAAAGGATTTTGATATTGTTTTGGTTATTGGAACAAAAAATAAAGAATTTCTTGGAGAGTTTAAGAAATTTATAAAAGAAGGAAGATATAATTCAGAGGAAACAGATAAGAAAGTCTATTATAGATTCTCAAAACCTAAAAATCCTGATTTTCCCCATCAGCTTGAAATATTTTCAAGAAATATTGAAATATTTAAAGATAAAAAAGCTCTCAGAATCATACCCGTAGCGGATACTTCAAGTTTATCAGCAATTGTTATGAACGATGATTATTATAATTTTACAATAAATAATAGTTTAATCAAGGATGATTTAAGAGTCGCCTCTGTGGAAACTCTGATTCTTTTAAAAGCAAAAGCATTTCTTGATATGAGAGAGAGAAAAAGTAAAGGGGAAAGAATAGATTCAAAAAATATTAGTAAGCATAGAAACGATATTATAAGATTATCAGTATTGCTTACCGAAGAAGGAAGCGTGCGAATTCCCCAAGTATTAAAAAAAGACATTGCTCAATTCGTAAAAACGATGGAAAATGAAAAGATAGATTATAAAAGTATTTTTAAATATATGGGAGCACCGTTCATTAAACTTGAAATAATTGATAGAATAAAAACAGTTTTTGATATTAGATAATTATAAAGTGGTTAGTGTAATGCCATATTCCCACTTCGTAAGTGGAACTTTTTGTAGGCGGAAATTTGGTACAAGGTACTAAAGGCTCGAAGCTACGGGCTCAGGGCTATTAATGTCTTGCTCAGAATTTAGAACGAACACGGGCATCTTTACACGATTTCTCTTTTTTGTTAATGTATTTATGTGATAAGGCGTAGGGATATTTATATGGTTAAGAATGAATTTATTGGTATACCCGAAATGCATTATCCTTATGACAAACATCCGGTATTAATAATAAATGTAATAGAGGGAAGTAAGGGAAGATCAATTATTTATTCAACCGGTACCACCGGTTTTAAATCTTTAAAAGAGGACAGAATAAGGGTGACTATTCAAAGGAAAAATGGTAAGGAAGAGTATTCTTGTTTTTCAATGAATATTAAAGAAATTGACTATGTGGAGCTTAGATCTTTAATTGGAAAAAAAGCAAGCTATTTCGGGAAAGCGAAAGCTGATGATTTTAATTATTTTGTAAATAAAGTATTTGGTGTATGATGGATAAAAAAAAGCTTTTGGATAGTTTCCTTGAAATTATTTTCAGGGAGAAAGTTGATAGCTCAAGGCTGAATGAAAAAGGTTTTTCAAAGGTTTATTCAGCCAAGCTTAAAAAGTATATTGGTTTGAATTTGTCTGAAAAATATGAGGAGAAGTTTGGTGGGGAGAAAGATGAGGGATACTTTCTTTCAGAGAGTCTGATAAGTGATTCTTTTGATGTCTTTTTGAATCTTTTGGAGAAGGATTTAATTTTCAGGCAAACACTCTTGAGTTATTCGGAAGGGGAAGATGATTCTGAGAGAGAGAATCGGAAAAGCTTGATTTTAAACAAATTTATCACTTCTCTTAAAAATTATGTAATTGACAAAGTCTATAATCCTCTTGAAAAAAGCCTTTACAGAAAACTGAAAAAAGCTATAAAAAATAATTCTTTCATTGAGACTAATTTCGGATGTATTACTAAAAGTCTTGAAATTCCTTGCCAGAAAGGTGAAATACAGATTCCTTTGGAAAAATGGGTTAGGGAGACTAATTTTGAGATAGTGTATGACAAAGATTATGAATATCAAAACAGGATTCCTGTTTACATACATCAGAAAGATGTTGACAGCCTTCTTTCTTTTGTTATTGAGAGAAAGGGAGCTGTGGATTTTAACAGATTTTTGGACCTTTTAAAGAAGGTTATAAATTATAATATTCGTGCGATAGATCAGGAAAGTGTTGATTTCAGCCAGTTAGAGTCTTCTTCCCTTGAGGAGAAAATAAAAGAGGCTCTTTTATCAAGAAGTAAGGAAAAAGATGATTTTGAGCTTTACGATCCTATTTTGGTAAACAACATAGCCTCAACTCTTTTGTATGTTCTTAAGGAAAAAGAGCTTCAAGCTCTGTATTTAATGATATTTCTTTCTTATAAAATTGAGGAGGAGTGCGGAGAAAAAGTGAGGGGTGAGAAGTTGGCGGAACTTTTGGGAATGCCAAAATCAACTTTTTACGATTATTACAACAGGGCTTTGAAAAAGATGCGAAAGTATGTTTGGGATTTAACGGCAGGTGAAATTTTGCAGATTTTTGATAGATTCTCTCGGAAAATTTACGAGTTGTACGGTAATATGATGTATGAGTTAGAAAAAAGAATTAAGGAGGCTTTAAAATGTTAAGGCGTAGAGCTTCGGAATTGCTCGAAAAATTCCGGGAGGAAACTTTTTGTTTTTATGAAATTTTGGATAATTTGTTTGAAACGGAAATTCCGGATAATATGAAGTTTTATCTTGAAAAGCACATTGAAACTTGTGAAAGGTGCAAACTTAAATATGAAGATTATAAAAAGAATTTTATCAAAAGTATAAAATCCGAGGATAATTTAAAGGGAAACTTTAACCTTTATAAAAAAGTTTTTGAAAAGAAAGAACTTTCCTTTGAGGACAAGCCTAAGGATTTTAAGGAAATAAGAGAAGGGGATATCTGGCTTGTGAACAATTACCCTTATCCCGTACCCGATGGCGTGAAAGAGTTCTATTATTCAAACAAGGAAAGATTGCTTTATGTGAAAAAGGTGGGCAAAGAGATTGTGATTGGCTTTCCTATAAATAAAGATTATCTTATGTTTACTACGGACAAAGATGTAATAATTTCAGAGGAAAACAGCACTCTTGGTTTTGATTTTGCCGTGGAGCTCTGGAATGGAGTTGAGGTGAAAAAATCTTCGCTAATTGCTTATACAGGGAGTGTTAGCAGGGATATGGTTATCAAGATTAACAGGTATTTTAATTATGTGAACGGATTCGGAGAAAAGCCTGATTCTGTGGTGCCTACGGGAATACCTTTAGCTGAAAATGATATAAGACGGGAGTTTATGAATCTTGAGAGAAAAGCTACTAAATTTATGGAGTTTGAGGTTATGGTTGAAGAGTTGGTTGCGGAAACTGTTGAAGAGACCGAAAGTGAATTTATTGGGCAAACCGAAAGAGTGGAGGAATGGGGTGATGGCTTTTTGACAAAAGTGAAAAAGATCTTGGAAGATTTTTCCAAACTCTTAAAAAAGATTCCCGAGCCAGTTCCTAATGTTGTGGGGATAATCTCGGAGATAACTCTTTTGAATTTCATTTCTGTTCCAATAAGAGGAAGTGAGGCAAATGAAAAAGGTGTGGTGGATTTTGAGCTTGATGATTCCCTTAAAGTTCACATAGAAAGAGAGGTTAAAGGAGATATTGCGGAAGGGAGTTTTTATGTTGTTGATAAATTTACCGATGAGTATATTGAAGGAGTTGAGGCTAAATTTTATAAACTTGAAGGAAAAATTCTGAAAATGAAGGATGATAGTGTGGATTTAGGAGAAATTTTTACTGATGAAAATTTAAAAGCAAAAATTATCTCTGAAAAGTGGCAGATTCCTTTTAAAATAGATAGGGGATATTATTTGATTGTTTTTACATTTGGAAAGGATAAAGATAAAAATTCCATAGCAATCGCAGATTTTAATGCTTAATATTGTTTATTTATCCGATAAAAATCCGAAAAGTACTCTCTCGTGGAAAATTCTCAAAAGTTTTTTCAACAAACACACCGATTTGGTAAATATTTATGAACAATTCGAAGGAGAAATAAATCAACGAGCTGATAATTTCACACTCTTCGTTTACTCCGGCCATTATGAAAAAGGAAGTTTAAAATTAAATAGTCATAATGGTAATTCTATAAAACTCTCTGATTTAGAGTGGGAAAATCCTTCCAAAGTTGGCTATATTTTTATATCCTGTGATTCTGATGAAATTGAAAGCTTTTTTAACGGAGAATACGATTTTTTTATGGGTGTGAAAGGGACTCTTGAAGATACCTGCGGAGAAACCTTTCTAAACAATTTTTTAATTGATTTTTTGTTCTTTGGTGATATTGAAAAAGCCTTTCAGAGAGCTAAAGTGGTTTTGAAAGAAATAAATGAAGGTGATTCTCAAAAATTGTTTTTTTTAAAAGGTCAGGAGTATGCGGGGAAAAGGTTTTTAAGTGAAATTACGGTATCGGAAACCACTTATAAAAGTGTGAAAAATATTCTTACTCTTCACTATGGCAAGATTGTTAAGAGTATGAAGGCGGGCTTTGCCGAAATAGCCCTTCAAGGAAAATTTCCCGAACCTGTCTTTGATATTATTAAGGATTCAAAATCTTCAAAAAGAAAACTCCATGATATTGTATTGAATAAAAAAACTAATAATGTGAAAATATTTCTCCTCTGGTCCAAGGAGAGCGGATACGGGAAAACTATTCTCTCATTAATATATCTTTTTAATTTCTATTTTTTTTCAAGAAAATTTAAAACCGTAAGATTTATTCAGCTGAAAAATTCTTCTTTGGAGGATGTTAAAAGTGAGATAGGGGAAGTTGATGATGCCTTTATAGTTTTGGATAGTATTGATAGGGGAGATGTAATAGGTAAAAAAGAGTTAAAGGAGTTTGTAGAAATTTCTCCTTCAAATTTTTTCTTTTTAACCGGCAAAAAGCCGATTTATTTATCATTGCCATTTTTTTATTCCCTTGAACTTACCAAAGATAATTATGAAGAGATTGCCTCTCAATTGGCAGATTTTTACAAGGTGAACAAAGCTTTCACATTTCTGAATTTTCCGCTTGCCTATTATATTGCAGGTATGGGAAAGGGAGAAAGTGAGATGAACGAACTTCTTAAAGAGGTTACTTCATACTTAATAGAAGAAGAAGTGGAAAATTTAAGTGATAAGTGTGATAACTCTTCTGAAAAGATTAAGGAACAGCTCTCATTTATTGCTTTTAAAAGTCTTGAAGGAGATGCAACCTTTGAAGATTTAAAATCAAAAGAAAGTATTGTAAAAAACCTGATCGATGAAAGCGAAATTTTTGAAAAAAAGGACGGAAGAGTTGAATTTTCAAATAAAAATTACAGGGATTTTTTTATTGCCTATTATTTGAACAACAATGAGGTGGATTTTTCGGAGGCTTTGTTAGCAAAATTACAATCAACCAATGTTTTCAGATTTTATGTCAATATAAAGGAAAATTTTGATAATAAAAGTGAGATAAGTCCTGACCTTGCTTTGGCCATTGCAAGGTATTCATTTGCCGTATCGGATAAAGAGCTTTTTGATAAGCTTTACAATCTCCTTAAAAAGCCTCAAAAAAAACTTATCTCTCCGTTTCAGGCTCTTTTTCAATATAAAGAGAGAGTATTTCTTCCTCTGATAAAAACATTGGCAAACATAATGCTTAAAAAAAGGGAAGATGAAAAACTCATATCAGAGATAATTCCCACAGCTTTGAATGTAATGGCTGAGTTCTTTTTGGGAGAGCATTTTTCACTTATCATAAATTTCTTTTCCGAGCGAATAGCTAAGGATGATATTTTAAGGAGAAAAGTTTCCGGATTAAAAGCAAGGTTTGCATCAAAGCTCGGATGTGATGAGAAAGTTAAAATCTTTTTGAAAGAGAAGTTTGACAATTATCCTAAATTTGAAAGAGATAGTTACAGAGACAGAGTGGAAAGGCTTCTGTTTTTTTCCTATTTGTACATACACACGAAAAATGAGGAATTGTATGAAAAAGCTAAAGAAGATTACGAAGAATCCTTGGAATACTTTAATAAAAGGTTTAATGATAGTGCTCATATTAGTTATTTGTTAAGAGACGGTGAAAGATTAAAGGTTTTTCATAATTATGTTAAAAATGGCAAAGAGAAAGTGGCGGAGTATGAATTTCTTAAGGATGAACCCTTTATGAATTTCATACTTTTTGAGAATTGTTTGATAAATGATGAAAAGGAAAAGGCAATGGAGTTTTTAAAAAAAGCTATTTCCGGTTTTGAAAGAGAGCGTGCTTTGTTTTGGGTATTCTATACAAGGTTAATTTATTATATATTGGAAAGAGTTTATTTTTTTAAAAAAGAGCTTAAAAGAAAGCAACTGAGAATAGCGTACAAAGAATTTTTGAAAGAAAAAAGGAAAATCTCTAAAACTTTGAACAAGGTTTTTTCCAAATTAAGTCCTCCTTCTTTTACTACCTGTTTTGCAGGGATGGATGAGAGAAGCTTTCTGGAAAAAAATTTCACCGGTTTTATCACTCTGGATAAATTATTTAAAATCAGAAAAAAAGGAGGAAGGATAATAAATCTTTCTCACGGATATTTTCTTTTAATAGATTTTAAAAAAATAAAAGAATCCAAAGATGAATTTGTATATTCCATCTTAAAAACCCCTGTTTTTTAGTTTTTTCTCTTAGCATTAACCTTTTCTCATAAAGAGATTCTTTGCTTAAACAATGCGGTAAATTTTACAAAAAAGTATTTAAAAAATTCGGAATTTGGAAAACTTGTAAAGTAATTAAAGATATAAAGGGAAAATGAATCCCTTTAAATTAAATTTATAGGAGGTAAAATGAAATTTATAGCAACAGTTTTTAAAATTTCGCCTGCTATTGTTTCAGCAGGTTTGAGAGCTGGCTTTTCTAATGCTGGAAAGATAATGGCATACTGGAGATGGCGTGGCTAATAAGCTTTATAATTAGAGCTTGAGTTTGCTTTAAGCCCGAGCGGCTGAAAGAGAGGCTGGTGTGGGTGAGGGGGCGGTTGCTCGGGCATTTAATCTTGAGAATTTAGTCAAAAAAATAAATTAGGAGGTGCTTTATGGACGAAAAACTTGAAAAATATTTGGTAAGTGCCGTAATAACAGGTATAGGTGGGGTTTTGACCTATTTTGGTGCGAAAAGGGATGATAAAAAAGGTGATATTATGTTTAAAAGTGGGATGGGATTTATTGGGATTGGTACTTTTACTGCTTTAAAAACAGCAGGAATTGAGATTCCGAAAATCGGAGGAGGTTCTGATGGGGGTAAGGAGCTTATATCTTCAAACATAGGAGGTGTGAGGTGAAGAGAATGTTTGTTTTTATATTTGTTGTTTTGCTTTTATCTGTTGTAATGGTTAAGGGGAAGGATTTTGACAATTTTAGTGAGGAAATTAACAGGGGATTTACCTATGATTATGTTTTAAAGGAAATCAAAAAATTACCGGATGTGAAAATACTATCTATAAGTAGAAAAGAAATCAAAGTACTTGATCAGAGTTATAAACGCGAACCAAAGATTGAAAAGTATATGTTTAATTCAAAAGGTTTGCTTTTTGCAACATCTTCAATAAACCTTGGAGATAGATGGACAAGAGAAGATTATGATGATTATGTTAAAGAGTTAATAGAGCCTGAGTTGCCGGATGATTTTTTTCAGATATCTGATGAAAAACTATTGCTTTACAGTGATGAGAATAGCGTTTATATATATCCTTACATTAAGAACAATGAAGATACTTTTATTGTGGGAGCGATTTACTATGAAATAGGTAAAGTAATGGAACTTATTTTTATCTCTCCTAAATTAATTGACAATGAGTGTTCAGAGCTCTATATTTATATGAAAAAAAAGGTTATGGAGTTTTTGGCGAAGAAGAGAAAAGCTGATTTTAAAAGCCAAAAAAAGCCAAGAGCATCCAAGCCTCAGAGCTGATTTTGTAATTTGCTCTTTGTATGCCGGATTCTTTATATATCTAATAAACAATACTAAACTAACCGTAGAGCCATAGCTGTCGGAGTGAAGCGTAGACCCGCCTTGGCGGGCTACGGCTCTAAACGGGATCGGAAAAATTATCTACAATCATAATCCCAATGAGCTGTAGAGACGGTGCATGCACCGTCTCTACAACGAATTGACAGTAAATCAAAAACGAAAATAGATCATTTGATTTAATAAAGATTTAATTGTAAAATTTTATTACATGAATAATTACGGGGTTGCTTTTAGGACAAGACAAAGACACAAGAAGCTTGGAAGCTCGAAAGCTTTTGGCTTTGAAAAATAGCTTTTTATAAAGGAGGTGAATAAAATGAAAAAGAAAAAATCAGATAAAATTGAGAATTTGAAAAAACCGAGACTTCACTGGTACAAAGGGAAACTTGTGGAAAAAATCTCTGACAACAGAAAGGATGATCCAAAAAAGTTGAGAAAAAAGTGGAAAAGTATGATTAATAAGGAGTATTGAAAATCTGAAAAAGTAATTCTGATTGAGAGGTTTTTGCCAAAATCTTAAATATATCATTCCGCTAAAAGTTTTTTTAAAAATTTTTAAAAATTTTTCGGAAAAATTCGGATTTTGGTGTTTATATTATATAAAAGAAAAAAAGGGAGGTGTAATATGAAGAAAAAATTACAGGAAGCTTTAGCAGAAAGAAAGGAGCTTGAGAAGAAGAAGGGGGAATTGTATTATAAAATAGGAGATGTGAGTCCGGTAAAGAGAAAAAGCATCACTGACGAGGAAAAGAAGAAAGAGATAGAAAATGTTATGGACCACATAAAAAAGTTAAGGAAAATTGTTGAAGAAAGCATAACTTTTAATAAGAAAATCCAAAAAATTGGTTTTGAATCTGGAATCAAGGATATGCTTATAGAGCTCGAAGAGCTTAAAAGTTATTATGCACTTCTGAAATCCCTTATTGATGAGACGAAGATGGGGAGTATTGAATGGATTTCTCTTGAAAGAGTTGGTTATGATACTCCCCCTGAAGAGGTTGTCTCATTTTTGCCTATTGATGTGAAGTGGTTGGAAAAAGAGAGGGAAAGGATAAAGAAAAGGATTTTGAAGCTTGATACTAATATTCAGGAATTAAACTGGAAGGTTGAGGTTGACTTATAGCAATCGTTCTTTTGGGACGAGCTGGGGTTGACCTCGCCTTCGGGGGAAGAGCGGCGCAGAAGAAAACAAATTCCATTTTAACCCTTTAAGGAAATAGTGTATAGGAGATAGGATATATTTGTGAAAAGGGTATAAGGCAGAGGACATTTTCGCTGACTCTTCCCTTTTTTTATTTAATAAATTATAAGATGAGTATTTGTTATTAGCCAATTAAGATTATTTTAGCTATAAAAAAATGGATAATTTTTTGGAAAATTTTATTTTCCTGTGTTTATATTATGGAAAAAGAAAATTTATTAAAAATGTTAACAAAGTCTATTGACAAATTCAATAAGATGTGAGATAATACATTATAATCTGTTTCTGTGGGTAAAAAATCAAGAAGGCATAACACGCTGGGGAAAGTATTTTTTTGCTAAAAAAAAATTTTTAGGAGGTGTGTTATGCCTAATTTATCTTTTTTTGACAATTTAATCAAAAAGGGAAACAATTATGTTTCCCGAAACTGGAAGAATCTTCCTTCCGAAGTCTCTGAGGAGCTCGTTCAGAGTGTAGTGGCAAAGCTCTATTCAAATAGAAATTTTCTTGACCTTATTCCCTCAGATAAAAGAGGTGCATACTCCTATTTTTACAGATCCCTCAGAAACAGAATAATCAATTATCTCAAAAGGGAAAACCGAGATCTCCCTCTTAAATCATGGGCTAAGACCACTTTCAGAGATCCTCTTTTTTATGCAATTATGGTTGAAACTGAGATTATGAGCCACGATCTTGTTGATGAGATTTTTGAAATGGAAAAGCTAAGCTCTGACCTCTATCTCGTGTATCTTCTCTATTTCAAAAATCTTACCCTTGAAAGATTGGGCTGGCTTGCAGGGCTTTCCAAATCCACCGTGGATTACAGGGTTAAGACTGCCATAGAAAAGCTCAACAAGATTCTCTCTTCAAGAGGTTTTGTTTACATTTTTCAGTATAAGGTATTTTTAAGAGTGCTTTTTGATAGAATGGGTGTCGAGGAGTTTGAAAGGGATTGGAGGCTTTCTAATCTTCAGTCAATCGTTTCAAGGAAAGTTCCTTTTCCCAATTGAATAAGGCCCTTTCGGATCATTCTCCCTTTTTTTTATGTCAAAAACTCCAAAAAATTATCCTTTGTAATTTCCTCAAATTCCGCCTCTTTGTAAGTTTCAAACCAGAGTTTCGGAGGCTTTGTTTTTCTTTTTCCCCATTTAAACTCAAATCCGTAGAGCTTACCTTCTCTCTCCTCAACAAAATCTATCTCTTTTTTATCATGGGTTCTCCAGAAGTAAATATTTGAAAAAATTCTTTGATAGGTTAATTTCTTTACCCTTTCGGTAAAAAGAAAATTTTCCCAAAGCATTCCCTGATCATTGCGGTTTTTCAGATAATTAAAATTCATTATGATTGCATTTCTTATTCCATTATCAATAAAATAATATCTTGAAGTTTTCGTGATTTCCTTTCTTAAATTTCTTGAAAATCCTCTTACCTTTTTAATAATATGGCTCTTTTCCAATAAATCAAGATACCTTGCCACCGTTTGCTTTGAAAGATTCAAATTGGAGGAGAGTTCGTTAAGGGATACTTCCTTTCCTATTTGAAAGGCAATAAGCCTCAAAAGATCAAAAATTTTATCCGAATTTCTTATATTTTCAAGTTCCAATATATCTTTTAAAAGATATGAGTTTCTGAGATTTATGAGATACTCTTTTTTATCTGATTGATTATTAACGGTTAAAATCTCCGGGTATGTTCCGTAAATTAAAAAATCTTCCAAATTTTCAATTATAAAAAACGGTCCGAATTGCTTTTTCAACTCAAGGATTGAAATAGGGAATAAAGTAAGATGAATACTTCTTCCGGTTAGCGGCTCTCCTACATTGCTTAAAAGTTTGAAAGAGGAGGAACCTGATGCAATGATTTTGATACCTTTTATATTATCAACCAAAATTTTTAGTGCCAGACCTATGTTTTTAACCCTCTGAGCTTCATCTAAGATAATGGTTTTGTATTCGGAAAAGAAGGATTTAATCTTGTTTAAATCCTCGCTTTGGAGAATCTCTCTTAAATTAATATCATCGCAATTTCCCCAAAAGTATTTTTCATTGAGATTTTCGGATATTTTTTCAAGGAGTGATGTTTTTCCGGTTCTTCTTGCTCCGTGCAGGATGATAACTTTGTTTTCTTTTAAATATGAGAAAATTTTTTCCTCATAAAATCTTTCAATCCATTGTTTCATAATAAATTTTTACTATAAAAAAAGAATTTTGTCAACAAAACTTTCCAAATTTTATTAAATATGGCAACTAAAGTTTCCAAATTTTGCTAAATTTGGTAAGTTTGACTTTGTAATATGATAAGTTTATTCCAAAAACTCATGTTTTTGCTTTTTAAAATAATCCGATAAAAAATTGAAAAGGTCTGTTATTACAAGTATCTTTAAATCACACATCGTAAAACAGTTCGGACTATTTTACGATTGACCTTAAAATGGTACTCTCATTTGAATGTTTTAATAATTGGCTTAAAAGTAAAATGTATTCTTGGGTTACAAATTGCGCTCAGCTTTTGTTTGTATTTTATCAAGTATGTAAAGGGGGAAGAGTAATGAGAGATATGCTACAAAGTCCCATCTGTCAAAGGTTGCATTGTATACTTTGAAGTACTGCAAAATTTCTATTGAAAATGTGAAAAAGATGAATATGAAAAATGTTCTGTCGGGAGTGAAAAATTTTGTCCAGAAATTTTCCGCTTTTTTTGTATAAAGCCCCCTGAAAAGAATATAATTCCATGCAGGTCCAACCATATCTAAAACATAACCTTTCCAGAATTTTCCCAAATTAAAGATAAGTGTTGAAATTCCTATTGCCCAAAACAAAAAGAGCCCAAAAGCCCAAAAAGGTGCATATTTATCGTGGACTTTTTTCATACTTATTTTAAAAATATATTCTGAATGAACTGTATATCATATCAGGATATGAGCCGAATTCAGAGCGCAGAGAAGGAGGAGCAAGGAGGGGGGCTACTTCTGGTTTTTTACCAAAACCCCAGAAAGCTCCTATATTAATGTAAACATTTTCCGAAAAATTGTATTCAAGGGTAGGGGAGATTATAATTGAGTTATCATTGATATTGTAAATAAACAGGTTTGTATTAGTAAGAAGTCCGGTTAATTGATAATTTGTCATTATGCTCACATAGTTTTTCCCCATTAGGTAAACAGCTCCTGTGTTGTATGCTTCCTTGCCGAATAAGAAAAGATAATTTTCCGGATTTTCGGAACCAGCTCCATTGTAATGGTACTCTAACATTGTGTAAAGCCCTTTGAAATTATAATCTATTCCTGCTGATAACCTGAAATATGATGTTTGAGCCCTGTCTCTATCTTTACTATAAAAATTGTTTTTCACATATGCACTTTCAAGCCAGATGCTTGCTCCTCCCAAAGGTCTTGTTATGTCAAAACCCAAAAGAAGGTTTCTCTGAAATCCTATTGCAAGAAGTGAAAAATCCGTATTCAATGCAAAAAATTTCCCTCTGACAAAAAATCCGCTTTTTTCAAAGGTGAATTTATCTCCGAAAACATAGCCTGAGTCAATTTCAGCAAGATCACCCACAGGTATTCTTAATCTAACTGCGTCAATTCCTCTTCTCTCCTCTTTATCAAGTTCATTGAAAGAAAAAGGGGCGAAAATATCAGTTGGATTTATAATCTTAGCACTTCCCCATGAAATTGCCTGCCTTCCTATGTAAATATCGGCAAAATTTACGCTTACCCTTAAAAATGCTCTGTCAAGATTGTGTTTTAAGGAGAAATTTCCGTTTTTTCTATCTGTCGGATAAAGCTCTGATTTAAAATCATAAGCTCTGTAAGGATTTGAATAATTGAGGATATCAGAGAAAGCAGAATCACTGTTTTTACTTTCAACTCTCGGAACCAAATCATAGCTTATTTTTAATGAAAGGTTTGAAGATATATTCCATGAGAGGTTTAATCTCAGATGATTTGAAACTATTCCCTCCGGCTCATTGGGTTGATTTTCAAAGAATTTAACAGGTTTGTATTCTATGAAAAATGATTTGTAATAACCTGAGAGGGAAAATTCTGCAAGAACCATCAATGCGGAAAATAAGAAAATGCAGAAAAAAACAAAAGCTTTTTTTATCATTTTTCAAACAATATCAATTTCACTTTTATCAACAATTTTACCATCTTTCAAAACTATTACTCTTTTTGCCCTTTCCATAACCATTTTATCATGTGTGGAGAAAACAAATGTCATACCTGTTTTTTCATTAAGCTCTGCCATCATATCTAAAAGCTCGCTGCCTGTTTTTGAATCTAAATTTGCAGTGGGCTCATCCGCAAGAATGATTTTCGGATTTGAAACCATTGCCCTTGCAATTGCCACCCTCTGCTGCTGTCCTCCTGAAAGCTGGGTCGGTCTTCTGTTTTCAAGTCCTGAAAGTCCAACTTCTTCCAAGATTTTCAAAACCCTTTCATGCCTCTCTTTTTTCGGTACTCCTTGAAGGAGCATTATGTATTCTATGTTTTCTTCCACCGTCAGAACAGGAATCAGATTGTAAGCCTGAAAAATAAAACCTATGTTGTCCCTTCTGAAATCCGAAAGCTCTTTCCCGCTCATATCGGAAATTGCCTTTCCGTCAAGCCACACTTTGCCATCATCCGGGGTGTCAAGACCTGAGATTAGGTTTAAAAGTGTTGTTTTCCCGCAGCCCGAAGGTCCCACTATAGCAGTAAATTCCCCCTCTTTAATTTCAAGGTCTATACCCCTCACGGCATGCACCACGACCCCATCTTCCTTGTAATCTTTTTTAAGATTTTCAGTTTTAATTATGATTTTTGTCTCACTCATTTTTCCCTCCTATAAACTTTTTCTTAATGCTTCAGCAGGTTTAAGTTTTGCTGCATATATTCCGGGGTATATTCCGATTATCAATGTTATAAAGAATACTACAACCGGATATATGATAAATTGATTTATTGTCATAACAGGATAAACTAAATTTTTAAGTGTAACTCCCATCATCTCTATTCCAGTATAATCAATACCGACTTTGCTGTATATAAATGTAATGATAAATCCCAGAATTATTCCTATTATTATACTGAAAACACCTAAAGCTCCCGATTCAAGGATAATCATTTTAAAAACCCCTTTTGGTCTTGTTCCTATTGCTCTTAAAACTCCAAACTCAAACATTCTCTCATATATGGACATAAAAAGAGAATTTATTATTACAAGAGCAACAACTGCAAAAAGGATAAATCCTACCATAGCAGATGCCATCCCAGCCATCTGAAATATCATTTTCATCTGAGGGAAAAGCCCCATCCAGCTTAATGCCTCATTATCGTCAACAGAGTATCTTTTCCAGAAACCAAGTCTATCTATATATTTTCTATTTACCCCTTTTTTAAATTTTGTAGCTATCTCATGAGCTCCGTTTCCTATATTGAGCATTTTCCTTGCTTTGCTAATTTTAATAAATGCCATCCCTTTGTCAAGCTGAGGATTGTTAAAAAAATATATCCCTCCTACTCTGAAAAGCTCTTGTGATAGTTCCGAGCTTCCTGCTTGAGCAACAGTTACAACAATTCTATCACCCAATTGGACTTCTAAAATCTCGGCTAATTTTTTCCCGATTATTATCTCATTTCCTTTTTTGGATTTAAAATACTCACCTTTAACAATAGCATCATCTATTTGAGAGATATGTTTTTCATTTTCAGGATTAACTCCCACGAGCATAACAGAGCTAACATTATTTGAAGAGGAAATCATTGAAAAAGAATATGTTCTCAAAGAAAATTTATCAACGATTTTTTCTTTTTTAAGTCTATTTAGGACTTTATCTAACTTATTTATCGTTAATTCAACATCCTGCTTTTCTCTAAATCCCTTTCTGTGAATTTGACCATCCGAGATAAAAGATTTTGTAATATTATCGATAATATTGATTTCCATACCTTTGTAAAGAGCATCAACATATATAAGAGCAGCAAGTCCTATTGCGATTGCCATACCGGATATTATTGTTCTTCTTTTGTTTCTTAATATATTGCGCCATGCTAATTTTAAATAAAATAACATATTCACCTCCTAATGAAACCTTAATGATTTTACAGGGTCTGTTTTTGCCGCTTTAAATGCCGGATAAAAACCAAATAAAAAAATCTCTAATAAGACAACAATTATGGGGATAAAGATTGTCCTAATATTTACAGTGGAAGTAATTTGATAAAGAACAACTCCTCCCAATTCCACAGGTTGGGGGTATCTTATTCCGTGGACAGACATATATTTGTTCAAAAGATACCCAAATAACGAACCTGTTAAAACACCTGATAATCCTATAAAATAAGCTTCGGCTAAAATCATCTTAAACAAAGTTAAAGGTCTTGTTCCTAAAGCTTTTAAAACACCGTATTCTCTTGTTCTTTCCAATATGGACATTAAAATAACATTTAAAATCCCTATACCGACAATAAAAAATATAATCAAAAGCCCTATATTGTTCCCCTTTTGTTTTGCCATTACAAGAGTGTAAAAGGATTTGGCAAAAATCTTCCAATCTTCCAAAGATAGTGCCTTTGTATCAATTATACCGCTAATATATTTGGAAACTTTTTTTGTATATTTTATATCTTTTAATGTAATTGCTATTTCATGAACTTTTCCTTTCAAATATAATAACTCTTGCGCATCCTTTAATCTTAAATAAAAAGAAGCCCTGTCCATATCTTCGTTTCCGGAGTCAACTATTCCCACAACTTTATACATATCATTTGCAATTGAGCCATCAGCTCCTTGAGAGATTATAATAATATTATCCCCAAGTTTTGCTTTTAAAAGCTGTTTTAACCCTTTTCCGATTAAAAGTTCCTTTTCTCCTTTCTCGCTAAAATATCTGCCCTCAATTATTTTCTTTTCAAAACCACTTGTTTTTTTCTCTCTAATAGGATTAAATGCTATGATTCTTACCCCTCTGCTCTTATCATTTAAAGAAGCTATCCCTCCGGAATATATCCTTCCGCTGCTCCCCATAATATATCTGTTTTTATCTATTTTATTAAGAAGGGTGTTGTAATTATCTATTGTTTTATAAAGAGTTGGGTTTTCAAGATAATCTTTGTAATGAATTTGAAGATGTCCGGTCCAGCTTTTTGCAAAAAGATCAATAAGATTCCCGAATGTTCCGTCAACCATACCTATTGAAAAAGAGGAAAGAATCACACTGAAAAGAATAGTGATGAATACGAAAAAGGTTCTTCTTTTATTTCTAAAAGCATTCCTAATACCTATTTTAAAAATCATTTTAGTGAAACCTTAATGTTTTAGATGGCTCTGTTTTTGCAGCTTTAAGAGCGGGGAAAAGACCTACAAAAGAGGCTGTAAGAAAAATTGTAATAGCCGGAATTGTAAAGCTTCTTAAATTTATCTCTGTTCTCATCTCTGAAAAACTCATCCCTCCGTAAGTAAATGTTTGAGAAAGATGGAATCCATGAATGGATAGATAATAATTTACCGCAAGTCCAATTAATGTTCCTATAATCACACAAAAAAAGGCTAATATATTAGTTTCGTATAAAACTAATAAAATTATATCCTTCGGTCTTGTACCCAATGCTTTCAAAACTCCGTATTCCCTAAACCTTTCAAGGACTGCCATTAAAACTGTGTTTAAAACACCAACTGCAACAACCAATATTATCACACAAAGTGAAATCCACATCCCACCTTTATCAGCTTTCATTGCTCTGTAAAATTCTTTGGCAAACTCCTGCCAAGGGGCAACCGAAAGATTTTTATTATCTATGATATTTGAAATTTTGGCAGCGATTTTTCTAACATTTTTAAGTTTATTAACAGTTATTGCTATTTCGTGAACTCTTCCGTCAAGCACCAAGAATTCCTGAGCATCTTTTAATCTTAAATAAAAAGAGGAACGGTCAAAGGAGTCATTGTCAGTTGATATTATTCCGACGACAGTGAAAAAATCGTTTGCAATTGAGCCGTCTGCTCCCTGAGATACGAGAACTATTTTATCTCCTATTTTTGCTTTCAATATGGTAGCGAGCCCTTTACCGATAAGTACTTGGTTTTTTAAGTTGGTTTTAAAGTAGTTTCCCTTTATTATCTTTTTATGAAAAGAGGTTGTTTTATCCTCTTTTTTAGGATCTATACCAATGATTTGAACTCCTGAGGTTTTATCTTTTAATGATGCAAGCCCTACTGAGAAAACTCGTGGTGTACAGCTTTGAATGTCTTTGAGTTTTAGGATTTTTCTTTCAATTTGAGGATAATTGTCAATGGCTTTGTAAAGTGATGGTTTATCAAGATAATCTTTGTAGTGTATTTGAATATGGCCAAGCCAACCTTTTGTAAACATGTTTATTATATTATTATAGGTTCCGTCAGCCCAGCCAATTGTAAAAGCTGCAAACGCAAACCCCATAATCATTGTAATAGCCGTAAAGATAGTTCTTCTTTTTTGTCTGAAAATATTTCTGAATGCCATTTTTAAAAGCATTTTTCATCATCCTCCTTCTTCTTAAAAAGCTTAAAGCCAAAGGCTGTTCCAGCCGAGCAGCTTTTTTGTTTTGTGTCTTGTGCTAAAATTACTTGAAAGCTTTGATGCTTGAGGGCTTTTGGCTTTATAAAGCAATTGTCTCTGTTTACACCTCATTTTTTTAATTCCTTCTCAAATTTCTCAAACTGAAAATTGAGCTTTTTAGTTTTATGTCAAATTTTAGTTCTATGTATTTTATTGTTGTTTTATGTCCTTTCTTTTTAAGGGGAATCATCTCCACCTTTGTAGGAACAAGCCTGCTTCTGATTTTTTTTACCTCGGAAAATTTCATGTCTCTTACAACATCTCCCCTTTCATCATAGTATTTTTCCCATACAGGTATATAATTATCTTTTTTAACGGAAAGAACAATTTTACTCCATACAATAGCAACTCCCTCTTTGGGGATTGCTTCAACATAATAAAAATTTTTACTGTTTTCCTCTTTGTAATTTATTAGCTTGAAATCATAATCATCAACAAATGTGTACTCTTTTACAAGATCATCATTTGTAAAATCAGAACCCATCCAGGAGCTCATCATCATGGAAGGAGGAATTTTAATTATTTTGTTAACTTTGGGTAGATAATTCCACATCTGATTTCCTATTTTTAAAGTTGCAATTCCCTTATCTTTTTTAGGTGATAATATTCTGATAAATGTTTTTTCCATTCCTTCTGTCCACACATCCATAAGTAAAGTCCTTTTCCAGTGAGGTGTTTCAATTATCATTTCAGCTTTTGAATAGCTCGTTTTGCTTCGGTAAAGTTCATCAATCTTTTTTACAATTTTTTTCGCAATGTTATCTATAGAAAATCCGAATAAAGTTAATAAAAAAAATAAAGTTAAAAACAGATAAAACTTTTTGTTAATCTTCATCTTTCCCTCCTTGGGTTTTTAAGCCTAAAATTATTATATTCTTCATTGTTTTAACAGCTTCTATATAGTCAACACTCTCTTCATCCAATATCCATTGTATCATAAGCCCATCTAACATACCTATTATCATTCCTCCTACAATTTCAGGGGAAAATTCATTTTTGAAAATTCCTTTTCTTTGTCCATCTTTAATAATATTTGAAAATGTTTCTCTGTATTTTGAGTAAGAATCCTTTGATAGTTTGTAAAATTCAGATCTATATTTTTTTTCTTTTATTCCCATTGCCCAAAAATCAAATAAAATCTCAAAAGTACTTTTGTCTTCTTTTTTAACAGCTTCAATAAAAAGAGATAATCCCTTGGAAAGTTTTTGATCGGGAGGGTAGGGGAGATTTTTAAGAGCTTCTATGGAGTATTCGCTACCTTCAAGAAATAGAGAAAAAGCGGAAAAAATAATCTCTCTTTTGCTTTTAAAATATTCGTAAACAGTCCCTTTGCCAATTGCGGCTTTTTCCGCTATGTCTTTTATTGTTGCTGAAGAAAAGCCTTTTTCGGCAAATACTTGCAGTGCTGCAAAAGCAATCTCTCTTTTCTTTTCCTCTCTGTCAAAATCTCTTTTCAATATTCATCCCTCCAATTCTTCCGACCGACTGTTCGGTCAGTTATTTATTATATCACTTATTTTGAGATGTAACAAATAAATTAATTAAATTAATTTTTTGGGAAGAATATTTATTGAAATAAAGATAGGATTCAGTTTTTGAAAAAATATGTAAAACTTTATTTTTTCTTTTTCATGACTTCCCTGATTTTTTTGTTTAGCTCGGTTATTGTATATGGTTTGCTAATGAAGTTAACTCTTTTATCTAAAATTCCTTTGTTCACAATATGATTATTTGTATAACCCGAAGTATATATAACTTTTATTCTTGGAAATCTCTTTTTCATCTCCTTTGCTAATTCTTCTCCATCCATCTTTGGCATAATTAGATCTGTGATTAGAATATCGGGTTTTACTCTTTTCTCTTTTATTACTTTAAGGGCTTCTCTACCGTTTGGTGCTGTTATTACTTTATATCCCAATGACTTTAGTCCTGTTGCAGCAAACTTTAAAATCTCTTTTTCATCTTCAACAAAAAGTAATATTTCACTTCCTCCTAAAATCTCCTCTTCATCCTTTATTTTTTCTTCCACTTTATCTTCTTTTAGTTTTGTAGCTGGCCAGTAAACTTTTATTGTTGTTCCCTTTCCTTTTTCAGAGTAAGCATAGACAAATCCATTATTTTGCTTAACTATTCCATAGACAGTTGAAAGACCGAGTCCGCTTCCTGCCTTTCCCTTTGTTGAAAAAAATGGGTCAAAAATCTTTTCTTTTATACTATCATCTATGCCAATTCCAGTATCGCTAACTGCAAAAAATACAAAATTCCCGATTCTTGATCCCGGATGCTTTAGTACATAGTCATTTTTTATTCTTACATTTCCTGTTTCAATAGTTATGATATTTAGAGATTTCTTATCCTTTTTCTCATTTATGGCATCTCTTGCATTAACCACAAGATTAATCAGTATTTGTTCTATTTGGTTAGGGTCTGCTTTTATGTTTGCTATGTCTTTATTTAAAGCCAAGTCAAGTTTGATATCTTCTGATAAGTATCGAGTCAATAGTTTTTTTAGATTCTTTATTATTGTATTTATATTAACTATTTTTGGGTTATAAACCTGTTTTCTTGAAAAAGCAAGTAGATGTTTAACTAATTTTTCAGCTTTTATGCCAGCACCATTTATAGCTTTGAAAATTTTATAGCTTGGATCATTTTCATCAAATCTTTTTAACGCCATATCCGTATATCCATTTATTACTGTCAGAAGATTGTTAAAATCATGAGCAATGCCGCCTGTAAGAGTTCCAATTGCTTCCATTTTTTGAGCTTGTATTAATTGCTCTTCCAATTTTTTTTCACCCGTTATGTCTCTTTTCACAGCTGCAAAATTTGTGATTTCCCCTTTTTCATTAAAAATAGGAAAAATTGTTGCACTTTCATAGAATATTGAGCCATCTTTCTTTTTGTTTATAAAGGTTCCATTCCATGGTTTTCCTTCTAAAATAGTTTCCCATAAATTTTTATAGAAATCTTTGTTCATCTTCCCGCTTTTTAGGATTTTAGGATTTTTACTTATAACTTCTTTGAGTTTATATCCGGTTATTTTTTCAAAAGCAGGGTTAACATAGATTATTTTTGCTGCTTTGTCTGTTATGACAATAGCCTCACTTGATTGCCTAATAACCTCTGCCAGCCTCTGGATTGCCTTTAATGCCTGTTCTTTTTCACCTTCTAATTTCTTTTGATTTGTAATATCCCTTGAACTTCCGACTATTCCAATTATTTTCCCGTTTTCATTAATAAGAGGAGCTTTATAAATATCGAGATAGAAATATTTTCCTCTAATAAAACCTGACATATCATAACGAACAGGTCTCTTTTCATTTATCACTATTTTTTCATAGTCAATGGGGTTTTTATCCACATAAAACCAATCCTTTTTTGAAGGATTTTCATTTTTTATTTTTTTAATAATTTCCTTATGGGTTAAATTGGTTGCTTCGTCGGGGGAGTTAAATCCATAGAAATCAACAGCCATTGATTTATTAATAAATATATATCTCCCATTTAAATCCCTTGCCCAAACCATATCAGGATTGTTATCTGCGACTAATCTGAATAATTGTGAAAGTTCTTTATACTTCTTCTCACTTTTTTTCAACTCTTCCAACATTTTTTTCTCATTTGTTATGTCTCTTGAAATTGCTATTATAAAATTTTCATTTTCAGCACTTACTATAAAAGAAGTCTGATGAATAGTTCTGATTTGATTATCTTTTCTTTTTATATTTAATTCTTTGTAATTGATAAATTGAGGAATAAATTGAGGGGTTTCTTTTTCGTTTAATTTTCTTTTTATATTGCTTATGTATTTTTTCAAACTTGTTTTCTTTTCGGGAAGAAGCAAGTAATTAGCTTCAAATATGGTTTTCCCAACTAATTCTTTTTTTGAGTAACCTGTTAGTTCTTCAACTGCTGGATTTATATCCTGAATAACATAGTCTTTATCTGCTATCACAATACCATTTTTTGTGTTTAGAAATATCCCGTAAAACATTTTATTACTTTTTTCAAGGCTTTGCTCTATTTTCTTTTTTTCTGTAAAATCTTCGAGGATTGTAAGAGCTCCCGTTATTTTACCTTTTGTTTTAAGTGGGGTTATATGTAGTCTCATAAAAATCTCTTTGCGCCATTTTGAAGTATATGAACCTTCATATATTTGATCAATGCCTTTTTGGATTGATATCTTAATTTTATCAGCTATACCAGCTCTTATTAATGGGGGGAACTTAAAGATGTTAATTTTTTTTGTAGCCTCAGCTGACGGCGAACCTAATATCTCAAGTGTTTTCTCATTTACATAATCGATATTCCCATTTAGATCCATGCTTAAAATTCCAAGAGGAGCTTTTTGTGATAACATTTCGTACTTGAATTTACTTTCTAAAAGGTCTTTTTCTATCTTCTTTTTTTCAGTTATATCTCGTGTAACTTCAATCACATACAGTATATTCCCTTTACTGTCTAAAACTGGGAAAGCTCTCGTTTCAAAATATTTTTTTTCATTATTGGGAAGAGTTATTTCTTTTTCAACAGATGCAGTTTTTCCGGTTTTAAACACTTTTCTTGGAGCACATATCTCACATTCAGTATCTCTTTTTTGGTAAATCTTATAACAGTGTTTACCTCTAATATCTTCCAATTTTTTACCAATCATTGATAAAAGTTTTTTGTTGGCAAAAACAATCTTATATTCTTTATCTATCATATTAACAGGATCAGGAATTGAGTCTAATAGTAATCTAAATAGCTTTTCTGGTTTTTTTGTTTGCTCTTTAGTAAGGATTAGGTCAGTTACATCTCTGTTTGTTGCTATCCTGCCTATTATCTCTCCTTTTTCTGAGATAACAGGAGTACAGGTATGCTTTATATATTTTATCTCTCCTTCTTTTGTTATTATTCTGAATTCATTTGTGCAGTCTTTTTTATTATTTTTTTCTCTATTGCTTTTCTTTTTTACAGATTCTAAATCTTCCGGATGTATTATTTTCTCAAATAAATTTTGATCTTTTATAAATTCTTCAGGTTCATAACCTGTAATTTCTTTTGTTGCGGGAGAAAGGTATATAAAATTTCCTGATCTATCTCTCCAATATACCCAATCTTTAATAAAGTTGAGTGCGGTTTTATAAAAAGTTAAACTTTCATTATTTCCATTAATAATTATTTTTTTCATATGAATTTCTACTACTTAATATACCATTATAATATTTTTTTTAATAAAGTCAATGCTGAGCTATCCTATAAAAAATAGTGTATTTACAAATTGTTCAAATTGACAACAAATGTATATTTTGCTATTCTTTATCCTAATTTTTAAGGAGGTTGAAATGTACAAAAAAGGTAATTTTTTATTTACTTCGGAGTCAGTAACAGAAGGTCATCCGGATAAAATAGCGGATCAGATTTCGGATGCTATTTTAGATGCTTTAATTGAACAGGATAAAGATTCACATGTTGCAGTTGAAACAATAACAACAACCGGTCTCGTTTTTATAGCTGGTGAAGTTACTACGAAAGGTTATGTTGATTTTCCTCAGGTTGTGAGAAATACAGTAAGAGAAATAGGGTATACAAGGGCTAAGTATGGTTTTGATTATGAAACATGTTCGGTAATTTCATCAATACATGAACAGTCCCCGGATATTGCAATGGGAGTCAATCCCGGTGGTGCTGGAGACCAGGGTATGATGTTTGGTTATGCGACCACAGAAACTGATGAATTAATGCCTATGCCAATAATGTTTGCTCACAAGTTGGTTAGACAGCTCACCAAAGTAAGAAAAGACGATGTCTTGCCTTATTTAAGACCAGATGGAAAATCCCAGGTTACTATTGAATATAAAGATGGTAAACCTGTAAGGGTTGATGCCGTAGTTGTTTCTGCTCAACATTCACCAGATGTAAAACAGTCAGAGATAAGAGAGGATATTATTGAGAAGGTAATATATGAAGTAATTCCGAGAGAAATGATTGATGAAGATACAAAATACTATATCAATCCGACGGGAAAGTTTGTAATGGGCGGCCCCATGGCTGATACAGGTCTCACAGGAAGAAAAATTATTGTTGATACATATGGGGGGGTTGTAAGTCATGGAGGAGGAGCTTTTTCAGGAAAGGATCCTACAAAAGTGGATAGATCAGCTGCTTATATGGCAAGATATATAGCAAAAAATATGGTAGCAGCTGGAGTTTCCGAGGAATTTACAGTTCAGCTTGCTTATGCGATTGGAGTGGCTGATCCTGTTTCTATTATGATCGATACTCATGGTAAAGGAAAAGTTGACGAGGCAAAGATAGTGAAAGCTATAAGGGAGATTTTTGATCTTACTCCAAGAGGTATCATAAATCAGCTTAATCTTTTAAGGCCTATTTATAAGAAGACAGCTGCCTACGGTCATTTCGGAAGAACAGAAGAGAGTTTTTCCTGGGAAAAAACAGATAAGGTTAAAGATATTAAAAATGCATTATTTTAATAAGGAGTCAACTATAAGGAATGAAAGAGCGGGTTGAATTTTTGATTTTTAGAGAGGAGAGCAAAGATAAGCCTGAGGAGTTTGTTAGAGAGAGCGATCATGGCTTTTCTGTGAGGCATCCCTTG
>Ga0190334_1000245_pt1 | contig 28191 bp, 26 predicted proteins | sample 48720478_MG_FD_161270 | JGI IMG/M metagenome (GOLD analysis project Ga0190334, IMG submission 161270) | Hydrothermal vent sediment bacterial communities from Southern Trench, Guaymas Basin, Mexico - 4872-04-7-8_MG | ecosystem: Environmental > Aquatic > Marine > Hydrothermal vents > Sediment ... | reverse complement strand
AGCCTCACAAAGCAGGAGGGCGCGGGGCAGATGGAAGCGTTGGGTGACGATGATCAGCCGGCTTGTACCGGATTGCTTGGCGGCGTTGATGCAGCTGCTGAGCGTGCGGTCGCCAGCCCGGTCGAGGATCAGCGCCGAAGCAGGCACTCCCATGCGCATAGCCATCCTGGCCATGGCTTCGGCTTCCACATCTCCGCGATCCGAGGCGGCGCCGCTCATGATTAGGGTCCGGGCTTTTCCGGCGTGATAGAGCTCGACTGCTGTGGCAACCCTGTCCGACAGGACGGCGGTCGGCGAGCCGTCCCGGCGCAAACCTGCGCCCAGGACCAACGCATAGGAGGCCTCGGGGGCCCCATTCACGGTAGAGATGCGGGCCTCCAGCTGACGTTGCAGAAGCCACCGGGGCAGAGTCAGCAGGAGCAGGGCGAATGCGAGCAAGGAAACTGGGAGTGACCAGGACATGCGCAAAAGGATCGACACACATCGATTGTACCAAACCCGCGGGTGCGGGCTATCCGCCTGGCGGCTGATATCCTGGGCTCGGCGCGCCGCGGTTGACAGCACATGCCAGGCGTGATAGCATCCCCATAAGTTCAGATAGATTATATTAATCCGAGGAAATGGAATAGTGCCAGAAAGGGATGGCGGGGATGGAGTTTCGCTCTGAATTGCTCACCTATCTCGCGAGGCGCGCCGCCGAAGGCGAGCGCAAGCTCCCGCCCATGGCTGATGTCGCCGCGGAGCTTGGCATCAGTGTGAGCAAGCTGCGCGAGCAATTGCAGGTAGCGCGAGCACTGGGGTGGGTCGTTGTGCGTCCTCACACCGGGATACAGATCCAACCGCCCTCGCCAGCCCGCGCCCTCAGCCTGACCATGCGGTATGCTCTGGCGCTCGATCGCACGGTCTTCGACCAGATTGAAGAGTTGCGCGAATACATCGAGGCCAGCTATTGGATTCCAGCCGCACAGGCGCTCACCGAGGCCGACAAGCAGCAGCTTGAAGCGCTGCTCAACCGTGCCTGGGGGCTGCTTCGCGATGAACCTCCGCAGATTCCCCATCGAGAACATCGGGATTTGCATCTGGCCATCTACGCCAGGCTCGAGAACAGCTTTGTGCGCGGCTTCCTGGAGGCCTATTGGGATGCCTATGAAATCGTGGGTTTGAATGTCTACGCCGACTACGCCTATCTGGAGAACGTCTGGCGACAGCACGAACGCATGGTGGAGGGCATCTTGGAAGGCGACTATCAGGCGGGCTATCGGGCGCTCCTGGATCATTTCGAGATTCTGCACCGTCGGCCGGGAGAATCACTCTTCGCAACCAAGAGCAGGCCGGTGGATGCTGCAATGGAAGGCAAAGCTAGAAGGGAGCAGGAACGGGCATGACGAATAAGCAAGGTCCACAAGCCGCCGAGGCCATCCCCCATCGAGAGCGCATCGTGAACGATCTCTCGATGGTTGTGGCGACCGTGAATGGCTCAGGTAGCCAGACTTCGAATACCGCCTTGATCCGGGCCATCTTCCGCATGGGGATACCAGTAAGCGGCAAGAATCTCTTCCCCTCCAATATCCAGGGGATGCCAACTTGGTTTACCATCCGGGCCAGCTCGGAGGGTTTCACTGCGAGGCGGGAGACGATCGAGGTGCTGGTGGCGATGAACATCGCAACTTTCGAGGAGGATCTGGCAAGCTTGGTCGAAGGCGGTGTCTGCTTTTACCCTGACCATTTTTCGGCACCAGAGACCCGACCGGACGTAATCTACTATCCGATGCCGGTGCGAAGCGTTATCAAGCAAGTCAATCCTCCCCGGAAATTAAGAGATTACATGGTCAACATGGTCTATGTGGGCGTGGTTTCACAGATGCTGGGCATCGATCTGCAGGAGATCCGGGGAGCCCTGGAGACGCACTTCCGCGGCCGGGAGAAGCCAGTCCAGCTCAATATGCAAGTGGTGGAGGCATCCGCCTCCTGGGCGCTGGAGAATCTGGAAAAGCGCGATTCTTACTTCATCGAGCGCGACAACCAGACCAGGGGAATGATCCTGATTGATGGCAACACCGCCGCCGCGTTGGGGGCCATCTATGGGGGCGTGACCTTCGCCGCCTGGTATCCCATCACGCCCGCATCAAGCCTGGCTGAGGCCCTCCAGACCTATCTGCCGCGGCTCCGCAAGGAGCCGGACACCGGCAAGGCGACCTATGCGATCGTGCAATCCGAGGATGAACTCGCCGCCATTGGTATGGCGGTCGGGGCTGGCTGGGCAGGCGCTCGGGCGATGACCTCCACGTCTGGTCCGGGCTTATCGCTCATGGCAGAATTCTCGGGGCTGGCCTATTTCGCCGAAGTGCCTGTCGTCGTGTGGGATGTGCAGCGCATGGGCCCGAGCACAGGTTTGCCGACACGCACATCTCAGGGAGACGTACTCTTCGTCCGCTTTCTAGGGCACGGCGACACCAGCCAAGTCATGCTCATCCCTGGAAACATCGAAGAGTGTTTCGAATTCGGCTGGCGGGCCTTCGATCTCGCCGATCGACTGCAGACACCCATCTTTGTGCTTAGCGATCTGGATCTGGGCATGAATATGTGGATGTCACGGCCCTTCCAATACCCCTCAGAGCCGATTGACCGTGGCAAGATCCTCAGCGCGGAACAGTTGGAGCAGGTCCAGGAATTTGCCCGTTACCGGGATGTGGATGGGGATGGCATTCCCTACCGGACGCTGCCAGGCACTGATCATCCCAAGGCGGCCTGTTTCACGCGAGGGTCGGGGCACGACGATCGTGCCGAGTATAGCGAGCGGCCGGAGGACTACGAGGCCATCATGCAGCGCATTGCCCGGAAGATGGAAACCGCCCGGGCGCTGCTCCCCAAAGCGGTGATCGAGAGGATGAAAGGGGCCGAAATCGGCCTGATCGCCTATGGCTCAACCGACTCGGCTGTCCGCGAGGCGCAGGCGCGATTGCTGGACGCCGGCGTGAAGACGAACTACCTGCGTTTACGGGCCATCCCTTTTGGCCCAGAGGTGAAGAACTTCATCAGCCAGCACGAACGCGTGTATGTGATTGAAATGAACACGGATGGCCAGATGCGAATGCTGCTGCAACTCGAAGTTCCGGAGCATGCCACGCGGCTGCATTCGCTGACTCACAACAATGGCCTTCCGCTTTCGGCACGCTGGATCACGGAGCGGGTGCTTGAGGTAGAGGAGGTTTGATATGGCGACCCAGACAGAAACGAAACCCGCGCGCCCCGGCAATGGCAACTTGATCGGATTGCGCAAATCGGACTATCGCGGCGGAAAAAGCACGCTCTGCCAGGGATGCGGCCATAGCTCCATCGCCAGCCAGATTATCGCCGCCAGCTATGAGATGTCGATCCCGCCGGAGCGCATCATCAAACTCTCCGGCATTGGCTGCTCGAGCAAGAGCCCGGCCTATTTCCTGAACCGGTCGCATGGGTTCAACGGCCTGCACGGACGCATGCCCACCATCGCCACGGGCGCGATCATGGCCAATCATGGTCTTAAAGCCATCGGCGTTTCGGGTGATGGTGATACCGCCAGCATCGGTCTCAGCCATTTCATCCATCTCGTGCGGCGAAATGTGCCCATGACCTACATCGTCGAGAACAATGGAGTCTATGGCCTGACCAAGGGTCAATTCTCCGCGACCGCAGATAAAGGGCAGGAGCTCAAGAGTGCCGGCATCAACCCCTTCATGCCAGTAGACATCTGTATGGAAGCGCTGATTGCCAATGCCGGCTTCGTGGCGCGCTCCTTCGCCGGTGATCCCAAGCAGGTGAAAGAGCTGCTCAAGGCGGCGCTCAGCTATGACGGTACCGCTGTGCTCGATATCATCAGCCCATGCGTCACTTTCAATAACCGGGATGAATCCACGAAGTCCTACGCGTGGGCCAGGGCGCACCAGGAGCCGTTGCACGATGTAACCTGGGTTCCCAAACGGGAGGAAATCCAGGTGGAGTATGACCCTGGGGACCGCATCGATGTGGAGATGCACGATGGCTCCCTGTTAGTGCTCAAGAAGCTTGAGCAAGACTACGATCCAACCGATCGCATGGCGGCCCTCAAGATGCTCGCAGAGACATCCTGCGGCGGTTATCTTGTGACCGGGCTTATCTACATCGAGGATAACCGCCCGACGCTGACGGAAATCGAAAATCTCGTCGAGGACCCCTTGAGCGCACTAAATGAGGGCAAGATTCGCCCGCCGCGCGAGACGCTGGAGGCGCTGATCCAGACCTTTCAATAGCCTCGATTGGCCCCTCGCAATAGCCAAAGGGGGCTGTCCCAATAGGGCAGCTGGATTCCTTCTACGTGGAGACCGGAGGCTTGTCTCCGGTCTCGGGCTCGCGCCCGAGGTGCAGCCTCGGGCGTCCGGCTGTGTGCATGCCGGGAGACCCAGGGAAGGTGGAACCCATATCCTAATGTATCCTCCGCGTGGAATATCTACGCATGATCGCCCGGCTCCGCCTCCGCATGGGGATCCCTTCGCCGCTTTGCAGGGGACAGGCATGTGCTGCGCGTCCTTGATATGCCATTAAGAGGCTGAGGGGCACTTCCGCCCTGCGAAGCTCCTCATTTCCCTCTCCCCCCTCTCGAGGCTGACCTCACGGTCTGTTGGGGCAGCTTCTTGCTGGTTGCATCTCTTGGCTTCGCGGCTACGCGCCTGGCAGGATTGGGCCTAGAAGCCAGCCTCCTCACAGTAGCTGCGTACGCAAGCTAGGTCCCCCCGGCGAGAGTCGACCCCGTCTCCTTGCCCGGCTGCAGAAGGGCCACATGGCAGCCGGGTCTAGAAACATTGTCGATTTTCATGTATCATATCTCGAAGGTGGAGGGCGTGGCGTGGACGAAATGTCCAGGCACGGGTGTGGAGCCGGGGGGCAGGATGAATTTGCTGGCATCGCCTGAGTTCAGGGAATTCGCGGAGCGGCTTGCGCAGGGGATCGTGGCAGTCGTGGGTCCTCACTGCGAAGTCGTTGTGCATGATTTGAGGACACCTGAGCATTCGGCCATCGTCGTTGCGGGCAACCTGACGGGGCGCAAGGCTGGAGCGCCGGTGCCGGACCTAAGCTTCATTTCCGGAGAGCTGAATCGAGAAACACCGGACCAGCTCAATTACCGCATCAAGATTGGCGATCGGGACCTGCAATCCTCTACCATCTGGATCCGTGATCCGCATGGAATGCCAATCGGCGCAGTTTGTGTCAACGTGGACTACTCGGCCTTGCTGGCCGCACGCGATCTCTTGAACCGTATGACCGAATCAACTCGGAGTGTATCTGATCTGGTCGTCAGCGATAGTCTGGCGCGCGATCTGGACGATCTAATCGTGCTCTCGGCACACGGGTTCTTAGAGGAGAGGGGGCTGCGCTCGTTCGATCAGCTCTCGTACCGGGATAAGATTGATCTCATTGAGACCTTCGAGCGGCGGGGTCTCTTCCGGATCCGGGGCTCTGCACAGCGCGTGGCGGATTTGCTCAATGTGTCCAGGGCGAGCATCTATAATTATCGTGCTCAGGCGAAGACTGTAGCAGCCAGCGCGAGCGTGATCTCGGAGGTTGACTAGACATACTGCGCCTCAATCTGCCGCAGAAGAATCATTTGGGAGGTGGTCAAGAAAGAAGATTGTAACGAACCCGGAATCAGCAAAACGGACCGCTGAGCTAGCCCTGGAGGACCAATGATGAAACGCTTGACACTCTTGCTCTCGATTGCAGTAATCCTTGCAGGTGCCTTATCGGCATGTGGATCGGGTAAACCGGCAAATGAACTGGAAGCCGTTCAGCAGGCCGGGAAGATCGTGGTTGGCACTTCGGCAGACTATCCGCCCTTCGAATTCGTTGATGAGAATGGCGAGATCGTCGGATTCGACATTGATCTGGCGAAGGAGATCGGCCGGCGCATGGAGTTAGAGGTGGAGATCGTAGATATGCCCTTCGATAGCCTCATTGCGGCGGTTCAGGAAGGGAAGATCGATATCTCAATTGCGGCCTTCAATTACACCGAGGAACGGGATAAGTCTGTCGATTTCACAGATCCCTACTACTACGCCGAGGATGGATTCCTGGTCGCGGAGGACTTCGCGGGGGAGATTACCAAGCCCGAGGATGCGGCGAACTACCGCGTTGGCGTGCAGACCGGTGCGACCGCCGATTCATGGGTGACGGAGAATCTGGTCGAAGCGGGCCTCATGGCGGAGGAGAATGTTTTCCGTTATGAGCGCATGGATCAGGCGGCCCTGGATGTCAAGAACGGGCGCATCGATATCCTGATCACGGATTACATTCCGACGCTGGCGCTGGCGGAGGAAGTCGGCGGGTTGAAGGTCATCTACCACGCCGAAGTATCCACAGGACCCGTGAATATCATCACGCCCGAGGGCTCCACCGAGCTTACAGAGGCGCTGAATGAGGTCATCGCCGAGATGCTTGAGGATGGATTCATCGATCAGCTCTCGACGAAGTGGATCGGAACCTAGGCTCCAACACAACCGGCAGGGGGCTTAGCCCCCTGCCGGAACCGATAAGCTGGTTTCTCATGGATGTCTTCCTTCAGAGCCTGAAATATATCCTGCTTGGCACGGGGATCACAGTATCCGTGACCCTGATCGCGCTGCCGTTTGGCTTCATCTTGGGACTGGTGCTGGCGCTCATGCGGGTCTATGGTGGCCGGATCTTGACCAACCTCGCAGCCACCTATGGCACCTTGATGAGAGCCGTTCCACCAGTCGTGCTTCTCTTCCTGATCTATTTCATTATCGCGGGATCGATCAACATCTCCCCATTCTTCGCTGGATCGCTCGCGCTGGGGATCATCAGCAGCGCCTATCAGTTGGAGATCTTTCGGGGAGCACTCCAGGCCATCGGAAGCGGACAGATGATGGCGGCCCGCTCGATTGGTATGAAGCGCGGCCAGGCCATACAATACATCATCCTTCCCCAGGCGTTGCGGGTCGTTATCCCCTCCTGGTCTAACGAGGCGGCCACTGTTGTCAAGGACTCCTCCCTGGTCTACGCCATCGGCGTCGCGGAAATCTTGCGTCGCGCCCAATTCATCAGCGCGAGGACTTATCAGCCCTTCTTGGCGTTTAGCATTGCGGCGCTGATTTATTTTGGGTTGACATTTCTAACCAACCGTTTGCTTGACAGCCTGGAAGAACGCGTGCGGATTCCCGGCGCGGACATGAACTGAGAGGGTAGCTGTGTCAACACCGATTATCGAGATTCGAAATCTATCCAAGAATTACGGTGGAAAACCAGTCCTCAAAGATATCTCCCTGAAAGTCTGGGAGGGGGACACGATTGTGATCATAGGGCCCAGCGGAACAGGCAAGAGCACTTTGCTGCGTTGCCTAAACTTGCTTACCAGGCCTGACTCCGGGAGCATCTGCCTGGATGGTGAAGAGATTACGAAACCGGATTCGGATGCCGACGAAGTGCGCCGGCATATCGGCATGGTGTTTCAGGATTTCCTGCTGTTCAATCACCTGACCGCCTTGGGGAATGTCACTATTGGGCTGACCAAAGTCTTGGGGATGCCGCCAGCCGATGCCGAGGCGAAGGCATTGAAGGAGCTGGAACGCGTGGGCTTGGGCGATCATATCGACAAGTATCCTGGCCAGTTATCCGGAGGGCAGAAACAGCGAGTGGCGATCGCAAGGTCCCTGGCCATGGATCCCAGAGTGATGCTGTTCGATGAGCCAACATCTGCTCTAGACCCTGAACTAATCGGTGAAGTCCTAGAGGTCATTCGTATGCTCTCGGAGGAGGGCATGACTATGATCCTCGTCACCCACGAAATGGGGTTTGCGCGTGAGGTGGCGGATCGGATTGTCTTCATAGATCAGGGCCTAGTCGTAGAAGAGGCTCCCCCGGATGATATGTTCTACAGGCCACGGACAGAGAGAACTCGCGAATTCCTCTGGAAGCTAACGGAGCTCTATGGCCACAGGAGCAAGGACGAAGCCGGTACCGCCCCATGACTGTTCTCGATCTGATCATAAGCTACTGGCCGCAATTCCTGGCTGGGACGGAGATTACCATCAAGCTGACCCTAGCAGGGCTTGGCGCGGGTTCGATTCTCGGGATCTTGGCTGCATTGGGGAGGGTCTACGGAAGCTCGTGGATCCGTCGGGTGGCGATCGGCTATATTGAGCTCTTCCGTGGCACGCCGATGCTGGTCCAATTGTTTGCGATCTATTTTGGCCTTCCAGATTTTGGGCTCACGCTTTCGCGGATGACTGCGGCATACCTGGTTTTGGCATTGAACAGTGGGGCCTATCAAGCCGAATACTTCCGCGGGGCGATACAGGCGATCGCAGGCGGGCAGATGATGGCGGCGCGCTCGATCGGCATGAGCCGGTGGCAGGCCATCCGCTACATTATCCTGCCGCAGGCCCTCCGGATCGTCATTCCCGCGTGGTCGAACGAACCAATTACCTTGATGAAGTCCTCGGCCGTAGTCTTCCTGATTGCGGTTCCAGATTTGATGACCCAATCGAAGATTGTGGCCTCGCGTACCTATCAGCCGATCGCATCCTATCTCGTCGCTGCAGTTATCTATATGGCCTTGGCGTTCGGCATGACCAGCACGCTAGGTGTCATCGAAAAGAAGTACAAGATCCCAGTTCTCGAGATTGAAAGCCACCGAGGCTGAGAAGAAGTGTACATCAGGCCATTATGGCCTTTGTAGGATGAAAGGTTTTATAAGTCTCAATGCCGCTTACCGATATTCCCAACCTGCGAGACATCTATACCGCCAGGAAAGCAATTGATCCCTACATACGCCGGACGCCACTCGAGCGATCTGGGAAGATATCACGCGCACTGGATGCAGATGTCTTCCTGAAGTTCGAGAACCTGCAAGTCAGCGGCTCTTTCAAGATCCGCGGAGCCTTGAACAAGGTGTTACACCTTTCCGATGAGCAGCGACGGAAGGGGTTGATCACTGTCTCCAGTGGCAATCATGGCCGGGCTGTGGCGACTATCGCCAAGAGGATGGGCCTGCATGCCACCATTTGCCTCGCCTCGTCGGTCCCCGCCAATAAGATCCAGACCATCGAAGAGCTTGGGGCCGATGTCGTCATCGGCGGTGACACCTATGACGAGGTAGCTGAGCATGCCGCTGGATTGACAGAGGAGCAGGGCCTGACGATGATCCACCCCTTCGATGACCCCGAAGTCATCGCAGGCCAGGGGACGGTCGGGCTGGAGATCATCGAAGAATTGCCAGAAGTGGACTGCATCATCGTTCCGCTTTCTGGTGGTGGTTTGCTGAGCGGCATCGCCCTCGCGATGAAGGCCGTGCGGCCTGCCATCCGCCTTTATGGCGTATCCATGGAGCGGGGAGCGGCCATGATTGAAAGCCTCCGGCATGGCAGGATTGTGCGAGTCAAAGAGGAGCCGACACTGGCAGATGCTCTGGCAGGCGGGTTGGGACTCGAAAATCATTACACCTTCCGAATTCTTCAGGCGCATCTGGATGGGACGGTGCAGGTAACGGAAGAGGAAATCGCGTCGGCCATGAAATTCGCGCTTGAGGATTTGCACATGGCCTTGGAAGGAGCAGCGGCTGTCTCTATCGCAGCTCTCATGCATGAAAAGCTGCCTGATCCAGGACAGACGATCGTTGCTGTCCTGAGTGGAGGGAACGTGAGCCTACCCACGCTGCTGCGCGCAGTGGGTTACGGTGAAGCTGCGCCATGAGCTTTGCATTTGCGCTCGAAATTCGGTTGGGGAGTCTGTAATGCCGATCCAGATTATTTCGGAAAGTGAGCTTCGTTCGTGCGTGTTCATGGACGCCGAGGGGTTCCGGGCAATTGCAGATGGATTCACGGAGATGGCCCGGGGAAACGTAACGCTGCCTCCCATCTTGCGTATCGATATTGAGGATCATCGAGGTGAAGTGGATGTTAAGACGGCCTATATACATGGGCTGGAAAGCTTTGCGATCAAGATCGCCGCTGGCTTCCTAGAGAATTACCGCCTGGGCCTGCCAACCGGTAGTGGCATGATGGTGCTTGTCAGCGCAGAAACGGGGCGTCCCATCGCCTTGCTTCTGGATAATGGCTACCTCACAGACCTCCGCACGGGTCTCGCCGGAGCAGTCGCTGCGGATTTTCTCTGCAGGCAGGCGATCACGACTGCGGGGGTCGTCGGTTCGGGCACGCAGGCGCGCTTCCAAATCCGTGGGCTTGCGATGGTGCGCAGCTTCGAGCGGCTTCTTGTCTATGGGATCGAACCGGATCAGGTCGTTCGGTATGCGAAGGAAATGCGTGCAGAACTCGGAATCGATGTGCAAATCGCGGAATCGGCGGAGGCGGTGGTCCGCAACAGCGATGTGGTAGTGACATGTACGCCAAGCCGAGAGCCCTACCTGCGGGCGGATTGGCTCCACCCTGGCCTGCATCTGACATGCATGGGATCGGATTCCGAGGACAAGCAAGAGGTGCATGCTGAGGTGTTTGAGAAGGTGGACCGAATCGTGTGTGACCAGCGAGATCAATGCTTTCGCCTTGGCGAGCTTCACCATGCTCTTGAGGCCGGGATTCTCTCACAGGATAGCGAGATCTATGAACTTGGGGAATTGACATCCGGCGAAAGGCCAGGGCGGCTTGATGATAGCCAGATCACCTTTTGTGATCTGACCGGGGTGGGGGTTCAGGATACGATGATCGCGCGCCTGGCATACCAAAAAGCATCCGAGGCGGGGCTGGGCATCCAGATCGAAGGCGAGACCGAAGCGTAAGGATCGATGCACTAACACCAGGAGATAAGGCATGAGAGAAGATTTCTTTCCCTTCGCACTCGAAAGAGAGATGTCCATCTGGGAGAACAGAGTCCGCTACAATCTCTCCGAAAGCGGCGTGAAACCCCTGACGCTCGTGGAGCTTTTTGAAGGCGAGGAACAGGCACTGGAAGCGCTCATGCACGCCGAGTTGAACTATCCACAGACAAACGGCCTTCCAAAGCTTCGGGAAGCGATTGCGGCAATGTACCCCGGGGCAGGTCCCGAGAACGTCGTTGTGACCGTCGGGGCAGCCCAGGCGAACTTCACGGTGCTGATGAGCGAACTGGACCCCGGCGAAGAAATTGCGGTCATGCTCCCGAATTACATGCAGATCTATGGCGTGGCGAAGAATTATGGATTGGATGTGCGCACCTTCTCGCTCCGTGAAGAGGATGATTGGGCCCTTGATACTTCCTCATTGAAGCAGGCTATCACAGGAAAGACGAAACTCGTCGCCGTATGCAACCCGAACAATCCTTCCGGCCACATTCTCACTGCCGAGGAAAGGCAGGCGGTGATCGAAGCCGCTGCGGACGCCGGCGCATGGATCCTGTCCGATGAAGTCTATGCTGGAGCCGAACGCGATGAGCGCCCCGTAACGCCCTCGCTCTGGGGTGAATATGAGCGCGTCTTCGCCATAGGCAGCCTCTCGAAGGCCTACGGCCTCCCTGGCCTTCGAATGGGATGGGTCGTAGCGCCGCCGGATGCTGCTGAGCGAATCTGGGCTCGCCAGGATTACATCACGATCAGTGCCACGATGCTCGCCAACCGGATTGCCACGTATGCCTTGCAGCCAGCTGTCAGGTCGAAAATCCTGAGCCGCACTCGCAAATATATCCGGCGAGGCCTTGAGCATTTTTCGCGTTGGGTGCAGGAAAATAGCGAATTGCTGTCGTTCGTGTCTCCCCAAGCGGCCGCGATCGCCTTTGTAAAGTATGAGAGGCCGATCAATTCTGGAGAGCTTGTCCAGCGGCTGATCCGGGAACACGAAGCCTATGTTGTGCCCGGCGACCATTTCGGCCTCGATCAGCATCTGCGGATCAGCTTTGGCCTGCCAGTGGACTATCTCCAAGAGGGGCTCAAGCGAGTTCTCGCCGCACTCAAGGAGGCCTAGGCTTGGTTGAAACCGCGGGCTCTGCCCGCGCGCTCCCAGATCGCACAGGGCAAATGAGCCGGTGAGGTTCCAGATGTCCACGTGGGGACTTCTGGCAGGGCTGGCGGCGGCCTCAATCTGGGGCGGGATGTATGTGGTCAGCAAAGTCGTATTGGAGGTCATCCCTCCTCTGACGCTCCTGAGCTTGCGGCTCCTCCTCGGCGCGTTGTGCCTCCTGGCTATCTTGCTATTCCGCCAGAAGCTGAGGGGCTTGGCGTGGCCCCTCCTGCGAGAAGCGCTATGGGTCGGGTGTATTGGATACGGCCTCTCCCTGAGCTTCCAATTCGTGGGCACCAAACTTTCTACGGCTGCAAACGCCGCTCTGGTCACCTCGGCCTCGCCGGCTTTCATGTTCATCTTTGGCGCATGGCTGCTAAAGGAGCGGATCACGGCCTCGCGCTTGCTGGCACTGATCTTGGCAATCCTCGGTGTCATGATCGTGGTGGACCCCAGGCAGGCATGGCTCGGAAGCCAGGCCGCTCTGGGTAACTTGGCATTGCTCATGGCTGCGCTCACTTGGGGACTTCACTCCGTGCTTGTAAAGCAGACCAGCGCGAGGCTGGATGTGGTAACACTCAGCCTGTGGGCCTTCATCGGGGGACTCCCCATTAGCCTGCCTCTCAGCGCGCTGGAGCTTCACAGCGCAGTTGTGGGCCCGATCACACCGGGGATCGTTGCCGGCGTTCTATATCTCGGTGTGATTTCCACGGCATTGGCGATGTACCTCTGGAATCAATCCCTGGCCCTCTTGGATGCCGGGGTTGTCTCGCTGCTATTCTTCGCCCAGCCTGTCGTAGGCGCGGCCTTGGGGGCCGTGCTGCTGGGGGAGTCACTGACCACGGGATTCTGGCTGGGAGCGATCTTCATCGCAGGTGGCTTGGCGTTGGCTGCCCGTTCCGAGCGAAAGAGTGCATAATATTGGCCAGCATTGCGTGCATTCAGGGAGTGGGTCGATGAACTCACCACGGGGCTGCTTGGGATGGGGCTTTCGGACCGCTGCCTGGATTCTGGCGGGGATGTTCGTGCTGCTTATGCCGCCGGCAATCACCGGCCGCAGCATGGGCGCAGTGCTCTTCTCGCCAGCCAGGATGGAGGCGCTGGTTGAGAGCAGGCTCATCGCACCAGGAATCCTCGACAAGGCGCTTCTGGAGGCGCTGTTCCGTGGAGGGCTGGACGCGGAGAACGCAGGTCTATTCGGCCGGGTGGCAGAGTTCCTGTCTGAAGCAGAGCGCCAGGAACTGATGGATTCGGTGCTTCCCGGAGGATGGCTTGGCGGACAGATCGTGGAGGGGATCCAAGGATTTTACGGGTGGATCGACGGCGAGGAGGCCCATCCAGCGCTAACGCTTGAGATCGGCCCCGTTAAGGACCGATTGCTTGGCGGGGCGATCGAAGCGATCGTCGATACGGTGGTCGACTCCTGGCCCAGTTGCACTCCTGAGGAGGCCGAGCGCCTGCGCACCGAGTTGATCACAACCGGCGAAATAGAGCGTCTTTGTGAACCTCCGGAGCCCATCCGGGGGCAGGTCGTAGATTGGATCGCATTGGCCTTGAAGGATGAGACGCAACGCCTTCCAGACCGGATTCCGCTTGTGGAGCGCATGCCTGATCAAGCGGGCGCCTTGGCCAGTTTGAAGCAAGACTTAAGAACCACCAGGGCGCTCATGCGCTGGGGATGGCTGATCCCCGTTTCCTTGCTGGGCTGGATCATGGCCCTTGCCATCCGAGGCCAGGGTGAATGGGCGCGATGGTGGGGAATGCCGCTGGCGTTGGCTGGCCTGGGAACCATGGCGCTGGCCTTGATTCTCCAGGCCGGGCGCTCGAACTTAGTGGCGTCGCTGGGCGCGGATTGGACCTTGGCGGACGTGCCCATCCTCCGCCCGGTCCTGCTCGCGGCCTTCGGGCAAGTTCTCGGGCGGACGCTCTTTCAAGGATTGCTGCTGACGATCGTCGGAGGTGCTCTCTGGTGGTATGGCCGTCGCAAGCCGGCGAGCCCCACGATTTCGGGAGAAGTCGAGGGTGGGCTCGAAGAAAAGGCCGCGCCAGAGAAAGCTGAGGACGCTGATGCAGGGCCTATGGCCTCGCCGCCTCCCGTCGCCGCCTTAGACGAGGATAAGGAGCCTCCGGGCCCACCTCCTTCAGGGATCTTCGATAAGTCATGAATTCGGATCGAAATCAGCAGGGGCCCCAAAGAGGCCCCTGCATCTGCCCGGCTCTACGCGGACGACCGCATGGAGCTAGCTCTCATCCTCCCGGGGCCCCAGTCCCGGATCGGATAGCTCATCCTGCTGGAATGTGAGTAGTTGCATGAACGCGGCAAGGTCGGGGAATTCGTCGAAGCTCATGGTGGCTTCGATGATACGGTCGATGCGTACAGGCATGAGCCGGTTGCGAGCGTTCGCCCGAAACTTCGCAAAGAGCTCTTCGTCGCTCATAGGTTCCGCGGGATCGCCTTTGGCTATGTCCGTCTCGGTGGAGAATCTGCGGCCGTCCCGGAGGTTGATATGCACGCGGGCACGCTTAACCTTTGGGAAAAGGGCATCGATCTCCGGATCGGCGACCACCTTGATCTTCGGCAGCAAAGCCCGGATTGCAGGATCGAAAAGTTTCGCCTGCTCGAAGGATTCGGGCAAAACATGGCCGTCGACGGCGGCAACGGCGATGACATAGGGCAGGCTATGGTCGGCGGTCTCTTTGGTGTCTGGCTGATACTTGCTGGGATCAGAAAGAATATCGGCACCGCGGGTCGTCGTTTCCACCACGATCTCCGCGATCTCGCCAGGATCGATGCGGTGATCGCGTCGCAGCTTGAGCGTGGCGGTGATCGGCTGATGGGTGAGGGCTTCGGTTGGAAATGCCTTATAGCTGCATTCGGTGATGAGGAAGCGCTCGCCTAATCCGTCAAGCAGTACCTCTGGATCCCATTCTACATCCCGGATAACCTCAAAGAGGCCCTCCTTGCCTTCGATGACCTCCACCGGCCCGGTAATGCCTTCGCGAGCCATGAGCGCGGCATACACGCCGGCTTGTGCGGCGAGCGGATCGGCGGTGTTTTTCATATTCGTGAGATGCCCGGCTACCACGCCGCCAAGAGTAAAGTGGCTGCTGCCACTAATGCCCACGGCAGCAGTGAGTTGATCCGGGTTCAGATCATAGAGCCGTCCGGCCACCAAGGGACTCACGAACTGGGTCAGGGAGGCGTGATGCCAGCCGATCTCCCGGATTCCAGGATGGGCTGCATGGCACCAGCGCATTTCGAGCTCGTAGGCGATTACGATGGCGATCAGCGCGTCACGGCATGACTTCTGATTCGCCTCCGCGGCGGCCAATGCCGCGCCGATGAGATCGGAAGGGTGGCTGGGATCCTGCACCCAGTAGATGTCGTTATAGTCCAGCGCGCGGATCAGCAGGCCGTTCATCAGCGCTGCCAACGGTGCGCTCGTGCGCAATCCACGCCCAATCGTGGTCGCCTCGGGATGGCCGCCGAGCCGCTCGATGAAGCGGTCCATGGCCTGCATGTCTTCCAAGTCCACGGCCGCCAGGGCGCACCCGAGGCTATCCAGCAGGAAGCGCTTGGCCTCCCGGCGAGCTTCGGGAGGGATCGCCTCCCAGGAGAGATTGTGCGCAAAGGCTGCCATTTGCTGACTGATCGATGCCATGGCCCACCTCCGTGGACGTACGCTAGAGCTTCGCGATCACCGCTTCGGCCATCTCGAGGGTGGTGTTGCTTCCGCCCATGTCGTATGTGCGGACACGGCCTTCGGCGATCACGGCCGCCAGGGCGCGCTCGAGCTGGACGGCAAGATCGTCCTCACCGAGCCAATTCAGCATAAGCTTCACCGCCAAGAGCATGGCGATCGGGTTAACCTTGTATTGCCCCGCATATTTCGGGGCCGAACCGTGCGTGGGCTCAAAGATGGCGAACGAATCTCCAATGTTTCCGCTGGAGGCGAACCCGAGCCCACCGACGAGTTGGGCTGCAAGATCGGAGAGAATATCTCCGAACATATTGCTGGTGACCATCACGCCGTAATCTTCAGGATTCTTGAGCAGCCACATCATCTGGGCGTCGATGTTCGTCTCCCACAGTTCGATCTCGGGGAAGCCTTGTGCGATTTCGCGCGCCACGCGCCGCATAAGGCCACTGGTCTCTCGGAGCACATTGGGCTTTTCGACCAGCGTAACTGTGGGGTAGCCATACTGGGTGGCGTATTCGAAGGCTTTGTGGATGATGCGGCGCGCGCCGGAGCGCGTGATCACCCGCAGGCTGACGGCGAGATCTTCGCCGGCGACATGGTCAAATCGCCCCATGGCAGGATTGCGAGCCCGGATTACATCCCGGACATCATCGGGCAGAGGGTGAAACTCCACGCCGCTGTAGAGCCCCTCGGTGTTCTCCCGGAAAACCACCAGGTCGATATCATCCCGATAGTTGAGAGGGTTGCCGGGATAGGCCTTGCAGGGCCGCAGATTGGTGTAGAGATCGAACATCTGGCGCAAGCGCACGATGGGGCTGCGGTAGGTGAGCCCTTTGCCTTGCAGGCTGGGATCCAGCTCGCGCTCCGCTTCCTCCTTGGGCTTTGAGGTGATGGCACCAAATAGGCCGCATGTGCAAGACTCCAGGATCTTGACTGTTCTCTCTGGGAGGGGGTCACCCTCGGTGCACCAGAACCTCCAGCCGATATCTGCAGGGACATACTCGGCGTCCAGCCGGAGCGCATCCAGAACCATGCGGGCGGCATCCATGACATCCACGCCCACGCCGTCACCGGGCATCCAGGCGATGCGGTATTTAGCCATAGCATTCCTCCATGATCAAAGCGTCTGCTCGGCTTTCTTCGGTCGCGTTTCTCTCAAGAAGAGCAGCACCATCGCCGCACCCATCGAAAGCACAATCGCATTCAGGTAGAAGGGGCTGGCTCTGCCATAATTGTCATAGAGCCAGCCTCCCGCAAGTGGGCCTACGACAGCTCCCAGGAAATACGCGAAGGTGTAAAGGCCATAGCTCGTGCCGCGCGCATCTTCGCCTGCGATATCAGCTACAAAGGCGCGCTCTGCAGGCGTCGCTGACGCGGTGGCAAAGCTCTCGAGGGTCCACAAAGCCGCCAAGCCACTCAGCGAGCGCAGATGAGGGAAGGCAAGGGATGCTGCGGCCGCGATCATCAACCCAGCGATCATGAGGGGCTTCCGTCCAAATCTGTCGGCCAGACGGCCCAGATGGGAAGGTGCAACGCTATTTAGGATCGCGGCCGGCAGATAGGCGATCGCCAGCAGGCCTACGTTTGCGCCGAGGACATCTTGAAGCAAGAGCATCAACATGGGCCAGACCATGCTATAGGAGGCCCCTGTTACCAAGACGATACCCATCAGCGCTAGCAACTGGCCGGAGAGAGGCCGTTCCAAATGCACACCCGCGGGCTTGTTTGGACGGGTCTCGGGAACGCCCTTCCATCCGAAGGCAAATCCGATCAGGCTAGGGACCAGGTAGGCCAGGAAAAGCAGGCTCCATAGCCGGTCCGTCTGGATGCGTCCTTCCAGGATAAGGAGCGCTGCGAATCCCAGAGTGGTGCCGATCAGGGCCCCGCGGCTCGCGGCCTCATCGATGGATCCAAAGCGGAGGCCTCGTCCAGAAATGGTTGCGAGGTCGGCGACGATAGTGTACGCCGAGATCCAGAGAAGGGCCTGGCCCAGGCCTTGAACCAGCCGCGCAAGGGTAAGGAGGCCGATGGAATCGGCGGCGGCGAAGAGGATCATGGCGACCAGATACCCTGCCAACCCTGCCAGAAGGAAGGGGCGGCGCCCCCAGCGGTCAAGAGCGCGCCCCAGGAAGGGCCTGATCAAGACAGGGAAGAGTGATAGAGCCGAATAGAGCATCCCGATTTGAAAGGCGGTTGCCCCAAGCTGCCTCCCATAGACCGGCAAGACAAACGCCAGGATCCCGAAAGGGAAGGAGATCCAGAAAGATGACATCCACAAGCTTCGGAAGATCGCTGGAGAGGGAGGCTGATGGCCGTGGTTTGGGATCATGGGATCGGGCATCTCTGTGTCGATGAAAGGGCCGTGGACCTCACGACTCTCACGAATTCGATCCCGGCTTGCCCGTCAGGATGGAACGCGTATAGGGGACCAGGCCTCCAGCCTCGAAGATGGCCATCAAGGCCTGTGGGAAGGGCTGGAAGCGGTAACTGCCCCCTGGGATTTGAATCGTGCCTGCCTCCAGGTCGATCTCGATCAGGTCTCCGGACTGAGCCGCCTCCGCCGCCTCGGGGCAGACAAGTGCTGGCAGAGCGGCATTGATGCAATTCCGGAAATAGATTCGGCCGAACGATTTCGCCACGATGGCGCTCACACCGCTCTCTTTCAGGCAGGTCACCGCCTGCTCCCTGGAAGAACCACATCCCCAGTTCTTCCCGGCGACGATGATATCGCCCGGTTGCACAGACTGCGCGAATCCTGGGTCCAGATCCTCGAGGGCATGGGCGGCCATTTCCTGAGGGTCGTTGATGGTGTACGTATATTTGCCGGGGAAGATCACGTCGGTATTGACATCGTCCCCATATCTCCACACTCGACCGCGGATCGGCCTCATGATGACCCTCCCACAACCTCCGCAGGATGCGTGATTTCACCCGCGATGGCGGAGGCGGCGACGACAGCTGGGCTTGCGAGGTAGATTTCGCTTTCCTGCGTGCCCATGCGGCCCCGAAAATTGCGATTCGCTGTGCTGATTGTGACCTCGCCTTCCGCAGGCACGCCCATGTGGTTGCCCATGCAGGGCCCACAGCCGGGAGTTCCAATGACCGCTCCGGCGCGGATGAGGGTTTCGAGGTATCCGGCTTTCATGGCCTCCAGGTAAATCCTTGCCGAGGCAGGGATGACGATCATGCGGGTGCGGGGGTGGAGGCGGCGGCCTTCCAGGATTTCTGCGGCCACGGCCAGATCCTCCAACCGTCCATTGGTGCAGGTCCCCAAGAAGGCCTGGTGGATGGGCGTGCCGGCGATCTCCTCGACCGGCCGGACATGATCCACGCTGTGTGGGCAGGCGATCATCGGGCGCAAATGGGAGACATCGATCTCGAGCCTCTCTGCATAGTTGGCGTCCTCATCCGGGGAGACGACATCAAAGGGACGTTTTGCGCGACCTTCAAGGTATTGAAGCGTGAGCCCATCGGGTGGGATCACCGCGTTCTTGGCGCCCATCTCGGCCATCATATTCGTCAGCACGGCTCGCTGACTGATGTCCATCGCCGCCACGGTCGTGCCATGCCATTCCACAGACTGGTAAAGAGCGCCATCCGCACCGAGCTTCCCGATGGCCCGGAGCGCCAAATCCTTCGCCTGCGTATATGGCGGGAATTCTCCTTTGACCTCGACGCGGAGGCTTTCGGGGACCCGCAGCCATATGCGCCCAATGGCCCAGACTGAAGCTATCTCGGTGCGACCGATACCCACGGCGAAGGCGCCCATTACCCCTGCATGTGTTGTGTGAGAGTCGGCTCCGACGATTACCTCGCCTGGGAGCGCATGGCCCTCCTCGACCATGATTTGATGGCAGATGCCCTGTCCGATTTTGTAGAAGTTACCGATCCCTTGTTCCTGGACGAAGGCACGGATGCGGCGATGATTGTCGGCGTGCTTGGTGGTGGGAGCTGGCGTGGCGTGATCCAGGACGATGACCAGCCGGGAGGCATCGAAGACCGTCTCAGCCCCCATCTTTTGGAAGATCCCGATGATGGCCGCCGTGTTGTCATGCGAGAGGGCAACATCCGGCTGGATTTCGACGATCTCCCCGGGTTGAACCTGCTTCTTCTCGGCATGCCGGGCGAGGACTTTCTCGGCAAAGGTCATTCCCATGGCAGGCTCCAGCAGGCTGTTATTCCCCTGCATAGCGCGTCAGATCGAAATCGGTGAAGTCGGCGTGGTGGAAGAGGATCGACTCGGGCTGGCGCTTGAAGCGGTCGCCTTCCCAGGAATGGGTTGCAATCACGTGCAGCACCTTTGGGGGAAGCTCATGCTTATATGCGAGCGCCACGCCTGTGAAGGGATGCCGCAAATGTGCATACATCGGGGCCCAGGTATACCTGCCCTGCGCGTCCTGGCGGATTTCGAGCAGCTTGCCGACGTCTGCAAGGAGCGCCCCGGCGATGAGGGCGTCGCTGTCTATGGTGTAGCGTGTGCCATAGCTCTCTTGAAGTACGTCCAGCATGGCCATGCACAGTCGGCAAACCACGCGCACATGCTGGGGGAAGCTGATGTCGGTTTCCTCCAGCAGCGTGTAGGGCATGCTCTCCAGCGCTTCGATGGTCCAGCCCCCTTCCATCATCGCTTCCTGCCATACGGCGAGAACCTTCTCGCGCAAGGCATCATTTTGGATTTCCTTCGCCTCCGGAAGCATCGCCAGAATCTTATCCTTCATGGGCACAGCTCCTTCCAGGCCATGGATCAGCGGTCCAATTCGCGAGGCGCGGGTCCGGCATAGGCGTGATCCGTAGGGTGGATGCGCCGCATGGGCCGTTGCTGGGTCATCTCCTCGTATGCGTGCGCCACAAGGCCTGGCGTCCTGGCCATGAAGAAGAAGGCGTTGGCAAGCTCAGGAGGGAAGCCCAGGTCCACGAGCAGGGCGGCGATAGCGCCATCCACGTTGATGGGAAGGGCCTTGCCCGCCTGGGCCATGGCTTGCTGGAGGGCTTCCATCAGGGCCACGCCTTCGCCCGCCAGGCCTGCCTGCCTGGCCATGGAAAACAGCTTTGTCGTTCTGGGGTCATCGGTGTGAAGGCGGTGGCCAAGCCCGGGTATGCGGCGTCTTTCGGCACGGTACTCAGCCACGAGGCTCTCGGCCACGATCTGCGGAGTGGCCGAGGGGGCCCGTAACCGTTCACGCCCTTCCAGGAGAAGGCGCATGCAATCTTCGATGGCACCGCCATGATGGCGGTTGATCGAAAGAATTCCGGCTGCAACGGCGGCATTCAAGGGCGCACCTGTGGAGGCAGCCGTCCGCGCTGCAAGCGTAGAGGGGGGCGAAGCACCGTGGTCGATGGAGGAGACGAAGATAGCCTCGATCAGCCGGGTTTGGGCCTCGTCAGGGAGCTCGCCCTTCAAGGCCAGGTAGATGGCCTGGGCGAAGCCGATCTTCCCCATGAGGGCGTCGACTCGATAACCACGCAGCCGGATTTCATTCGGCTGTACCTGGGTGATTTGTGTGGTCCAATGCAGTTCGCTCATAGTGTAATCCCATGCTCCTCAAGAACTTGCCGGGTCACTTGTGGCAGGTCACCGAAGGATTCGACGACGGTGACGCCAGCCTCCCGCAGGCAACGGACTTTGCCCTCATGGGTGCCGCGGCCGCCCTCCACGATCGCGCCGGCATGGCTGAAACGCGTCCCGCTCTTGGCTGCTTTGCCGCCGATGAAGGCGATAATGGGTTTGGTGACCTCTCCGGATGCCACAAGCTCCGCAACCCGCTCCTCCTGGGTTCCCCCGATCTCCCCAAAGAGCACGATGGCCTTGGTGTCATCGTCGGCCTGGAACATGCGGACGATCTCAGGGTGGGGCAAGCCGACGACGACATCCCCGCCCACGTGGACAAGTGTCGTTGCGCCGATCCCCTCGCGGGCAAGATAGTAGGCCATCGAGGACGTGATGCCACCCGAACGTGAGCTGATCCCGACCGGACCCTGGATGAACCAGGATCGAGCCGCCGCGGCCCGCCCTCCGATCATTCCCAGCACGCCCTTGCCCGGCGAGAGTACGCCGAGCGTATTGGGTCCAACGAATCGCGCGCCGTGATGGCGGGCGGCGTGGGCGATTTCGAGCACATCATAGATCGGCACGCGGTCAGGGACGATGACGAGCAGACGGATCCCGGCCTCGATCGCCTCCAGCGCGGCGTGTTTCACCAAAGGTGCCGGGATAAAAAGGACGCTAATATCGATTGGCCCAATCGCCTCCCAGGCTTCGCGAACCGTATCGAAGACTGGAACGCCCAGGACCTCTTGCCCGCCCTTGCCGGGCGTCACGCCTGCGACAAGGTTTGTCCCGTAGTCTTTCATGAGCTTGGCCCGCGCGCTCCCCTCACGCCCAGTGATTCCCTGGACCAACACACGTTGCCGCTCGTCAATCAGGATAGCCATGGCTACTCCTCGACTCCGCCGGTATCGTCGAGCCCTGGGATAGGCAGGTGGACATAGCCTCCGCGGTTGCCCTCCAGAAAGCATTCGATCTGGCATGCCAGGCATTCGGTGCAACCACCCTTGCGAGCTTCCTCGGTCGTGATGTTGAGCACCGGGACCTCATCCTGCAGCTGCAGGATGCCCGCCGCGCAGGTTTGGATGCAGACTTGATTTTCGCAGGCGAGGCAGGCAGCGTGGTCGAAGGTGACCGTGCCCCCTGTCAGGGTCTGAAAGCTGTAGGGCTTTTCGGGCGGGGGAGGGCGATAGCCCGGGGGAGCCGCGGCGGGTGGCTTATGACTGCGCACGAGCGTCTCCAACCGTTCGGCACAGAACTCGGGCGTATCATCCTTGCCATAAGCCTCCACCGGTGCCGGGATATAAGGCTGGGCTCGCCGCAGAATGTCAATTGCCTGCTCTTCTGCATTGCCCCCAAGCCGGATCACCGCGGGCACGGTCAAGGGGGCCTCGATAAAAGCCTTGGCCAGTCCACGGGCGCTGTGGAATTGCTCCTGGGAGGCAACCCCGGAGCCGGAGGCGAAATAGCCATCGATCGGGCCTTGGGCGAGGATAATGCGGGCGGCACGGTATACCTTGGAGGCGGGTGGATTGCCACTCGTATCGACGAAATTGGCGAGCTTAAAGCCACGATGGAGCACGGCGTCCATGCTCATCATCGATCCCCCGCCGCCCGCGCCGTGGAATCCGACGTATCCCTGGCCTCGCTCGAACCCCTGGTCCATTTGGATGAAGTAGAAGGTGCCCCGGTAATCCCCCGATTCGACCTGCCAGGCAATGCGTTCGAGCCGAGTAGGTGGCCGGTCGTACTCGCGGGCCACCTCGATGCGCAGCTCGGGATGGCGGTAGACGGCGTAATCATCGACGGTGATGCGGCAGTCGGCGGCGATCAGGCGTCCTTCGCTGGTGAATGCAATGGGGTTGATCTCGGCCGCTCGTGCTTCGCAGCGCCTTGCAACTTGATAGAGCCGCGCCAGCAAGGTGCCCAGCTGAAGCTGAAGCTTGCCGTGGATGCCGACACGACGCACGAGGTCACGGGCGCGGTAATCGGGCAGGCCGGTGAGGATGTCGATGGGCGAGCGGGCGACAGCCTCCGGATGTTCTCTGGCGATGATCTCGATCCCGGTTCCGCCAATAGCGCTGAAGATCACCGCCGGGGCCTGGGCGTGGTCGTCCACGATGATGCCGGCGTAGAACTCGCGGTCGATCGAAAGACGCTCCTCCACCAATACGGCTTCGACTTCCAGGCCCTTGACCACCCGCCCAAGGATGGCGGCGGTTGAGGCCTGGGCTTCCTGAGGAGAGTCGGCAAATCGGATCAGGCCCAAATCGGCTCTGCCTGTGGTCCAAACCTGGGCTTTGACGACTACGGGCCTGCCGAGCCGTTCGGCGATTTGGGCGGCTTCTTTGGGTGAGCGGGCCAGCTCGCCTTCCGGAATAGCGATCTTGTACTCGCGGAGCAGGGCCTTGCCTTGATATTCATGCAGACGTGCCATTGATGCTCCTGTCAGGCGGGTGCTTGAGGCCACGGGGCACGAACGACCGGCCTCGAGGCCTTATTTGACCTATGTGGGGGAAAGTAGGAAGAGATTGAGCAGACTTTCGGGCGGCAGCGGTCCAAAAGGAAGGTTCGTGGATGCGCTCGCCCATGAAAACCCCTGCGCTATGCCCGTCGTTAGAAAATTCGGGCGTATGCGGCATTATACAAATCTCCATGGCACAAGGCAATCTATGGGGACAGTGGGCATGGCAGGACGGCATGAAAGCCAAGAGAGCCAGCTTGCTGCCCCGGGCTTTGAGGGGTACAACGATTGACGTTAGGCCAAGAAAGGGCTGACACTTGATACTTGTGCCCCAGGAAGGTACGTCCTACGCTGCGGTTATATCTGGGGAAGGGCAGGAGCCCCTGTGCTTCCCTTGGAATGCATGTTATGGTCCTGGCCGATCGGGCCTGCAGGAGAGCGAGTCCTCAGCATGAGAGTCTTCGCCCGGACGCCGCTGGATTTGGAAAAGATGGCGCGTCCGCGGGGGCAGGTCTACCTGATCCCCGAGCGGTGCAAGGGCTGCAACCTTTGCGTCGAACTCTGCCCCAGGAACGTGCTCGAACCCTCACCCCAAACCAACAGCAAGGGCTACCATTACCCCCAGATCCGCGAAGGGCATGAGGGGGATTGCGTGCACTGTGAATTCTGCACCATGGTATGCCCGGAGTTTGCCATCTTCACGCTGGAGGCCGATGGATGACAGCCGCGGGCGTGCTGACCGGCCAGCATTTCATGAACGGAGACCACGCCTGCGCTGAGGGGGCGATTGCCGCGGGTTGCCGCTTCTTTGGCGGCTATCCCATAACGCCATCGACCGAGATCGCCGAGCGTCTCGCCCGCCGGCTGCCGGAAGTCGGCGGTGTATTCATCCAGATGGAGGATGAACTTGGCAGCATCGCTGCCATCCTGGGTGCATCCGCCGCGGGCGCGCGTGCCATGACAGCCACCTCAGGGCCGGGCTTCAGCCTGATGATGGAGAATCTCGGCTTGGGCATCATGATGGAACTTCCCTGTCTGATCGTGAATGTCCAGCGCGGTTCGCCTTCAACAGGCCTTCCTACACTGCCGGGCCAATCTGATATCATGCAGGCTCGCTGGGGCACGCACGGCGATGTTCGCGCCGTCGCGTATGCGCCTTGGTCCCCGCAGGAATTCTTCGATCTCACGGTGCTGGGCTTCAATGTGGCTGACCGCTATCGGGTTCCGGTCTTGCTTATGGCGGACGAGGTGGTGGGGCATATGGTGGAACGGGTCACGATCCCGGACCCGGATTCCATCCCCCGTTGGGAGCGCAAGCGCCCAAACGGCAAGAGCAAAGCTGGCTTCAAGCCCTTTCTCGCGGGAGAAGATCTAATCCCACCCATGGTCCACGCCGGGGAGGGCTACCGCGTACATTTCACCGGGTTGACGCACGATGAGCGGGGTTACCCGGATATGTCGGCCGAGGCGCACGACCGGCTGGTCCGGCGGCTGGTGAACAAGATCGACCTCCATGCGGCTGAGATCATCCGCACAGAGGGCTATCACCTCGATGATGCCCGCATCGTCGTGCTGGCGTTCGGCAGCACCGCTCGATCGGCTCGCAGAGCGGTGCGCGAAGCGCGCGCCAAGGGTATCCCGGCAGGCTTCTTGCGGTTGGTCTCGGTTTGGCCCTTTCCGGTCGAGGAGCTAAGACAGCTCGCGGGAACCGTGGATGCCTTCGTGATGGCGGAGATGAATCTGGGCCAGCTCATCACCGAGGTGGAGCGGCATGTAACGCAACCTGTGATTGGGGTCCAGCATGCGGGCGGGGCAATGCTGCCGCCGGAACCTATCCTGAAAGCTATCGAGGAGGCCGCGGGCCATGGCGCAGGCTAGGCTGGTCGAGAAGCACCCGCTGGACGACATCATCCGTGCTGATCGAATGCCACATATCTGGTGCCCGGGGTGCGGGATCGGCATCGCCATGCGCTGCTATGCTCACGCCCTGCTGCGCTCGGAAGTTCCGGCCGAGAAGCACGTGGTTGTATCGGGAATCGGCTGTTCGGGCCGGGTGGCTGGCTATATGAACATCGACTCATACCACACCACCCACGGCCGGGCGATCCCCTTCGCCGTGGGCCTGAAGCTGGCCAATCCGGAGCTTGAAGTCTTGGTCTTCAGCGGGGACGGCGACCTGGCGGCCATTGGCGGGAATCATCTGATTCACGGCGCCCGCCGCAACGTCGATATCACGGTTATCTGCGCCAATAACTTCAATTACGGGATGACGGGCGGCCAACTTGGGCCGACGACACCCTATATGGCGCGCACAACAACCTCGCCCTACGGGTGCCCAGAGCTGCCCTTCAATCTGGTCTACTTGCTGGCGGCCGCAGGCGCCAACTTCGTCTCGCGCTGGACGACGTTGCATGTCCGCCAGGTCATCGATGATATCCTGTATGCCTTTCAAAAACCGGGATTCTCCTTCATCGAGGTGCTCTCCCCATGTCCTATCGGCTTCGGGAAGTCCAATGATTTCGAGCAAGGCATTGAGGAGATGAAGTTCTACCGCGAGCGCTGCCAGCTTGGGGATGGCGTGCCGCTGGAGGATCTCGGCATCGATCTCACCGGAGACCGGCCGATCTATGTAGGGCGGTTCGTGGACCGGGATGCTCCGCCCTACACCCCCGTCCGTTTGGAGGGGGAGCAATGAGGCGGGAGATTCGCATCGCGGGCTTCGGCGGCCAGGGGGTGGTCCTGGCTGGATATCTCCTGGGGAAGGCCTATTCGCTGTATCAGGGTCTAGAGGCGGTGATGACGCAGGCCTATGGGCCGGAAGCGCGGGGCGGCGCTTCATCTGCCAATATCGTCGTCGCCGACCGGGAGATCGCTTATCCTTTCATCCAGCGCGCGGATGTGCTGATCGCCTTGTCCCAGGAAGGGTACACGCGCTTCCGCGAAGAGACCGTGCCTGATGCCACGGTGATCATCGACACTGGCTTGGTGCAGCCGGATGCCGGGGATCAGGCGCAGGGGATTCCGGCCACAGAAATCGCAGAGGGATTGGGTCACCGAATCGTAGCGAACGTTGTCATGCTCGGCTATTTCTGTGGGACCACAGGACTGGTGGAGCGGGAAGCGCTTGAAGAGGCCATCCGCACGACGGTCCGGCCCCGCACTCTTCCTCTGAATCTTAAGGCCGTTGAAGCTGGTTTCGCCAGCGCCAGGCCATCGGAGCGAGCGGGATGAGCGACAGCGTGCTGGTGATCGGCGGAGGGATCGCGGGAATCCAGGCCGCGCTCGACCTGGCGGATGCCGGGGCGCACGTGCTGCTGGTGGAACGTGCGCCCACCATCGGCGGTGTGATGGCGGTCCTGGATAAGAACTTCCCAACGCTGGATTGCTCGATCTGCATCGAAGCGCCCAAGATGTCTGAAGTCGACCTGCATCCGAATATCCAGATACTCTCGCTGGCTGAGGTCGAGCGCGTCGAGGGAAGGCCGGGGCGCTTTAAGGTCAAGATCCGGCAGAAGGCGCGCTACGTCACGGATGCCTGCACCCGCTGCGGAGAGTGCACGCTCGCATGCCCGGTCGTCGTTCCCAACGAATATGACTCGGGCATGGCCGCCCGCAAGGCGATCTACACCCCCATACCGCAGGCTGTTCCGGGAGCCTACGTCATAGATCCCGTGCATTGTCTCAACGACCCGCCCAACTATCTGCCATGCGATCGCTGCCAACAGGCCTGCGGACCGGGCGCAATCGACTTCCTCCTGCGGCCAGAGCGCTCAATCGCCGTGGAGGTGGCTTCCATCATCCTGGCGGTGGGCTACGATAGCTTCGATCCCCGCAAGATGCTTGAGCTGGGGTATGGCACCCATCCCGATATTCTTACCGCCCTTGAATTTGAGCGCCTGGTTAACTCGGCGGGTCCGACGGGCGGAGAGATCTTATGTCCATCGGATGGGTCCCATCCCCAGCGATTGCTGCTGGTGCTCTGCGTGGGATCACGGGATCACCGCTATTTTCGCTATTGTTCGCGCTTCTGTTGCATGTACTCGCTTAAGCATGCCTATCAGGCCCTCGACCATGGCGTTCCCGATGTGACCGTGATGTACATGGATATCCGTGCCTATGGCAAGGGCTTCGATGGTTTCTGGGAACGGACCCGTTCGGGTGGAGCCCGATTCGTGCGGGGGCGCCCCGCGCGTATTCGACCCAATGGCCACAAGTCTTTGCATGTCGTATATGAGGACGTAGAAAGGGCCATCCTTGCAGAAGAGGACTTCGACATGGTTGTCCTCGCCAATGCCGTTGCCCCGCCGGAGGGCTTGCCTGAGCTGGCGGAGCGATTGGGGATCGAACTGGATCAGGATGGCTTCGTGCTGGCAACCGAGATGGAAGGTGGGCTGGTCACAACGACCCGGCCGGGCATCTATGCTGCGGGCTGCGTCAGCGGCCCCAAGGACATCCCTGACAGCGTGGCCGAGGGCAGCGGCGCTGCAGCGCTGGCACTCGGCTTTGTGGAAGAAAGGGAATGGG
>Ga0190334_1000242_pt1 | contig 28248 bp, 41 predicted proteins | sample 48720478_MG_FD_161270 | JGI IMG/M metagenome (GOLD analysis project Ga0190334, IMG submission 161270) | Hydrothermal vent sediment bacterial communities from Southern Trench, Guaymas Basin, Mexico - 4872-04-7-8_MG | ecosystem: Environmental > Aquatic > Marine > Hydrothermal vents > Sediment ... | reverse complement strand
TAGAGTTGATAAAGCCAATAGCAATGGAGAAGGGATTGAGATTTGCTATTAGAGAAGGCGGAAGAACAATCGGAGCAGGTTCTGTCACCGAGATTATTGAATAAAGAGGTGTTAAAATGGAAAAAATAAGAATAAAGTTAAAAGCTTTTGATTATGTTTTATTAGATAAATCAGCTATAGATATAGTTGATAGGGCAAAAAATACGGGAGCTAAAGTTTCAGGTCCCATTCCCCTGCCGACAAAAATTCAGAGGTTCTGTGTTCTTAGATCTCCTCATGTTGATAAGAAATCAAGAGAGCATTTTGAAATAAGAACACATAAGAGGTTGATTCTTATTACTCAGTATAATGATGAAACAATTCAGGAGCTTCAAAAGCTTGATTTACCGGCAGGTATTGAAGTAGAAGTTAAAGCATTGTGAGGTTAAAATGATAGAAGGATTAATTGGAAGAAAAGTAGGTATGACTCAAATAATTAATGAGAACGGAGAGATGATTCCGGTTACCATTATCAAGGCCGGACCATGTGTAGTTGTTCAAAAAAAGACTGTTGATAAGGATGGATATGAAGCTGTTCAGTTAGGTTTTATTGAAAACAGGAAAGTTAAAGGTCTTAATAAGCCTCTTAAAGGGCACCTCGAGAAGAGAGGTGTAAAGCAACCTGTTAAAATCTTGAGAGAAGTAAGTATTAAGGATGAAAAGAAAATTGAAGAAGGAAGGGAGCTTACTGTAGAGATTTTTGAAAATGTTAAAAGAGTTAATGTAGTTGGTATAAGTAAAGGAAAAGGTTTTCAAGGGGTGATGAAAAGACACGGCTTTGGTGGTGGTAGAATGTCTCATGGTTCTAAAATACATAGAACTCCCGGATCTACCGGAGCAGCAACATATCCGGGAAGGGTTATGAAGGGTAAGAAATTGCCAGGGCACACTGGTAATGAAAGGCTTACAGTAAAAAACCTTAAAATAGAGAAAATTATCAAAGAAGATAATCTTATTCTTGTAAGAGGGGCTGTTCCAGGGCCCAATGGCGGTCTTGTGATTGTAAAAAATAGTGAATTTAGGAGAGGTTGAGATGTATAAGATTGAGGTAAAAAACAAAAATAATGAAAAGGTGAAAGAGATAGAGTTGCCTGAAGAGATTTTCAGCTATCCTACAAAAAAGCACCTTATCTGGGAAGTTGTAAAGGCTTTTCTTGCAAACCAGAGGAGAGGAACTGCTTCTACGAAGACAAGAGGAGAGGTTAGAGGAGGAGGAAGAAAACCTTGGCGTCAAAAAGGAAGAGGGACTGCAAGAGCCGGAAGCGTGAGGTCTCCTCTTTGGAGGCATGGTGGTACGACTTTTGGGCCTAAGCCGAGAGATTATTATATTAGGGTTCCTAAGAAAATGAAAAAGAATGCTCTCAAATCAGCGATTGCTGCTAAATATAGAGATAATGAAATATTGGTAATTGATGACCTTTCTATTGAATCCCCTAAAACAAAAATTTTTAATGATATTATTAAGAAATTTGAGATTAATTCTGTTTTGGTTGTGGATTCTAAGGAAAAAAATGAGAATTTTGAAAACCTTTACTTGGCTTCAAGAAATATTCCGAAAGTGAAGTATGTTTCCAACGAAGAGGTTAACATCTACGATATAGTTAGGTATAAAAATATAATGTTCAGTGAAGAAGGCTTAAAATCTTTTTTGGAGAGAATTAAATGAAGTACGATAAATACGGAATTATCAAAGCACCTTTAGTTACGGAAAAGCTTACTGATTTAAAAGAGAGTGAGAGGACTGTAGGGTTTATAGTTGATTTAAAGGCAAATAAACACCAGATCAAAAAAGCAGTAGAAGAGATTTTTAAAGTTAAAGTTGAAAAAGTAAGAGTTGTTGTTAAAAAGGGAAAGCCCAGAAGATATGGTAGGTTTGAATCTAAAACACCAAAAATAAAAAAAGCTTATGTAAAATTAAAAGAAGGCGAAAAAATGATTGAATTCTTTGAGGCGGTGTAAAAATGGGAATAAAAAATTACAAACCGGTGACACCTTCAAGAAGGTTTATGACAGGTTTTACATTTGAAGAGATTACTTCAGAATCTCCCTATAAACCGTTAACTGTTAGCCTTAAGAAAAAAGGCGGCAGAAATAATATGGGAAGGATAACAGTAAGACACAGAGGTGGAGGACACAAGAGAAGGTATAGGATAATTGATTTTAAAAGAGATAAGTTTGATGTTGAAGGTGTGGTTGAAACCATTGAGTATGATCCTAATAGGTCTTCAAGAATTGCTCTTGTTAAATATGCGGACGGTGAGAGAAGATACATAATAGCACCTAACAGTTTAAAGGTAGGAGACAAGATAATTTCTACAAATGGTGAGGCTGAAATAAGAGTTGGAAATTCTCTCCCACTGGAGAAGATCCCTGTTGGAACGCTTGTTCATAATATTGAAATTTATCCAGGAAAAGGTGGTCAGATAGCAAGATCAGCTGGTACTCTCGCAAGAATACTTGGTAAAGAGGGTAAGTATGCGATTATGAAAATACCCTCAGGAGAAATCAGGAAAATTAATCTTAAGTGTAGGGCTACAGTAGGGCAAGTAGGAAATATTGAACATTCAAACATTACTATTGGTAAGGCTGGAAGAGTGAGGTGGATGGGAAGAAGACCTCATGTAAGAGGTACGGCAATGAACCCTGTTGATCATCCGCATGGTGGAGGAGAAGGAAAAGCTAAGGGTGGAAGACATCCAGTTAGTCCATGGGGTGTGCCTACCAAGGGTTATAAAACAAGAAGGAATAAGAGAACAGATAAATTTATTGTAAAGAGGAGAAAGTAAAATGGGGAGATCATTAAAAAAAGGACCTTTTGTTGATAAAAAACTTCTTGAAAAAGTTATGAAAGCAAGAAAAAACATAAAAAAGAAGACAGTTATCAAAACTTGGTCACGAAGATCCACTGTTGTTCCTGAAATGGTTGGTCTTACAATAGCTGTATATAATGGTAAGAAATTTATACCTGTTTTTGTTACAGAAAATATGGTAAGTCATAAGTTAGGGGAATTTTCTCCTACAAGAACATATAAAGGGCATACATCTAAAAATGAAAAAACAGCGAAGAGGAGATAAAAATGGCTGAGAAGGAAAAAGATTATTTAGCAGAAGCTCATGCTAAGTATATAAGAATTTCACCTTCCAAAGTTAGGTTGGTAATTGATCTTATAAGAGGGAAAAATGTGAATGAAGCAATTACAATATTGAAATTCAGCTCTAAGAAAAAAGCAGCATCTATAGTTGAAAAGCTTCTGAACAGTGCAGTGGCTAATGCTGAGAACAAGTTTCCCAATATTGAAATTGATAAGCTTTACATTAAGAGAATATATGCCAATGAAGCGCCAAGGTTGAAAAGATTTAAGGCTGGACCTATGGGGAGAGTGAAACCCATAATAAGAAGGTTTAGTCACATCTCAATATTTTTAGATGAGAAGTAGGAGGTAACAGTGGGACAGAAAACACATCCTTATGGTTTTAGACTTGGTTTTAATAAGACATGGAAATCCTTATGGTATGCTGATAGAGAGAGTTATCTTGAGAAACTTCACGAGGATTTGAAATTAAGAAAATTTGTAAAAAAAGAGTATTGGAATGCAGCTATAAAGGATATTATTATTGAGAGAATTGCTGATTCTATTACTATTAATATTTATACTGCAAGACCAGGTGTAATAATAGGTAGAGGTGGAAAGGAATTACAATCTTTAAGAGAAAAGATTAACAAAATGATAAAAAAAGATGTTGCTATTGAGATAAAGGAAGTTAAGAGACCTGAACTTTCGGCGCAGCTCACCGCAGAACAGGTAGCTTTTAGGCTTGAAAAAAGAACAGCTTTTAGAAGAGCTATGAGAGCCGCTGTATCTTCTGCGATAAAAGTGGGTGCTATTGGTATTAAAATTATGGTTTCTGGTAGATTGGGAGGAGCGGAAATTGCAAGATCCGAGTGGTATCTTGTAGGTAAAGTTCCTCTACAGACATTAAAAGCCGATATTGACTATGGCTTTGCGGAAGCAAAAACCACTTATGGACAAATTGGCGTTAAAGTCTGGATATATAAAGGTGAAAAATTAAAACCTAAAAGTGTTAGAAAAGAGATGAGAGAGGAGGCCTAAAATGTTAATGCCGAAAAAGGTAAAATACAGAAAGGTTCAGAGAGGAAGGATGAAAGGGAAAGCTCAGTCTGGTAATACCTTAGTTTTTGGTGATTATGGATTACAGGCTCTTGGCAGAAAATGGCTTACTGCAAGGCAGATTGAAGCTGCAAGAATAGCTATCAACAGATACATTAAAAAAGGTGGTAAGATCTGGATTAGAGTTTTCCCATGGAAACCCATAACTAAGAGACCCCCTGAAACAAGAATGGGAAAAGGAAAGGGAGATGTTGATGCATGGGTAGATGTAATCAAACCCGGTAGAATTCTTTTTGAGCTTGAAGGAGTTAGTGAAGAGGTGGCAAGGGAAGCTTTTAGGCTTGCTTCCTATAAACTTCCTTTTAAAACAAGGTTTGTGAAGAGGTGATTAAATGAAAGCAAAGGATCTTAGAGAAAAATCTTCGGAAGAGTTGAAAAGTTTGGAAAATGAATTAAAGGAAAAATTGTTTAATCTGAATTTTCAAAAAGTTTTAGGACAGCTACAAAATCCAATGAAAATTAAAGAAACAAAAAAAGATATAGCAAGAATAAAAACTATATTAAAAGAGAGAGGAGAGTAGCATGAGTAGAGCGACGAAAATTGGAATAGTGAGTTCTGCAAAAATGGACAAAAGTGTTGTGGTTACTGTGTATAGAATGGTTAGACACCCCTTGTATAAAAAGACCATAAAAAGGAAAAAAAGATATATGGCTCACGATGAACTAAACAGGTGTAAGGAAGGAGATGTTGTCTTGATAAGAGAGACAAGACCATTGTCAAAAAGAAAAAGATGGAAAGTTGTAAAAATCATACAGGCAGCCAAAGTTTTAGGAAAACAGGAGGTAAAAAATGATACAAATGCAGACGATACTCAGGGTAGCTGATAATTCTGGAGCAAAGAAAATAATGGCAATTAGAGCAGTGGCAGGAGCTTCTCCTAATAATGCATCTTTGGGAGATGTGATAACTGCTACGGTAAAGGAAGCAGAACCGAATAGTAAAATAAAAAAGGGTTCTGTTGTAAGAGCCGTTATTGTTAGAACAAATCAGGAAGTAAGAAGAAAAGATGGGACTTATATTAGGTTTGACGATAATGCTGCTGTTTTGATTAATAATGAAGGTGAGCCTATTGGAACGAGAGTTTTCGGCCCGGTTGCAAGAGAACTTAGAGAAAGAAGGTTTATGAAAATAGTATCTTTGGCAATGGAGGTTCTTTAAATGTTAAAGATAAAGAAAAATGATACGGTTGTTGTGATTACTGGAAAGGATAAAGGTAAAACTGGCAAGGTCTTAAAGGTTATTCCTTCGAAAAATAGGGTTATAGTTGAAAAAATTAATTTCATGAAAAAGCATGTGAGACCAAATCCTCAGAAGGGAGTTCAGGGCGGAACATTGGAGAAAGAAGCACCTTTGCATATTTCCAATGTAATGTACTTTTGTACTAATTGTGGAACCGGTGTTAGAGTTGGATTTAGGATTTTGGATGATGGATCAAAAGTGAGATACTGTAAGAAGTGCGGAACCACATTGGATTAGGAGGAAGAAAATGATACCAAGATTAAAAGAAAAATATGAGGAAGAAATAAAACCAGCTTTAAAGGAGAAGTTGAATTTAAAGAATATTATGGAAGTCCCAAAACTTGAGAAGATCGTTATAAATATGGGAATAGGTGAAGCGACACAGAATATAAAGGCCCTTGATGCTGCAGCTGCTGATCTTAAAATTATCACCGGTCAGGCACCTGTCGTAAGAAGAGCTAAAAAATCTATTTCAAGTTTTAGGTTGAGAAAGGGTATGCCTATCGGGCTTTCTGTCACTTTGAGGGGTGATAGGATGTATGAATTTCTTGACAGGTTAATTAGTATTGTAATTCCCCGAATCAGGGACTTCAGAGGAATTTCTCCAAGAGCATTTGACGGAAGGGGGAATTATACATTAGGGCTTAAAGATCAATTGGTTTTTCCTGAAATTGATTATAATAAGGTTGATAAAAATAGAGGAATGAATATTACAATAGTAACTACCGCTAAAGATGACAAGAGTGCTTATACTTTGCTGGAAATGTTTGGAATGCCATTTAGGAGTTAAGGAGGAAATTAATGGCTAAAAAATCACAATTGGCAAAAAACAAAAAGCCACCTAAGTTTAAGGTTAGAGCATACAACAGATGTAAAATTTGCGGAAGACCGAGAGGATACATCAGAAAATTCGGAATTTGTAGACTTTGTATGAGAGAACTTGCACATAAGGGAGAACTTCCCGGTGTTATTAAAGCAAGTTGGTAAAAAAAATAAGGAGAGGAAAGATGCTTACAGATCCAATCGCTGATTACTTAACAAGAATTAGAAATGCAATAATGAGAAAATATGAGACTGTTGAGATCCCTGCTTCAAATATGAAAAAATCTATAACTAAGATTCTAAAGGAAGAAGGTTATATTGAAGACTATGAATTTATTGAGGATAATAAGCAGGGAATTATTAAAATTACTCTGAAGTATGAAGATGGAGTTCCTGCTATCTCCGGGCTGGAAAGAGTTTCTAAACCCGGCCTAAGACAGTATAGCAGTGCTGAAAAACTCCCCAAAGTTTTAAACGGACTTGGAATTGCCATTATCTCCACATCAAAAGGGATTATGACTGATTCAGAGGCACGATCTGAAAATGTTGGTGGAGAAGTTTTGTGTTATATTTGGTAAGGAGGAGATAAGATGTCGAGAATTGGGAAATTACCTGTTAGTATTCCTAAAAGTGTTAAGGTAGAGATTAAAGAGGATCATATAGTGATCAATGGTCCCAAAGGGAAGTTGGAAAGCCCTAAATTTGAATCTCTTGATTATAAACTAGAAGAGGATAAACTTATTATTTCTCCTAAGAATGAAGAGAGGCAGACGAGAGCTTTATGGGGATTATCGCGTAGTCTTTTGAATAACGCTGTAATAGGAGTTACAAAAGGTTATGTGAGGGAACTTGAGATAGTGGGAGCAGGTTATAGAGTCCAGCTTCAAGGAAAAAAGCTTGTGTTTAACATTGGGTATTCTCATCCTGTAGAGGTAGAGCCTCCTGAAGGTATCACCTTTGCGGTTGAAAATCCGATGAAATTTTCTGTTTCGGGAATTGATAAGCAAAAAGTAGGGCAGGTTGCAGCGAATCTTAGAGCAATAAGACCCCCTGAGCCATATAAACTTAAAGGGATTAGATATGAGGGTGAAAGAATTATACAGAAAGAAAGAAAGTTAGGAGCGAAGTAAAATGATTAAGGACAAGTTAAAAGAAAGAATAAGAAAGAGAAAAAAAATTAAGATGAGAATTAGAAAGAAAATAGTTGGAACATCTGAAAGGCCGCGTCTTGTTGTTTTCAGAAGCAGAAAATATATTTATGCTCAAGTGATAGATGATTATAAGGGAGTTACTCTTGTGGCAGCCTCTTCTCTTGAAAAGGATATAAAAGGAGATAAGATCAGTGCAAAGAATGTTGATGTCGCTAAAAAAGTTGGAAATCTTGTCGCAGAAAGGGCTCTTGAGAATGGAATTAAAACTGTTGTTTTTGACAGAAACGGATATATCTACCATGGAAAGATTAAAGCTGTTGCAGAGGGAGCAAGAGAAAAAGGATTGAAATTTTAGGAGGGAAAAATGGAAAACAAAAGAGAAAGAGATAGTGAATTTATAGATCAGGTTATTCTCATCAGAAGGGTTACTAAAGTTGTTAAAGGTGGTAAAAATCTCAGATTTTCAGCTCTTGTTGCTGTCGGAAATAAGAATGGAAAGGTAGGAATCGGGAAAGGAAAAGCAAGGGAAGTTCCCATGGCAATAAGAAAGGCAATAGAGGATGCAAAAAAGAATTTAATAGATGTTCCTATTAAGAGAGGAACTATCCCACATTATATTGAAGGAAGATTTGGAGCCGGGCATGTTGTTCTAAGACCCGCATCAGAAGGTACCGGTGTTATTGCTGGAAGTTCTGTCAGAATTATACTTGAATTAGCGGGAGTTAAAAATATTCTTACTAAAATCATAGGAAGTAAAAATGCAATAACAAGTGCAAGAGCTACGATAGAAGGATTAAAGAATCTTAAAACAAGGAAAGGTGGAGGCAGTAAAAAATGAGAAAGAAAAAGACCAAAAAGCTTAAAATTACTCTTGTTAAGAGTGTGATAGGATATGATAGAAAACAGAGAGAAACTGTAAAAGGACTTGGCCTCAGAAGGATAAGACATACAGTGGTTAGAGAAAATAGACCTGAAATTTGGGGAATGATTAAGAAATTATCCCATCTTGTAAAAGTAGAAGAAGTGGAGGAATAAGATGATAATTAATGATATCAGGCCTATTAAAAAGGCGATAAAAAAGAAAAAAAGAGTTGGTAGAGGTCCGGGATCTGGTTGGGGGAAAACAGCCGGAAGAGGACATAATGGACAAAAATCAAGATCCGGATATTCGAGGAGATTCGGATTTGAAGGCGGTCAGATGCCTCTTGTTAGAAGAGTGCCAAAGAGAGGCTTTACGAATGCCCTTTTTAAAAAAGAATACCAGATAGTTAATTTAAAGGACTTTGTAAGAGTGGGAAAAGAAGAGATAACAATTGATGCTATGAAAATAGCAGGACTTATTAAAAGTGATAAGAAACCCACTAAGGTTCTTGGAATAGGAGAGGTGGACAAAGCTTATACAGTTTATGCTCATAAGTTCTCTGAAAGTGCAAAGAAAAAAATAGAAGATGCCGGAGGTAAGGCGATAATTTTAGAATTTAAATAAGGGAGGCTGAGGTTGTTAAAGTCAATTAGAAATATGTTTTCAATACCTGATTTAAGGAAGAGGATTATTTTTACTCTTTTTATGTTGGCTGTATATAGAATGGGAGCCCAGATTCCCAATCCCGGAATTAATAGCACTGCTCTTGCTGAGTTTTTTAATCAGGCACGAGGTGGATTTTTAGGTTTTATGGATCTTTTTGCGGGTAGAGCTTTTAGTAAAATGACAATTTTTGCTCTTGGTATTATGCCCTATATCTCAGCTGCTATTATTCTTGAACTTCTTGTTGTTGTCTGGCCCTATCTTGAAAAGTTAAAAAAAGAGGGTGAGCTCGGACAGAAAAAGATAACTCAGATGACAAGATACGGAACAGTTCTTATCTGTCTTATACAGGGATTTGGAATTGCAGTTGGACTTGAAAGAACAACATCCCCGACAGGTATGCCCGTTGTTATGCATCCGGGATGGGGTTTTAGATTGCTTACAGTTTTAACTCTTACTGCGGGAACAATATTTGTTATGTGGATAGGTGAGCAGATAACAGAAAGAGGTATTGGAAATGGTATTTCATTGATAATTTTTGCAGGAATAGTAATAGGTCTTCCTTCTGGTATAAAAAGTATTGTAATGAAGTTTAGAAGTGGAGAAATGTCCCCTCTTACAATTATTTTTCTTTTAGCCTTTATGCTTGCAGTTACTGCTTTTATTGTGTATGTCGAGAGGGGACAAAGAAGAATCCCTGTATCCTATGGAAAAAGAGTACAGGGAAGAAAAATTTATGGTGGACAATCAACACATTTACCTTTAAAGGTTAATACAGGTGGAGTTATTCCTATAATCTTTGCATCATCTGTTATAACCTTTCCTGCAACCATTGCTGGCTTTGTTAAGCATCCGATTGCGCAATCAATAGCAAGACAGCTTGCATGGGGGATGCCTCTTTATAATCTTTTGTATATAAGTGCGATTATATTCTTTACATATTTTTATATATCGATTATTTATAATCCGCAGGATGTTGCTGATAATCTCAAAAAATATTCCGGGTATATCCCTGGAATAAGACCAGGTAAAAATACTGCGGAGTATATTGATAAAGTCTTATCAAGACTTACCTTTATCGGTGCCATTTATTTAGCGGCTGTTGCTATTTTACCTGAATTCCTGATGGCAGGTTTTAAAGTTGATGCTATTCCTTTTATCGGAAGTTTTCTTGATGCTAATTTACCAAAGTGGTTTACGAATGGAATGGGAATTACTTTTTATTTTGGTGGGACATCTCTGTTAATTGTTATTGGTGTTGCAATGGATACTCTTAATCAGATTGAGTCTCAGCTAGTGATGAGAAATTATGAAAGTTTTACAAGTAGAATAAGGGTAAGAGGTAGAAAGTAAGATGCTTAAGATAATTCTTCTAGGAGCTCCAGGAGCTGGTAAAGGTACGCAGGGGGAATTGATATCAAAAAAGTATTATTTTCCAAAGATATCAACAGGTGATATTTTAAGAGAAGCAGTAAAAAATGGAACTGAACTCGGATTAAAGGCAAAGGCAAAAATGGATGCTGGAGAGTTGGTTGATGATGAGATAATTTTGGGAATAATAAAGGAGAGGGTTTCGAGAGATGATTGTCAGAGAGGATTTATTTTGGATGGTTTCCCAAGAAATATAAATCAGGCAGACGAATTTGAAAAGATCGGAATAGAAGGCAAAGAACTTGTCCTTTATTTTGATATCAGTGATGAAGAAATAATAAAAAGACTTTCTTCCAGAAGAGTTTGTAGTAAGTGTGGTGCAATTTACAGTTTGTTAATTTTTCCTCCTAAAAAGGAAGGAGTCTGTGATAAGTGTGGTGGTAAACTTATTCAAAGAGATGATGACACTCCGGAAGTGATTAAAAAGAGATTGGAAGTTTACAAAGCTCAGACGTTCCCTTTAATTGATTTTTATGAAAAACAGGGGAGTTTGAGAAAAATTAATGCTGAAGGTAATATAGAGGAGATTTTTGCCTCTGTTTGTGATATAATAGGGCAGTATTTATGATAATACTTAAAAGTAAAGAAGATAAAAAGAAAATGAGAGAAAGTAACAGGATTGTAGCTTTAGTATTAAAAGAGATTGAAAAATTAATAAAACCGGGGGTGAAGACTATAGAACTTGATAAATTTGCAGAAAAACTTATCAGAAAAGAAGGAGCAGTTCCCGGGTTTAAAGGTTATCAAGGCTTCCCTGCTACTTTGTGTGTTTCTATAAATGAGGAGATAGTTCATGGGATTCCCTCTGAGAGAAGGCTTAAGGAAGGCGATATAGTTTCCATAGATGTGGGAACTATTAAGGATGGTTTTTATGGGGATGGAGCAAGAACTTATGCAGTTGGGAAAGTGGACGAAAAAGGACTTAAATTGATGGAAACAACAAAAAAGGCTCTTGAAAAGGGTATTGAAAAAGCTATTCCCGGTAATAGAATCTCTGATATTTCTCATAATATTCAAACCTATGTGGAATCTCAGGGATTTTCAGTTGTAAGACAGTTTGTTGGACATGGAATTGGTAGAAATCTTCATGAAGATCCTCAAATCCCCAATTATGGAGAACCTGGTAGGGGCTCTATGATTAAAGAAGGGATGGCTATTGCGATAGAGCCAATGGTTTGTGAAGGTAACTGGGAAGCTGAAATTTTAAATGATGGATGGACTGCCGTATGTAAAGATGGGTCAAGGGCGGCCCATTATGAGCATACAATTTTTATTAATGCTGAAGGCCCTGAAATTTTAACGGTGGTTTGATGAGTAAAGAGGATCATATTGAAATTAAAGGAATTGTTTTGGAGACATTGCCGGATGGCAAATTTAGAATTCAGATGGAAGGAAACCCTGATCATCTGATAATGGCTCACATTTCAGGAAAAATGAGAAAGCACAGGATTAGAATACTTCCCGGAGATACTGTGCTCGTTGAAGTCTCCCCTTATGATCTTACGAAGGGAAGAATAGTTTATAGATTTTAGGAGGTTTGAAATGAAGGTTAGAGCATCTGTAAAAAAGATGTGTGATAAATGTAAGATTATTAAGAGACACGGTGTTGTAAGAGTAATCTGTGAAAACCCAAAGCATAAACAAAGACAAGGTTAAGGAGGTGTCAGTTGGCAAGAATTGCAGGAGTTGAGATTCCTGAGAATAAGAGGGTTGAAGTTAGTTTAACTTATATTTTTGGTATTGGCAGGTCAAAATCCTTAAAAATATTGGAAAAGGCAAAAATTGATAGAAATAAGAAAGTAAAAGACCTGTCACCAGAGGAAATAAACAAAATAAGAAGTATAATTGAAAAAGAGGAAAAGGTTGAAGGAGACCTTAGAAAGGAAACTCAGATGAATATCAAAAGATTGATGGAAATTAATTCTTACAGAGGAATGAGACACAGAATGGGACTTCCTGTTAGAGGACAAAGGACTAAAACCAATGCTCGAACAAGAAAAGGGCCCAAAGGTTCTTTAATTAAGAAGAAAAAATAGGAGGGAGGATAAATGCCACCGAGAAGAAGAGGTAGAAAAAAGAAAAAAGTAACAAGAATTGTTCCGACAGGAATTGCAAATATTTATTCCACTTTTAATAATACAATAGTTACAATTACTGACCCGGAAGGTAATGTTTTAGCTTGGGCATCCGGGGGAGTTGCCGGTTTTAAAGGTGCGAGAAAAGGCACTCCTTTTGCGGCACAAATTGCAGCTCAACAAGCTGTTGAAAAAGCTAAGGAATACAAGATGGAAGCTGTTGATGTTAATATCAAGGGCCCTGGCCCAGGAAGAGAGGCAGCTCTGAGGACAATTCATTCTGCAGGATTAAGGGTTAAATCCATAAGAGATGTAACACCTATCCCTCATAATGGCTGTAGAGCAAGAAAAAGAAGAAGAGTATAGGAGGATTTAAGATGTCAAGATATACAGATGCAAAATGTCGTCTATGCAGAAGAGAGATGACAAAGCTTTATTTAAAGGGAGCTAAGTGTTATACTGATAAATGTCCTCTGGAAAAAAGAAAGTTTCCTCCAGGAAAATCTGCAAAAGGAAGACAGTCTCAACTTATTGGATACAACTTGCAGTTAAGAGAGAAGCAAAAAGTAAAAAGACATTATGGAATGAGTGAAAAGCAGTTTTACCTCACATTCCTTAAAGCGAATAGAATGAGTGGGGTTACAGGTGAGAATTTAATTCAGCTCCTTGAAAGAAGATTGGATAATGTTATTTACAAAGCCGGCTTTGCTGAGTCAAGAAATCAGGCAAGACAGCTGGTGAGGCATGGCTTTTTTAAATTAAATAGTAAAAATGTTGATATCCCCTCTTTAATGGTAAAAAAGGGAGATGTTATTGAGGTTAAAGAAAATAAAAAGAAAAAAGTTGAAGATTTAATTGATAGAGCAAAGTCTCTCGCAAATTCTCCCAATAGAGAAATTCCAAATTGGTTTAATGTTGACTATGGAGCTTACAAGATAGAAGTTGTTGATATGCCAACGAGAAAGGATATAAGCATTCCTGTTGAAGAGCATTTAATTGTTGAGCTTTACTCCAAGTAAAGGAGGGAAATAGTAAATGAAAGAATTAATAAAAGGATTTCAAAGACCGAGAGAAGTAGAGATAGACACTTCTACTCTTACGGATTTTTATGGAAAGTTTATAGCACAACCTTTTGAAAGAGGTTTTGCTACTACAGTTGGTAATGCATTAAGAAGAGTGTTGCTATCCTCTATTGAAGGGGCAGCAATTACTTCTGTTAAAATAGATGGAGTTGTACACGAGTTCTCAACACTCCCTGGTGTTTGGGAAGATGTTTTGAATATAATATTGAATTTAAAGTCAATTCCTATAAAGATGGATGTAGAAGGACCGGTTAAGCTTTCTTTAAAAAAGATAGGGGAGGGTGAGGTAAAGTCAGGAGATATAAAGGTCCCTGAGGGAGTTGAGATTATTGATAAAGATATACATATTGCTACTGTTGATAAGGGTGGTAGGCTTGTTATTGATATGAATGTTGATAAAAATTTTGGCTATGTCCCCTCTGAGTATAATTATAAAGATGATAGCTTTATCCCCATCGATTCTGTTCATTCTCCTATAAAGAATGTGAAATTTTCCGTTGAGAACGCAAGGGTAGGATTTAAAACTGATTATGAAAAATTAATTCTTGAAGTTTGGACAAATGGTACTATTTCTCCTGTTGATGCAGTTGACAGAGCGGCTAAAACATTGAGAGAACACTTTGCAATTTTTATGAGTTCTGGAAAAGAACTTACTCTTTTTGGGAAATCTTCTGAGGATGATTGGCTTTGGGAAAAGGTTGATCTTCTTACAACAAAAATTTCAGATCTTGATTTTTCAGCAAGAACAACTAATTCTTTAAACAGAGCAGGTGTAAAATATTTGTATCAATTGGTTCAGATGACAGATGATGAGCTCAGCAAAACAGGTGGTCTTGGAGTAAAATCAAGGGGAGAGATAGCCGAAAAGTTAAAAGAATTAGGTTTAAGTACAGGGTTAAGATTTAAAGAAAATCTTATGAAGGCTATAGAAGGCAAAATAAATCAAAGTGAAGGAGTAATCCAATGAGGCATCTTGTTGCGCATAGAAAATTAAGAAGAAATCAAGGACATCGAAAAGCTTTATTAAGAAATCTTGTGATTTCTCTTATTGAACATGAGAGAATTATAACTACAGTTGCAAAAGCAAAAGAAGCAAGATCACTTGCTGAAAAGATGATAACACTTGGGAAAAAGGGTAGCTTACACCACAGAAGATTGGCATTAAGATTCTTAACAAAAAAAACTCCTACAAAGAAACTTTTTGATGAAATAGCACCAAGATTCTCAGAGAGAAGTGGAGGTTATACAAGAATAATTAAACTGGGGCCAAGAAAGGGAGATGGTGCAGAAATGGCGATTCTTGAATTTATAGACTATGAATTTAAGAAAAAAGAAAAGAAAAAGAAAAAATAAGTTTATAAAAATAAAAAAGGGGCGATTTTAATCGCCCTTTTTTTTTTACCCAATTTTTTATTCTGAAAGAAGTCCCATCAATTCCTGAACTCTTTTATCATCAGGATTCAGGTGTAATGCTTTCTTAAGTGTATCTTTGGCCTCTTTGATTTGATGGTTCATATAATAAGCATAAGCTAAGTGATAGAACAGAGTAGCATGATTGGGGTCTATTCTTTCCATCTTTTTAAAATAATAAATTGCTTCTTCATATTTTCCTATTGCATTTAGTGAGATTCCAATATGATAGTTAGCAATTGCAGATTCCGGATTTTTGTTTAATAATTTTTTGAAGTATTCAACTGACTTTTCATATTTGCCAGTGTGGTAATAAACAATTCCCAGCCAATAATATACCATTACGAATTCTTCATTGAGTTCAATAGTTTTTTCAAAGCTTAAAATAGACTCTTCCAACATTCCTGATCTGTAATAGGCAAGTGCTATAGCATAATGAGCATCTGGATAATTATCATTAATTTCTATTGATTTTCTGAAGTGATAAATGGCTTTGTTTAAAACTCCAATAAGGTAATATGTGTCTCCTATGTTCTTGTGAATATACTCATTTTTCTCATATTGAAGAGCTTTTTCACAGTAAGCGATAGCATCTTTTAACTTTCCCTTTGCTTTTAAATCTCTCGATTTCCTTATGTAATACTCAGCCTTATCTTCAACCAAAGGGAAGCCGCAAAAAGGGCAAAATTTCCACTTTGGATCTATTACATTTCCACAATTTGGGCAAAGATTATTTGGCATCCCTCCTCCTTTACATATTTTTTACTATTTCATAGGCAAATTCTGAAGTTTTTATAGGGATTACATTCTCCATTTGTCTTGCAAGATCGTAAGTGACTTTTTTCTGTTGAATTGTTTTTTCCATGGCATTTACGGTAAGATCAGCTGCTTCTTTCCATCCTAAATATTCAAGCATCATAACACCTGAAAGAATAAGAGAGCCAGGATTAACCTTATCAAGTCCGGCATACTTGGGTGCAGTGCCATGGGTTGCTTCGAAGAGTGCCGTAAAGTCGGCTATATTGGCTCCAGGTGCCATTCCAAGACCTCCAACTTGAGCTGCTGCTGCATCAGAAATATAATCCCCGTTTAAATTGGGGAGAGCTAATACATCATACTCTGAAGATCTTGTTAAAATTTGCTGAAGCATATTGTCTGCAATCCTGTCATTTATAATGATTTTTCCTTCTGGTGCATCACCTGAAAGTTCAGATTCAAATACTACCTTATCTTTGAACTCCTCTTTTGCTACTTCATAACCCCATTCTTTGAAAGCTCCCTCTGTAAACTTCATTATATTTCCTTTATGAACAAGGGTAACCTTTTTCCTTCCATTATCAATTGTGTACTGTATGGCTTTTTTAACAAGTCTTTTTGTTGCGAATTCACTTATAGGCTTAATCCCTATTCCTGAATCTTTTTTTATATTTACTCCAAATTTATCCTTAAGAAACTCGATGAGTTCTTTTACCTCTTCCGAATCCTTTTTCCACTCAATCCCTGCATAAACATCTTCAGTGTTTTCTCTAAAAATTACAACATCAAGATTTTCTGGTTTTTTAACTGGTGCAGGAACACCCTTTATCCATTTAACAGGCCTTACACATGCGTAAAGATCAAGTTTTTGTCTTAATGCAACATTAAGGCTTCTAAAACCACCACCAACAGGAGTTGTAAGAGGGCCTTTTATTGCTACAACATATTCTTCTATTATATCAAGCGTTTCTTGAGGGAGGTACTCTCCTTTAAGTTCTTTTGCCTTTTCACCAGCGTAAATCTCCAGCCATTCTATTTTCTTTTTCCCTCCATATGCCTTTTCAACAGCTCCATCAAGGACAATTTTCATTGCTCTTGTAATATCAGGACCTATTCCGTCTCCTTCGATAAAAGGGATTATAGGATTATTAGGAACTTTTAGTATATTGTTTTCTACTGTGATTTTTTCTCCCATTCATTTCCTCCTACTAAATTTTGTAATCACCATATTTGCTTATGTAATTTTCTATACCACCTTCATTTATCACATAAAGCATAAACTTTGGCATGGGAACGAATTTGTATTCTTTTCCTTTTGTTGTGTTTTTTACGAACCCATTTGCAAGGTCAATTTCAAGGACATCACCTTCATCAATTTCATCAGCTTCTTTTATTTCAATTAAGGGAAGTCCTATATTTACAGCATTCCTATAAAAAATCCGTGCAAAAGATTTTGCAATAATTGCTGCAACACCTGCTAGTTTTATTATTCTTGGGGCGTGCTCTCTTGAGGAGCCAAGTCCGAAATTCCTTCCGGCTACTATGATATCTCCCTTCTCCACTTTTGAGGCAAAATCCTCTCTTGCATCTTCAAGTACGTGCTTTGCAAGTTCAGGAAGATTTGTTCTCAGGTGAAAGTATCTTCCGGGAGCTATGTGATCTGTTGATATATCATCTCCAAATTTCCAAACTTTTCCTTTTAATATCATATTCTACCTCCTTTATTGTAAATAATCTCTGGGGTCAGTTATTTCCCCCGTGATTGCAGATGCAGCTGCTGTAGCCGGTGAGGCTAAGTAGATTTCTCCTTTTGGATTTCCCATTCTGCCCAAGAAATTTCTATTTTGTGTGGATAAAACTTTTTCATTATCTCCTAGAACTCCTTCGTGAACTCCAACACAAGGTCCACAACCAGGAGCCATTATTGCTGCTCCTGCATCAATAAAGATATCAAAAAGGCCTTCTTTAAGTGCTTTTTTGTAGACATCTCTTGAAGCCGGTACTACTATTAACCTTATATCAGGGTGTTTTTTTCTTCCTTTTAAAATTGAGGCAGCTATTCTCAAATCCTCAATTCTACCATTTGTGCAGGTACCGATGAAAACCTGATTTATCTTAACTCCTCTTGCTTCGCTTATCTTTCTTGTATTATCAACAGTATGCGGAAAAGATACTGCTGGTTCCAAATTTGAAACATCTATTGTAAAAACCTTTTCATAATTGGCGTCAGGATCAGCCTTTATCTTTCTGAAATCATTCTCTCTCCCGTACTCTTTCAGGTATGCTTTTGTTGTTTCATCAGTTGGAATAAGTCCTGCTTTTGCTCCTGCCTCAACAGCCATATTAGATATTGTAAGTCTTGCTTCCTGAGAAAGTTGGTCCAAAACTTCACCGGTAAATTCCATAGCTTTGTATGTTACTCCGTCCGCTCCGATTGTTCCTATTATATGTAATATAATATCTTTTGAGTAAACACCTTCTGGAAGCCTCCCCTTTAATTCAAAGAGAAAAGTTTCGGGAACTTTTAACCACACCTTTCCCAGTCCGAAAGCAAGAGCAAGATCAGTGGAACCCATCCCTGTTGAGAATGCTCCCAAACCTCCGCCAGTACAGGTATGGGAATCAGCTCCAACCAAAAGATCCCCTGGCTTTACATATTTTTCTGCCATTATTTGGTGAGAAACACCTTCTCCGACATCTGAAACCATGGCTCTTGTTCTTTTTGCAAAATCTCTTAAAATATTATGAGCATTTGAAAGCTCTTTTCTCGGACTTGGAGCAGCATGGTCTATAAAAAGTATTGCCTTGTCAGGTTTTACATCCTTAAATCCGAATTTGTCAAATACCTCAACTGTTAAAGGACCTGTACCATCCTGAACAAGGGCAAGGTCAACTTTTGCTACTATTATTTCTCCCGGAATCACATCTTTTCCGGCTTTTTCAGAGAGTATCTTTTCCGCAATTGTTTTTCCCATTTTTCCTCCTTTTATCTTTTTTATTCTCTCTCTTCCATTGGAATGTATTCAAGATCTATTGGGCCATTATATATTGCTCTTGGCCTGTAAATTCTATTAGCTTCAAGATATTCCACGATATGGGCGGACCACCCGATTGATCTTGCCATAGCAAAGACAGGCGTGAAAATATCTCTCGGTATTCCAAGATGAGTGTAAACCAACCCTGAATAAAAATCAACATTAGGATAAATGCCTTTTTTACCTACCTTTTCAATCATTATTTTTTCGATTTCTTCCCCCATTTTAAAGTGTATAAGGTCTCCCTTCATTTCACAGAGCTTGTATGCCCAATCCTTTAAAATTTTTGCTCTTGGATCATAGGCTTTATAAACTCTGTGTCCGAATCCCATAATTTTTTTCTTTTCTGCAAGAGCATTTTCTATATAAGATTTCACATTTTCAAGTGATCCTATCTCATCAAGCATGTGCATAACTCTTTCATTTGCTCCTCCATGCAAAGGTCCTTTGAGCGTCCCTATTGCAGATGTTATTGCAGAATAAATATCCGAAAGTGAGGAAGCTGTTACCATACCTGAGAATGTGGATGCATTCATTCCATGCTCAGCGTGAAGAATAAGTGCAATATCTAAAACTTTTGCACTCAATTCATCCGGTTTTTCTCCTTTCATCATATAAAGAAAATTCTCTGCATAATTGAGGTTTGGGTCAGGATCTATAATTTCTTTTCCATTTCTTAATCTGTGAAAGGCTGCAATCATTGTCGGGAGTTTTGCAGTAACTCTTATAGCTTTTAAATATTTAGCTTCAAGAGTATGCTCCTTTTTGTCAGGGCAAAAAACTCCCATAAGTGATATCATTGATCTTATAACATCCATTGGGTGAGCGTCCATGAGGAATTTTGTTATAACATCAATCATTCCTGGATGAAGTTTAGCATTTTCTTTTAACTGATTTTTGAACTTTTCAAATTCTTTTTTATTTGGTAAGTGACCTTTTAGAAGCAGATAAGCAGTTTCTTCGTACGTGGAATATTTCGCAAGAACTTCAATAGGATAGCCTCTGTAAATAAGATGCCCCTCATCCCCATCAATACAAGATATTGAGCTAATAGCTGCAATTACACCCTCCAAACCTCTTGAATACTTTTGTTCACCGGCTGTTAAACAACCCATTTTATACCTCCTATTATCTATTATTTATTAAATTTATAAATCTCCAAAAATTTTTTTTCTGCCTCTTTTACTGTTGATGGTGCATATCCTTTTTCGTATAGTATCTTTCTTATTTTAATTATCATCTTTGCAGTGTCTATATTAAGAGGACACCTTACTCTACATCTGTCACATATTGCACAGCTATAGACTGCGGAAGCGCCTTCTTTGAATCCTTTGGCTATGAAAACATCCCAAAGTGCTCCTATTCCTCCCGGATATTTTTTTCCGAAATGACCTGCCGTTACCCAAAAAACAGGGCACTCATACATACATGCTCCGCATTTCATACAATATAGTAATTCTTTAAAATCATTATTTTTTGCAACTTCAAGTCTGCCGTTATCAAGGAGTACAAGATGAAATTCTCTGGGTCCATGGGCTCCGTAAGTGGTTGTTTTTTCAATGTCCCCTGTTTTTGAAGGACCGGAGATCATGTGTACATAAGAAGGAACAACATAATTTGCAAACCTCCATGTCGTTTTTACAAGATGCAAAGCATCCTCAAGAGTAGGCACGATCTTTTCAACTCCTACAAGAGCAATATATTTATCAGGACATGATGCTATAACTTTTATATTCCCCTCATTTTCGATAATAAAAAGTGTTCCTGTTTCAGCTGCGATAACATTAGCTCCTGAAATACCTATATCTGCTTTAGTAAACTTATCTCTCAAAAATTCTCTTACAGCTTTAACCGATGTATCAATTCTATCCTTCGGAAGATTCTTCCCTGTTATTTTTGAAATAAGTTCAGCTGCTTCTTCCCTTGTTAAATCCACGGAGGGGGCTAATATGTGCATCGGTCTTCCATCTCTTATCTGAACTAAAAATTCTCCCAAATCTGTCTCCCATACTTCGTGCCCTTTTTCCTGAAGATATTGCCTTAATTCTGTTTCTTCGGTAGTTAAGCTTTTCCCTTTGACTATGGTCTTTTTTGATTTACCAACTATATTGGCTATTATCTCATTAGCTTCGTTAGCATTTTTTGCAAAGTGAAATACTCCATGATTTCTTTCCACTGCCTTTTTGGTTTTTTCTATTAGCTCCTCAAGATGATCTATTGCGTATTCCTTTATCTTTCTTGCTTTTTCTTTATATTCCACAGACTCAGGAAATAGTTCGAGTGCTCTTTTAAGGTTTTTTCTGTATGCCTCCCTTGCTCTTTTTATGGCAATTCTTAAGGTCTTATTTTCCGCTCCGTCTGCTATTATTTCACTCATGTATTCATTATGCAATTCTTTTATATCTTTTTCTTTATTTTCCATTTTATCCTCCTTATTCCCAAACCTTATCAAGCAATTGTGTAAAATACAGTGGTTTTATTGAGTTGATCTCTGCAATTTCGAGCCCCTGCCTTATCCCAAAATGTCCATTTGCACAGGTTGAACCAGCGTATTCTGGTTTTCTCGGTACTAAAATGTCAAGTACATAATTTTCTTTTACATAATCTCCCAGCTCGGGTTGAGTAAAGTTTAACCATGCTCCTGGACAGGAATTAAACTCCGCAGGATCAATCCCTTCAAGTTCAGCTGTGGGATAATCTTCTTCAATTACCTTTAGTTCGGGGATTAATTTTAATACTTCTCTAATGGCGCCATATCTTTTCATTTTTCTTCCTAAAGTACATCCATGCTGAACAAAGTAGGTGTGAGGAAATGGTTTAAAGTCTGGTTTGTTTTTTGAAAAATAGTCCGCAAAAAATTCTGAAAGATGAATATAAGGGACAGAAAGTTTTAAATTATAGTTGTTTGGTAGGTCTCTTGCCCATTTTGCGACTCCGGCAGCATAAGGAGATACGATGACATCGGGCTTTATTGCTTCCACTTTTTCTTTGAAGTTTTTGAAAATAGGTAGTACCTTATCGGATATTCCCAAATTAATTGATGCCTCTCCGCACATGATTTCCCCATCAATATGGATAAGCTCAACTCCAGCTTTTTTTAGGGTATTTTCTATGCTTTCGAGGACATCGAGTTGATTGGTGTGTTTAAGGTTAACTACACCCGATAAAAGAACTTTCATCTTTTCCTCCGATTTTTATATTAAATATTGTAACGCAGCATCATAAAATAAATTCTACCAAATTTATTCTTTTTAATCAAACAAAAAAAATCAAATTTCAATTAATTTATGTTATAGAGGAAAAAATAGAAAAAGATAGAAAATATTGGTAGGTTAAAATACAGGAGACGCCCAATTTGGGCGTTTCCTAACATTATTTTTCACTCAATAAAACTTCCACTGCCTTTTCAAGCTGCTTATCCTCACCTCTTATTAAGCTTTCGGGATCATTGTTAACAGTATGGTCCGGGTAAAGCTGCTGGTTTTCAAGATATTTTCCTCTTAAATCTAAAACTCCCACTTGAGGTATCCCGAAAACGAGTGTTGGATCCTGTAATCTTTCCCACCATACAGCAGTTCCCGTTCCGGGTACTGGCATGCCTACTAATTTCCCTATTTTTAGTTCTTTATAAGCAAATGGAAACATAAAAGCATCTGAATAGTTGGATTCATTCATAATTACTATTGATTTTTTTGTCCATCTCCCCATAGGCTCTATTCCTATTTTTCTGCCTCTAGGATAAAGGGTAAGATACTTTTTACCACTTAGAAAAGTCACAAGGTCATCATGAAGCCATCCTCCTCCATTAAATCTTGTATCAAGAATAATACCCTCTTTATTGTAAAATTTCCCCATTATTTTTGAATAAATTTCTCTGAAACTTGTACTATTCATTGCTCTTATGTGTACATATCCTAATCTTCCGTGGGATAATCTGTCCGTTTCCTGCTCTCTTGTTTTAACCCATCTCTTATAGAGAAGCTGCTCCTGAGCTCTCCACGAGATAGGCTTTATTACCTCTTCCCACCTTGTTTTTGTTTCGGGATTATATAAGGAAAGCAGTATTTTTTTACCTGCTTTGTGATTTAGAATGGGGTAATAATTCATCCCTTTTCTAATAAAAATACCGTCAATTTTTTCAATTATTGTACCCGCTGTTATTTTTGATCCAGCCTTATCCATTGGTCCTTTTTCAATAACTTCGAGGACCTTTAATCCATCGTGTTTAATGTTTTGTTCTAAAAAGGCTCCGAGTGCTGCCGTGGAATCAGGATTTTGATATTTTGGATGGTATCTGCAACCTGTATGTGAAACATTTAACTCTCCTAACATTTCACTTAAAAGCTCTGAATAGTCCCAATTATTGTTTATCGATGGTAAGAATCTTTTGTAATTTTTTTTATAATAAGTCCAGTTTACTCCCTGCATTTTAGGGTCATAGATTTTTTCTCTTACCTGTCTCCAGATATGTTCAAATATATACTCTTTTTCCTGAAGATATTTAAGGTTTAGTTCCGCTTTAAAACTAACAGGTTTCATCCTTCCACTTCCTACATCAACTTTCATAATCCTTCCTGAAGCAAGTAGAAATACATTTTTACCTTTTTTATCAAATACAATTTGTCCTGCTGGGGAACTTAACTTTGTGATTAACTTAATTTTCTTTTCTCTGATTTTGTTTGACCATAGAGCATAGCCTTTTTGATATGTGCTGATGTAAACAAGTGTTTCTCCGTCAGGAGATAACACTGCATCAAGAATATTTGAAGATCTTAAAGTTAATCTTACTGTTCTGTCTTCAAGATTTTTCAAAACTATTTTCAAAGGTTTCTCTTTTAAACTTTTATCTTTTTTGCTTTTTTTTGATTTATCTTTTTTATCCTTTTTTGCTTTTTTTTCTCTTTCTTTTAAAAGTTCGTAGTCAGATTTTGAGAGAAGGAATCTGTCATAAGCTTGAGGATCAAAAAACATAGCATAAATGTCGTATTCGGAGCCCCAGCTTCCATGACTTCTCATTCCATTCCTATCTGTGGCCCAGATCATCATTTTCCCCTTCATTCCCCATTTTGGCATTGCATCATTATAGCCTGAGTTTGTGAGATTGATAACAGATTGACTTCCGTCAGCTTTTACAAGACCGACTTCACTTACCCATGTGCCTCTATCCAGAAATTGTACTAAAAGCCAGTTGCTATCAGGTGACCAATCATACCATTGATCCCCGTCACTATACGAGTAATTTTTATTTCCCGGAAGAACCGTAATTATCTTTTTGGTTTTCAAATCCATAACTTTCAATGTTTCTCTATTCTCTAAAAATGCTATTTTTTTACCATCGGGACTGTATTTTGGTTGAAAGGTTTCTGCTTTTGTTTTGACCAATGGCTTTATATCTATCAAAGTTGAAGTATAAAAATAGGGCTCATCCTTTCTCACTATCTTTGCTTCATAAATATTCCAGCTATTGTTTCTTTCACCTGCAAAAATAAGTTTCCTTCCATCAGGGCTAAAAGAGACAGATCTTTCTTGCTCAGCAGTATTTGTGATTCTCTTTGTATCAGAAAAGTCAACTGAACTTACAAAAATATCTCCTCTTATTATAAAAGCTACTTCTTTTCCATTTGGAGAAAGAGAAAACTCTGTTACTCCTGACGCTCTATTCAATACTTTTTCATTGTTAAAAGCATAATCAACATCAAGCTCTATATTTACTTTTTGTGGTTTTTTGTTCCCTTTTTTCAAAATATAGATATTACCGTTAAAACCAAAACATAGATCTCCATTTTTTGAGATAGATAAAAATCTTACAGGGTCCTTTGAAAAAAATGTAATCTGTTTTTCGTCTTCAGGATCGGTTAAACTTTTTTTCCATACATTAAAGCTTCCGCTTTTTTCTGTCAAATAGTAAAAATATTTTTCATCTGGAGTCCACACAGGATCTCTATCCTCCCCTTTAAACTCTGTAATTTTTTTAAACTTGCCTGTTTTTGAGGAATAAATCCATATATCTCTTGTGACTGAAGATGTATGATGTTTTCTCCATTTATCTTCGAATCCTTTTTTATCATAATAAATAATCTTATCTCCTGTTTTGTTGAATTTTGCTTCTATTGCAGCTGTTGTAAGATACATTGAGGGGATCCCACCATTGACTGAGACTTCATAAACTTCAGGGAAGACTCTAACAGGAAATATTGAGCTTTTAACTGACTTTATCCTTCTTGAATAAAATAGAATCTTTTTCCCATCAGGGGTAAAATTCGTAGGGATATCATGAGAGCTGTGGTAAGTTAATCTTCTTGGTTTCCCTCCCTCAGAGGGAATTAAAAACACATCAAAGTTTCCATATCTGTCAGAAGCAAAAGCTATGTACTTTCCATTAGGTGACCAGATCGGATGAAAATCATAAGCCTTGTGCCTTGTTAATTGGATTGCTTTTCCTCCAGACGTGGGCACTATGAATAGGTCCCCCTGATAGCTAAAAACGATTTTTTTACCATCAGGTGAAATTGAAGGGTATCTCTTCCATGTGTTATCATTTTTTTGAGCAAAATTAAATGAAGCTAATAAAAAAATAAAAAGAATTAATACGCTAATTTTCCTTTTTAAACTCATTTTTCCTCCTTTTCAGAGTATAGTTAATATATTACGAAATTATTTAATTATTGTTCTTATCAAAGAGTGTTTTTTGAACTTTTTGTTTTTTTAGGTATAAGTAAATATAGTTACTTTTTTTAGGCTCATAAATAATAATTCTCTCCTCTTCTTTTCTTTTACCTTTAAATAGGCGGGCTCCCACAAGTTTTTTTATCCCAAGTTCATAGATCTCGAGTGCTAAATAAATTATCTTTTTTTCTTCACTCTCTTTAAAGTTAATTTTTAGCTTTTCCTCTTTTTCTTCCAGAAGGGGAGGTGTCTTAAATTCATAATGTTCACTATAAATAAAGTATTTTCTGTCAAGTTCCAGAGTTAATTTGGTTTTTTTCCCTAAATTCACCTCAACTCCTTCCGATTCTTTTAGACAAAGAGGGAAAAAGAGTATTTTGAAATTCTCTTTGTTATTGTTTTTAAATTCCACTGTTATTTGTCTGTTTTTTCTTTTAAAAGAGAAATCAAATAAATGCTTTCCAACTCTTATGTTTTTAAAATTTATTAGTTTGACAAAAAATGGAATAATAGGTGCAAAGACTACAAAGTTTTCTGTTCTAATAGGGTTTAAAATTGTAAAGTATAAAGATTCCGGGTTTTCCAACTCTTTGTTCCATCTTTCAGTTCCTTTGAAGTTAAACTCTTTGAAAAAGGAAATTCTTTTTTTTATGAAAGGAGGAATAAATGAATCTTTATAAACTTCATCTTTTATAGTTCTTAAATGGAGAGCTACTTTATTTAATTTTACAAATTCTTTTACCCTGTAATCATATATGATTTCTCCTGAAGGATAGATGATATAAGGAATTCTTTTGTATTTAAAAAGTTCGGAAACAATTTCCTCTACTCTTTTTTCATAGCCTAATATTACAAGGTTTACCAATGATTTTAAAAAATCATCTTTGTAAAGCCTTTTCCCTATATTCAAATATATTGTTTTATCTTCCGAATTTTTAAAAAAATTATTCGCCAACTCCCTTGCCATTCCTTCAAGGTTTATTCGTTTTTCCCCCTTTCCTTGAATAACTTTTAAGGATTTTTTATCTTTTTTTACTATTGATTCTTCAAAATATCTTTTTTTAAATGAACCTAACAATTTGCTAAGATCACTTTTTTTTACGCCATCTTCTTTTAAAATGGAAGAAAATTGAATTATAAGGTTCTCTCCAGCCTCCATTGAAAAAGTCAAACTTACTTTTAAGGCTGGAGTGACTCCATTTATCTTTTCAATATGACAAAAAATTGGTTCTTTGCTAAATCTATTTAAAAAAAAGCCTTTTCTATCGGATGTGTGAGTGATAAAAGATTTATGGGAGGGAGAAAAATAATTTATCTTTGAGAAATAATATTCAGGCCACGGCTCTTTTAATTTAAAGTGAATTTTATAGCTAAGAGTTATTTCTGTCTTTTTATCAAAATTTGCGTAAAAGTAAATTGTAGGCTTTGATGGAGAAGGAAAAAAAGCTGCATTTATTGGCTCATCTTGAAATAAGATTCTTATAATTTTCCCCGCACTTGTTATCTTTATTCCCTCTTCTGAATGAATGCTTAGTTCTGATACAATTTCCAATGGGGGCATTATGATTGTTCCCCTGTTTTGGTGAAATTTTAAAGCTATCTTTTCATTTTTGCAAACACCTCTTTCACTTTTACCAATTTTTGATAAATTTAAGTTTTTGATAATTGAAAGCTCTTTTTTTTCACTAAGGAAAAATGGAATATTATCGAATTTTGAAAGATGATATTTCCAATAATTGAAATCTTCTTTTTTTAAATAATTTTCAATATTTTCAAGATTGCTTAAGAATAGCTGAAAATATGCTTTCCATAAATTATTCTCTTCAGAATTATTGTAAGGGAATCCTATTGAAAGCAAAGTCCCTTTATTTATTTTAATGAAAAAAATAGAGGGCACACTTCCTTTATCAGTAGGGGAAGTTGCTATCAGCGTGAATTTTGTAAAATCATTTTCTTTAATTGTATATATTTCTGTTTTTTCTGCTCCCTCCTTTAAAAAAAAAGGGTAAACATTTTGATTGTTAAAAAGAATTTCTTTAAGGGAGAGAGGAACAAGAATTCCGTTTCCCACTTCAGCTTTTTCTATTTTTGTATAGGAAAATTCTTTCAGGTAATTAAGATTTTTTAAGGCATCAAACCAGAGAACTCCCACATTCCCATTTTCTTTAATCTTATCAATAAAGGAGAAAAACCGGTCTTTATCAAGATAATTCTTAATGTGTATTAGTTTTTTCTCCTTTATATCCTCCTTTGAATGAAAAACTACTTTTGCCACTTTTTAATTTAATAAAGATTAATTGTAAATACGATATGATATTTTTTAGGTTCTTTTTTAAATAACCAATCTATTGTTTTTATAAAAGAAACTTCAATTTCTACTACTTTATTATCTTTAATATCATAGGCGACCTGAAAATTGTTTTCATCTTTAAACTTTTTTTTAGTAAGCCATTCATTTGTAAATTGGGTCATTCTTCCATCCCAATCTTTTATGGGAGAAAGAAGCATTATTCTTTCCCTATAAAACTTCTTTGTCTCCTTAAGTAAAATGGAATTTGATATAAACTGATATCCCACGTATCCCGCATAAGCGATTAGAATAAATATGATCAATAATTTGATACCGCTGTGTGCTCCTTTTTTATTCATCTTTTCCTCCTTTATATTTTTTCCAAAATAAGCTTTAACTTTGCTTTTATCTCAGGGTCTTTTTCTGAGTTTATCAGAAATTTAATGTGTTTTTTATCCTCAGGTTCGGAAATATTTACAAAATTTTTCAATAAAGTTTCTTTAATCTTTCTCGAGTCAGAATTCAAACATTCGAGA
>Ga0190334_1000241_pt1 | contig 28263 bp, 37 predicted proteins | sample 48720478_MG_FD_161270 | JGI IMG/M metagenome (GOLD analysis project Ga0190334, IMG submission 161270) | Hydrothermal vent sediment bacterial communities from Southern Trench, Guaymas Basin, Mexico - 4872-04-7-8_MG | ecosystem: Environmental > Aquatic > Marine > Hydrothermal vents > Sediment ... | reverse complement strand
AGAAGTGCTTAAGAAGATATTTGCTGGTCAGGTTTTAGAATTTCATAATGTTAATTTGCTTGAAGCTATTGAGCTTGCAAAAAAGATTTTAAAAATAGAATATCCTAATTCAATTATTTTTGACACACTAAAAGCAGATAGGCTGGCTACCTTAGCAGGCATAGATACGCAGAAAAAATTTCCTTCTGAGTTGCTTGTTTTTGATTTAGATAGCAAGAAGATTATCGGCGTTAATGTTGTAGTAAGATGAAATACGAATATGTCAAAAAACTTACTTGGGATATTGTTAACAAATATGGCGATAGAAAGAAGAGTGGACTTTTGTGTTTATTTTATGATACTAGAAATAAAAAATTTATACCTATTCCAAGAAACAAAGAGCATATAATTACAGCAACCGAGATTTTGGGATGTGATATTAAAGACATAGAAACAGGGGAAGTAGATATTTCTGTATTGGTGCCAGTAACAATTTTTATAAATCCCGAAACTAATAAGATAGAAGAGGTTATTATTGGACCAAGTGGAATTTCCATGAGATTTGGTATAAAGTATCCCAAGACTTATTTTCAAGAAGCTATAGTGGCTACTTCTACACTTTTGAACAATTCTGAAATCCCAATAGAGGAAGGGAAAGCAGGAAAGGTATCAATTAAAGCTGTATGGGGTCTTACAAAATGAAAATAGAAAAATATATAAATTGGAAAATATATTTTAGATTGCTATAAAAAAATGGAAACCACAAAGATCCTAGAGGGCATAATAAAAGAAGCTTCTACAGAATTAGTCTCTGTACTTTCTAAAAACGATCTAAACGAAGAAGATTTAAATGGGCTTTATGCTATTCTACAAAAGCATTGGAAAAAAGCAAAACAATTTATGTCATATGATGCTTTTGTTAATCAAATAACTGCACAATTAAATATTACTTACAATATACCATCAAAAAACTTAAAATATATTCATTTGTGGGATTAAAAATGTTTTCTTTCAGCGACCTTTTTAATTACTGCGACAGAAAAAAACCAGGGAGGTTGGATGTGTTTGTGGACTTAAATAAAAAAAGAATTTTGTATGTTCCAAAAAATAAGGAACACTGGGAATTTGCTTGCGAGCTTTATGGAAGCACAGAAAACTTACAAAAATTAATTCCTTGTACCCTTTACTTTGAAAAAGAGTATCCACTTTTTCCAATAGTGAGTAAAATTTACTTTGGAAATTCCAGCTTGGAAAGACGATTAGACATTACACACAATCCAGAACACCTAGAAAATGCTCAAGCAATTATTTTTGAGGAATTACAAAGAAGTCCATTTCAATTACAATGCAAGGAAGTTAAAGTCTTTTTTAAGAAGCCATGAAAAAATTTATTATAAAATTCAAAATAATTTCTACAAAAAGTTTTATAAACTCTTTAAAGTTTTTGAAAAATAAGCGGGGGTGCCGGAGCCTGGTCAAACTCAGGACCAAACGGGCAGGACTTAAGTTGCTTAAGTGCCGAGCTTACGCCATGAAGAAACCTTGCAGGGAGAAATCCTGTGGCTTAGTGCCTGCGAGGGTTCAAATCCCTCCCCCCGCATCTACCCTTTTGTGCAAGTCGGCATTTAAAAAACAATTAAAATGAAAATTATTATAGAAAAAGCTGATCTTATCCAGCAAGAGGTTGATGCTATTGTAAATCCCGCTAATTCTCTTGGCTATATGGGTGGTGGTGTTGCCGCTGCCATTAAGCGTGCAGCTGGCCAAGTTGTTGAAAAAGAAGCCATTAAACAAGCTCCAATTCCTGTTGGAAAAGCTATTCTTACAACAGCTGGAAAACTAAAAGCAAGATTTGTTATACATGCTCCAACCATGGAAAAACCAGCTCAAAGAATTTCTACCAGCAATGTAGAAAGAGCTCTAAAAGCAGCTTTAGAACTTGCTGATAACACAAAGCTGAAAAGTATAGCAATTCCTGGTTTAGGCACAGGCGTAGGAGGAGTTTCTTGGGAAGAAGCAGCAAATGTATTTGCTAAGGTGCTTAAGCAATTTACTCCAAAACATCTTGAAGTGATAAAGATTGTTGATATTAACGATGGATTTATAGAAGCGGTAAGAAAAGTTTTTAATAATGCCAATATTCCATTTTCTTAAGCCCCAGTGGCTCAGTCTGGTTAGAGCACCACCTTGGTATTAGCAAAAAGGTGGGGGTCCCGGGTTCAAATCCCGGCTGGGGCTTACAATACACTTTCAAAAGTAATATAAAATCTCATTCCTTTAAATTTTAATGCTTACGATTGCAGAACTTAATCCAAAAGATAAGAAAAAGGCAGCCGATCTTTTAGGAAAGTTTCTAAAAGAGAAAAACCTTCCATTTTCAAGAACATGGTTGCTTGAGTATCTAACATCTGGGCATACCAAAGAAATAAAAGAACATGTTTTCTTTTCTATTAAGCTTGACAAAGAAATTATTGGTATAGTGAGTATTATAATTTACAACAACGGTCTTGCGGAGATAAAAGATTTTATAATAGAAGAAAATTTTAGGAACAAGGGCTATGGAAGTAAATGCTTAAACATGCTTTTAGATTGGTGCAAAAATAAAAACATAAGGAAAGTATATTCCTTGGTCTTACCAGAATGTAAGGAATTTTTTTCAAAACATGGTTTTGGTGTTGAGGGATATCTTAGAGAACACTACAAAGAACAAGAAGATCTTGTTTTGGTCGCAAAATTTATAGAAAAAGAAAAACAGCTTAACTTAAAAGAAAAATTAATGATGCTCGAAATAGAAAAGAAAACTTCAGAGCAGCTTTCAAAACTCCCTATTGGTAAAGCATTATGAAAATTGCCTTAATTGGTCCTCCAGGAAGTGGAAAAGGAACTTATGCCCAGCTTCTCGAAGCCAAAGGCTGGAAACGCATAACAATTGGAGATTTACTTAGAAAAGAAACCAAGAAAAATACTTCTTTAGGCAAAAAAATTAAAAAATTAATAAATGCAGGAAAACTTGTGCCTAATAAGATAATATTTGGCCTTATCAACAAGGAATTAAAACACATAAAAAATAAAAACATTGTTTTTGATGGCATGCCAAGAACACTAACTCAAGCAAGATTTTTAAGTAAACTTAACGTAGATAAAGTCTTTTTGATTAAAGTTTCAAAACAAAAAATTTTGCAAAGATTAAAATATAGGCTTCAATGTCCAAGATGCGGAAGAACTTACAACACAAAAACAAATCCGCCAAAGAAAAAAGGAATTTGTGATTTTTGTAAAGGAAAACTGGTAAGACGTGAAGATGAAAAAATTATCCAAAGAAGGCTTAAAGAATATAAACAACATGCTAACAAAATTATAAGCTACCTTAAAAAACAAAACAACCTTTACATTCTTGATGGCGAGCGCCCTATTAAAAAAGTATTTTCAGATTTAGAAAAATTATTAAATAAATAATGCTAAAATTTTCTATGCAAAAAAGAGGCCAGATTTTTATTGTTGGTGCTATTGTATTATGTTTAGCAATCTTTGTTTTGGTTGCCAAAGTAAATAAAATAGAAAGAAAAATTATTGTTAAAGAATTTCCATATTTAGCTGAAAATTATTATCGCGAATCCGTTAAAGTTGTCAATCAGGCAATCCTTCAAGGCGAAGATCCTGAAAAAGCGCTTAGTAATTTTACAGAAGATTTTGTTGAGTATGCCAAAACTATAGACCCAAATTTAGGTTTAGTATATGTTTATTACAATGGTTCAGAAGCAGTTGTTTTTAATTATAATCCAAAAGAAAATGCTAAAATATATCCGCAAGAGGGAGGGGTGCAAGCAGGAGAGTCAACATTTCCATGGGAAGAACAAACCAATAACTCGTTAACCCTAAAAATAGGCGGCTTTTCGTACAAAACTACAGTTCCCGTGAAGCTGAGATACTTCGGAAAATATAATACTGCTGAGGTATCTGCTGAAAATCTATTTTTAGAGATAGGTGGTATTGTTTATCCTATCGATTTAGAGGGGCAAGAAGATTTTGAAGTTATAATAAGAAGTAAAGGGGAGGAAGAGGTGGAGACAAAATTTTATAAAAGGGCAATAAAATGAAAAAGGCGATCTCACCTTTGATAAGTTGGATTTTGCTAATAGGCTTGATAATCGCAATGGGCGCTTTAGTTTCTCAATACCTAGTAAAGCAAGCAAAACAAGTAAAATACGAGCAATATGGTTCTGAGTTTTATTGTGAAGGAGCGGCAATAAGCATAGAAGATTTCAGCACAATTACACATAAACCCATAGGCCTTTCAGAAATAGAAGTTTTTAATTTTACAATACTTAACAGAGGACGTTATACAATCAAAGAGCTTCTTGTAGGTGTTAATTACCTTGAAGGTTCTACAAAAAAAGAAAAGACTTTGAAACTAATGGATGAATATGGATGGGGAGAATTTCCTCCCGGTGAAGGATGCTGTCCGCCAATTCAACCAGGAAGCAAAACCCAGCTTTATGTAATAAATCTTTCAGGAGGCATATTAGAAGTTTCTATCGTACCCCAGATAGAAATCGAAAATGCGGTTTATAGCTGCAATGAAAAAGTTTTTAAATTCAAAGTTTCTTAAAAATTTATGCAAAATACAAGCAAAAAAGGTATCTCTCCTTTAATAGCAACAGTGTTACTTATTGGTTTTGTTGTGGTTATAGCAGCAGCGATTTGGATGTGGTATGGTGGTGTTGTTACAGAGTATATCGGAAAACAGTCTGCTCGAAACCAAATAAAGAAAGATTGTGTAAGTGTGGATTTAAGTTTAAAAAGCGCTGAGCTGCAAAACAACGGGAAGATAAAGGTAGACATTGAAAATTCTGGAAGCCAAGCAATTCAGGGTGTTCTTTTAGTAGAGCGATGTGACGGCAAGTCCCATACTGTTGAAGAATCTATACTTCTTGAATCTGGAGAATCGCAAACTATAACTATTACTCAACACTGTTCAGACTCACCAGGTAGCATAGACATTGTGCCAGCTTTAGTAAGACAAGGCGTTCGCGATTATTGCCCTGAAAAGAAGGTTTCAAGTTCATTATAGCATGCAAAGGAGGTGAAAAATGAAAAAAGGTATTTCGCCTTTAATAGCAACAGTATTGGTTATAGGATTTACAATAGTGCTCGCAGCAGTAATTATGCAATGGGGTGGTAGTTTTGTTAGGGGTTTAACAGAAAAACAAGCTGCACAAACAGAACTTCAAACACAGTGTATAGACTTGACGTTTGAAATTACACATGTTAAACTAAACAAAACAGATGGCAATTGGACATTTGATGTAATAAGCCAAGTCAATAAAGAAATTGCAGGATTTATCCCTAGGGTTCTTATGGATGGGGAGGTGATTAGTGCAACTTTGGATCCTCAAGAATTATCAGGAATTTCACCATTGGGAGGAAAGAAATATTCGCTTATCCAGACTTCTCCAGAAATCGAAGAGGGAGCAACATATCAAATTAGCCTTTTGCCAGAAATAATGATAAACAACCAAAAGATGACATGCCCAGTAACAGTGGCCATAACTTCTGGTGAAGCAATAGTAGAATAAAAATTTTTTATTCTTTTAATTTAAAATGAAAGCTACTGTTTGGATATCAGCTGTTATCTACTTGGGAATTGCTGTTACAATATTAACAATAGTTCTTTCTGCTGGCATGCCTGTTATCTATAGAATCCGCGATAGAAACACAATAGAGGAAACAAAGGTTATTATGCATACCTTAGATGATGCTATAAGGGATGCTGCTATTAAAGGTCCTGGAAATAAAAGAGGACCTTTTGTTGTAGAAATAAACAAAGGCGATTTTACCATAGATGCAGAAAATGATCTTATTATTTGGAACCTTGAAAATAGCAGATATCTTTACTCCCAACTTGACACTGTATACACAGAAGGAAATCTGCAGATCTTAACAACAAACAGCACAATGCAAAACAGATACAATGTTAAACTAATGCTTAATTACTCAGCTAAAAATATAGACATCAATTCCAATTTTAAAACATTAATGGGAAAATATACACTTTACATAACAAACTATGGTTCTACTCAAGAGGAAAGAATTAACATAACAATAGAAGAAATGAGTTAATACAAAAATTATTTAAACAGAATTATTATTTTTAAATTATGCTTTTTAAAAAGAAAAAACCTGAAGAAAAAGAGGAAACTATTTTTAAAGTAGAAATCCAGCACGAAATCCCTGTTTTGCCAGACTTTCCTAACAAAGAAGACACAGATGTAAGATACCCTCTTATTGAACCATACGCATATGCTCACATTCACTGGGATCCTAAATTTCAAGAAGTTGTTTACGAAATAGAAGAACCAAAACTTAATAAAAAAGAGCAAGAAATTCTTAAAACACTTGAAGAGGGAATAAAGGAGCTAATCAACATTTCCTTTATTTCCATAAAAGAAAAAAATAAAGTTGTTGCCTATCTTGAAAAGAATGCAAAAATCTTGCTTAGGGAACTTGGTATATCTATTAGCAAGGAAACATTTCTGAAGTTGATGTATTATATTTATAGGGATTTTGTTGGGCTTAATGAATTTGAGCCCCTGCTTTGTGACTATTTCATTGAAGATATAGAATGCAATGGCGTGGATACGCCTGTTTATATTGTTCATAGGAAGTACAGAAATTTAAGAACAAGTATTGTTTTCACTTCAATTCCATATCTTGCAAGCCTTGTAGAAAAGATAGCCCAAAAATGTGGAAAATATGTTAGTTATGCTTCTCCAATCCTTGAAGGAAGCTTACCAGACGGAAGCAGAGTTTCCGCTACTTACACAACAGAAATCACATCAAAAGGCCCCTCAATAACAATAAGAAAGTTCTATAAAGAACCATGGAGTCCTGTAAAGCTTATAGAACTCGGCACTGTTAGTCCAGAAATTCTTGCTTATCTTTGGATGGCTGTTGAGCACGAGTTTAATATTATGGTTATTGGTGGAACTGGTACAGGTAAGACAACTTTTTTAAATGGTATAGCATTCTTTATCCCTCCTCAAGCACGAATTGTGAGTATTGAGGACACTCGTGAGCTTATGCTAATGCACGAAAACTGGCTACCAAGTGTTGCAAGAGAAGGTATTGGCTTAGCAAATATTGTTGGCCAGAAATATGGTGAGGTTACGATGTTTGACTTGCTTAAAGAATCCTTCAGGCAGAGACCAGATTATGTTGTTGTTGGTGAAATCAGGGGCAAAGAAGCTTATGTTTTATTCCAAGGAATGGCATCTGGTCACCCTAGCATGGGAACAATGCACGCTAATGATGTTGATACTATGATAAAACGTCTACAAACACCACCAATAAATCTTTCGCCAAGCTTGGTAGAAACAATGGATATTGTTTGTGTAATGGCTAGAGCAAAAACTAAAGGCAAAGAAGTGAGGAGGCTAAAACAAGTAACAGAGGTAATCTCTGTTAGCGAAGAAGGAAGTGCAGAAACAAATATGCCTTTTAAATGGGATCCTAAGACAGACACTTTTTATTATAATTTAGATAATAGCCATGTTATACAACAACTTATTGAGAGGCATGGCTTTACCAAGGAAACTTTAATGCAAGAGTTTGAATTCAGAACAAAGCTGCTTTACGAGCTTTATAGAAGAAAAATATTTGATTACAGGGAAGTTCAGAAGATAATCAGTGAATATATGCGTGCTCCAAGACGCGTGTTAAAACAATTCGGAATTATAAAATGAGTCTAGAAGAAATAAAAGCTTATGCAGAATCCTTGCTTGTGCAGGCTGAAAAATACGAATCAATTTCAGCAAAAAAAGAACAAATAGAGCAAAGCATAGACAAAGCCATGGCCAAGGGTTCTGGAAGTGCTGTTAAAAAGCTTAAGGACGAACTAACAAAAACAGAAAATCAACTTGCAGAAATTAGAAAGGAGATTTTCGAGTTACTTAAAAACATAAGAAAATCTATTAGCGAAGAAAAAAATGCCCTCTACTATTAAAAAGCGTACAACAAAAATACTGGAGCTAATTGATAAGGGAATCACTTTAAATAAAGCCAAAAATAGACACAAATTAGAATTAGTTAATCTTTACAACAAGATTTTAGAAGAGGTTTCTCAGATAGAATTTGAACTAACATCTGCTTATCCAGAAGTATTCATGACTCCTGGGCCGAGAGAAAAATTAAATTTAAAGGGAATAAGCCTGAAAAATCTGGGTCTTTCAAGAGAGGAACTTAAAAGAGCAATATCGGGTTTAAAAAAAGAAGAAAGAAAGGAAATAGAAAAAGAATATGTTCTTTATAAGCCGAATCCTTTTGCTGAGATAGCCAATAGATTTGTTGAGCCGTTGACGCTTTTTTTGCTTAGAAGGTTTTCAAAATTTTTTAAACCCTTACTAAAATCTCTTAGAGTTGTAAATTTAAACATGCTTTCAAGAAGTTATATTAGTTTAATTTTATTTTCAACTATGCTGGCATTTATATTGCTTATACCATTTTTGTATTTCTTTGTTTTCCATTCTATTGTTAAGGCTTTGTTGTTTGCATTCTTGGGAAGTTGTGTAACTTTTGTAGTTGGTTATTTTTATCCAAATTCTATAATTAGTAGCAGGAAAAAAAAGATCAAGAACGAGCTACCTTTTGCTATTATTCATATGGCAGCAATTTCCGGCTCTGGGATTACTCCTGTTAACATTTTTGACATGCTTGTTCGCTCTAAAGAGTACAGAGAACTTGATAAAGAGCTTAAAAAATTAATGAATTATATTAACATTTTCGGTTACAATTTAACAACAGCAATGAAAGCTGTTGCTTCTACAACACCGAGTGATGAGTTTAGGGAATTACTTAATGGAATGATCTCTACAATAGAAAGCGGGGGAAACCTTAAAGATTACCTCAGGCAAAAAGCAGAAGATGCTTTGTCTTCTTACAAGCTTGAAAGGAAAAAATACCTTGAAACACTTGCTACTTACTCAGATATTTATACAGCAGTAATGATTGCTGCACCTTTGTTATTTGTTACAACATTAGCTATTATTAATGTTATTGGCGGTAACTTGGCTGGGTTAAGTGCAACAACAATCGCTATGATAGGGACTTTTGGCGTAATACCTTTGCTAAATATAGGCTATATTATATTTTTAACTTTGACACAACCAGAGCTATAAAATGGAAATCAAACATTATCATATAGCGGCGATAATAATTTCGGTACTAATAATAGCCTTTGATATCTATCGCTTCTATGGTACACCATGGCTAATGCCATTGTTTGTGGTTGGAGCCTTTCTTGGTGGTTTGCCTTTCTTAATAGATTTCTTAAGGGAAAACAAAAAACAGAAGGAAATAGAAACAAAATTCTTGGAGTTTGTTAGAGCTCTAGTAGAAAATGTAAAATCCGGAATTCCTATACCAAGAGCTATTTTGCAAATTTCAGATGAAGATTACGGAGCATTAACACCACATGTTAAGAAACTCGCCAATCAGCTTGAATGGGGATTTCCATTAAGGGAAGCCTTACAGATTTTTGCTAACGACACAAGAAATTCTGTTATTAGGAGGGCAATTTCTATTGTTATGGAAGCAGAGAGAAGCGGAGGCAATATGACCGAAGTTCTCGAAGCAGTAACAAATTCTGTTTATTCTATTAAAAAAATAAAGGAAGAAAGAAGGAGTACAACTTTTAGCCAAATTATTCAGGGTTATATCATATTTTTTGTTTTCATTATTATAATGCTTGTTTTGCAAATCTATTTAATTCCAAAAATTTCCACTTTGGGTACTGAAGTAACCACTGGAGGTGGCTTGGGAGCTTCACCTTTGGGTGTATCTTTCGGAGCAGGAACACAAACATTTAAATTTGAAACCATCTTTACATGGCTTGTGATAATCCAAGGTTTTTTTGCTGGATTAATGATTGGAAAGTTTTCAGAAGGCGAACTAAAAGCTGGAATTAAGCATAGTGTTGCTTTAGTTGTAATTGGCTATCTTATTATTTCAACAGTTACAGCATTTGTTGCAAAATGAAAAAAGCAATTGAACATCATTTGGATTGGATAATTGGTGTAGGGATCTTCTTGCTATTTACTGTTTTTATTCTTGCTACCCTTAAGCCAGGCTATCAAAAAACAAAAGAAGGCGAGATTTTACTTTCGATTTTGGAAGATAAAATTGAAGAAAATCTTACTTGGAAGGTTGAAAAAATACCTCTTGATGTTTCACAGGTTTCTGAGTGTGAAGAAAATTGCATTTCTTTGCACTGGCCTTATTATACAAACAAAGTAAAAGTGTTGGAAGCGGATTTTAGTATTTCCAATGGTAAATTGATAATAAATTCTAAAAATCCTGGCACCTACATAGTATTGATCTCTGAAGAATTTCCATCTGCTCAGGATGGAGGTAGCTGTAGCTGTGAAGATGTTAAATATGTTTATGGAGTACCAGAAGTCCTTGAAGGATATTCTAAACAAAAGATCATCGCACTTGTTACAAATTATAATGAGAATTATGAAAACTTGAAACCTGATTGGAATTTTCCAGAATATAGGGATTTTAAAATCACATTCAAATGGGATGAAATTTCAAGAAGTGTTGGAAAAGACCCGCCAGAAAATATGCCGGTTTATGTAAAAGTAATTCATGATAATTTACTTACAGAAAATGGAACTTTAGAGCACCTAATAATAACTTTAGAAACATGGTAAAATGAAAAACGCATACCTAAGAACAATAGAAGCTGTAATAGCAGTAATAATCATATTTTCCTTTATCTTGGTTATCATGCCTAAAAAACCAGAAGTTTTAGAAGTGCCTACACAGATTAAAACAACACAAGATTTTATATTTGATGAAATTCTTAACAACCAAACAATAAGGCAAGAAATCTTTGCTTCACCACCAAGAGAAAATCTGAATAGTTTCCTTGAAAAAACTGTGGAGTTTCCACTAAATTACACTTACATTGTATGCTCGCCTGATTCTCAAGCTTGTTTTGTTGAGAATCTTCCTCCAAAGACAGTATACGCAAAAAGTATAATGGTTAGCAATTTAACTGACTATAGAATTTTTAGAATCTATTTGTGGTTTGAGATATGAAAAGATTTATAAATTAAGTTTAAATTTTTTAATTGTGCCGGGGTCGCATAACCTGGTAGTGCGCCAGATTACTTTGCTTTTAGCAAGGAGGCGAACCTCGAGTAAGGCGAACCTGGAGCAGGTTATGCCTAAAGAAAGCTGGTGGGCGTAAGCCTGTGTGGGTTCAAATCCCACCCCCGGCGTTTTTTGAAAACTTTAGGGAATAATTTTCAAAGTGAAATTTAAAATAGCTTGGTGAATTTTTAAATCGTAAAGGATGGACTACGAAAGACGCTTTGGTAAGAAGATTAGATGATTTAACAGATTAGGGAAGCAAAAATTTTATAAAAATTAATTTCTTCAAGAAAGAAATGAACCCGCTATATAAGTATTTTTCACAAATGCATACTTATAACGCAATGAAATTACTTCCATTTGAGGGCATGAAAGGTTTTAGTTTAATTGTAAGTGGCAAACATAAAGAGCCTCATCTTGAAAAACATCTTGAAACACATCTTAAGAATTGTAAGCATTTTTGTGAAGTTTTTCTTTTAGCTTATAGAAAACCTGGTGAAGCCATTATGAAAGATCCATTTCTTTACAACGGAATTACTCGCTTCGTCCAGAATTTAGAAAAAGAGAAGTTCAACGAGATTTATCAAGGGCTTGAAAAAGTTTTGAATACGACTGATAAAATATTGAACGATGGCCAATTTCCCAGGGAATCACAAGGGTGTTATCAAATTTTGGAAAATTTGTACAGAGAAATTAAAAATACCATAAAAACCCCCAATTTCACCATGGCCAAAACCAGGCAGACTCCTTTATGAACCTTTTAAATCTGGTTATTCTAATAAAACATAAAGCGTAGAAGACTTCTATAGCCGAAATAATTGTCACCGAAAAGTGATAAAAACCGAAAGATTTATAAATGAAAATTTATAAGAATTTAAAAGGAAAAATGCCACTTGAAGATATCTTGAATGGAATAAGGAATGCATTTTCCAATAATTTAATTAATTTAGCGACTGTTATAAAAGAAGACTCTTCAACAACACCATTAAGATACCAAATTCATACCCTTACTGGTGCAGAATGGGTTACTGGAACAAAGCAAGAGATTTATATGCATCTGAAAAATGTTCTTTCTCAAGTAGGGAATTTTATTGATGAGCAAACACAAGGAGATAACCCTAATGTTACTCAAGAAGAACTTTCTCACTACTTTTCCAACCTGTACCATGATTACGCCGAGGCTAATGATGAAGGAAAAAAGGCTGTCCTTACAAAATTTTTAAAGAACCTAGGAATTGGTCAGAAACATCTTGATTTGGATTTAGACCAAGAACTTCAAGGTGTTGAGGAATCTAAAAGAAATAAAATTAAAGAACTAGCCCAAATAGCTTATAGGAGCGAATTACTTGCTTATATGCTCGCATATCCAGAAAAATCTAAACAATTCTTTGGAGAAATAGAAAATGATACAAACAGAGCATTTATGCAAAAATATGCGAACCAACCAGATGTTGTAAAACTTTACGCACAACTTTCTTTAGAATTAGACACACTCAAATTAGTTTTGACGTACGAAAAGATTAAGCCCGAGCTGGAGAATACGATTCGTAACCCAACTCCAAAACTTGCTCCATATGTATTAGCAATTTAAGGCTTAACTTCTTTCTTTTCAACTTTAATTATTTTTTCTTCTTTTAGCATTTTATCTGCTATGTTCACCATTGTTTTTAAGAACTCTTGTGCTCTCTTTTCTTGCTTTTCGAATTCTGCTGGGCTTATGTCAAGTTTCTTTCCGTGGACAATATCTTTTGCAAGCTCATAAAGCTCTTGAAACCAATCAACATATTTCTTTGGGATTATTCTTGGCTTAACAAAATTAACAAGCAACATATCAGGAATTCTATCAGGACTTGGAGGAATTTCGCCTATTGCCATTAATGCAGCATGTGCAGCGTCTACCATTGACCAATATAAAGCTTCTATAGAGCTTAGCAAATTGTATCTTGCTTTTGCTAAATGATCTGGAGCTCTGGTAAGCACAGTATAAACAGCTTCCGGAGTTGCTCTTATCTTTCCCCTTGCAAGTAAAACCTTTAATGGCTCAAAGAATCCACCAAAATCAAGTAATGCATGACCATAGCGTAAAATATTAATAACAACAGGATCCCCTACGCGAACTTGATCAAAGAATGTTGTTAATGTTACTGTACTAATGTGGATTCTTTCCTTGTAAGGTTGCTTAGCAATGACCTTAGCAAGCTCTTCTCTGTACCAAGCAATTAACTCTTGATCCCAGTCAATAGTACAATCATCAACGATAATTATAATATCGATATCACTTTCCTTCTTTGGAACTTGTTTTGCTACAGTACCAAAAAGAACTATTGTTTTAATAATCTCTTTGAATCTTTTATAAACTTTTAAAGCAAAATCATAGGCCTTAGCATAATTTTCTTCAAGAACAGCTTGAGCAGCAGTTTTTGCAGCTTCCTTTCTCTTTGCTTTGACCTTCTTTTTAATAGCTCGTCTTATTTTTCTTTTTTTCAAGGGATCACCCCTTTTTGTTTTTGTTTTTTATTTTATTTATCTTTCGTAACCACTTGCGAGTCTTCCTTTTTCAGGAGCACCAGCCTCTCCACCCAAAGAAGAAGGCAATCCAGAAAATCCAGCACCATAAAGTTTGAAATGCGTTTCTGGAAGGAATTCCCCATAACCAGCAAAATAACCCATTGCAGGTGCTAAAGCAGCTTCGCTCATTCTTGTCCATTCTGGATAGAGTGTTTCTAGAGCATAAGGATAAGGGCTTGTTTTGAAATGCTGAACAAATCCACCAGCTTCTATAATATGCCTAATCTTATCAAAATCCTTTTTCTGCTTTAAGGTTTCTATAATTTTCTTGATAGGAACATTGCCCATTCCTGGAGGCAAGTGTACATCATGCAAGCCAAAGTTATCTGTTAAATGAACATGCTTAATGAAATCAAGAATCTTTTTTGTTTCTTCTGTAATTTCCTCTTCCTTAAAACCAAATTTCCTTAACAAATTAATATGCCCGACATCCCATGTAGCACCAATAAGTTTTTCAGCAATTCTTTTTGCTTTGTCTTCAGAAAACTTTTTTTCTTTTACAAGTTTTCTAACAAATTTTTCTCTAGCTTTTTTAATTGCTTTCTTAAGCTCTTCAGCTCTTGCTAGAGGCATTTCTGGATATGAGTTTTCTATTGCAATTATGGGAGCTTTTTCACCGAATTTTTTAAAGGCTTTAAATGCAATGTTTGCAAATGTATCAGAAGCTTTTTCTATTGCAAATTCATTTACTGGCTTAAAAAGTTCTGGAGTTGGCATTACCGAAATAAGATTAGAAGCTAGTGAAACTTTTCGGTTAAGAAGTTGTAGTTGCCGTTCTCTTAACTCCTCATGCTTTTTTTCGTCCTTTTCTGTTAGTCTTTCCTTTTTCGTAAGTTTTAAAAATTCTTTATTTATTTTTTCAAAATCTCTATCTATTTGTTTTAAAGCTTTTCTTGTTTCTTTTAGTTCTGGGTGTTTTAAGAATCTTTGAATGGTTTCTTTAGGTGCAAATTTGACTGCTTTGTTGTAAAGATCTTCAAGTTCAGAATTTAATCTTTCATTTAGCTCATTAATATGGATAGCGATTTGGTTTTTTCTCCACTCTAAATTTTGGATTTCTTCTATTTTTTCTGGGTGCTTTTCTATAAACTCTTTTTCTACGCCAGTTTTTTTGGCTTCTTCTAAAACAGTTTTAATAGCGTCGGCTTTTGCTGTTATTTCTTGTTGTTTTTCTCTTAAGTCTGCTATTTCTTTTAAGCTTGCCAAAATTTTAATCTTCTCTTGATCCCATTGGGTTTCGTTGAGGCTTCTTAATTTTCTTTCAGGAGTCCATATTTCTTTTTCTCCAGCAATTTTTTCTTTCACCTCAAACTCTAGAGGAACAATCTGGCCTTTTTCTTGGTCAACAGCAAGCATGATTCTGGGCATTTCTTTTACTTTTTTGCCATACTCTTTTTCAAGTTCTTTTTTGTATTTCTCTTCAAGTTCTTTGTCCCAAAATGCACCAACAATATTTGCTCCATGAATAACAACAGGAACATTTCCAGATTTGTCAAGAGCATGAGCTTTTTCTACTACGTGCCCAAATATACTTTCTGCTTCCTTTCTATGGGCCTCGTTCCAGCCCTGTTGTGTAAAACCTGAAGGATCTACTATTGGGGCGTGCATAGAAACCTTTGTTTCTGTTAGCTGTGCAAGCCTCCTCATCTCTTCAATATGTTCCTTTGGAATACTCTCAGCAATTTCTGGAGAAATAGCAGAGACTTCAATATTTTGTATGCCTTCATTAAGCCTCTTGCCCATATCTTCAATTTGGTTTGCTGTTTGTATTGTTAGAGGAGCACCTAATTGCTTTGGCATAAGTTTATACTTTGGTTCCATGCTGTTTTCATATTCTTTTACGAAGTCCATTTTATTCATATTTCTTAAGAATCGTATCCAACTTTTCTTTGTCCCCTTTTTCAAATTTATACTCTTTATATTTTAAAAAGTTTCTTATTTCATTTGTGTATTTTTGGATTTGGTCTGTTGTAAAACCTATGTCTCTTAGAAACAATTTAATATCTTTTGTTCTAAATTCGAATCTTTCTTCTTGTGGAAGTGCCCTAATAAGACCTCTTTCCTTTAGACTTACAATAATTTCAGAAAGTATCCTCTCTCTATCGTAATACTTCCTTTCTTCTTTGTAAAGACTTGAACTTTCAGTGTAGCTTTTGGTTTCTTCTTCAGGTTTTTCTTCTGTTGGTAAACTGCTTGCTATATCTTCAAGTTCGCTAAAACCTCTTGCTCTTAGATGTGTTTCTTCTAAGGCTTCTGTTCTTTGTTCTGGTAAGGCTGCTTGAGTTGTAAAGGCTTCTGATAAGGTTTCGGCAAGATTTTCTTCTGGTTGTTCTATTGTTTCTTTTTTAGTTAAGGGTTTAATTTCTTCTTCAAGCTTTTTCTTTTTAATCTTCTCAACAAGTTCTTTGACTCTGGCTCTTAACTTTTCATCTTTTATCTCATCAAGGTGTGCTTCTAGAAATTCCAACTTTTCTTGTTCATCTTCTATTTCTCTAATCTTTTTCAGCAATTCTTTTATCATCTTACCATGTTATCATTCCATGGGCTTTCTTATAAACGTCATACAATTGATAAGTTAAATCTTTTGCTTGTTCCTTTGCTGCTTTTTCTACTTCGCTAGCAACGAATGATGTTTTCAAAGGTAGCCTTACAGGCTTGAAAATGCTCTTGAATGTTTTTCCTACTTCGGTAAGAGGAGACAGAGCCTCTTTAAACCCTTTGCCTATACTCTTGATTTGCTCTTCAACTTCTTTGGAAATAGGCTTTTTTTCTTTTTCCTCTTTCTCCTCTTCTTTTTTTAAAAAATGTTCAATATCTTTTTGCAATTCCTTTAAGCTAACACCAGTTAAATTCTCAACAAGTTCCATGTCTTCGTAAAGCTCTTGCTTTTCCATGGCTTCTACTTCTATGTCATCAAGAGCATAACCATTAAACAAAATTTCAGTTCTGCCAGTGTTAATGTATTGAGTGCCACGCTCTGTTCTCATTGCTTGAGGAAGAGTTCTGAATTTAAAATCCACACCAACACAGGCATAATATTTTCTATCAAGCTTGACTTTTGCAAATTTGGTATGAACATCTTCTGGCTTAATTTCACGTTTGCCAAAAAGCGATAGCTCCATCACCATTCCAGAAAATCCTGTTACAATATCTGGCACATTAAATTCTTTCATGCCAAGCTTTTGAGCAGCTTTTAAATAAGGCTTAATCCACTTTGCATACAATTTCAAGCTGTCAATTTGTGTTGATAAATAGCTCTTTTCTATATTAAACCTTTTTCTTAACTCATCTTCGGAAAGCTTTTCCCATTTTAAATATTCGTTGAGCTTTCTATGCAAAATATTTTTTACTCTTTTGTTAACATCAAGTGCTTCTATTTCCTTTTCAGAATTTACCATCATAAAGGCATCTCTTAATGTAATAAAATCAAGTTGTTGGGCAAGCACATTGATGCTAGCTCTTCCACGCTTAATATCAACCATATCCATCCATATGCCTTTTAATGCCAATCTTGCTGCCTTTCTTTTTTCTGGATCCTTTGAATGTAATTCATCATAAGTTTGCAGTCTTATTTCAAAATCCTTTAAATCATAGATGATATTAATCACACTTTTAATCACAGCGTTGATAGTCTCTAAAATTTTCATTGCTCTGTCTTGCAGCACACCAGCTCTTGCACCCATCTCGCCAAAAAATCCAGAAGTCGCAGAAGCTTCAAAGCCCTCTTCTACTTTTGTCACTTCTAAACCCATTCCACTTGGAGGTTCTTCACGCATGTAATCCAAAGTCCAATAGTAAATTGGCTCTACCCCTTCACCCACACTGTCATAAACGAGGTGATAAGTACAAATAGGATTTTTCTTTACGAGTTTTATGAGTTCCTTGCCTATTTCTAACTCCAATCTTGGATCTTCTTGTTTTTTTGCTTGTAAAAATACTTCTCTGAGATAAGAAATTTTTTTCTTGATTTCTTGTTTTTTAGAAAGTTTTAGCTTTTCTATCTCTTCAAGCTTTTTCTTAACATCGTCAAAAGTAAGTTTCTTTTCTTTTTCAGCCATACAAAAATTTAAATATTCCTATTTTTTTAAATATTTTGGTAAAAATGGGATTTTTTGGTTTCTTGAAAAGATTGATTTTTGGGAAGAAAAAAGAAAAACTTCCTGAAAGTTTGGAGGGCTTGCCACCAGAATTGGAAGCAAAACCAGAAAGCAAAGCAGGACCAGAAGTTTCAACTTCAGCAGAGTCTGTCGATTTAGGATTACCAGCAAGAGAAGAGCTTCCAGAAAAGCCAAGCTTTGAACCAGCAACAGAAACACTTTCGCAAGAAAAATATGAGATTATTAAAACAAAACTCGACTTGATAGCTTCTAAGCTTGAGAATATAGAAAGAAGGCTAGCGGCTCTAGAAAAACTTGCTAAAGAAAGTTAAAATGAAAAGTCAAACAAAGTTTTTAATTCTTTTGTTTGTTAGCTTACTCATTGACCAATTAACAAAATTTATTTTTACAAATAAAAATATTAAACTCTTTTGGATTTTTGAAATAAAATATTCAACAAATCCAGGATTGGTATTTGGATTATTTGCAAACAATCTATTTTTCACAATTTTTCTTCCGTTTGTAATAGCTGGCATACTTGTCTATTTATTTTTCAAAGATCAAATTCATTGGCTTGGTACATGCTTAATCGTAAGTGGCTTAATAGGAAACATAATAGATAGGATCTTTTTTGGCTATGTAAGGGATTTCTTGTTTGTGAAAATAATTCCAGAGTATAATATCTCTTTATTTAATTTTGCTGATAGCTTCTTGGTAATAGGTGTTATCCTTTTGCTTATATCTCTTTTTAAGTTTGATACATTTTTAAAAATTCAGAAACCCTCTAAATTATGATTGCTGATAATAAATCCAAGAGAAAAATGTTCCTAAAAATATATGATTCGCTTTTAAAGCACTTTGGCAAGCAATATTGGTGGCCTACTCTAAGCAGAAATAAAAAGCTCGAAATATGTGTGGGGGCAATTCTAACACAAAATACAGCATGGAAAAATGTTGAAAAGGCTTTGCGCAATTTAATAAACGAAAATTTGCTTAACTTAGAAGCGCTTAATAAAATAAATCAGAAGAAACTAGAATCTTTAATAAAAAGTGCTGGTTATTATAGGCAAAAAGCAAAGAAAATCAAGGCCCTTATTAAATTTTTAATTACAAAGAAAAAACCTAGCAGAAAAAATTTACTTGCTATTTATGGTGTTGGCAAGGAAACAGCAGACTCTATACTGCTGTATGCTTTTAACAAACCTATTTTTGTTGTTGATGCCTATACAAGAAGAATATTTTCAAGACTTGGTATTCTTAATGAAAACTTAAGTTACGATGAAATCCAAGAGATTTTTGAGGCTAATCTTCCAAGAGACACAGAGCTTTTTAAGGAATATCATGCTTTAATTGTAGAACTTGGCAAAAACTATTGTAAAAAGAAAAGTCCTAGTTGTGAAGAATGCCCACTAAACAGCATCTGCAAATTTAAACAACACTCTCGTAGCCTTCTAAAGTAAAATCTTTCTTTTTCTTTATCCTACAAATATCTACAAGTTTATCATTGCTTGCAAGCTTAACTAACCTAACACCTGATGTGTTTCTTCCTATAATAGGCACGTCTTTTATGCTTACTCTAACAAGAGAACCGTTTTTCGTAACAAGTATAACCTCATCTTCAGGATTAACAACCTTTGCATCTATAACATTCCCATTCCTTTCGTTGGTTTTTATATCTATAACACCCATGCTGCCTCTTGATACCTTTCTATAAAATTCAAGCTTTGTACACTTTCCATAGCCATTTTCTGTTACACTAAACACTAAAGGACCATCACACACCTCCATAGAAACTACGCTTGCGTTGCTTGCTAAGCCCATTCCTTTAACACCCATACTTGCTCTTGATGTTGGCCTTACTTGAGATTCGTGAAATACAACAGCTTTTCCATCAGAACTTTCAAGCAATATTGTTTTTTTGCCATCTGTAATACGCACACTAACAAGCTCATCATCTTGCTTCAGATCTATACCAATAATTCCTGTTCTTCTATTAGTTTCGTATTCCTTGAGAGGTGTTTTTTTAATCATACCATGCTTAGTAGCCATTAGCAAATATTTTTCATGGCTGAAATTTCTAACAGCAATAACAGCACTGACATTTTCTTCTGGGTTTAAGGGCAATAAATTTTGCAATGCTTTTCCTCTTGCATATCTGCTTGCTTCTGGAAGTTTATAAGTTTTAAGCGTATATACTTTTCCTTTATTTGTAAAAAATAGCAAATTGTCCAAGCTATTTACTACAGCGATATACTTTACAAAGTCATCTTCTTTTGTAGAAACTACTGTTATGCCTTTGCCGCCTCTTCTTTGTTTTTTGTAAAGCTTCAATGGTGTACGTTTTATATAGTTTTTATTTGTTAAGGTGACAACAACTTGCTCTTCCTTAATAAGGTCTTCTTCTGAGATATCTTCTATTGTTTCTAGGATTGTTGTTCTTCTCTTGTCAGTATAGCAATTTTTAATTTCAAGAATTTCTTGTTTTATTAGCTGCCATAATTTTTGCTCAGAAGAAAGGGTTTCTTTGTAATCTTTAATCTTTTCAAGAAGTTCCGCATGCTCGCTAGCTAGTTTTTCTTGTTCCAAAGAAGTAAGTTTTTGTAAACGCATTTCAAGTATTGCATTTGCTTGCCTTTCAGAAAGTTTAAAATTTGTTGCTAAGCCTTTTCTTGCTTCTTCTATGCTTTCAGATTTTTTAATTAGGCTAATAACATCATTGATATTAGCAAGAGCTGTTTTAAGACCTTCTAAAATATGAACCCTTTCTTCTGCTTTATTAAGCAAATACTTTGTTTTTCTGATAACAATTTCTTTCCTGTGAATAAGGAAGCTGTTTAGCAAATCTTTAAGGTTGAAAAGTTTTGGTTGATTGTTTATTAATGCAAGCATTATTATGCCAAAGGTAGTTTGTAGCTGTGTGTGTTTGTAAAGCCGATTAAGCACAACTTCTGGCTGAGAACTGGTTTCTATTACAATCCTAATCCCTTTTCTGCTCGACTCATCTCTAATGTCATTTACACCTTGCAAGATTCCTTGCTCTACCAAATTTGCAATTTCCTCAACAAGTAACGCTTTGTTTACCATGTACGGGATTTCTGTTATTATAATATTTCTTCCTTCAATTTCGGCTTTGCCTCTTACTATTATTTTTCCTTTTCCAGTCTTATAAGCTTGCTTTACATTTTCAATCCCGCAGATAATTCCACCAGTAGGAAAATCAGGACCTTTGATAAATTGCATCAATTCTTCTATGCTTGCATTAGGATTTTCTATTAATGTTATTAAAGCATCGCATACCTCAGCAATATTATGCGGAGGAATATTTGTTGCCATGCCTACAGCTATGCCAGTAGTACCGTTTATAAGCAAATTAGGTATCTTTGCTGGCAAAACAATAGGCTCCTTTGTGCTTGCATCAAAATTTGGCACAAAATCTACTGTTTCTTTGTCAATGTCAGCAAGCATTTCTTCGCCAAGTTTATGCAGCCTTGCTTCTGTATAACGCATTGCTGCTTGCGGATCTCCGTCGATACTGCCAAAGTTACCTTGGCCTTCTATTAATGGATAGCGCATAGAAAAATCCTGAGCAAGTCTTACTAAAGCATCATAAACAGCTTGATCCCCATGGGGATGAAACCTTCCAAGACAGCTTCCAACAATCCTTGCACATTTTTTAAATGGCTTGTTGTGTTGCAATCCGCTAAGATGCATTGTAAAAAGAATTCTTCTATGCACAGGTTTTAAACCGTCTCTAACATCTGGTAGAGCTCTGCCTGCTATAACAGACATACTATAGTCTAGATAAGATTTCTTTAGTTCCTCATCAATTATCGCTTTTGTAATTTTTTCTTCCATTTTATATGTCTATATTTTGAGCAAATTTGGCGTTCTGCATTATAAACTGCTTTCTTGGTCCCACTTCCTCACCCATTAAAATTCTAAATATCTCATCAGCAATAATAGCGTCTTCTATTGTTACTTGCTTAAGTTTTCTTGTAGCAGGATTCATTGTTGTTTCCCAAAGTTGATCAGGATTCATTTCGCCAAGTCCTTTGAAGCGTTGAACAACATATTCCCTTTTAAGATTGTTTAGCAATTCTTGTAACTCTGCATCGCTATAAGCATAAAAATGTTCTTTGCCATAAATAACCTTGTAAAGTGGTGCTACCGCAATATACAAATTACCATTTTCGATTAGTTCAGGCATATACCTAAAGAAAAATGTTAATAACAAGCAAGTAATATGCTGCCCATCAACATCAGAATCGCACATAATTATTATTTTCCCATATCTTAATTTTTTAATATCAAATTCATCTTTAATGCCTGTACCGAGAGCTGTAATCATAGAAACGATTTCACTATTTTTCAAAATCTTGTCAAACCTCGCTTTTTCAACATTTAGGATTTTTCCCTTTAATGGCAAAACAGCTTGGAATGATTTTTCTCTGGCAAGCTTTGCAGAACCTCCGGCAGAATCGCCTTCAACAAGAAACAATTCCGCTTTGCTTGGATCTTTTTCTTGACAATCGGCAAGCTTTCCAGGCAAGGATGTTTTATTAAGAACGGATTTTCTTCTAACAAGTTCTTTGGCTTTTTTTGCTGCTTCTCTTGCTCTTGCAGCCTCTAAGCATCTGTTAACAACCAATTTTGCAATAGCAGGATTTTCTTCAAAAAACTCAGCCAAAAATTCATTAGTTGCGGATTCTACAAAACTTTTTACTTCTGAGTTACCAAGTTTTGTTTTTGTTTGGCCTTCGAACTGTGGTTCTGGAACTTTAACAGAGATTATTCCAGTTAATCCTTCTCTTGTGTCTTGGCCACTTACAGCCTTACCAAGATTTAATTTTTTAATGTAATTATTTATAACTCTTGTTAATGCTGTACAAAAGCCTGTATAATGCGTGCCGTGTTCTATTGTGTTGATGTTATTAACAAAACTAAATATCCTTTCTTGATAATCTGTTGTATATTGAAAAGCAACTTCGACCACAAGTTTTTCTTTTTGTTTTGAAAAATAAATTACATCATGTAATGTTTCTCTTGCTTTGTTTAAATCTTGAACAAATTTTTTGATTCCACCTTCAAAGAAAAATTTCTCCTCCTTGCTAGAACGTTCATCTATTAGTTTTATTTTTAAATTTGCATTTAAATAAGCAAGCTCTTTTAATCTTTTCTTGAGAATTTCATAATCAAATTCTTTAACTTGAAAAATTTCTTCATCTGGCTTAAATGTTATTTCAGTGCCTGTTTCTTGTGTTATTCCTGAAATTGTTAGTTTTGTTAGCGGCTTGCCTTTGGAATAGCTTTGCTCATAGACTTTACCGTTCTTGTAAACCTTAACCTTTAGCATGCTTGACAAGGCATTTACTACGCTTAACCCAACACCATGTAAGCCGCCTGAAATTTTGTAGGCTTTGCTATCAAATTTTCCACCAGCATGCAACACTGTTAAAACAAGCTCTAAAGCAGGCTTGCCTTCTTGAGGATGAACTTCAACAGGAATTCCTCTGCCATTGTCTTTAACGGTTAAGCTGTTGTCTTTGTGTATTTTTACAACAATTTCACTACAAAATCCAGCAAGCGCCTCGTCTATGCTATTGTCTATAATTTCAAACGCCAAATGATGAAATCCTCTAACAGATGTGTCCCCAATATACATTGCAGGTCTTTTTCTTACGCCTTCTAAATCTTTTAGCACTTGGATAGAATCAGCTGTGTAGCTATTTCCATCTGCTCTGGCTTGCATTTCTTTGTCTGAAACCTCAAAATTTTCCATTTTTAAGGCCTGAAAAGGCAAATTTTTAGGATTTATTGGCAAAAAAGCCACATTTTTCAATCTATTTTGAGAATTTAAAAAGCTTTTGCCTTATTTTTGAAAAATAAGGTCAATTTGAGCCTTATTTTTGTCCCATTTATACCAAAATTTATTTATTTTTAAATCCTTCTCTTAAAAGATGCAAACCCCAAAACCAATAATCTTGGACACGAGCTTTCTTTTGTTTGCTTTGAAGCAGAAAATCGATTTTTATGCTGAACTAAGAAGAATCATAGATACGAATTTTAAATTATACATCGTTGATAAGCAAGTTCCAGAACTAGAAAAACGCGAGCTTGGAAAACTTGCTTTAAAATTGTTAAAGCATTATAAAGCTAGCATTATTAAAACCACAAGCAAGAAAAGTGTTGACGATTTAATTTTGGAACAAGCTTTGGCAAAAGATGCTTACGTTGCCACACAAGACAGAAAACTTAAGAAAAAGCTAAAAGAACACAACATCAAAACAATAACAGTAAGGCAGAAATCTTATTTGGATTTTGGTTAATTTTAAATTTTGAATAGCTTCCTCTATTGTTCTTTTTATATTCTCCAAATGACGTTTTTGACTAATTTCTTTTGAAATATAATTTTCAAATAAAAGCTCTAAAGAATCACGAATAAGTTTCTTAACGTAAGGTGGTTTGTAATTTAAATTCTTTTTTAAATGGTTTAAAAAGTATAGAGGTTTATAAAATTCCTTCTAGAGATCATTTTGCTCCTAGAACAACACCTCTAAAAAATTGAAGTGGTGGTGTGTAATCAAGTTGAATTTTAAAATTATTATTTTCAATCTCATTTTTTATGTATTTTTTCAATGTTTCCAAATGTGGTGTTATTTCAAAAATTACACCAGCTCTCCCGAGTTCTTTTGTTGTAAATTTTGATACACAATGCGCATCAGAACTTGCTAATGGTTTGCCGAATTTTTCATAATCCCTTGCAGCAAGTTTATTGCTTTCTATCATCCATGCACAATTCGTAGCAACAAGATCTATTGTATCTACTTTTGGAAAAACTTCATTCGCTATTATTTTTCTTTCTTCCTCGTTAGCAAGCCTAAACCTAAATATTCCTTTTGGCCCGTAAGGATCATAAATTGTATACGGATGTGTAGCAATTGTAATAGTATCATAATCTTTACATATTTTTATAAGCTCATCAAAATTTATATCTTCTCTAGCATATCTTCTAAAGCCTTTTTCTGGGGCTAAACAAACAAGGTCACAAGCACCTTCTACGCCTGGTATCTTATACCTGATTTCTAAACCTTGAATAAAGAAAAAGTCCCTAGTATTCTTACGAACCTTTAGTATATTTCCATTTTCTTGAAACAAAAATCCATACTTTTCTGCAGCATACCTTATATTTTGAAAATTATCTTCATATGTGTCTAGATGGTCAATAGCTCCACATATTCGTAAATTTTTATTATCCATTACGTCTAGCAAGAAGAGAAGATCTTTAAAATCTTTAGCTTTGGGATGGGCATGCAAATCCGCATAAACTCCCTTTTTATCTAAGGAAACTGGCTTATTTGTGTTGATAATAGAACCTGGTTCTGTAATTAAAAGGTATTCTAAACAATTTTTTAAAAATTGGCCTGTTTTCATTTTAATAAAAAACAATAAAATCATTTATAAATCTTTCTATTGTTACTACCACATAAAAGTTACAATTTTTGAAATCAAAAATAGAAAAATTTTTAAAATGTCTCTATTTTTAGAAAACACAATGTTCTACGAGCTTACTGTTAAGGGCTATATTAGGGTGCCTCCTAAGAATCTTGGTGAAAACCTTAGGGAGGCTATTATGCAGACTCTACAAGAAGAATACGCTGACAAAATAATTCCAGAATTGGGCTTTATACTTGATGTGGTTGATGTTTTAGAAATTGGTGAAGGTGTTATTATTCCTGGAGATGGTGCAGCATACTATGAAACAAAATTCAAGCTTCTTGTATTCAAACCAGAAATGCAGGAAATTGTTTTAGGCAAAGTTAAAGAAGTAGCGGAATTTGGTGTATTTCTTGAAATAGGTCCTGTAGATGGCATGATTCATATCTCACAAACAATGGATGATTATGTTAGTTTCAGCAAATCTGGCGAGCTTCATGGCAAAGAAACAAAGAAAAATTTAAAAGTCAATGATAAATGTAGAGCAAGGATAATCGCTATTTCCTATAGAGACGTAACAAATCCAAAAATAGGTTTAACAATGCGCCAGCCAGGTTTAGGTGCGTTACGTTGGTATGAAGAGAAAAAATGAAAAAGGTCTGCAAGAAATGCAAAATTTTTGTAAAAGGTAACGAATGTCCTATTTGTCATGGCACAGATTTTTCAACAACATGGAAAGGCAGAATTTATGTGCTTGATCCTGAAAAATCTGAAATAGCTAAAAAGCTTGGTATTAAAAAAGAAGGCGAATACGCTATTGCTATATAGCAAAATGGTGAAACTAAAAATGCTTAACCAAGAAGAAAATAAGTTGCTCGAAAGGAAAGAAATAGTATTGGAGGTTATGCACGATGACAATGCAACACCTCCGAGGGCAGAACTCATGAAAGAAATAGCACAAAATTTAAAAGTCGATCCAAACTTGATGTTTATAACAAAAATAAAACCCATTTACGGAAAAAGCTGTTCGCAAGTTGTTGTTAGGGTTTATAAAAACAGAGCAGATCTTGAAAGGTTTGAAAATCTGAAAAGATTAAAAGCCACGCAGGAAGAAAAAGCCGAACCCACACAAACAAAAGAATCAACACAAGAATCTCAACCCAAAGAAGAGACAAAACAAGAAGCTAAAGAAGAAGCTAAACAAGAAACCAAAGAGGAAACAAAAGAAGAGGCTAAACAAGAAAGTTAAAAATGGCAAAGAAAAAGAAACAGAGAAAAAATAAAGAACCAAGTAAGCTTTGGGAACATTACAAGATGGTGGATGGCAAACTTGTTCGTGACCCTATGTGCCCTAAGTGTAGTGTTTTTCTTGCGCAGCATAAAGATAGATTGACATGTGGCAAATGTGGTTATACAGAATTTAAAAAACCAACAAAATAAATTAGTAGACGATTCTATACTTTGTTATTTTCTCAAAAGGGACTATACAACCATTCGTAGAATAATACCCTTGTGATTGGTCTAAGTAAATCGAGGTTCCATCAAAAGATCGAAAATACCCTATTGCTTTAAGTTCTCTTTCTTCTTTTTTACCAAGAACATTAACTTCTTCTTTTCCGATAATTTCCAAAATAACACCTTCTCTAATGATCTTTTCTTCTAAGTCCCTTCTGAACGCTTTTTTATGTTTGTATTGCATTTTAAAAAGCAGGCAATTGCCTGCTTGGGAAAAGAGGTGATAGAATTTTTATATTTAAAGATATTTAAAACTTTCGAATCGCTTCTCTAAAGTAGTGATAAATTTAAAGAAGAAAAGCTACAAATAAGAAAAGCCCAAAAAACTTAAAAACAAAGCTTATATTTGCAAATTATGCAAGATAGAATCTTTCAGATTTTAGTTGAAAAAGACGAAATAACTTGGCAATCCATAATCTATGAACTTGTAAGAACTGGCCAAATGGACCCTTGGGATATAGATATTTCTCTACTTGCTAAACGCTATCTTGAAGTGCTTAACAAGCTACAGCAAGCAAACTTTCATGTTTCTGGCAAGGTTATTCTTGCTGCTGCTATGCTGCTAAGAATGAAATCTGAAAGGTTGCTCACACACCATATTGCAACTTTTGACGAACAACTCTTTGCTCCTGGTGAATTGGAAGAGGAATTTACTCAAGCAGATATAGAAGAACTTTCAAAGAAAATAAAACTTGCAGAAAAACCAAGATTAGTGCTTAAGACACCATTTGCAAGAAAAAGAAAAGTTACGCTTAACGATTTAATATCAGCATTACACAGGGCTCTTGAAGTAGACAAAAGAAGAACACTTAAAAAATTAAGGGAACAAACAATTACAGAAAAACTCGAAGTCCCAAAGAAAAAGATAGATGTTACACAGTTAATTAAAAACTTGTATGCCAGAATTTTAGAATTCTTTAAAAGAAAAGAGCGCTTAACCTTCAGCGAAATTGTACCAAGTGAAAGAAAGGAAGATAAAATATTAACGTTTATTCCTTTGTTACATCTTGTTAATCAAGGAAAAATAGATATTTATCAACAAGAACATTTTGGTGAGATTTATATTGTAAAAGACTTAAATAATTCTCATCAATCTTAAAATTATATAAACTATAAAAATCAAAATAGCAATCGCTAATAGAGCATAAAAAGCCTTCTTACTTGTAAAAAATCCAAATATTGGAATTGGTCCTATAAAGATACCACCGGCACTTTCTATTTTGGCATCTTTCGTACTTGCAGCTATTATGATTAACATTCCAATAAAAATAAGAGCAATACCTAAAAGGATAAGAGCTTCTTTCATCTTTTTAATTTTGTGATATCCTTAATGCTAACTTTCTTTTCTTTGCCTGTTTTCATGTTTTTAATTGTAACTTTGTTTTTGCTTAAATCTTTTGGGCCAATGATTATCGCATTTTTTGCATTAATTTTGTTTGCATATTCCAATTGTTTTGCTAGGGTTCTTTGCATGAGGTCTATTTCAACAATTCCAGGTAACTTATTTACAAGTTTT
>Ga0190334_1000240_pt1 | contig 28277 bp, 29 predicted proteins | sample 48720478_MG_FD_161270 | JGI IMG/M metagenome (GOLD analysis project Ga0190334, IMG submission 161270) | Hydrothermal vent sediment bacterial communities from Southern Trench, Guaymas Basin, Mexico - 4872-04-7-8_MG | ecosystem: Environmental > Aquatic > Marine > Hydrothermal vents > Sediment ... | reverse complement strand
TTCTTTTGCTAATTGTTCAATAATTAATTTGTTCATTGGTTTTCCTCCTTGAAGGAATTCTTAAAGAGAGGCTACACAAAAGCCTCTCTTCCTTCAAGGGGTTGACACAATTAATTGTACACTGCCATAAATTATCTTCCTATTTTCCTTTCAAAAATTTTCTGAATAAGTGAATTTCTTCTGAATTTAAAAAGAATAACGTTTTACACTTGAAATTAAGCTTTCTTTGAACTATTCTATATATTAAGATGAGAAAAAAAGTTTTTTTAGCACTTTTCTTTTTTAGCTTTTTGCTTTTTGGTCAAAATGGGTATATAAAAATACCGGTATTAACAGATGTAACCTCTTTGATCGCAAATTCAGGAAGACCCATCACCTTCGCAGGAAGATTTGATGTAGATTCCCGGGGATATTTTTATATTCAGGATATGGACACAGGCAACATAGCCAAGTTCAGCCCATCTGGTGCTTATATTAAAGACCTTCTTCAAATAGGAACCGGGAAGAAAGAAATCTCCTCACTTCATGATTTCTTAATTAAAGGCCAAAACCTCTACGTTCTGGACAACAACTTCTCAGGGGTTAAAGTGTTCGATCTGGATGGTAATTTCCTGTTCTCATTCAAAACAGAAGATCCTCCTTACTCAATTGCAGTTTCAAATACAGGAGAAATCTATGTCCCTGACTTTTCAAACAAGGTAAAAAACATAATTTCTGTTTACAGTCCCCGTGGAAAGTTCCTCAGAAGTTTTGGAGATCCATTTTACGATGCGAGATTTTCCGATAAAAAGAAAAATAGGATTCTCAACAGAACTCTAATTATAAGAATCAGCGGTAATGATGAAGTTTATATCCTTTCGCTTGTTCTTCCGTCCTTTAGAAAATATTCGCCGACAAGACTGCTGGTTTATGACAACAGAATCAAGGGGCCAGAAGTTCCAAAGGGTGATATAGTGTTTTATGACGACACACTCAGTCTTGTGAACGCTGCAGTAGATATGGCGTTAGATAGCGAAGGCAGAATAATAATTTCTTTCCCATCCACATGCGCTTATGTATACAACCCAGAAGGTGCTCTTATCAAAAAGATAGCCATAGACCTTGGAGGTAATTACTCCTCACCACAAAAATTTATACTTCTTTCAGGGAAAATTTATTCTGTGATCCCTGAAAAAATCCTGATTCTTGACTACAACTCTATTAAAGGACAATTATGAACCAGGCTATTTTCTCCTTTAAAAGGGGAAATGTCCTTATAGAAATTGTTAAGGGTGATATTACTGAAGAGGAAGTAGATGCTATAGTTAATGCAGCAAATTCTTATTTAAAACACGGTGGTGGAGTAGCTGGAGCGATTGTTAGAAAGGGTGGAAAGATAATTCAGGAAGAAAGCAATAAAATAGGATATGTTCCTGTAGGCTCAGCAGCTCTCACTTCTGCAGGAAAACTAAAAGCTAAATATGTAATACATGCAGTTGGTCCTATATGGGGAGAGGGTGATGAGGATAAAAAATTAAGAAATGCGGTAATGTCAGCATTTAAAATCGCTGAAGAAAAGGAATTAAAGTCCATATCTCTTCCTGCAATAAGTACAGGAATTTTCGGCTTTCCAAAGGAAAGAGGAGTGGAAGTAATATTAAAAGCTATTCTGGATTTTGTAGACAAGGGAACAACAATAGAAAAAATAAGAATCTGTAATATAGATGAGCTAACCTGTAAAATCTTCAAAGAAAAGGCCGAGAAAATCACCTGATGGCAATTTACGGTTCATTAAAAACCATGGACATCGGGGATGTTTTACAATGGCTCTATCTGAGAAATAAGACTGGAGTTTTAACTTTAAAAATAGGTGAATATGAAAAAAAGCTGATAATAAAGGAAGGAAAAATAAAATATGGATTTTCTGAGAATCCTGCGGAAAGACTGGGAAGTTTTTTAATAAAATTTGCAGGGTTATCGAAAGAAGAATTGGAAAATGCTCTAAAAAAAAGCTATGAAGAATCCGCCAAGCTCGGAGAATCCTTAATTAAAACTGGAAAATTAACCAGAGAAGATCTGGAAAAGATATTAAATTTACTGGTTAAGGAAATAGTTTATAATTGCTTCACTACAGAAGAAGGATACTTCAGGTTCGAAGAAAGAGAAGAGAACGTCCCTTTTGAAGTAGAACTTGAAATACAGGAAATGCTTCTTGAAGGTTATGCAAGGAAGGATGAAATTCAGGAAATAAAAACCATAATTCCCAACTTAGACGTTCGTTTCCTTGTAAAAGTAGACCCTTCTAAAGATAAATTTTTAATGCTTCTTGATCTTGGAAAAACACTTAAAGAGGTTGCAGACGAACTACAAATGGTGGAATTTGATGCCTTAAAAAAAGCCCACGAATATATAGAGAAAGGTTATATTGAGCCTCTGGAACAGATAGTTTACGGCGAAAAGAAAAAAGAAAAGGAAAAGGATTCATACATAAAAATAAAAGGCGAGGCAGATTTCTTCTTCAAGGAAGGAAGATTAAAAGAGGCTTTGTCTCTTTACAGAAAAATTCTTGAGATTGACCCATCCAATGAGGATATTAAAAATAAAATTAAAACCATTGAGCGGGCTCTGGAAATCAAAGATTTGAGCGATAATTCAATACCAAAATTAAAACTTTCGCCCTCTGACCTCCAGAATTTAGAACTTTCGCCTCAGGAAGGATTCGTCCTCTCCAGGATAAATGGAATCTGGTCAATTGAACAGATATCAAAGGTCTGTCCTTTTCCTCCCGAAACCACTAAGGGCATCATCAAAATACTTTACTCAAGAGGTATAATTGAAATTTGAGCAGAATAGTTTTCACTTTTCAGGAAGGGAAATTACTCCCTGTTTTTCTTGAAGAAGTAGACGGCAAAGTTATTTTCATTCTACCATCAGGGAAAAGGAAGAAAAATCTCAAGGTATTTGCACGCTTTAGTAAAAATGTTGATTATGACCCTTCTACTTTAAAACAAAATTTAAAAGAAATCGAAGAAGAAATAAAGAAACTGGAAGAAGAAATAGATGACCAGCTTATCTGGGAAATTCTGGACAAGGATGCCTCTATTGACGAAATTTCTGAACTGTTCTTTGGCGAACAGGTAGCAGACGAAAGAAAGGTTGCTCTTTTTAACAAACTTAATGCGTCAAAATTCTTTAAGAGAAAGGGAGAAATTTTCATTAAAAGGACAAAAGAGGAGCTTAAAAAAATCGAAAAAATGGAACAAGCCCGGCTGGAAAAAGAAAAAACCGCTGAAGAATTTATCCAATTTGTAAAAGGAAAAAAAGAAAAGGACGAGAACATAAAGAAAACAATTCAAATTTTGAAAAAATACATAATAGAAGATGGAAACATTCCCCAGAAAAACGTCGTGGAAATTGTTATGGAAAAAGCAGAAATAAAGAACAAATATGGATTAATTTCTCTGCTGGAACGTATTGGCGAATGGAGCGTCGAAGAAGAACCGTTGATGGAAAAACTCTCCATAAAAAAACCTTTCAAGCCTGAGTTGATTATAGAGGGTGAAAATGTGATACCTGACGATAGAGAAAGAGTAGAATATGGAGAAACTATAGCAATTGACGATAGGGAAACTGTAGAAGTAGATGATTCTTTTAGTATTGAAAAAAAGGGGAACAATTACTTAATTGGAATACACGTAGCTGATTTGAGTTCACTCCTCCCAAGAGATTCTCTAATAGACAAAGAAGCTTTTAAAAGGGTACAAACAGTTTATCTACCCGAAGAGAAATTTTTTATGCTTCCTAAAAAGCTTATTGAAGAAAAATATACCTTGAGTGAAAAAAGGAGTTCAAGGGCTTTAAGCCTTTTTTTGGAAATAGACCCGGAATTCAGAATTCTCAATTGGTGGTTCCAGAGGACATGGATAAAAGTAAAAAGGAAAACTTATGAAGAATCCCAATCCATTTTTCAGGGAATTTACTCTGTTCTTTTAGAATTTCTAAATTATAGAAGGTCAGAAAGGATCGAAAGGGGCGCAATAGTTTTAAACATTCCGGAATTGGAGATAAAAATAAAGGGTGAGGAAATAGAAATAATAAAAAAAGAGTTTAACACCCCGGCTCACATAGCTGTTCAGGAGGCAATGATTTTGTACAATGAAAAAGCAGCTGAATTTCTCTCAAAGGCAGGAATACCTGCAATATATAGAATTCAACCCTCTGAGTTCGAGGAAAAACCTCAAATAGACCTAACAGACCCGCTATACCCAATAAAGGCCATCCCTTATCTAAAATCCTCCCATCTCACAACTCAACCTCAACCTCATCTTTCTCTCGGTGTTAATCTTTATACTCAGGCTACTTCACCTATTAGAAGATACGGTGACCTTGTCATCCAGAGACAGATTCTAAAAGCTATGGGTATAGAAGAATGGGCTTACGAAAGAGAAGAACTACTTTCCATCTTTGACTACCTGGAGGAAAAGTCCAGACTGATAAGAGAACTGGTAAAATCAAGAAAAGTTTTCTGGATAATGAAATACCTGGAAAAGATGAAGGGAAGACACATAGAGGGTTATTACTCAAGATTGAAGGATGGGAGACACATGATATTTTTCCCCCAATTTATGCTTGAGCTACCTGTAAATTTAAGATGGAATCGGGCTCAAAGGCCCGGGAGAAAAATGGTTTTCAAAATAAAAGAAGTGGACATAAAAAGGAGACGACCTATCTTGGTTCCTGTTTAAAAACAGCAAAAATTATACAACAGAATAATATACGTTAGCCTGTCCGGTAAATTTCGTCGAATTTCTAACAATTTTGTCGAACAAATAAGTAAAAGCTACTCTTAAAAGCCAGATTATTTCTGGAACGCTTTTTGCTTAAACTTAGGGGTAAGGAGGCTATTATGAAAAAATTTATTTTAACATTTCTTTTAACTTCTCTTGTTATGGCTATAGAAGTGGACCCATGGTTTCCTGTAGTAGGCCAGAAGGTTAAATTTAAGGTTACCAATATTAAAGCATACTCGATGTGTTACGATGTGGTATGGGACTTTGGGGACGGGACTATTATTCACGCCTCAGGAAGGGATTCCATTTTAAATGGAGTTTATCATATTTATAAGGACCCTGGAACTTACATTGTAAAAATAGCAAATTTTTTCTGTCATAAGCTGAAACCTCCTCCAGAAAAGGCGAAATTTACCGTAAAAGATGACAGAAATTTAAAGGTAGAAATTCCAGTAAGGCCATAGCCTGACTTTGAAGTAAAATTCGTACTTACCAATGCAAAAGCCTCCCAGATTAAATGGGATTTTGGAGATGGGACTTCTATAACTGCCGGCAAAAATGTTTCCCATTCTTTTAAAGCACCTGGCACATATACTATAAAAGCATATGACTTCAACGGGAAATCAAGAATACCTTTAAAGGCAATGGTGAATATTACAGAAGACCCGAGAAAATTAAAATGGTCTCCTGAAATTCCATCTTCAGGAGAGCCTGTGGTTTTCCAGGCAATAGAATTCATATCAGACTCAATAAGCTGGGATTTCGGAGACGGCTTTAGAAAGGTGGCAGGGAAAAGGTTGCCCATATTTATCGCAAACATGGATATTTTAATGTGAGTGCAACGGATGCTTACGAAAAATATAGAAAGACTTTCAGGGAAACAATAAAAGTGCTTCCGGGAAGCGGGGCAGCAATTTCATTGACCCTGAAGGAAATGGAATTAAGCTTCTATCCTGGAGGGAGTTATTATACAGTAGTGCCACTTGGGTCAAAATATTTAACTGCCCAATGCAGAATAAGATATGAAGGAACTGGCTTACTTCAGGGATTCTGGACCATTGATGGTATGCCATTTTCACCTTTCAATATAAATTTAACCCCGAAAAAGTCTGTAATTTTACAATCTTCTCCCATACCATCCACAGACCCTGGAATTCATGTCCTCTCAATCAAACTTAAAAGTCCGAAATTAATTCCTGAAATGGACATAGAAATTCCCGAAATTCTGTTCTTTGTTTCAAGAAAGAAAAGAATGCTGAAAGTTAGCTATTCACCCGCGGAAGTTATTTATCCGGGAAATATTCAGGTCAAATGGACTCCTTTGGAAGGAGCTAAACATTACAGATTAATCCTCGGAAAAACCATCAAGGAAATCTATCAGTTTAGAAAGAAGGGTAAAATTATAAGTAATAACAGTTTTAGCCTTAAACTACCTCCAGGGAAATATTTAGCTTTAGTAATAGCTGAGAATGAAAAGAATTTTCCTATAACATCGAGCCAATTATTTAGTTTTGAAGTAAAGGCTAACAAATAAAAATGAAATCTATTAGAAAAGTTACCAAAATAAAATTACAAAGGAGGTGGGCATGAAAAAGTTCCTTCTTTTGATTCTTTTCTTCCCTCTTTTGGCTCAGACCCCTCCTGTAACACACCAGAGCTTTAAAGAATTTAAAATTGGGGAAAAGATATCAATCTGGGCAACCGCTACTACGAAAATTGACTTTCTTCTGCTATTTTACAAGGTAGGAGACGTAAAGGCTTTTCAGGTAAGAAAAATGAAAAAAGCAGAAAACGATAAATACTACTATGAACTGGATTCAAGAAGGTTTACTCACAGGAAACTCCAGTATCATTTTGTCACGAAGATTAAAGGAAAATATATAAGGATCCCATCTGAAGGAGAATTTCAAGCCACAGGAATAGGAGAACTTGCCCAGGTTCCTCCAGAAGAAAAAGTGCCACCCATTCCGACAAAGCTACTTTTAAACCTGAACGGCAACATTCAATGGACTTATAACATTAAACAGAAGGAAGAACTTCCCGAAGGAACTTCTCGTTCCAGTCTAAATGGAAATCTCAGTGTTTCAACCGGGGTTACAAGAGGAAATTCAAGTGTCAAAATTAACTCAACTGGAAGTTATATTAAGGGAGAGGAGAATCCAGCCAATCTTTCTTCAATTTACGCAGGATATACGAGCAGTCATCATACTCTGGAAATAGGTGACCTAAGTTTTCAGGCACCAGACCTTGCTATGATGACAAGTGGAAGAAGAGGAGCAAGATACGCTCTAAATCTAAACAGATTCAAAGGTTCAGCTTTTATGCTTTCAACCCGGCAGCTTTCGGAGCTGGGTTTACCAAAGGGCGAATCTCAGTACCACGGAGCAAACTTTTCTGTCAAACTCGGAACATTTGACATCCACGGGCTTTATTTGAGTGGTAAAGACAACCCACAGTTTGGCGTAAACTCGTCGGACCTCTCCTCAAACATAAGAAAGGGTTCAGTCCTTTCTATGGGATTCTCAGCCTATCTCTTTCAAAACTCTTTAAGCCTGAACGGGGACTATTTTCATTCTTCCTACGACGACAATGTAATTGACGAAGTTGAAGCTAAAAAGGATTCAGCCTATTCTATGAATGGTTCTTTTTCTAAGGGAATATTCTCCCTTTCTGGAAGTTATCAGAGGGTTGGAGCCAATTACAATTCTATTGCCTCATCCTATATAACAAACAATGTTGAAAATATGATGACTAACCTTTCTATAAGTCTCCCCTCCGGACTTTCACTTTCAGGCGGGTTATCTTCAATGAAAAGTAATATCGGATCTATTGAAGGTACACCCAGGAGCACAAACAGGAATTACAATGCAAGCTTTAATTACAGCCCCGGAAAATTTTCCTTTGGAGTGGGATACCAATTAAACCGTCAAAAAACGGAATATACAGAAACAGAAAGGACAGAGGGACTTCCAGATAAAATAGATGCTGGACAGTTCACCGTGAACCTTGGTTTCACCCCCTTCCCCTAACTTTTCTCTCCAAATAACTGGAGGAAACTCGCTAAATAAAGGAATAGACGAACAGAAATCGTATTCCTTTGGGCTAAACATGAATGCAAATATATCAGGATATTTTATGCTTACACCTTCGTTTAACTACATAAAAACTGACACCAACGGCCAGGTAACTGAAAATCTTACCGGATTTATAAGCTATTATCTTACCCTTATTCCAAAAGGATTTGCTATTTCAGGAACATCATCATATTCTCAAACAAAAACACCTGATGGCACTTCTGACACCAGAACTCTTATGGTATCATCCAAAGCGTCTTTGCTTCTTTCCTGGATCTGGTCAAGATTCGAACAGAGCGCAATTTCAGTCGAGGGTCAATTCAGTCTTAATAAATTCGGTGAAACTTCTTCAACGGACTGGAAAGTAATGGCTTCAGCAGAAATTTCCTTTTAAAGGAGGACAAAAAGATGAAAAAAATAATATTTTTATTTATGATAATAAGCCTGAGCTGGGCAATAACTTATACACCGGCAAATCCAAAGGTCGGAGATACCGTAACATTTTCACTTACCCACCCGGATTATTTCTCATATTCTTATTGCTCTGTTCGCTGGAATTTTGGAGATGGCTCCCCTACTATAACCATTGATAATCCGTATGCCTCTGTTCAACATGTATACACAGAAGCAGGAAATTACACAGTGGTGGCTGACCCTGTAAATTGTCTTACCACATCACCTGGCCCTGAATATGCGATTATAACAGTAAGCAGTAATATTCCCAATATTTCAATTCAGGTCAGTTATTCTTTAAGGCCATGGCCAGGTTATCCAGTTCATTTCACCCTTTTAAATGCTCCTTCCGGCACAACTGCTACATGGGACTTTGGGGATGGCACTGTGATCTCAGGAGGAACCAGCGTTTCGCATTCCTATACAAATCCAGGGACATATAACATTAGAGCCACTGTTATTCTTCCAGGGACAAGAAGACCAACCGCAACACAAATTACAGTAACCGCTGTAGTGGTAATACAACAGGATCCCAGACAGCTCTCATGGCTCCCTCAACTTCCCAACTCTGGACAGCCGGTTGAATTTCGAGCAATAAATTTCTTATCCTCAAAGATACTCTGGGACTTTGGAGATGGCACAATCAAGCTTGGTCCTCCTGTGATAAAACACATTTTTAGAAGACACGGCATTTTTACAGTGAAGGCCACGGATATGGGAGGAGATGACATAAAACAATTCACATACATGGTAACAGTTAAACCCGGAAAAAGTGCTTTTATTGGACTTGTAATACACTCCATAGAACTTCTTTTCGAAAACAATAATAAATCATATATTGTGGTTCCTTTTAGATATACCAATTTAAAGGCTAAAGCAAAGATAAGATACGAAGGAAGCGGAGTTCTGGCCGGATTCTGGACAGTTGATGACATACCCTTTGCATCATTCAATAAAACACTTAATTTCAGAGGAACAACAGAACTGAAGGTCTCTGGCCTTCCTGCAATTAATCCCAGTTTACATACGGTTTCTCTGCGAATCACTCAGCCACAATTGTATCCTGAGCTGGATGTAACCATACCTGTTATTCGCTATTATGTTTCAGCCATTGAAAACAAAATCGAAATTATTACCCCTAAAAATGGAGATATCTTCTTTGCGGGAGAAAAAGTACAACTAAGCTGGAAAAGCATTCCTCAGGTTTTTAATTACACGCTGGCTTATGGGGAAAGCCCTGAAGAAGTGCTCGCCGGCAAAGGAAAAGAACTTTCTCTCAATTTACAGGGAAGACAGGACCTTGAATTTCCCCCGGGGAAGTACTTTATAAGGGTAATAGGAGAAAACCAGGATGGACTTCCCATGTATTTCAGCGACCTTGTCAATTTCGAAATTGTTGAAACACCCATAAGAATAAAGGTTGGGGCATTCAAGGATGTTGAGGAAGAAACAGTTACAAGGGAAAAGCTCAAACGAGGCAAATATTACAACCTTGCAGTGGATGTAAATATTCTTAAAGGAGGACCCTACCTCATAAGAACTTTTTTCAACGGCAAAATGACAAATGAAGAATGGATACCTGAAGGAGAAAAATTCTATACTACAACGGTGCTGGCTGAAAATGGACTTCTCGAAGTGAGAGTTTACAGAGTTTTCAAGGGCAAGTTGAGATTGGTTGTTTACAAAACCATTAAAATCGTTGTAGAGTAAAAATATTTTTCTTACAAATAAGAATTGCTTACCATCAGGGATTCAAAACATACCTGAAGGTATGGCTGTTGCTCTACCAGCGAGAGGACTTGGATACTCACCAAGAAAAGCCTTCCTTTTGACGTTTCTCAGCTCTGTTGTTGAACCTATAGGAGAGATAATAGGAGCCACGCTTATTCTTCTGGCAAGGCCTTTCCTTCCGTTTCTGATGTCTTTCGCTGCAGGGGCGATGCTATTCGTGGTGTCCGATGAAATGATCCCTGAAAGCCATGGAGGGGGAAGAGAAAGGAAAGCCACCTTTGCATTTATTGCTGGCTTAATTAATATGCTGGCTCTTGATGTACTTCTCGGATAATTATTTCTTTTTAATCCTTTTCCCCTTGGTCTTTGAAACGACCGCAGGAATTCCTTTGTAAGTGCTGCCTTCCATGTAATTTCCGTGAATATTTTTAGAGGAACGAACCACGGAAATTGTTGCCTTTCCTGAGGGTATAACCTGGTCACTTATCTTCCAGAAACATATTCTATTGTTGCCCGAATCAGCCACAGTTATGAAACCATCGTTAGTAGCAAAAATTCCAAAAGGATTTCTAAGCTTCCTTGGAGCAGAACCGAATCCCCCTATTGTGAGAACTCTTTTCCCATTAAGTGTGTATTTTATAATTTTGCCACCATTATATGAAGAAACAAACAGACTTATTCCATCATAAGCGAGACCAGCTGGACAGGCTATATCACTACCGATACTTCCCTTAGCATTCCCCGAAAGGTCAAAAAGATAGACCCTTTTCAAGGCACAGGAAGAGACAGCAATAAGATTTTCTCCTCTTATTACTTCCACATCTATGGGCTGGCTGTTCGCAGTTCTTACCAGCCATTTTTTTATAAAACCTCCAGCACTGTTAAATTTCTTCAAATAACCGGTAGATGTTTCGGCAACGTATATATTACCCTTATCATCTATTGCAAGACCCTTTGATGGAATCTTCAGTTTAAAGTCCCATGCCGCAACAGGCGAAAGATTATTGTTATATTTAATCAAATAAAGATATGCACTTAGAGCAAGAAGACCGGAATGATGTGTAGAGTAAACAAGGACAGTTGGAAGAGAAAGTTCAGTTTGCGTTTTATATCTCAATTGGTTGTCATATTTTACTATTCTGTGGTTATCGTGGTCAGAAACATAAAGATTCCCGTTATTGTCAAATGTTACATACCATGGGTGATAAAAATTGTAATTGCCTTTTCCAAATGTGCCTAAACAATCCAAGAAATCGTATTTAAAAGGAGAGAGTACTGCATTGATGGTATATCTCTGTCCCCCTGCGACATTTATAACATCTGTCCATTCTCCATAAAGCTCAAGAACCACACGCAACTCATGTCTTCCTTCAGAGACTCCTGTTAACGTTATAGGAGTCACTCCTTTATTTACCCCATCAAGGAAAACCTCAGCTCCTGAGGGTTCTGAAGTAATCTCAAGAGTGGCAGTTCCGGCCTCAGCAGTTCCTTTCTTTAGAACTGCTGCAAGTATCACTGCTCCGAGAGCTGTTCCTCCGAGTATGTAGAGAAGCTTTGATCTTTTCTTCTTCCCACTTACTGTTTTCACACCCTGCCTGGGAGTTTTTTCCTCCTCCTTTTTCCCCGGAAGCTCTTCAGGCTTTTTCTCCACCACCTTATTTTGAGAAGGAGTCACAGGAATTTTCTCAAGTACAAAATCCACAATCTGATTGTTCTCAACTATTTGAACCGTTCTTTCGATTTTCTGATATCCCGGAGACTCTATTGTAAATTTGTAGGAAGACTTAGAAATATCGACTGTAAAATATTTACCTTCTCCTATAAACGTCCCATCAATATAAATTTTAGAAATTACATTTGTTCGAATGGTAGCAGAGACAATATAGTTTTTTCTGATCTCTTCCACAAGCGAAATAAATCGGGGCGGATAGTATTCAGGGTCCAGAATAAGTTTAGGATTAACTGAAAGGGCTTTTTTATGCCTTCTTTGGCTTTTTCCTCGTTTCCTATTGTGAAATAGGTTAAAGAAAGCGTCAGGTAAGCATCCACAAGTCTGGATTTTGTCTTTATAATACTGATGGCAAGAGAAAGCTTTTCTATGGCTTTTTCGAAATTCCCTTCCGCATAAGCTTTTTTACCCTCCTCCAGAAGTTTTTCAATATCAGAGGACTGCTGAGAATAAACAGGAATACTCATTGTAAAAACAAAAATCAATATAGTAAAAACACTAACAATTCTTCTCATTTTTCCTCCTTTTCAAGCTTAAACCACAATCTTTCTATTGTTTGATTGGGTTTCAGCTCAAACCTTTGAGTTATAGTTTTATATCCTTTCTTTTTAATAACAATAGTATGAACACCTGCCTTCAATTTTAAATTTCTTATAATATTTTCCTTCATCCGCTGCCCATCTATATAAATATCCCCCCAGGGACTGCTCCCTATAAGGTTTATTGTCCCGTAGGCTTGAAATACCTGGTTAATATAAACCGTTTCTCCCTTTGTTAAATTTACTGTTCTTGATACCGGAGATATACTTTCCGTTTCAAATTTGATTTTATGCTGTCCTTCCTGCAGTTCAATCTTTCTGCTTTGTCCCGGGCTCAAAGTCCCGATTCCCACACCGTCAATGTAAAATTTAGAAGGCAAATTAGCTCTCAATACAAGAACACCCACAGGCTTTATCGACGAAGTCTGTGAAATTAAAGAAGGAGGTTTCTCTTCTGTCTTTACAGGAATTTTCTTTTTTTCTAATGGTTGAGTTTCCTGTTGTATGGCTTTTTGAAACTTGTCAGTAATATCTTTAGACGCAATATTCTCTTTAGAAGCAGATCCTTCCTCAGGTATAACTGACTTTTCACTCACCCTCTCTATTCTTTTCTCGCCTCCGACTCCAGGAGTTTCTGAGGTTTTTCCTACGGTTTCTGCAACAGGCTTTTGCTTTGAGGAAACAACAGATTCCCTTGAACGGCTTTTCATCCATGCAGAGCTATAGTAAACTCCTCCCGCCGCGATAAGCAGGAAAAGAAATATAGGAATCAAATATCTTTTTTTGCCTGTTTCAACTTTAAGCTCTTCAGGTATAAGTTCAAATCTGAGTTTTTCAATTTCACTCAGCATTTCTTCAGCGGTTTTGTATCTGTTTTTAGGCCTCTTTTCAACAGCTTTCAGGATTACTTTCTCAAGGAAAGGATGTATGTCAGGATTAATCTTTGAAGGAATGGGTACAGGTTCCTTCACATGTTTCCATAATATCTGAAGAGGAGTATCTCCTGAAAAAGGAAGACTTCCAGTGGTCATCTCATAAAGGGTTATTCCAAAAGAATAAATATCAGAAGCCGAGGTTATTTTGTCACCCTTTGCCTGCTTAGGAGATAAATAATGAGGGGTACCAAGAAGCTCTCCTGACCTTATAAGGTGAGTCCCTGCTTCAATTCTTTTTGCAAGTCCAAAATCCGCTAATATTGCTTTACCAGATTTGCTTTCAATAATTATATTGGCGGGTTTTATATCTCTATGCACAATACCCTTGCCGTGCATATAATCCAATGCTGAGAGAATATCAATTGAAATGGAAACTATTTCATTTAAAGGAAGAGGTGCTCTCTCTCTGAAATTATTTCCTTTAAAGTTTTACCCTCTATAAATTTCATCAGTATATAAGCCCTATTGCCATAAAACCCCACATCGTAAATAGGAACAATATTTGGATGCTCAAGTTCAGCATACATCTGCAAAGGAATATCCACAATTTGGACAGACGTCTATATTCTCTGGAACCTCTTTACCACAAGAAGGACACCTCACCATGATAAAATATTAGGACCAATCAGAGTAAGTGTCAATTAAAGTAAAGGCTAAAGTTGACTATAAGAGTACAATATAATTATAAATGAGTGAAATTTCAGCCGATCTTTTCAAAATTTTGTTGCTTGGCGGCTCAAAATGGGTTATTGAAAACAGGGAAGAACTCAACAGGATAAATCGGTTCCCTGTAGCGGATTCAGATACAGGCACAAATCTATCAACCACCCTCTTTGCTGTATATCAAAGCATATTAAACAGGAATTTTTCTACAACAAAGGAATTAATAAAAGAAGCAGCAAAACAGGCATTTATCAATGCAAGAGGCAACTCCGGAGTTATAATAAGCCAGTATTTTTCTGCGCTTTCAAAATATTTAAAAAAGGAATACCTTGAAATAAAGGACCTTGCTGTGTCATTTAAAAAAGCTTACCATGAGGTCCTTGATTCAATGGAAAATCCAATAGAAGGAACCATTCTGACAGTAATGAAAGATATAGGAAACGAAGCTGAAAAATTACATAACATTGGTATTCGTGAATTCCTTTCAAAGCTGGTTGAAAAGGCGAAAATTTCAATGGAAAGAACCAGGGAAATGCTCCCGGTTTTAAAGAGAGAAGGTGTAGTTGATTCAGGAGCAAAGGGATTAGTCCTTTTTCTTGAAGGTATGAAATTAGCACTTGAAAACAAGATAGATTTACATAGAATTGACTTTAATCCTATGTCCACTTCAGATAGCAACGAATCTGGCCTATATTGTACAGTTATTACTATTAAAACCAGAGCAAAACAGGAAGAGATTTCAAGAAGGATTGCTATATATGGAAATTCTATTATAATTTCAGGCTTTGAAAATCTTTTAAAAGTTCATATACATACCTCTTCTCCGGAAAAGGTCAGGGAAACACTTTCATCAATGGGGGAAATAATCAGTTCTTCCCAGGAATTAATCATAGAGACAGAAGATTCTGAACGGGAAATAGGTATAATTGTAGACTCTGCTCTTGATATACCAAGAGACCTTGCGAAAAAACTTAAAATAGAAGTTATCCCCCTGGGAGTTATAATTGATGGAAAAATTCTGAAGGACCAGGAAGAAATCTCAAGAGAAATAATAGCTTCTAAGTTAATTGAGAAAAAGGAAGTATCATCTTCACTCCCTGCACCTTCAGATTTTATAAGAACGTATTCAAAATTGAAAAGGCGACATGAAATTTTACTCTCTTTTCATTTGAGTCATAAAGTGAGCGGAACTTATAATCTTTCCAAGTCTATAGCCAGAAAACTTGGGATAAATGCACACGTAATCGATACTAAAAATTTCAGTCTTGGAGGAGGCCTGAAAGCATTATATGCTGTGGAGCTTATAGATAAGGGAGTCTCACTGAATAATGTATTGAAAATTATAAACGAAATTGAATCTCATACCTTTGTTCTTGTTGACGATTTAACATACGGGATAAAAGGAGGTAGGGTAAAACCCTGGAAAGGAAAACTTCAAAAATACCTCGGGCTCGGGATAATAATGGGATTTTCTGATAAAAAAGAGGGCCTTTATCTTAAGGCAGCAGCACCGGGGAAAACTTTATCTTTGAAGTTACTGAAGCGAAAAATCATAAAGGAGCTTTCCAGAGGAACTTACGACATTGGAATAGCTTTTACCAGAGAAGACCCCATAATAGAAAACATAGAAAATTTCCTGCGGGAAAATGTTAAAGTCAGAAAATTAATAAAAAGCATAACCTCTCCTGCCATAATGGTGCACGCAGGACCATCTGCTTTTGGTGTTTTCGCAATAAAAATCGATTAAAGGCTATTTATTGCTCTCTACCACAGCATCCATGAGTCTATCCAGGTAATCAGGAAAAACAGAGGTGATCCTTATCCAGTTAGGGGTAAGTGGTATCGCCAGGGGGTCTTCCAGGAACTGCTCACAGGCTATTTTAAGTGCACTGTCAAAAGTCTCAACTGCCATTTCCTCCTCGTTTCTATCGTAGAAAAGCCCATTTATCATTGCATCTGCATGAAATCTTGCTATCATGTCCTCTGCTATTCTCAAGTAAGTTGTTCTAAGGGTAAGCAATCTTCCCTCATTGACTATAACTCCTCTTGCTGCAAGGTTTCTAAGAAGATTTACAGCGATGTCAATTGACATTTTGTGTAGCCCTTTATTTGGGTCCTCTCTTGAAAGTTCCTGATGTTTATGGTCATATCTTTCACAGAGTTCAACCTGTATTACCCTCTTTATGGCTACATTTCTGTATACTTCGCTTAAAATTCCTATTTCAAGTCCCCAATCTCCGGGTATTCTTATCATCCTTGCGAGGTCAGCCTTTAGGGCAAATTCTCCGGCAAGTGGATAACGGAAGCTGTCAAGATAATTGAGAAATGGATGATCACCAACTATTGCTTTCAGTGCTCTTATCAGAGGAACGACAAATAGTCTTGTTACTCTTCCATGAATCTTATGGGAAAACCTCGCATAGAATCCTTTACTGAATTCAAAGTCTATGTTGGGATTCATTACAGGATAAATCAATCTTGAAAGCATTGTTCTTGAGTAGGTGATTATATCGCTATCGTGAAGAGCTATAACATCCGCTTCCTTCTGGCCGAGCAAAAGCCCAAACCCAAACCAAACTGCTCTTCCCTTTCCATCTGGACCTACATACAAACCTGCATCTTCAAGTTCCTGAATTAAACCTCTCACCTCGGGATGTTCAAGCCAGAGAAGGGTAATTCTATACGGATATTCCTTAATTTCGGATTTTACTCTTTTAAAATCTTCCTCGGTAGCTTTTCCCAGCACTATCAGAACCTGATGGATATACTCTACTCCTCTTAGTGTTTCAAGAATATTTTTCATAGGTGGCTTTTTATAGTCTTCGTATGTTGCTGGAATGAGAATTGCTGTTCTTATGTATTTTGAATATTTTGTAAGTTCTTTCTCTATTTTTTCAGTACCTTTCTCCCCCAGAAGATGTAATGTGGTAATAGAACCAGTTTGATGAAGATCAGCCATCATACCTCCTTTAAATGCTTTCTAAAAGGTCAAAAATCGCTTGATTCCAGGCTATCGGACCCTCGTTCATGTAAATTTTAGCATGGGGTAAAGCTTTTTTCAATTTATTAAGGTAGGGATTGCCTGTTCCAGAAACTACAATGGGAATATCCACAAATGAAAGCATTTCAAGGTCATTGAGACTATCTCCCAGCCCTATCTTTTTTGCTTTATTAAATTTGTCTCCCATAAAATCAAACATTTTCCTGATTGCGTCCGCCTTTGTGTGTCGCCCTGATATATGAAGAAATCTACCCCCTTCCTGTATAAGATATTTCTCTTTCCGTGCCATCCTTTGAAGCTTTTTCTTTTCCCCAAGAGAACCCTTAAGAAGAATAAAAGGCAGGTCAAATTCTCTTTCCCGGGCAAGAATTGCGAGTTCCAGAGGTAAACCTGTTTCCTTTGCCAGCTCTTCTGGTTGAAAATCAAGGAAGGTCTTAATTGGAACTTTATATTTTTTTGAAAAACTGTAAAGAAAATCGTAGAGTATTTGAGCAGGCACTCCAAGGTCTATCTCAAAAAATTCAGAATCGAGTTTCTCCCCCTTGAAATTCTCGTAAAAAACTCTGGGAATATAAATCCCCCCTCCATTTTCAACTATAAAAGGGTCTTTAATCCCTATTTTTTCTTGAAAAGAAACAGTCTCTCCAAGAGTTTTGCTTGTACAAAATATAATAGGGACTCCTCTGCGCTTTAATTCCTCAATAGCCGGGAGTGCTGGAGTAAAATCATATTTATACTTACTTAAAAGAGTGTTATCGAGGTCAGTTATTACAATTAATTCCATAAAAAAATGATACTCCGAAAAACGAGGATTTTAAAATTCGCTAACCTTTTTAATCCCTGGACTTTTTCTCTTTTTTTATTGAAATTTCAAAGGAGAGTGCACAGGACCCTCCATCCGGGTCTTCTGCCACCACGGTGAAGGTATATTTACCTTCCTTCTTCGGAATCTTCCATTTTAAAACGTTTTCTTCAAGCTTGGCTCCTTTGGGAGCTTCTTTAAGGAAAATTTTCAAGCTCTCAGGGGGGTCATCATCATCCCTTACCTCCACCGTATAGGTATACAATTCCCCGGGTTTCAGGCCCTGTGCAGATGGGGGGGAGCTAATAATCTCGGGGGGAATGTCAGCAACCCTGTATCTTAAACTCTCCTTGTAATCGATAACATTGCCGTCTTTATCTTTAATGTAAACCCCTGCCCATATAAAATCACCTTTTTTGAAATTTCCAGCGCTGAATGTAGGAAAATCTACCCTGAACTCATTTCCGTTTACAAACCATACATATTCGAAGTGATATCCCTCGGGTAGATATTCTGGAACTACTTCTACCTCTGCGTCGGTTTTCTGCGTTATAACCGCAGGTATCAAATAAACTCTTTCAATCTTGGGTTGAGCCAGACTAACTCCACCTAAAAGAAAAATAAATAGAAGAAATATGACTAACCTTCTCATATTAGTACTCCCCATAGAACATTGCAAGGCTTGCTGTATCTATGGTCTTGGATGAAATTAGATGGTTATTTCTATCGTAAAGTTCTCCGGTAACATAAAACTGGACAGCCAGAAAATGAAATCCCTCTCCCATGGAAACTCCAGGAGGAAACGGAGGGACAAATTCTCCCATTATTCTCGGATTGGAGAGCTGATCCGTGCCCGTAGGCTGTGGAAGATAAAAATGAGACCTTCTTCCATCTGGAAGATTTGCATACTGGTTCATATTGGAAATAACTTGAGAAAATTCCCCGGTAGGAGGGGCCTTTGCTATCTCCGCGTATCCGTAATTAGCGCCACCATCAGCTATGTAAAAAGCTGAAATAGCTCTCTGAACATAAGATACAGTTTTCATTTCAGTATGAGCCATAGTTATACCAACAGCACTTATAAGTGCAAGAACCAGAACTGCCATTAAAGTAAGAATAAATATACTTCCTTTTTCTTTCATTTTTCCTCCTAATAAACTGAGAAAAAGTTTCTTACTGTAAAGGTACTGTGTAGCTGTATTAATTGCATCCTGTTCCATGGATCACCTGTCAGAGTTAAACTGTCACGGTCTCCTGCTGCCCTTAAAACCATTTGATTCTGAAACTTTTCTCTAAATCTCTCAGTGACTCCAGAAATTGTTATTTTTACTCCCGTTGCCTGCTTAAGAATTATAATGGGATAAAGTGTGCTAAATGAAGGATTTTCAAAAACCTGATTTACCAGTGGATCCTGGGATGAACTTGTACAATAAAGGTCAACCTGACCTGTGGAAGAATCAGGAACTATGTATTCCATCTGCATATCCACTATGTTCTTAGCAAGAGGAACACACGCTTCAGGATCAAATCCATTTGCACATGGATTCGCATTCCCCTTGGTATCCAAACTAACCGTAAGATAATAGTCTCCATTAATTCTGCTTATAAAGTAAATTCCAAAAAAGTTCAGCTTTATCACTGAAGAACTATCCCTTTCGTAGGTAAGGACATTACCAGCTGTGGGATTCGTGGAATTAAGATAATTGGGCAAAAAATCCCTATACGAAAGTGGAATTGGACCCCCACTGTCAGAATAACTGAATTCTCCAGAGTAATAAACAGGTGTACTCCTGAGAGTAAGTGATGCTGATGATGTATTTACTGATAGGACCTTGAATATGTAGAACCCATCTTTAGACATTATCATTCCTATATCATTTGCCTGCCATAGTGATTCTCCTGTAGTAGAAACGGGATTTATCACCTTATCTATAACAAGAGTTGAATTACTTGGATACCAGGAACTATTGGATATTTTGGTAAGAGTTCTCACATCTCCATAAGCAATAATAATTCCATCAGGATCCGTATCCTTTCCGGATGTATTAAAACTCCCGGAATTTAAAGGAATTATTCCCCTGAAAGGAGTGGTTGTATCAGCTCCAAGATAAGTTCTTGACCCTGCTACAGCAATTCCTGCACCGGCCTGGGATATTTTCTCCTGAAGGTCAATAAAAGCCGTTCTTATCTGGGATTTTATCAGCACCCTCTTATTTTCCTGAATAAAGCTTCTCTGATGAAAAATCATAGCCGACACCAGAGCAAGACCCACCAGAACAAAAATAAACATTACCACCAGTAGTTCAGCTATACTCATTCCTCTTTCTTTCATCATATCCTCCTATTGTCCTGTTATTATGGTGGTCAGCGAAAGTAACTGTCTCTCCTGACTTTTCTGGCTCTTTTTCCATTTCACGACAACGGTAACCAAATAAAGATTCATATCCGCGCTACCCACCTGTTGGATCTGGTACTCTCTTTTATAATTGGGATACAAGGGAATAGAACCGTAATCTTCAGTGGTTAGTGAACCTGAAGTGACAGCCTGTGGATGAGCCTTCGCAAATTCCAGTCCCTGTTCAGCCACATAAAGAGCTTCTGTTCTTAGTGTGTTGGTTTTATCGAAAACATATCTTGCAGAGAATGCTGAGAGAATAAAAATAACAAGTAATCCAAGAATCCCCACGCCAATTATCGCCTCTATCATAAATTGTCCTCTTTCATTTCCCATTTGCCCCCCTATTTCACAAAATGTCTTGTTGTCTCAACCCCACCCATAGGATAAAGGGTTATTTGAAAATAATGCTGAGGAATAGTGGCCATCGAAATTCTTACTGTAAAAAAGGTTAAAACATAATTACCGGTCCCCTGTTCCATAACCATTCTTCCATCTGGCAAAAAAACTATATCAACCTGGGGATTTATAAGATAGCTGGCCTGAGCAGGTATAGAATGCGAAGTTTTTTTCACATCTATATATAAACTTCCCTCCTTCTCCTGAATCCAGTACCTTCTGGGATTGGATATGCTGTCAAAATGGATTCTTACTATGCTCTCATCTTTCATCGCAAGTGCTCTCGCCCTGTAGAAAGTCATCATAAATTCATTGATCTCTCCTCTCAAAGTCCAGTTATGCCTCGCTTTCCCTAATGCAGTTATGGCCACTGCGAGCATAATTCCGAGTATAGCAACCGCCACTAAAAGTTCCACCAGAGTAAAACCTTTATTCTTCCTCATGTAATAGCCTCCAGTATACAGGTCCAAATATATTGGGCAAAGAAAGCGTTTTTTGCTTAATTATCTTTTTGGAACCAGGGGTTGAATCTGTAACATAAACTTCATAGCCTCCAAGGGTAGAAGCTCCTCCACCACTTACTCTCCCTCCCATTCTAACTGCACTTACATCTCCTCCACATCCCGGGAGAGAAATTCTGTAAGCATTCATCTGCCCTCCAGCTGAACATATGTCTGTTATTCCTGCAGGGGAATAAGTTGTAAAGTAAAGGTCACCAAATACAAATGGGTCTTCGAAAAGTTTTTCTCCTGTATCAGGAAATTCAAGCTTCCATCCCTGAGAAGTATTGGACAGGGTAAAAGACGGTGGATTATTCTCTTCAGAGAATATGTCTTCCACATCAGTTAAAATGGAGGATATATCCTGAAGGTCATCCATGGTAACGGGCTGGTCAGGAATTCCTGTCGTGTCTATTATCCCTACCATGTACCAGCTATTGTCGGCATTTTTAGGTTCATCCCTTCTACCTGTCCCGGCAAAAACCCATCTCCTTCCACATGTATCGAGTGCGACAGCCACTTTCTGGAATATGGGCTGGTCTTCTCCTAACTCAGCAAGTTTTCCCATTGTCCAGTTATCTTTATCCTCACTGGAGAGATCAACTTTCCATATATTTCCTTTAATATCTCCTACATAGACCGTATCCATAATCCCATCGCCATTAAGATCCACCACAGTCGGAGTTCCCACGAGAGAATGCAGGTCATCTACAACCTCATACTGGTCAGAGGAAGGATGAAGATAGACGGTCCTGTTTCCCTGAGTTACTGTTATAGTCGGCTCACTGTTTACAAATGCTTTAATAACCTCACCTGAGCTTGCATTCAATATAAATAGAGCTGCTCCTTCGGATATATTATTCCAGTCCGAAGGTTCAAAATCAGCAGGATAACCTCCTGTTGCAAAGACTGCATAGATCTTATCTACACCATCGCCGGCATCATACCTGAGCAGTCCCACTTTTGGTTTTCCCCAGGTCTCTCCCATAAATGGCAACCAGTATCCTCCATACCATTCATGCTGATAGGGAGGTGGTAAGCATATTTCTTCGAAATAGGGAGGACCTGCCTGGCCTGGTTGAGGACCTCCTGCATTATTCCAGTAGGTAATGCAGTCTATATCATTTACAGGAGGAACATTGGGGAATTCCCATAATACTCTTCCAAATCCCTTATTGTTATCGTCAGAATCAAACCCATCTGAGGGGTCTGTCACATCAAGAGCATAGTATCTTTTACCACCCTGTCTAAGACCAAAGGTAAGAAGAGTAAAGAAATCCCTTTCTTCAAAGGATTTACTTGTGTCGTTTAATCTTACATCCACTGCTGTAATGTATCCATCAACTGAATAATCCCATGAATTGTTTATGGCAGTACTTGTAAGTGTAGGAAGGGTATTGGTTGGAACAAATTGTCTTACAGTCATTCCTGCATCATAGGTTACTCCATTGTTTTCCCATTGTTGTACTGTTACAACATGAAGCGTCCCATCATTGGCCCCATAGTAAACAAGAGGATTTCTGTCCTTCCATTGGTTATAAAACTCTTCATATTTGTTTCCGTAAAGGGGTAAAAATCTAAGGAACGCAAAAGGACTTCCAACCATAACCACATTGGAATGAAATACATCTCCATGTCCCCACCAGTCTCCGCCTGTGTCGCAGCTCACTACAAGGTCTGTATCGTTCGGAGTAAGAGTACAACCAAGAAGGGCTGAATTTATTGGAGGAATGTTTGATAGTTTATTGTAAGGAGAAGGTACTCTGTAAAATTCCAGGATGGTATTACTTCCTGGAACCGTGTTTATTTCAGAGAGGGGGACTGTTTTTGTGTAAACATAAGTATAAATACTGGAAAGCAGATTATTCCTAACTGTCGAAGAATTAAGATTCTGGTTCTTAAGAAAATTTGTCAGTACTAAACCTGCATCCCATACGGAATTTATCGGGTTTCCCTCAGAATCTGTTTCAAATTCATTATTTTCGTTCAATTCATAGGCTTCCATATGTCCTTCCCAGATTCTTCTGTCCTCATAAGGTTTAAACCAGCTTATAAATCCGTATGCCTCTCCTACTGTTACTGTTTTTGGAGCAGCTATGGGAGCGAAAGAAGGAGTGGACTGGAGAATGTAGTGGATTGCACTTCTTATGCTATCCACAAGTTGCTCATAGTTCTGCGCATCGTAATACTGGCCTCCTCCCACCTGTGCTGCGTGCTGAAGCAACTGGGAGTCACCCTGTCTGAATTTAATTGTATATGTGGATAAGTTCTGGTTTCCATCAAGGTCTGGCCTCAGGTCATGATTGAAAAGCCACCATGCTACATCGTCAAGAAGATGACTCTCAAATGTTTTAATATCACTGCCGTTTCCATCGCCGTCCAGGTCATAGTTTTCGCTACAGCTTCCTTGTAAATCCTGAATATAAGCCTGGTATTCACACCCGTAAGGGGGGGCACAGTCGCACTCGAAGTTATCGGAAGTGGGGTACCCGTCTGTCAATAGTATTGTAAAGTTTTTCTGACACCATGCTGTTATAGGAGAAGGACACGGGCCATTGGAACATTTACTCCCTGTTAATCCTTCTGTAAAATATTTCCCTGCTGTATCCAGAGTCTCAGCAAGTGGAGTATAACCATAGGGCTCTATTTCATAAACACTATTCATCATTGCATGTCTCCAGGACACGCACTGATTAGGGTTAGAATCAGTACAATTGTCAGGGTCTGAGACATCCTTCACAGGATAAACTATTTTTCCACCTTTACTATTATACTGACTATAGCCGGTTTGGTGGAAGTACATAAAACCAATGTTAAGGTCATTCCTGAAATTATCGATAAGCTCAATTAAAGTTCTTTTTGCAGACTCAAGCCTTGTTGCATAGTAATAATATCTACCATGACTTCTATACCGCTTGCAGTAAGAAAAAGTAAAAGTTTTCCAACCATCTGAGGTTGTGTAGCTTCTAAAATTATCGTAATCTGATTGGTCTCCTATATAAACATCACAGGATCTCATAGAACCAGATTGGTCCAGTATAAACAGAAGATTAGGTTTGGCATACATCGTAAAAAACACTCTATCATCTGTGGCTGAATGACCAACAGGATAAACTAAGGGCAGCAACAATGCAAACGAAACAAGAATCAACATTGCTCTCCTCATCTCCTTTCCTCCTTTATAAAAATAAACTCAGTTTTCAATTGCAAAATCTATGCCAGACATCCTGAAGCTTTTTATTTGGGTTTATTTTGATATAAATACTAAAGAGGTGTATAAATTTTATACATCTTTCTATAAAAAAGAGGACAAAAAAATGTGTGGGGAAAAGGAGGGGGAAGAGGGGGCGGTGCCCCCTCTCAATCTATCTATCAGTACATATCCATTCCGCCACCGGGCATCTTCGGCTCTTCTTTCTCCGGAATTTCGGAGATGAGAGCATTTGTCATAAGCAGTAATCCTGCAACTGAGGCAGCGTTTTCAAGGGCAATTCTTGTAACCTTTGCAGGATCAATTACTCCAGTTTTTACAAGGTCTTCATACTGGCCAGTAAGAGCGTTGAACCCATAATTTACATCGTCATTTGCAAGTATTTTTTCAACAACTACAGAGCCCTCATAACCAGCATTGAAGGCTATCTGGTAAGCGGGCACTTTGAGAACTTTCTTGATTATCTCTGCACCGAGATTCTCGTCTCCTTCCAGTTTAAAGTCTTTAATCCTCTGATAGATTCTGAGATAAGCAACTCCACCACCGGGAACTATACCCTCCTCAACCGCAGCTTTTGTGGCATGCATAGCATCTTCAACTCTGGCTTTCTTTTCTTTCATTTCAGGCTCAGTAGCAGCTCCAACTCTTATAACTGCAACTCCACCAACAAGCTTTGCAAGTCTTTCCTGTAGTTTTTCTCTGTCATAATCAGAGGTTGTCTCTTCTATTTCTTTCCTTATCTGCTGGATCCTTGCCTTTATGTCTTCTTCCTTACCTTTTCCACCAATTATAGTAGTATTTTCCTTGTCAATAACCACTTTCTCTGCCTGACCCAGCCAGCTGAGGTCTATCTTATCCAGTTTGACTCCAAGATCTTCAGAGACAACTTTACCACCGGTAAGAATGGCAATATCCTGAAGCATTGCCTTTCTCCTCTCACCAAATCCAGGTGCCTTTACCGCTGCTGAAACGAATATTCCCTTGAGTTTGTTCACAACGAGGGTTGCAAGGGCTTCACCTTCAACATCTTCTGCTATAACGAGTAGAGGTTTTCCAGTTTTCGCTACCTGTTCAAGAAGGGGCAGAAATTCTCTAATGGAGGAGATCTTCTTTTCGTGGATCAGAATGTATGGATTTTCCAGAACAACTTCCATCCTGTCAGGGTCAGTTACGAAATATGGGGAAAGATACCCACGGTCAAACTGCATCCCTTCCACAACTTCCATTTCTATCTTATTGGATTTTCCTTCCTCAACTGTAATTACACCATCCTTCCCGACTTTTTTCATTGCTTCGGCTATTATCTCTCCGATTTCCATGTCGTTATTGGCCGAAATCGCGGCCACATAAGCAATCTCGTCTTCTTTAACTTCCCTCGCTATTTTCTTAAGTTCTTCCACTGCCTTTTCAACAGTCTTATCTATTCCCCTCTTTACAAGAGTTGGGTTAGCTCCTGCAACAATATAGCGAAGCCCTTCATGGAATATAGCCTGTGCAAGAACAGTTGCTGTTGTTGTTCCATCACCTGCCACATCTGAAGTTTTAGTGGCAACCTCTTTGACCATCTGGGCTCCCATATTTTCCCATGGGTCTTTAAGCTCTATTTCCTTTGCTACGGTAACTCCATCTTTTGTCACATTGGGAGCCCCAAACTTTTTCTCAATAATGACATTCCTTCCCTTGGGACCAAGGGTTACTTTTACTGTATTTGCGAGTTTGTCCAGACCTCTTTTAAGATGTTCAAATACCTCGTCTCCTAATCTAATATCCTTTGCCATGGCTCACCTCCTTATTTCTCTATTATGGCAAGTATCTCGTCCTCACGAACAATCACATATTCCTCGTCACCGACTTTAACATCTGTTCCAGAATATTTCCCGATAAGAACCTTATCTCCTGGCTTTACGGACAAAGGCACTTTCTGTCCGTTTTCCAGTATTTTACCGTCCCCCACAGCAATAACTTCGGCCTGTTGTGGTTTTTCCTTCGCTGTATCAGGGATAATAATACCCCCCTTCTTCACTTCTTCCTCTTCAAGCCTTTTGAGGACCACTCTGTCATATAAAGGCTTAATCTTCATTCCTCACCTCCTTATCATTTTTTCACTTTTGATTATAACAAAATCTGAATATCTTAAATCAAGGGGATATATCTCTAAATATTTTAATATTTTTAGTATTTTTTAAAGATTTTGCTTATTTCCTCTTGATTTTGTATTTTTTTATTTTCTCTGAGAGAGTGTTCCTATGAAGGCCAAGAAGTTTTGCGGCTTCCTTAATTTTACCTCCGTTAATTCTCAGAGCTTCTGAGATGTATATTTTCTCAGCTTCCTCTTCAAACTCTCTCAAAGTCACTCCACAGCTGAGGAGATATTTTATTATTTTCTCGAGTTCGGCTCTAAATTCCATTTCTTTCTCCATGCTTTTTCTACATACCCTGCAAGATATACACCGGTTGAATAAAGGCTTGGACCTGTTTTGGAAGAAAACACCCAACCTCTGGTTGAATCAAAAGAGGATAGAAAAAGAGTTACCACGGAAAGCAGGATGAACACTTTAAACAGTGCAAAAAGAGCTCCAAAAAACCTATCAAGAAAACCGACCATTCCCTTTACCATCATTGATATTACAAAAGATACCACGGCAAAGATAGTGTATACGACTATAAAAGTAAGGGCTATTGAAGCCAGTATCAATATGCCCCTGCCTTTTATATACGGGGAAAGGAAAGAAGCTGCTTTTTGATAATGGAAAAGAGAATAATAGACGGCTACCAGAAGACCCAGGAGGGAAAGTAATTGTCTGAAAAACCCCCTTATAAATCCGTATATCATTGCCATAACCGAAATAGTTATAACCACAATGTCATAACTCATCCCTGGCCCTCTTTAATTCTTCAACGATTTCGTAATCACAGAAAACATCTCCAAGCCTTATCTTCGGCTTCCTTCTCCCGTGAAAATCGCTTCCACAGGTAGGAACCAGTGAAAATTTTAATGCCAAACCCCGATAAAAATCAACCTGTTTTTCCGAATGGTAGGTATTCCTTACTTCTATACCCATAAGTCCGCTCTCCACTAATTCTTTAATCTCTTCTTCTGTAAATGGGATAAAGGCTCCAGGATGAGCAAGAACAGGCACTGATTTTATCTCCCTCAATTCCCTTATAACATCTGATGAAGACATATATACTCTTTCAACATAAGCGGGCCTTCCCGGAAGGAAATAATCAGTGTAAAAACTTCTTATCGGGTCAGGGTTTTCCTTATAAGATTTCAGAGAAAATTTAGAAATGGCTATTTCAGCTATTATAGGACCTGTTGGAGGTTTCCCCTGGCTTCTTTCCATAACTTCATCTATAGATATTGGCATTCCCAATTTTTTTAGTTTTTCCAGCCTTCTGAGGGTAAGTTCGATTCTTGTATTCTGAATTCTTTTAATTATTGTTGCTGCTCTTGTCTCTTCTATAAAATATGCAAGAATGTGAGTCTCACGTCCTTTATAACCTGTAGTAAGTTCCACACCTTTTATTACTTCAACACCCAGTTCTTTTCCCTTATCCGAAGCATATGGATACGCATCCATGGAATCATGGTCAGTAATGGAAAGGGCAAAAAATCCCAGCTTTTTTAATTCATTAATTATTATGTCAGGGGCTAACTCTCCATCAGAGCTGTATTTAGAATGAATATGAAGGTCAACCTTCTTCACCAAAAAGCCTCCTCAGCGCCTCATGATATTTCTCCATAGTCTTTTTCACCACCTCTTCAGGTAGGGGTGGAGGCGTGGACTTTCTGTCCCAGTCTGTGCTCAACAAGTAATCTCTAACATACTGTTTGTCGAAGCTTGGCTGGGATTTCCCAGGTTTGTATTCCTCTGCTGGCCAGAATCTGGAAGAATCCGGGGTAAGCAGTTCATCTATTAGAATTGGTTCGTCATCTATAAATCCGAATTCAAATTTAGTATCAGCTATTATAATTCCCTTTTCCAGAGCATAGTCGTGGGCTCTGGAATAAATCTCTATTGATTTTTCCATAAGACAATTCGCATATTCCCCTACTATTTTTCTGTATTCTT
>Ga0190334_1000239_pt1 | contig 28283 bp, 30 predicted proteins | sample 48720478_MG_FD_161270 | JGI IMG/M metagenome (GOLD analysis project Ga0190334, IMG submission 161270) | Hydrothermal vent sediment bacterial communities from Southern Trench, Guaymas Basin, Mexico - 4872-04-7-8_MG | ecosystem: Environmental > Aquatic > Marine > Hydrothermal vents > Sediment ... | reverse complement strand
GTTACAAAAGTTTTATAAAAAAGGAAAAAGAGATAAGAGAAAAGTTAAAGTACTTTCCGTTCTACGATATGATAGTCATAAGAACTTTTTCACGAACAAAAATCACAGCGCTGAAGAAAATTAGAAAATTCAAGGAGATACTAGAAAAAGAGAGAGAGAAGGAAGAAGAGCTCTTTGGACCTTTTTACAAAAAGGGAGAGAGAGGAGGATATCTTTTTTATCTAATTTTCAGGGGAAAGAGCGATTCTTCTCTAAAGAAGAAAATAACAGACTATATTTTCCCTCTCACAGATTCTTCCACCTCTTTTTTGATAAACAGATTTATTTAATTATTCCAGAAACCTTTCAATTTTTCTAACAGTATCCATGGCATCCTTGCAATAAGCATCAGCACCTATTTCCCTTGCAAAAGAAGGGGATACCGCAGCTCCTCCGATAAAAACTTTTGCTTTGAGCTTTTTTTCCCTTTTCAATTTTATAACAACTACCATTTCCTCCATTGTTGTTGTCATCAAAGCGGAAAGACCTATGAAGTCAGCTTTTTCTTTTTCAGCTGTTTCAATGATTTTTTCAGAGGGAACATTTTTCCCAAGATCAATAACATCATATCCATAATTTCTCAGCACTAAAGCCACTATGTTTTTTCCAATATCATGAAGATCCCCTTTAACTGTGGCGACTACTATTTTTGCCTTTTTATTTGTTTTTCCTTCAGCTTTCAAGTTTTTTTCTATTATCTCGGATGCTGATTCCATAGCTTCGGCAGATAGAATTAGTTGGGGTAGAAAATATATTTTTTGCTCATAATAATCTCCGACCTTTTTTAGAGCAGGGGATAAAATCTCTTCAAGAACATCAAGGGGAGGTCTTCCCTCTTTTATAAGCTCCTCTGTGAGTTTTCTTGTTTCCTCTTTTTCCCCTTCTAAAACAGCCTCAAAGAGTCTTTCCTCTTTTGTTTTTTCTTTTTTTTCTTCCTTTTCTTCAACTTGTATTTCTATTTTTTTGTATGTGTTCACATAATTTACGAGCCCCTTATCCCTTCCTGTTATTGCATCAGAAGCTTTAATGATGTTAATAATTTCCGGGTCAAGAGGGTTCAGAATACCAGAATCAAGTCCATTATAGATAGCATTTGCTAAAAAGGTCCTGTTTAAAATATCTCTTGCAGGAAGGCCAAAAGAGAAGTTTGAAAGACCAATTATAGTATTAAGCCCCATTTCCTTTACCATCCTTATGGCTTTTATTGTTTCCTCTCCATTTTTTTGAGAGGTAGAAATTGTTAAAACAATGGGGTCTACTAAGATCTCTTCCTTTGTTAAACCATAATCAAGGGCTCTTTTATAAAGTTTTTCTATTATCTTTACTCTATCTTCCGCTTTTTCAGGGATTCCTTTTTCATTGAGAGCAAGGAGAACCGCGCCGGCTCCATATTCTTTTGCTACGGGAAAGAGGTTTTCATAGGATTCTGGATTTCCTGTTATTGAATTTATAAAAGCTTTTCCACTGTAAACTTTAAGAGCTTCTTCGATAGTTTCTTTTTTATTATTATCAATGAAAAGGGGAGTTTTTGTTGTGCTTTGGATCTGTTTTATAGCTTTTGCGTAAAAAAGTGGTCTCTTTTCCCCTGTTCTCCCGAAATTTACATCAAGCGCATGAGCTCCCGCTTCTTCCTGTTTTCTTGCAAGTTTTCTTATAGTATCAAGTTTTTCTTCTTTTAGTTCTTTTAAAAGTTTTTTCTTTCCGAATGGATTTATGTTTTCTCCTATTATTTTAAAAGGAAGAAGTGAGCCGCTTTCAAAGATGGAGTTTCTACTTGTTGCTATTGTAATCCCTTCGCTTTCTGCTTTAACCTTTACAGGAGCTTTTCCCTTATATTTTTTTGCAATCTTTTTTATGTGTTCAGGCGTTGTCCCACAGCACCCCCCTATTATATTTGCTCCATTTTCATAGAAAATATCAACATATTCAATATATTCATCAGGTGTCATAGGAAATTCAATTTTTCCCTCTCTTTTCTCAGGAATACCGGCATTTGCATAAATAATCATAGGTTTTTTCCAGTAAGCTCTTATTTCCTTTACAAAATTCACAAACTCTTTAGGATGTCCTCCGCAATTTACGCCGAAAACATCCAACTCCATTGCTTTAAAAGTTGCGGCTGAAATGGAGGGAGAGGAGCCTGTTAAGGTAAGCTCTCCTTCAAGAGGATAAGAAATTGAGACAGCGACAGGTTTTTTTGTTGCTTTTTTTGCTGCTCTTAGAGCTATCTTGGCTTCCAAAATATCTATTTGAGTTTCAATTAAGATAAAATCAACCCCTCCTTCGTCAAGAGCTTTTACCTGCTCGAAGTAACCATCAAAAACAGTTTGCTCATTGAGCTCTCCTAAGGGAGAAATTAATTTTCCCAGAGGCCCGATGGAACCTGCGATAAAGATATTCTTTCCTGTTTCACGAATGGCTCTTTTTGCTATATCGACACCTGCAAGGTTTAACTCTTTTACCCTTTCTCCCAAACCATACTCTTTCAGTTTTAGTCGGTTTCCTCCGAAGGTATTGGTTTCTATAATGTCCGCTCCCGCTTTTATATAGCTTTTGTGAATATTAATTATAAGCTCTTTGCTTTCAATATTCATTAGTTCAGGACAGCCAAAATCGGAGGAGCCTATTTTTTTCATTATCTCTGTTCCCATTGCTCCGTCCAGGATCAATACTCTTTTGTTTAGTTCTTCCAAAAATTTCATTTTTCCACTCCTATGATAGCGGTTATTGTTTTTTGTGGTAAAAGAATGTTTGTGTCAAGGATTTTTATATCTAATTTTTCAAGGGAAAGCTCTTTGTAAAGCCCTCTCTGAAAGGAAAGTTTTAAATCCCCGTATCCCGGGCTGAACCTTTTTGTTAAGGTGTATCTGTTTTGTCTTGCCTCTATGTCAAGATGATGATTAAAGGAATTTGCCGCTCCTTCAACAGCTTCACTTCCCACAGCATCATATATTAAAGCTTCGTTATACTCCCCCTTTTCATTTAATTCTGCTATCTTATTATCAATCCACCAACCAATTGTTATCCCCATGAAAATTGTGGCAAAAGATTCTGAAAGAAGAGAGGATATGTCTTTACTCTTTATTTTTATTTCACTGTTAAGAAAATAAACAGTATTATTTTCAATTTTTTCTATTTTTCTTATTATGTAAACAGTTTTTACCAAAGCTTTTTTCTGAGTTTGCTCAAGTATTTTTTCAATTTTTTCCGCAAAAATTTTTGATACTTTTGTTTTCTCTCTTTTATAACCCAAAATAGATAGAACATTCTTTTTGTTTATTATATAGCTGATGTTTTCTTTTAAAATAATCTTATCAAATCTCATCTTTCTTTCCCAAAAGATTATACTATTGGAAGAAGAAAAAAAAAAGATATATAGAAAACCCTATTTTTATAGGGTTTTCAAAGATAAAGATTGACAAAAGCTAACTAATTTGCTATTTTAAAAGAGAGATGTGGTTGACAAAGAGAGAAAAGGAAGTCTTAAGGCTTGTTATTGAACTTTATATGGAGAAGGGAACCCCTGTTTCTTCCCGGATGGTTTCAAAAAAAAAGAGGGATTTTTTTAGTCCTGCAACAATAAGAAATGATATGCTTTCTTTGGAAGAAAAAGGCTACCTTTATCAACCGCATTCTCAATCAGGCAGAATTCCAACTACAAGAGCTATTAACTATTATTTAAAAAACTTGATGGACGAAACAAAGATAGAAGTACCAGAACTTGATTTCAGAGACCTTTCCGGAGAATTTACCGATTTAACAAAGTTCTGGAAAGCTGTTTCCCAAAATCTTTCATCTTTTTCGGAAAATATAGGTTTTATTGTTGCTCCTTCTTTCTTTTCACTTTCTTTTACAAGTGTAAAGTTTTTAAAAATAGGCAAAGGTAAAATTATAATCATCTTAGAAACTCCGGGGGGGTTAGTTGCAACAAGGGTTGTTAAAGTTAAAGAAGAGATTTTACAAAGAGATCTTGATGACTTTTCTCTTTATATTAATACTCATTACAGAGGAAAGAGCTTGGATTATGTTTTGAAAGATGTTTATATTAATGCGAAAAGGGAGCAGAAAAAGCTTTTACTGTTTATCTCTGTTTTAAAATCTTATGTTACAAACAAAGATTCAAAATTTGAGTTTTATTTTGATGGTGAAGAGAAGATGTTAGAGAAAACGATAGATGATGATGTTAAGAGAATAAAGGAGCTCGTTCAAATTCTTGAAAATAGGGACAAATTGATAAAACTTTTAAGTGAAGCAAAAAACCAGGAGGATGTTAGTGTTTTCTTCTCCCCTCTCATAGGAGAGGAAACATACGAAGATTTTAGTCTTTTTGTATCCGATTATCAGTGTGGAGAAGAGATGGAAGGTAAAGTTGGAATTTTGGGATTCAGGAGGCTTAATTATCCCATTGTATACAACCTTGTTAAAAAGACAGCAAGGAGTTTGTCGGGTATTTTGGGAGAAAATTTATAGGAGAGGGAAGAATGAGTGAAGACAAAAAAAAGATAAACGATAATGCAGTTAGAGTGGAAATTTCGGAAGAGGGCAAAGAGAAAGCCAATGTTGAAAGAAAGAATGAGGGCCACAAAAAAGAGGATCCTGTAAAGAGGAAGAAAAGAGAAAAAGCAAAAAAGCTTCTTTTGGAATTGGAAAAATATAAAAGAGAGAATAAAGAGCTGAATGAAAGACTATTGAGAAGATTAGCGGATTTTGAAAATTATAAAAAGAGGGTTCAGCAGGAGAAAGAGCAATATCTCAGGGAAAAGATGGGGGTTTTTATTTTTGATCTTTTGAATGTTGTGGATAACTTTGAAAGAGCAATTCAACACTTGACTGAAGAGGAAAAGAAAACTCCTCTTGCTCAAGGTATTCAGCTTACTTACAAACAATTAAAGGATCTTTTAAATAAATATGAGGTTTATGAAATAGATACCTCGGATGGAATTTTTAATCCTCACTTTCACCAGCCTTTGGACAAGGAAGAAGTGGAAGAGGAATTAGAACAACCTATGATTTCACAAGTGTATCAAAAGGGATACCTTTTCAAAAGTAATGTATTGAGACCTACCCTTGTAAAAGTTAAGGTGAAAAGAGAGGGGAAAAAAGAAAACAATGAGGAGGTGGGGAATGAAGAGAAAGATTAAAGGGGGTAAAGATGGGAAAAACCATAGGAATTGACTTAGGTACAACAAATTCTTGCGTCGCTTATATGGAAGGGGCTGAGTCTAAAATAATTCCCTCTTCAGAAGGAAGCAGAACAGTTCCCTCTGTTGTTGGTTTTTCTTCTGATGATACGAAGATAGTAGGAAACATAGCAAAGAGACAGATTTTAACGAATCCAAAGAGAAGTTTTTATTCAATAAAAAGATTGATAGGAAGAAAGTATGATTCAAAGGTTGTTCAAGAGCTGAAGAAAAGAGTTACTTATGAGATTATTCCTGCTGAAAACGGGGATGTGAGATTGAAGATGGGGGATAAGATTCTTAGTCCTCAAGAGATCTCCGCTTATATCCTCATGTATCTTAGAGATAACGCAGAAGAGTTTTTGGGAGAAGAAATAAACAAAGCAATAATCACCGTTCCCGCAAACTTTGATGATTCTCAAAGGCAGGCAACAAAAGATGCTGCAACGATTGCAGGAATAGAGATATTGAGAATAATAAATGAGCCTACAGCAGCATGCCTGGCATACGGTTTTCATAAAAAAAGGGAAGGAAAGTTTTTTATCTATGATCTTGGAGGAGGAACTTTTGATGTTTCTATTTTGGAGATAAATGAAGGTGTTTTCAGAGTTTTGTCAACAAGGGGAGATTCCTTTTTAGGAGGGGATGATTTTGATAGAAGAATAGTTGATTGGATTTTGGAAGAATTTAAAAAGGAAAATGGAGTGGATGTTTCAAATGATCCCTTTGTTTTTCAGAGAGTTTTGGAAGTTTCCGAAAAAGCAAAGATGGAATTATCTTATGCAACGGAGACAGAGATAAACCTTCCATATGTTTATATTGATGACAGTGGTCCAAAACACATAATAAAAACCCTCACGAGAAAAAAACTAGAGGAGCTAACAGAGGACCTTGTTGACAGAACTATACCGTATATGAAAGAAGCCTTGAGTAAAGCAAACCTTACCATAAATGATATTGATGATATTATTTTAGTCGGGGGTCAAACAAGAATGCCCCTTGTTAAAAGAAAGATAGAGGAATTTTTCGGAAAAGCTCCAAGAGCCGATATTAATCCGGATGAGGTTGTTGCAATGGGAGCTGCTGTACAGAGCGCAATTTTGGCAGGGGAAATTAAGGACATAGTTCTTCTTGATGTGACGCCCTTATCTCTCGGTATTGAAACAAAGGGAGATGTTTTCACAAGAATTATCCCAATGAACACAACTATCCCTGTAAAAAAACAGAAAATATTTACAACTGTAACAGATAACCAATCGGTGGTTAAAATTCATGTTCTCCAGGGAGAAAGAGAAATTGCGTCTGAAAATAGGTCTTTGGGATGGTTTGAATTGGTAGATATTCCCCCTGCGCCTAAAGGAGTTCCTCAGATCGTTGTTACATTTGAGATTAATGCTGATGGGATAGTTCAGGTTTCCGCAAAGGACAAAGCATCGGGTTTTGAGCAAAAGATAAAAATTAATCCATCCTCAGGTCTTTCTCCTGAGGAGATAAAGAGAATGAAAGAAGAGGCAGAAAAGTATAAAGAGAAAGATATGATGAAAAAATTATTGAATAAAGAGAAAAATGCGCTTGCTTCTATTGTAGAAGCTATCTCTCACTCGTACAATAACCTTAAAGATAGAATGAAAAATGAGCACAGTGTGGAAATAGAGGGGTTTTTAAACAGAGCAAAGACAGCCCTTGAAGGAGAAGATTTGAAGACATTGGAGAAGATAAGGGAAGAGGGAGAGTACTTTCAAGATAAGATTTATGATATAATAAATGAAATCTATAATAAAGGAATTTTAGGAAATATTGGTCCTGAGGTAAAGAAAGAGGAAGGAGATAAAAGCAAGGAAGTAGAAGAGAAAGATGAAAAATAAAGATTTGTATGCCATTTTAGGCATATCAAGAAATGCTACACAGGAAGAGATAAAAAAGGCTTATCGAAAGAGAGCTCTTGAATACCATCCGGATAGAAACCCTGATAACCCAGAAGCAGAAGAAAAATTCAAGGAAGCATCAGAGGCTTACTCTATATTGTCTGACCCACAGAAAAGAGAACTTTACGATAGATATGGCTATGATGCTCTGAAAAATAACGGAGGTTTTGGGGGGTACACAGATTTTTCATCAATTTTTGATGATTTTGGTGACATTTTTGGTGATATATTCGGGGATTTCTTTGGCTTCGGGCATTCTTCAAGAAGACGAAGAAGGGGACCTAAAAAGGGAGAGGATCTTTGGATTGAACTTAACCTTGAATTTGAAGAAGCTGTTTTAGGGGTTGAAAAAGAGGTCGAAATTCCGAGAAAAGAAGTTTGTGAAGTGTGTAATGGAAGCGGTGTTGAGCCCGGCCATAAGAAGGATGTTTGCCCTACTTGTAAAGGAAGAGGAACAATAAAAGTATCTCAAGGGTTTTTTTCAATAACACAGACCTGTCCCACTTGTAATGGTTATGGGGAAATAAACAGACATCCATGCAAAAAGTGTAATGGAAAAGGGTATGTTTATAAAAACAAAAAGTTGAAAGTCAAAATACCTGCTGGAGTAGATACAGGCACAAAAATTAGAATAGAAGGGGAAGGAGAGGCAAGCGTAACTGGTGGAAAAAGAGGAGATCTTTATATTTCGATAAATGTTTCTCCCCATAAATTTTTCAGAAGAGAGGGGGATGATATCTATATTGATGTAAACATAAGTTTTTCACAGGCTGCTTTAGGAACAATTGTTTCTTTGCCAACTGTTGACGGGAAGAGCTTTGATTTTAAGCTTCCTGCGGGAACACAGAGCGGAACAACTTTTAAGATAAAGGGAAAAGGAGTGAAATCATTAAGAGGGTATGGAACAGGAAAAATGATAGTTAAGGTAAATGTTGTTACTCCTACAAAGCTCAGTGAAGAAGAAAAGGAAATTTTCAGGAAACTGGCAAAAATAAGGGGAGAATCTTTTTTGGAAGATAAAGGAACACTTTTTAATAGGGTAAAAGATTTCTTCAATTGAGCAGATTTTTCTCTTTTTTTGTAAAGGATGAGAATTTCATTGTAGAAGGGGATGACTTTCATCATTTATATAAAGTATTAAGGTTAAAAGAGGGAGAAGAAGTTCGTTTGCTAAATGGGAAAGGAAAAGTCTTTTTTGGAAGAATAAAAAAAATAGAGAAAAGCAAGGCCTTTGTTTCTGTTGAAAAAGAATATTTTTTTGAGAGGAAAAAACCATTTTTGAACTTTTTTGTATCTCTTGTTCCTAAGGATAAGAGAGCAGTTATAGTGCAAAAACTAACAGAATTGGGAGCTTTTTCGATCTTCTTCTTTCCTTCAGAATTTTCCAAAGTGAACATAAAAGGTGAGCTTTCAAAAAAAGAGGAAAAATTAAGAAAAATAGCGGTAGGTGCTATTAAACAATCGGGAAATCCATATCTTCCGAATATAAGGATATTAAGGTCTTTTAAGGAACTTTTTGATTATGAGGGAGACAATTTTTTGCTTTCTCAAAATGGCTCTTTTTTGATAAAATTAAACATGGATGAAAAAGAAAAAGTAAATATTTTCATAGGTCCGGAAGGAGGTTTTAGTAAAAGGGAGTTGGAGGGATTTAGGAGAAGGAATTTTGAAGAAATTAAAATTTCAGAAAATGTTCTTAGGACAGAAACCGCAGTTATTTCTTCTGCTGCAATTTTTTCTTATTTAAAGGAGATAGAATGTTTTTAAAGGGAGAAAGAATAGGGAAGTATGAAATTGTTGATGCTCTCGGAAATGGTGGTTTCGGAGTGGTTTATCTTGCTATAAATACATGGCTCCAGCAAAAAGTAGCGTTAAAAGTACCCCATCAGCAAAGTGAAGAGTTCTTTGAATTAGTTAAGGAGGCAAGACTTCAGGCCTCTTTAAATCATAAAAATATAGTAAGGCTTTTAACAGTTGAGAGGATAGACGGTGTCTTTTTTATGGTAATGGAGTATATTGAAGGGGAGACATTGGAGAGTATAATAAAAAGAAAAGGAAGTCTTCCTGTTTACAAAGCTTTGATTTACTTTGAGCAAATTCTTGATGGTGTAAACTTTGCCCATAAGAAAAATGTTTTGCATAGAGATTTAAGATCATCAAATATAATGATAGATAAAGATGATAATGTTAAAATTACGGATTTTGGAACATCAAGAATCCTCCAAACACAGCAATATGCTTCAACAAAAATAGGAACTCCTCCATATATGGCGCCTGAGCAGTTTGACGGACGAGCAACTTTTGCCTCGGATATTTATTCTGTTGGATGTATCTTTTATGAAATGGTGACAGGGGATCCTCCTATTATTGATAACAATCCTTACAAAATAAAAGAGAGGGTTTTAAGAAGAGAGGTAAAGCAATTAAGTTTATTAAATTCAGATATTACACCAGAATTAAATAGAATAATTATGAAAATGATAGAACCTCAGGTGGAAAAAAGGTACAGGGAAGTAGAGGAGGTTCTTTATCATCTCAATGTTTACTTAAAAAATGGAGAGAGAAAGGAGTTTGTTGATAAAATAAGGGAAAGAATAAAAGTTAACGAAACACCTGGGGCAAGAACTTTTTGCTGGAATTGCAAAAGAGAAATTCCTCCTTTTTCAAAAGTTTGCCCTTTCTGCGGGGTTGAACAATAAAAGATGAAAAGATTTAAGGAACTTGGTAGGTTTGACAAGCCGAGAGAAAAACTTCTTAAAAAAGGAGAGAGAGCTTTAAGTGAAATAGAACTTATTTCAATAATAATAGGAAGCGGGACAAAGGGTAAGGATCTTTTTAAAATCTCAGAGAAGATTTTGAGTTTGATAAAAGAAAAAAATGATGTGAAAGTTGAGGAGCTTATGAAAATAGAGGGTCTTGGCCTTGCAAAAGCTTCTAAAATAATAGCTTCAATGGAATTATTTAAAAGAATCTTTTTGGAATCAGAGGATTTCAGGATAAAAAGACCTGAAGATATTTATACTCTTGTTTATGATATAAAAGATAAAAGGCAGGAGCATTTTGTTCTTTTTACACTTGATGGTTCAAACAGGGTTATAAAGAGAAGGGTTCTTTTTATAGGAACTCTTACCCACAGCATAGTTCACCCGCGTGAAATTTTTGCCCATGCACTTGATGACAGAGCAGCTTCCATAATTATAGTTCACAATCATCCTTCGGGTAACCTTGAGCCAAGCGAAGATGATTTGAGAATAACCGAAAGGATAAAAGAAGCTGGTAGGATAATGGGAATAGAGCTTTTGGACCACATAATTGTTTCAAAAAAAGGGTTTAAGAGTTTATTTCAATAGAAAGAAAAGGTCTCATTTAAGGAGAAAAAATATGTCATTTCTGAGAGTTTTGGGGTTTTAAATAAGCTCTTTCCATAAGCCTATAGATCTTTTCTTTTAAGATGTCCCTTGCCTCTCTGAATTTTTCAATTGGTTGTCCCACCGGATCATCTATCTCCCACTCAACAAGCTCTTTGTGAGGGAACCAAGGGCAGCTTACCCCGCATCCCAAAGTGATTAAAAAATCAGTTTCTTTTATTGGAAGCCCATTAAGATGTTTTGAGTACTGGGAAGATATATCTATTCCTATCTCTGCCATTGAAAGGACTGCTCCTTCTGCAACCCAACCTGCAAGGTAGGTCCCTGCACTATATATTTTAAACTCATTGTTAAAAAATTTTTCATTAAAGTATTTTCCCCAACCTTCGGATATCTGGGATCTACAGGAGTTTCCGATACAGACAAAAAGAAGTGTTCTCATGTTTTTATCATTCATCTTTTTTCTCGTTTAATTCCTTCCAGATAGATAAAGCTAATTTTTCTGATGCTTTGAAATTTACATCATTATAAAGAGATAATATTTTTTCATATTCTTTTATAAGGGATTCTCTCTTTTCTTTGTTTTCAATGAAAGATAAACTCTCTTTGAAAATATTTTCTCCTGTCAGATTTTCCTGAATAAGCTCGGGAATAATTTCTTTTCCGGCAAGTATATTCACTATTGAAAATTTTCTTATCTTAACAAAGTGTTTTCCCAAAAGATAACTTAATTTGCTGAGTTTGTAGATGACAACAACAGGTTTTTTTAGTATCATTGCCTCAAAGTTAGATGTTCCGCTTGTTGAAATTATTAAATCTGCAGAATTCATCACTGAGTATTTTTCTTTTTCTAACATTAAGATTTTTTCTCTTTCAAAAGGTTTGTAAAGGCTTTTTTTTATATGAGGAGCCTTAATTAAAGAAATGAAAAGCCTTTCACCATATCTGTTTTTTAATTTTTTCAACGCATTAAGAAGAGCCGGAGTGTGAAATTTTAGTTCTGAGTTTCTACTTCCGGGCATAAGCACAATATGAATTTTATCTTTTATTCCGTATTTTTTTCTTATCTCTTCCGGTGTTTTTTCAGGTTTTAGTATTTCAAAAAGAGGATGTCCAACAAATTCATAGTTTATTCCCTCTTTTTCATAAATTTCTTTTTCAAAGGGAAAAATAAGAAAGATTTTATCAATATATTTTTTTATCTTCTTTACCCTGCCATACCTCCATGCCCAAACAGTTGGAGAGATATAGTGGAACTTTAGAATTTTTTCATTCTTCAATTTTTTTGCAAGACTAAGGTTAAAATCAGGAAAATCCACGAATAAAATTGCTAAGGGTTTTCTCCTTTTTATTTCTTCAACTATTTGTTTTCTTATTTTTATAATTCTTCTAAGATGAAAAACTATCTCAAAAAGACCTATTAAAGAAAGCTCTCTTATATGATAGAGTGCTTCAAAGCCTTCTTCCTCCATTCTCTCTCCGCCAGTTCCCCAGAGGTTTGTAAAAGGGTCAAGCTTTTTAAATTCTCTTATAAAGAAGGAGGCATAAAGATCAGCAGAGCTTTCACCTACAATTAACATAATATTATCTTTAATCATTTCTCTTTTCCCAATACTATAAAAGGTGGTATTTTATCCTTTATCCCATATGCAAAGAGCCATTCATCGTAGTATTCCTTTTCCTTGTAGATTTTATAGGCTTTTTTATGAATAGAGCTTACCACCCCCACAATTCTATAGCTTCCCTTAAAACTTTTCCAGAGAGAATAAGGTATTACCACAAATTTCTCCTTTCCAGCCCTTTTTGGGAGACTGACTATATTCCATTCTCCGTTTCCGGAAAGAGGGTCTTTGTAAAGTTTTCTGAGATATTTGTTTTTATATAATTCTTCAAGTGTTTTCGGAAAAGCGCCCTTTTTTCTATTGTATAATGTTATTGCGTTGACAATTTGTTCACCTCTGAAAATAAGCTCTGCTTCCTTGTCTCTGTCAACCAAATATTCCCAGCTTTCAAAGATTTTTAACATCATTATGGAAATTATAATAATTGCAAAGAGAACCATTATATACAAAAAACCCTTGTTTTTCTCAACCATCTGAAATTATAGCATTTTAAGAGAAGTTTTGTAATTAATAGGAAGTATTAAAAATTATATGTTTTTGGTTCAAAATAATTTTGGATAAGGTTCGGTAAATAAATTAGTAAATACTAAAATATTTGTATAAGTGGAGTATTGACAAAGGGGGTTATTTTTATTATTATACGACATAATTAGAAAAGAAGAGGGAGAGAAAAATGAAGAGAACCTTTCAACCGAACAATAGAAAAAGAAAAAAGACACACGGCTTTTTGGTGAGGATGGGAACAAGAGCAGGAAGGGCGGTTATCAGAAGAAGAAGGAGAAAGGGAAGAAAGAGGCTAGCCGCTTAGTCTTTGATGGATTACAGACTAAAAAAAAGAGATAGGATAAGAAGCCGAAAAGAGATTGTTTTATTGCTGAAGAGTGGAAAAAGGTTTGAGAACAAAGAGTTTAAAATTGTATTGAAAGAAAGAGAAAAAAATTCAAGAATAGGTGTTTCTATAAAAAGAAACATAGTTAATTCTGTAAAAAGAAATAGAATAAGAAGAGTGCTAAAGGAGATTTTTAGAAAAAACAGGGAAAAATTGAAAAAAGATTATGATATTTTTATTATTGTTAAAAAGGATATTAGTTCAAAGACTTATGATGAGATTGAAAATAATTTTTTTACTCTTTTGGCAAAAGGGGAGGCTCTTAAAAATGTTAAGAAAGATTGAGATTTTGTTAATCAAATTTTACAAAATTTTTATCTCCCCTATTTTGGGACAGAGATGCAGGTTTTATCCAACTTGCTCTTCTTATTATATGGAGGCTCTCGAAAAGCATGGTTTTATATATGGAAATTATCTGGGAATAAAAAGAGTTCTAAGATGCCATCCTATTAATCCGGGAGGGTATGATCCTGTTCCCGAGCCAAAGAAAAAGGAGAAAAAATGGAAAGAAACTTAACCATTGCAATTATTTTAGCTATCATTTTTTTGTTTTTTTATCAACAGGTTGTTTTAAAAAAGTACACTCCGCAAAAACCTGTTCAAAAAGTTGAGAGAATTGATTTAAAAAAGAGTGAAAAAGCCAAAAAGGCTCAGGTAAAAGAGAAAGAGGAAAAAGCTGAAAATAACCAAGCTCTGAAGAAAGAGGAGATAAAGGCTGAAGTAAAGAATGAGCAGGTAATAGAAGCGGAAAAAGAGGTTAGGGAAATAATTGAAACGGATTTGTTTAAAGCTGTCTTTTCAAACAAAGGAGCTTCTTTAATTAGCTTTAAATTGAAAAAACACCTTGGTTCGGATAAAAAGCCTCTCGAACTTGTTTCCAGTATTTCTATAAAGCAGAAGCTTTTTCCTTTTATGGTTTACGGAGAGGGTGAAGAAATCTTTAATTCAGCTCTTTACAAGGTTGAAAGAAGAGAAGATGGCTCTAATGTGGTAATATCTTTTGAGTATAACAATGGAAAGGGAGATTATTCAAAAAAGGAATTTATAATACCCAGGTCAGGAAAATATTTAATGGATTTAAAAACAGTATTTGAAATAAATGGAATAAAGACAGAACCATATTTAATCTGGGGGCCAGGATTAGGAGAGATTCACCAGGAAGACCAAAACAAGGCAGCTTTTGAATTTGACCAGAAAATAGGAACTTTTGATGGAACAAAGGTTCATAAAAAGAATGTTGCTAAGATGAAAGATAATGAGAGATTTGTAAGTAGAAAATGGGTAGATCTTGATATAAAATATTTTGCAGTGATAATATTTTCAAAAGAAAGCGATGTGGATGCAAAAGTTTATATTATAGACACTGATAATAAAATAAAAAAACTTAGAAAAAATGCTATTTTGGCAGTTAAAAATATTTCAAAGGTTTATATAGGTCCTAAAGAGTATAAGAGGTTAAAAGCATTAGGTTATAAAATTGAAAATATAATAGATTATGGATTTTTTGGTTTTATAGCAAAGATTTTACTTTATCTTTTACTTTATGCCTATAAAATATTCCCCAACTATGGTGTTGCTATTATCCTTGTAACACTTTTCTTAAAGTTGATTCTTTTACCGCTCACCTATTCTAGTACTATTTCAATGGCTAAGATGCAGGAGCTTCAGCCACAGATAAAGAAAATTCAGGCAAAGTACAAAAAATATCCCAAAAAGGACCTTGAGGCAAGAAAGAGAATGAATCAGGAAATAATGGATTTGTATAAAGAGAAGAAGGTAAATCCGGCTGGAGGTTGTTTACCTCTTTTTATTCAACTTCCTTTTCTCTGGGGGTTTTATAGGTTGCTCTGGGTTGGGATTGAGATAAGACATCAACCCTTTATGTTGTGGATAACAGATTTATCACAAAAAGACCCGTACTATATATTACCAATACTGATGGGACTTTCTCAGATAATAATTCAAAAGATGACCCCCTCTTCAGGCTCGGACAAAAGTCAGAAATTTATGAGTTATGGAATGGCTTTCTTCTTTACCTTCCTTTTTCTAAACTTTCCGAGCGGACTTGTTCTTTACTGGCTAACAAACAATGTTCTGCAAGTAGCTCAGCAGTTTTTTGTTAATAAGAGTTTGAAAAAAAAGAAATTGGCAACAGCAACAAAAGGTAAAAAATGATTGAGATAGAGGCAAAGAATATAGACCTTGCAATAAAGAAAGCGGAAAAAGAGTTAGGTTTAAGTAGAAAATTCATAAGGTATGAAATTGATACTGAAAAAAGTTCTCTTTTCTCTGCCAAGGAGAAAAAAATAGTAATAAGAGCTTTTCCGAATGAAGAGTATTATAATGAGGATCTTTCTCCTTTTCTTGAAGATTTTAAGAAAAAAACAAATTTTAATGTTGTTTTTAAATTTGAAAAAAAAGAAGGTAATTTGATAGATGTGATAATATCGGGAAAAGATGTAAGGTGGTTTGAGAAGAATGATGGAGAATTATTAATAGCTTTTCAATATCTTTTAAATAAAGTTATAGGGGAGAGAATCGGTATAGTTATTAGAACAGAAACGGAGAACAATTTCAGAAAAAGAAAAGAAGTTAGAATAAACCGTTTACTTGAAAGAGCAGAAAAAGAGCTTGATGAAAAAAAAGAGTTTATAACAAACAGGTTAAACCCTTATGATAGAAAATACCTTCACATAAAGGCCTCTGAAAAAGGTTTTACAACGGAAAGTATAGGAGAAGGTTATTATAAAAAGGTCAGAATAAAAAGAGATGTCTCTGCAGGATGAAGATACAATCGTTGCACTTTCAACCCCTCCTGGCATTTCTGCAATAGCTGTTATTAGAATTTCGGGAGATAAAGCACTTTCTTCCGTAAAAGAAATTTTTAAAGGAAAAATATATCCGAGAAGGGTTAATCATGGGAAGATAGAAACAGAGAATGGCATAAAAGATGATGTTCTTCTTCTATTTTTCAAAAAACCGCATTCTTACACAGGAGAAGATCTTATAGAGATTCACACTCATGGAAATATGTTGATTGTTGAAAGTATAATCCATCAGCTTCACAAAAAAGGTGTTAGAACAGCTCTTCCGGGAGAGTTTACTAAAAGAGCTTTTTTTAACGGAAAATTTGATTTAATTCAGGCAGAGGCACTGGAAAAACTTATAAGTAGTTCCACTTACGAAGGATTAAGACTCTCCTTTTCAAACATTGAAGGCAGACTCTCAAGAAAGGTGAAAGGACTAAGACATTCAATAATAAAAATTCTCTCTCAATTGGAGGCAAACATAGATTTTCCCGATTATGAGGTAGATGTTGATTGGGTTCTTTTTGATAAAACACTTTCAATGATTTACTCTTGGACTGAGAAAATTTTAAGTTCAAGCAAATTTTCAGATACTCTTTTCAAAGGGCAGAATGTAATTGTTGCGGGAAAGGCAAATGTTGGAAAGTCTTCTTTGTTAAATGCAATTGTTCAGGAAGAGAGAGCTCTTGTGAGTGAATATCCGGGGACAACGAGGGATTTTTTGAGAGAAAGAATAGTTTACAAAGAAAAAGCTTTTAATATAATAGATATTGCAGGTATAGAGGAAAGCGAAAAGAGGGAGATTGAGAAAAAGGGGATAGAGAGAGCCTTAAAAATAGTGAAAGAAAATGAAAATATATTGTTTTTAGTAGATGCTTCACAAGAGCCTGATGAAAAGGATTTTAATGTTTTTGAAAGGATAAAAGGGAAGAGAATAATTCTTGTTTTAAATAAGATAGATAAAAAGAGAAAACTAAAAAAGGAAAAGGCAAAAAAATTGTTTAAGGGAGTTTTAGATATTATTGAAATTTCTGCAAAATATGAGAAAAACATAGAGAAATTACTTGATAAGGTGTTATACTATTTTGGTGAAAACAGAAAGGAAGGTGAAGAAATTGTTTTCACTCAAAGGCAGAAAGAACTTTTATTGGAATTAAAGGATGAGGTAGAGAAAGTGAAAGAAAAAAGAGAGGCTGGTTTTGGAGAAGAGATTTTAGCTGAGCATGTAAGAAAGATGTTAGAGGTTGTTGGGAAATTAACGGGAGAAGTTCATACTGAGGATATTCTTGAAAAAATATTTTCGTCTTTTTGCATAGGAAAATGATAATAAAAGAGGCGGATGTTGTTGTTGTAGGAGCAGGTCATGCAGGTATAGAGGCTGTCTATGCTTCTCAAAAGATAGGAGCTCATACTGTTTTGATAACAATGAACCTTGAAACCATAGGACAGATGTCTTGCAATCCTGCAATAGGAGGGCAGGCAAAAGGGCAAGTTGTCAAAGAGATTGATGCAATGGGTGGAGTAATGGGTTTTATGGCAGATAGAGCGGGGATTCATTTTAAAGTTTTGAATAGGAGCAAAGGAGTTGCAGTAAGGGCTCCAAGAGCACAGGAAGACAAAGCCCTTTACAGAGAGCTGATGAAAAACTTTCTCGAAAGACAAAAAAATCTTGAAATTTATCAGGGAATAGTTACAGGAGTGGAGGTAAAAGAGGGTAAAGTTTTTGGTGTAAGGTTAAAAGATGATTCAATTATAAAGGCAAAGGCAGTTGTTTTGACAACAGGAACTTTTTTAAATGGTTTGATACACATTGGTATGAGATCTTACCATTCAGGAAGAGCAAATGAGCCAGCTTCCATTGAGCTTTCTGAAAATTTAAAAGCATTAGGTTTTGAAATAATAAGGCTTAAAACAGGAACTCCAATGAGATTAAAGAAAGATACTATAAATTGGAGTAAATTTGAAGAGCAACCGGGAGATAAGAAGCCAAGGCCATTTTCGTGGAGAACAGAAAAAGTTAAAAATAAGATAATTTGTTATATTGGTAGGACAAATAAAAAGGTTCACGAGATAATAGAAAGAAACCTCACACTTGCCCCCCTTTATGCGGGAAAAATTGAAGGAATTGGAATAAGGTATTGTCCTTCTATTGAAGATAAAATAGTAAAGTTTAAAGATAAGGACACTCATGTGTTTTACCTTGAGCCTGAAGGTCTTAACACAGAGGAAATATATGTAAACGGGCTTTCCACCTCTTTACCGGTTGAAGTTCAAAGGCAGATATTGGATGCAATCCCGGGTCTTGAAAACTCTGAGATAATGAGGCCTGCCTATGCTATAGAATATGATGCGATAAAACCCTATCAGATAAAGGGAACCCTTGAGACAAGAAGAATAGACGGTCTTTACACAGCAGGTCAGATAAACGGTACTTCAGGTTATGAAGAGGCCGCGGGGCAGGGCTTGATCGCAGGTCTAAACGCAGCTTTGAAAGTTTTGAAAAAAAAGCCTTTTATATTAACAAGAAGAGAATCTTTAATAGGGGTTATGATAGATGATTTAATCAAAAGATCTATTGACGAACCTTACAGGCTTTTTACATCAAGAGCAGAATACAGGCTTCTTTTAAGAGCTGATAATGCTAAACAGAGGCTTAGCGAGAAAGCTTTTTCTGTGGGGTTGTTAACAGAAGAAGAGATAAGGAAGATAAGAGAGAGGGTAAAAAGAGCGGATAAACTTGTGCTTTTGATGAATGAAAAAAAGTTTGAATACAAAGGCCGAAGGATAACTTACTCAAAATATGTAAAGATGCCAAAATCTTCCTTTAATCGAGTAATAAAAGATTTTAAGGAATATTTTAAAGAATTAAGAGAGGATGAAAGAGAGTATGTTGAAGCAGAAACAAAGTATGAAGGTTATATAAAAAAGATGTTAGATGAAATAGCAAGGGTTGAGAGAGAAGAGAAAACAAAGATTCCGGAACAGTTTTGTATAGATAAGATTGAGGGTATTTCTATTGAAATAAGAGAGAAATTTAAGAGGTATAAACCTAAAACAATAGGGGATTTAAAAAGAATACCTGGAATAACACCTGCAGCAATCTCTTTAATCCTATTGCACATAAAGAGGAGAAGGTGAAAGAGAGAATTTTTGAAATAGTGGGAGACAGAGAAAAAGGAGAGAAACTCTTTCTTTATTATAATGAAATAAAAAATTGGTCTGAGAAGATAAACCTTATTTCAAGAAAAGATATTGAAGGAAATTTTTTAAATCTTTTAAAAACATCAATTTTTCTTTATACAAAACTTTCTGAATTTAATTCTTTTGTTGACATAGGGGCAGGTGCAGGTCTTCCCTCTATTCCCGGAAAAATTCTTTATCCTGAAAAAACATTTGTTTTAATAGAGCCTGGGAAAAGATATTCTTTTTTAAAGCACTTAATAAAAACTCTATCTTTCAAAAATATAGAAGCTGAGAAAAAAAGTTTCATGGAATATTTCTCGAAAAAGACACAAAAAACCTTTGACATAGGGGTTTCTTGGGGCGTGAAGGATAAAATTTCGATATTGAAGACAGGTAGAAATTTTGTTAAGATAGGATATGTTTTTATCACAGGCCCCAAGGAGATTGAAAAGATGAAAAAATTAAAAAGTTTTTTTGATGTTAAAGCTGAAAAAATAGAGGGCAAAAGCAAACTATTCATTGCTTTTGCAAAAAAAGTTCCACGTGGAACATAAGATGGGAAGGGTAATAGTAGTTGCTAATCAAAAAGGTGGGGTTGGTAAAACAACAACGGTTGTTAACTTAGGGGCTGCTCTTTCGCTTGCAGAGAAAAAAGTTTTGGTAATAGATATGGATCCCCAGAAAAACAGCACATCCGGAATTGGAGCAGATGTTAATGGTTCCGTCTCTGTTTACAATGTTCTGATGGGGCTTTCTTCTGTTGCTGATAATATTATTGAAACAGAGCTTCCTTTTCTAAGGCTCTTGCCATCAACAGATGAAATGCAGGGGTTTGAAGTGGAAGTTCTTGAAAAAGAGAACAGAGCATTTCTTTTAAAGAATGCTGTTGATAAAATAAAAAATGATTATGATTTTGTCTTGATAGATACTCCTCCGTCTTTAAGTTTTATAACAGTTAATTCCCTTGTTGCTGCCGAAGAGGTTTTAATTCCTTTACAGGCAGAGTATTATGCTCTTGAAGGGCTTTCTCAGCTTCTTAAAACTATAAATGAAGTTCAACAGGCGTATAACCCTGAACTTGAGATTTTAGGTGTTGTTATTACTATGTTTGATGAGAGAACAAACCTTTCAAAACAGGTGGAGGATGATGCAAGGGCTTTTTTTGGGGAAAAAGTATTTCAAACAAGGATTCCAAGAAATGTTAGGTTGTCAGAGGCTCCCAGTTTTGGAAAACCGATATTCTTATATGATGTTAAGTCAAGAGGAGCTATTTCTTATCTAAATTTAGCTAAGGAGATAATAAGTGGTTAAAAAGAAAGCATTGGGCAAGGGTTTAAAAGCATTGATTGATGATGATTTTTTGATGAAAAAGGAGAGGTATGCACTTATTGATATTGATAGAATTAAAGAAAATCCTCTTCAACCAAGAAAAAAGTTTGATGAAGAAAAAATAAAAGAATTAGCCTCTTCAATAAAAGAGAGAGGCGTTTTGCAGCCTATAGTAGTTGTTAAGAGCAAAGATGATTTTCTCCTTGTTGTCGGGGAGAGAAGATTAAGAGCTTCAAAACTTGCAGGTTTAAAAAAGATTCCGGCGATTATAAGAGAATTTGAAGAAAAAGATCTCTTAATAAATGCTGTGCTTGAAAATCTTCAAAGAGAGGACTTGAACCCGATAGAAATTTCCAATGCTCTTTTTGAAATGAACAAAAAAATGAATATGAAACAGGAGGAAATTGGTAAGCTTCTCGGAATAGATAGAGCGACAGTTTCAAATTTTATCAGACTTCAAAACCTTGGTAAAGAAACAAAGGAAGCTTTAATTGCTGGAAAGATTACACTGGGACATGCAAAGGTTTTGCTTCAGCTTGAGAACAAAAACAAAGAATCCTCTATGGTTAAAGAGATAATAAATCGAAATTTGAGTGTTCGAGAGCTGGAAAAATTGATAAAGGGTGAAAAGAAGAAAAAGAGGAGCAAAAAAGAAGATGACCTATATTTTAAAGCTCTTGAAGATGAGTTAAAATCTTATGTTGGAACGGGAGTAAAAATCAAAAAGAAGAGAAGAGGTGGAGAAATTGTTTTTAAGTTTGGTACGGATGAAGCTTTAATTTCTTTTGTAAATAAATTTAAGGAGACGTAAAATGTCAAAAAACATTGAGAGTGAAAAATTATCTGGCTTTCTTGACAAGGATACCTCTTTTGTAGGGGAAATTAAGTTTAACAATACTTTAAGAATTGACGGAAATTTTGAAGGTAAGATAATGTCTTCTTCAACTCTGCTTATAGGAGAAACAGGAAGGGTAAAAGCAGATATTGAGGTAGGTGTAATTTCCATTAATGGTTATGTTGAGGGAACGATTAAAGCCAAAACAAAAGTTGAAATTTTTAGCAAAGGTAAAGTTTCGGGCACAATTATTACTCCCAAATTGATGATAGAAGAGGGTGCATATTTTCAGGGTGAGTGTAAAATGGAAGAAGGGAAAAAGCCGGAACTTAAACCTTCTGTTCCTCCTTTGGAGAACAAGAATGAAGAGGGCAACAAAAAAAGAAATGACAAAGGAAAAAACATTAATAATAATTCCAGCAAGGCTTAAATCAACAAGACTTGAAAAAAAGCTTTTAATAGAGGTAAAAGGAAAAACAATTCTTGAATATACTTATAATAATGCAAAAAAAGTTAGAAATTCTTCTGTAATTGTAGCAACAGATTCAAAGGAAATAGCTGCTATCACTGAATCCTTTGGAGGAAAGGCTGTTATAACTCCGGAAACACTAAGCTCAGGAACTGAAAGGGTGCTTTATGTGGTAGAAAGACTTAAGGGTAACTATAGGTCCATCGTCAATTTACAGGCAGATGAGCCCCTTTTAAAGGCAGAATACATTGAAAGAGCTGTTGATTTGGTGGAAAAACACAGATATCTTATTTCCTCTCTTGCATTTAAAAATACAAACTATGAAGAATTTTTGGATCCTAACAATGTAAAAGTTATACTTGATAATGATAATTATGCTCTCTATTTTTCAAGAGCTCCTATTCCTTATCAGACTAAAGATAATTTTTATTTCTTCTTCCACCATGTTGGTTTATATTGTTATAATCCCGATTTTTTACATGTTTTCGGAAGATTAAAAAGCTATTTGGAAGAATTGGAAAGGCTTGAGCAATTAAAAATTCTTGAAAATGGCTACAGGATAAAAATTGCATTAATAGATGAGAAAACAGTTGGAATAGATACAAAGGATGATCTTATTAAATTTAATAAAATTTTAGAGGAGTAAAAATGGCAAAATTTATCTTTGTAACAGGGGGCGTTCTTTCATCTTTGGGAAAAGGAGTTGCGTCTGCCTCTATAGGAAGATTGCTTAAAGCTCACGGATTAAAGATAACAAATCAAAAACTTGATCCATATTTGAATGTTGATCCCGGAACAATGAGTCCATACCAGCATGGTGAAGTTTTTGTTACCTATGATGGAGCAGAGACAGATCTTGATTTGGGGCATTATGAAAGGTTTACGGGAAATAGGACATCTCAGAAAAGTAATTGGACTGCGGGAAGAATTTATTATGATATTATAACCAAAGAGAGAAGGGGTGATTATCTCGGAAAAACAGTTCAGGTTATTCCGCATGTAACAAATATGATAAGAAAAGCAATCTGTTCCCTCGAAAATGGTAATGATGTTGTTATAGTAGAGATTGGAGGAACAGTAGGAGATATTGAAGGATTGCCCTTTCTTGAGGCTATAAGACAGATAAGACAGGAGAGAGGTAAAGAAAACACTCTCTTTGTTCACTTAACACTTGTTCCCTATATTAAAGCTTCGGGAGAGCTTAAAACAAAACCAACTCAGCATAGTGTTAAAGAATTAAGGGCAATCGGGATTCAGCCTGATATTCTTCTCTGCAGAACAGATAGGTTTTTGCCAAAAGAAATTAAGGAAAAAATCGCTCTCTTTACAAATGTTTCTTATGATGCTGTCATAACAGCAAAAGATGTTGATGAAATTTATGAAATACCCCTTATCTTTAAAAGGGAAAAGTTGGATAAAAAGATTCTTGAGTTTTTGCATTTAAAGAGCAAAGGATTTAATATAAAAAATTGGGAGAGAATAGTAAAAAAACTTAAAAAGCCAAAAGATGAAGTTTTTATTCATATTGTTGGTAAATATGTGGAGTACAGGGATTCTTACAAAAGTCTTTCGGAAGCATTAAAACATGGAGGGATTCCTTCAAGTTTAAAAGTAAATTTGGTTTGGGTAGAAGCAGAGGATCTTGAGGAGGGAGATGTTGATTCCTATTTAAAAGATGCTGATGGGATTCTTGTACCCGGAGGTTTTGGGAAAAGAGGAATCGAGGGAATGATTCTTGCTATTAAATATGCAAGGGAAAATAATATTCCGTATTTAGGACTCTGTCTCGGTATGCAAACAGCAGTTATAGAGTTTGCGAGAAATGTCGCAGGTTTAAAGGGAGCGAATTCAGCTGAGTTTGACCCAAAATCTCCTCACAAAGTTTTTTTAAAACTCAAAGAATTGAAAAATGTTGAAGACCTTGGTGGGACTATGAGACTTGGAGATTATCTCTGTGAGGTTAAAAGAGATTCTTTTGCTTTTAAAGCTTATAAGAAAAAATCATTTTATGAAAGACACAGACATAGATACGAATTTAATCCTGAATATGAAACTCTTTTGGAAGAAAAGGGACTTTTTATTGCAGGAAAGAATCCGGAAAGAAATTTGGTGGAGATTATAGAGCTGAAAAATAATAGATGGTTTTTAGGGTGTCAATTTCACCCTGAATTTACATCAAGGCCGGATTCTCCTAATCCTATCTTTGTCTCTTTTATTAAAGCTGCCTATAAGTATAAAAAGGAAAAAAATGATAAAAATTGATGATATGAAAGTCGGAGAAGATTTTTTCTTTATATTAGGTCCATGTGTGATAGAGGGAGAGGATGTAGTTTTTGAAATAGCCGAAGAATTAAAGAGTCTTTCTGATAAGCTAAAAATTAAGATTATTTTTAAGGCTTCTTTTGATAAAGCAAATAGATCCTCGATAGCATCTTACAGAGGTCCCGGTTTGGAAAAAGGTCTTGAAGTGCTTAAGAAGGTTAAGGAAAATTTTGAGCTTCCTCTTACCACGGATATTCATCTTCCGAGTCAGGCTCAACCTGTTTCCGAAGTTGTTGACTTAGTTCAAGTTCCGGCCTTTTTGTCAAGACAGACAGATCTTCTAATAGCTGCTGGAAAGACAGGGAAGCCGGTGAATGTTAAAAAAGCACAGTTTTTGGCTCCGTGGGATGTGGTAAATATTGCCGAAAAGATAAAGAGCACAGGAAATAAGAAAATAATTTTTACTGAGAGAGGAAGCTCCTTTGGCTACAATAATCTTGTTGTGGATATAACTTCTATTCCTATCATAAGAAGCAAAGGTTATCCTGTTGTTATAGATGCTACACACTCAGTTCAAAAACCCGGTGGTCTTGGAAATAAATCCGGGGGAAACCGGGAGCTTGCGCCATATATAGCAAAAGCCGGTGTTGCTGTTGGAGCTGATGCTGTTTTTATGGAGGTTCATCCTGACCCTGACAAAGCGCTTTCGGATGGACCCAATTCAATAAAGCTTTCTAAGCTTGAGACAATCTTAAAAGAAATTTTAAAAATCAGAGAGGCTGTTTCATGAGGGAAACCGGTAGAAAAGTCCTTGAAATAGAGGGAAAAGCTCTTTTAAAACTCTCTGAGCTTTTGGACGAATCTTTTGACAAAGCTGTCGAAATAATTTATAAAGCAAAAGGGAGGATAATTCTTACCGGTATAGGAAAAAGCGGACTTATTGCTCAGAAAATAGCGGCAACTCTTACTTCAACCGGAACCCCCGCAATTTTTCTCCATGCGGCAGAGGCTGTTCACGGGGAATTGGGTTCTATCTTACCTGATGATATTGTTATAGCCTTATCCTATTCCGGCGAAACAGCTGAGATCAAAAATCTTTTGGAATTTATTAAGAGGAATGGGAATGTTTTAATTTCATTGACCGGAAGCAAAGATTCAACCCTTGCAAGGTATTCTGATATTGTTATTCCAATTACAATTGAAAAGGAAGCATGCCCCATAGGTCTTGTTCCTACCACATCAACCACAGCCACCCTTGCAATGGGAGATGCCATAGCAGTTGCTTTAATGGAAAAAAGGGGTTTTACAAAGGATGATTTTGCCTATTTTCATCCGGGGGGAAAAATAGGAAAAAAGATTGTTAAAGTAAAACATCTGATGCACACAGGGGAGGATTTACCTCTTGTTGGAGAGAAAATGAAAATGCTCGATGTTGTAAAAATTGTTAGTGAAAAAAGACTCGGTGTTGCAATTGTAGTAAAGGAAGATAATATTTTGTCCGGAATAATCACAGATGGAGATATAAGAAGAGCTCTTGTAAAATACGGAAGCATAGAAAATAAAAAAGCAATGGATTGTATGCACCCTGACCCTCTCACAATTTCACCTGAAGAGATAGGTGTTAAAGCTTTGAATATTATGGAGAAAAAAAAGATAACATCATTGATTGTTGTAGATAAAGATAATAAAGTCATAGGTCTTATTCACCTTCACGATCTTTGGCGTACCCAGATGTTTTAGGATGAAAAAAGAACTCATAGATAAATTTGGCAGAAAGGTTACCTATTTAAGGCTTTCCATTACTGACAGATGCAATTTCAGATGCTTTTATTGTAAGCCTATTAAGGATTTTAAATATATTCCTCACAATCAGATTTTAACATATGAAGATTTTCTCTTTATGGCAAAAGTTTTAAGAGAATATGGGATTGAGAAAATAAGACTTACCGGAGGAGAACCCTTTATAAGAAAGGGCTTTCTCTCTTTTTTGGAAAATTTAAGAGAGATTTTTGAAAATATTTACATCACAACAAATGGCTATTTTTTAAAAGAAAGTGCAAAGGAGCTTAGGAAAATAGGTATAAAGGGACTTAATGTGAGCCTTGATACTCTTGATAGAAAACTATTTGAAAAAATTACCAGAGTGGATGCTCTCGAAAGAGTTTTGGAGGGTATAGAAGAGGCTGTAAATGCGGGTCTAAATGTTAAACTTAACTCTGTTTTAATGAAGTCAAATATTGAAGGTTTAATACCGTTAATTGAATACGGAGCTGAGAAGGATATTCCCGTAAGATTTATTGAGCTTATGCCGATAAGTTCTGAAGTTAGAAAAGAGTTTTTATCCGAAGACAGTGCTAAAATTCACATAAGGAAAAGTTATAAAATTATTCCCTTGAAAGAAAGATTCGGGGTCGGTCCTTCAAAATATTACGAAATAAAGGAAATCAATGCTATAATTGGTTTTATATCAGCACTTACCCACAACTTTTGTGAAACCTGCGATAAGATAAGAATCACATCGGACGGAAAACTTAGAGTTTGCCTTGCGCTTGATGATGAGGTTTCCATAAAAGAGGCTGTTTTGAAAAGAGATGAAAAAGCTCTTATTTCTGCTGCAAAAAAAGCTCTTGAAAAAAAACCTCTCTCTCACAATATGTCTCTTGAAAACATGATTTCCGGTAAAAATATGTATCAGATAGGAGGGTAAATGTCTTTAACTCATATTGATAAAAAGGGAAGTGTGAATATGGTTGATGTGGGAGATAAGGGAGTTAGTGAGAGAATAGCAATAGCATACGGTAGAATAATGCTTTCGGAAAAAGTTATTTCTCTAATAAAAGAGGATGGATTAAAAAAGGGGAATGTTCTTGAGATTGCGAAGATCGGGGGTATTTTCGGGGCAAAAAACACTTCCAACATAATTCCTTTGACACACCCTATTCCAATAGAAAAAATAGCAATAGAATTTTTCATGGAAGAAAATTTTATTCACTGCTTTTCCTTTGCAAAAACCCATTATAAAACAGGAATTGAAATGGAGGCCATTTTTTCTGTTTTATCAGCTCTTTCAACTATTTATGATATGGTTAAGGGGGAAGAAAGAGGAGCTGTTATTGAAAAAGTAGCACTTCTTTATAAAAGCGGAGGAAAGAGTGGAACTTTTGTTAATAATTCCAATCTTGATTTTGAGATAAAAAAGGGAGAAAATAATAGCTTTATTTTCAAGGGAAAAACAATTTTTAGTTTTTAAGGAGAAAATATGACATAAAAAGCTCATAAGCCGTTCCTTCGGATAGCCCCAAGCCAACCAGCTTTTTTTATTTTGTGAGAGTGAAAGATGGTCTCATTTCCAGCATTTATATATTGCTTACAATAAAGCCTCTTCGTTTTAAGCTATCAATTTTTATTTATATAGTCTCATATATAGCATTTTGTCTTTTATGTCTCAGTTAAGCCCTAATCTTTTTTAAGATTGTATCAAGTGCAAAAATTCATCCCTAAATTCTAATTGTTCTTTTTCTCTTTTATAAAAATACTAACTTATATTGTACAAAGAATAACGTTGTAAAATTTATTTGCAACTGTTCTGGTATACTTTAAGCTTCTCTGTAAAAGAAGGGCAAGGAAGATGATTAGGTTGATTTTCCATTAAAATATGTTGTAAAATTTATTAGAAAAGAGATTGACTACAATACGAGGTAGTGGAGGTAGTGCAATGAAAAATAAAGGTATTCCAAAACTGGTTAAGGAGCTTAGAGACAAGTTTGGACTTATACAGGAACAATTTGCACAGAAAGTCGTAGTTTCTTTCCCAACCATAAATACATGGGAGAAGGGAATCATGACTTCCTCTCCATTTTTATTTCAGAGATTCGTGGAAATAGCAGAAGAAAACGAGTTAAAAAATATCCAGAATATTGGAAAGAACTAATAGCTAAGGAGTTTTCTATGACAAAAAACCATATAACCGAGCTTGAAAAAAGATTGTGGGATGTAGCTGATGAACTAAGGGCTAATTCTAACCTAAAATCATCGGAATATTCTACTCCTGTTTTAGGTCTTATTTTTCTTAAGTATGCAGATTATTGTTTTTCAAAACAAGAAATAATGTTATCTAAGAAATCAAGTAGCCGTAGAAAGATTGGTAAAATAGATTATCAAGCAGCTGGAGTAATGTATCTACCTGATAAAGCAAGATTTTCTTACCTTTTAAATCTTCCAGAGGGTGCTGATATTGGGAGAGCTATCAACGAAGCTATGAAAGCTATTGAAAGTGAGAACGAAGAGCTCAAAGGAATTCTTCCCAAGACATATAATAGATTTAACAATAGCCTGTTGGTTGAACTTCTTAAACTTATGTCATCAATTCCCGCTA
>Ga0190334_1000236_pt1 | contig 28455 bp, 24 predicted proteins | sample 48720478_MG_FD_161270 | JGI IMG/M metagenome (GOLD analysis project Ga0190334, IMG submission 161270) | Hydrothermal vent sediment bacterial communities from Southern Trench, Guaymas Basin, Mexico - 4872-04-7-8_MG | ecosystem: Environmental > Aquatic > Marine > Hydrothermal vents > Sediment ... | reverse complement strand
TATTAATCTCTTTAGAAATTTCAGATATTTTAATGTTTCTTGTGAACCCATCGTATAATTTGTTTTTTTCGGTTAAGTTTAAATAAATGTGAGGCATTTCTATTGTTAATACTTTGTTTTCTTTTTCATTAGTTATCTTTAAGGGAACTCCAGTTATCTTTAATGTTTTTTGTTTATTGTAAAAAAACATATTTTTAGCTTCAATATTGAAGGTAGAATTATTTTTCTTTACAAAAAAATCTTTAATACCTCTGAAAACAACATAATCTTTATCTATTCTGTAAAAAAAATCTTTTGCCCTAAATCTAAAGTTTTCTCCTTTCAAAGAAACAGGGAGTTTTGATCTTATAACTTTAAAATTATAAATAATTTCTTCTCCTTTTAAAATTATCTTATTACTTTTCACTTTAATATTTTTTAAAAATACAATTTTTTTAAAATCAGGGGAGGCTTCCATTTCATCAGAAAAGATTTTTACTATCTTTTTCCCAGTTAACATTTCAGTTAAAACATTTCCCTTTATATGTATTTTTTTATCGTTGCCTATTGAAAAATTATCCCCTTTTACACTGAATTTTTTTACTCCTTTGACCCTTTTTTCAAAATAAAATTTATTATTTTCAGTTTTTTTTATTATTTCAATGTCTTCTTTGCTTTTGCCTGAGTTTATAACAATCATTATAGCCAATGTAAGCATGACTGTTATTATTAGGGCTATTAAGATTCTTTTTTTCATTTTATATCAAGTACCTCTATGACAAATTTATTTGAGTATGTGTGAATAGTAAAGATAATGTGTTTTTTGTTGGAATTCAGGTCTAAATAAGGTCTTTTCCAAAGATAAGCTTCAATTTCTGAAGAATTTTTTGAGATTTTAAGATTTACCCTTTTGCTATCTTTTCTTACTTTCATCTTAATGTTTGCATCAAGGAGTGCAAAAACAGGTTTTGTGTTTCCAAAACCAAAAGGTTTTAATTTGTTAAATGATTTGAAAAAATTTCCGTTTAAATTAAAGAGATCAATTTCACCATCCACGAGAAATCTTTTTTTTATCAATGTATCCTCTTTATTAAAACTTTTTCTTATAGCCTCTCTTAGTCCTTCTATTCTATGGGCATCTATTGTAAATCCTATTGCCTGAGCATGTCCTCCGAAATTCAAATCTCCCTCTTCCGTTTTGAGATTTTCTTCAAGAGTTCTTATTTTATCAATAAGTGAAATTTTCCCAGCAGATCTTCCCGAGGCATGGCCCTTTCCATTTTCATCAATAGCTATTAAAATTACAGGTCTTCCGTATTCTTCCACTAATTTTGAAGCAACTATTCCGATTACACCTTTATGCCACCCCTCTTTTTCAACTATTATGATTGGATCTTCTGAAAATCCCCTTTTTTGGATTAAATTTTTAGCTTCATTTAGAATTTTATTTTCTATGCTTTGTCTTTTCACATTGAGCTTGTTTAAGTTTTTGGCTATTTTAAGAGCTTCTTGTTCCGCAGAAAGAAAGAGAGACATTATCATGTTCGGATCTTCTAACCTTCCTGCAACATTGATTCTGGGGCATATCCTAAAAAGAAAGTCTTCAGTATTAAGCCCCTTTGAGCTTACTCCAGATACTTTCATAAGCGCATTTAGAGCCGGGTCAGAAGAATTTTCAATCTCTTTTATTCCGTTTGAAACTATTATTCTGTTTTCATCAATTAGTGGAACAACATCAGCAATTGTCCCGAGTGCTGCCCATTTCAAGAAAGGAGGAAGCAAATTTTCCAGATTTAAGCTTTTGAATAAAGCTTGAACAAGTTTAAATGCTACACCTACTCCCGCAAGATGTTTAAATGGGTAATTTGAATTTTTTAGTTTTGGATTAATTATAGATAGGGCAGGGGGAAGCTCTTCAGCGGGGATATGGTGGTCGGTTATTATTAAGTCTATGGGGGTATTTATTATCTCTTCGGCAAAGTCAAATCCTGTTATCCCATTATCTACTGTTATGACTAAAGTTGCGCCACTTTCCTTTACTATATTTATATCTTCTTTTTTCACACCATAACCATGATTTAGCCTATGGGGAATGTAATAAGTATTCTTTATGTTTAGAAGACTGAAGGCTTTGTGAAGAAGTATGGAAGACGAAAGACCGTCAACATCATAATCTCCGATTATTATTATTTTCTCTCCTTTTTCCTTTGCTCTTAGAATTCTTTCAACACTTTCTTTAATCCCTTCAAGAAGAAAAGGCTCATAAAGATTGTCTAAGGAGGGATTTAGGAATCTTCTGATTTGTTCTTTTATATTAAGCCCTCTGTTTAAAAGAATGTTTGCTACTCTTTTATCAAGAGAGAACTCCTTTGAAATTTCCTCTGCTTCTTTATGCTCAGGTAAAAATTTCCAGATTGTATTTTTCATACTTCCGGTGTTTCCTTTGAAGCTCTTACGGCTCTGTCATGTGCCCATGAGCGAATCTTTTTAATCTGCTCTGCCATTGTGGTGGAGAGCGGAACTGTATTTCCGAAGATTTTAAACAAATCATCTTCTGTTAATTTTCTCTTTTCCGCATAAGCTTCATACATGGCTGAGATTATCACCTGCTCTATCTCAGCTCCACTCCAGCCTTTTGTAATTTGGGCAAGCTGTTGAATATTAAAATTATTTATATCATTACCTCTCTTTTTTAAATGTACTTTAAATATCTCTTCTCTCTCTTTCCACGTCGGAAGATCGACAAAGAAGATTTGGTCAAATCTTCCTCTTCTTAGTAGTTCTGCAGGGAGTCTGTCTATTCTGTTTGCAGTTGCTCCGACGAATATATCGGATTTGTGCTCCTGCATCCATGTTAGAAAATAGCCTAAAATTCTTGATGAGTGACCTTCAACCTGTTTATCTGTGATTCCACTCTCAATTTCATCAAGCCATAGGATCGCAGGGGATAGAGATTCCACTAATTTCAACGCTCTATTAAAAGCCTTTTCAGGGTCACCTCCAATTCCAGAATACACGAGATTCATATCGAGCCTAAACATAGGGAGTTTCCACAATTCCGGGATAGTTTTTATTGATAATGACTTCCCACATCCGGTTATTCCCATTACAAGTATTCCTCTTGGTTTATCCAATCCGTATTTCTGTGCTTTTTTTGAAAAGGCATCTTTTCTCTTTATAAGCCAATCCTTCAGGTTTTCAAGTCCTCCTATGTCTTTTATGTTTATCCTCTCATTCACAAACTCAAGTACACTTTCTTTCATTATTATCTGTTTTTTAATGCGGTGCACATCATTTAAGATTGATGAATCAATCTCTTTTTTCCCATGAAAAAGTTTTACAAGACTTTTTGTGGCTTCATCAATTGTCATGCCTTGAAGCCCAAGGGCAATTTCATCATAATCATCTTTGCTAAGATTTATGTTTACCCCTTTGTTTTGATATCTTGTGACTATTTGTTTAAACACTGACATGAGCTCATCTTTGTTGGGAAGAGGCATTTCTATCACTTCTATCTCTCTTGTAAGTTCAATAGGGATTTCCTGTACGGGAGATATGAAAAAAATATATTTTAGCTTTCTTTTAAGATTGTAAATTAACTCTTTTGTCATTCTGATAATGTCAGGAGAATGTTGCCAGTATAGATGGAAATCTTTTAATATTAAGATTGCTTTATCCTGGACTTCATCAAAGTATTGTAGTACATCTTTCGGATTATCAGCTTTTTCTATTTGCTTTTCATTTTCATCTGTTATCCCTTCGCTGACATTCCAAATAAAAGCTTTTAAATCAGATATGAGAGGAAAAACTATATTTAAAATTTGTTTTACAGCCCTTTCCTCTTCCCAACTAACCAAATATATAGCCTGATTTTTGGCTATTATTGCCCTTTTTAATTCCTCTTTAAAATTCATCAAACCCCCTCATTTTTTTTGAAAAAGTGAATTTTACTTTAAGTCCTCCGTTGGAAAATTTGCGGATATTTTTAGAGAAATCTGTAGTTTGAACTCTTTTCTTTTCTGTTATTTTAAAACTTCCGAAATTTTCTATTTTTACATTTTCTCCTTTTTTAAGACTTTCCGCCATTTTATCAATTATCATATTTACAAATTCTTCCGCTTCATTTTTCGTAAGCCCTGTTCTGTTGTGTAATTCTACTATAAGGTCCTTTTTGTTCATTGATTATTCCATAATAAAAACAGCAGCTGCAATTGTACTTACCCAGATACCCTTTTCACCTACACCATTTTGAGTAATTGAAGTGGTATAGAGGATTTTATCCTTGATTTTATAATAATCTTTATCCTCTTTCCAGGATGTGCTTGGTGGAACAAAAGAAAGCCCCATAGTGGTTGCGAGCATGTGAGCTGCAAGAAATTCAGCATAATCTCCTGATTCTTTTTCATCCTGACCAAAGCTGTGATGCTCTGATAAGTATCCATAAGTAGAACGGTCTTTTGGAATAGCCAAACCAACGGAAGATGAAATCACTCTCTTAGGCTCATCTGTTTGGTTTTCACTCATAACAACAAAAACAACCTGACCCGGATGAATAAGTTTTAGACCTTCTTCAACGGAAATCAACTCTGCTCCCGGTGGGAAAATACTTGATGTTTTTACAAGATTAAAAGGAGCAATTCCCGCATTTCTCAGTGCATCTTCATAACTTGCCAGCTTCTCTTTGTGTTTACCCAAACCTTTTGTTAAAAATACTTTTTTAGGAATTAAGTTTTTCATAACAAATTTTAACAGAGAGAGCCTCTTTTTTCAATTAGAACATTGCTTATTTTGACTTAAATTAATTTCTCAAATATCTTTTTTATTCTTTCTTTTGTAAGCTCTTCAAACTCTCCGAGGTATCCGCTCTCATTACCGTGTAATCTTATGCAATCATCAGCAAAAATCTTTATATTAGCTTTGCTGACCCCATCCTTGTTAAGTTTTTCGGGCAAAAGGTTTTCCTGCATCCATTTCTTGAATTCGGAAATTCCCTTTTCTGCAGAAGTATTAAAAATCAATTCAAAGTATTTTTCTGTTCTTTCTCTGTTTATCTCAAGCATTGTTTTAAAATAGGGGGGAAAGAGTGCCGAAAGTCCTTTTCCGTGTGGTATATTAAGGTGTCCTGAGATAGGATGCTCAAGGTAGTGCATCACAAAGGTTCCCTTTGTTCCTATTGACGGAATACCTGAGAGTGCAAGGGTTGATGCAATCATAATTTCAGCTCTCTTTTCATAATCTTTGGGATTATCCAAAACTTTTGGCAGAGTTTTTATTAATATTCTTATTAAAGATGCTATTATTTCATCAGAAATTTCGGAGTTATTTTCCCTTGTGCCTAAAAATGGTTCAGTTAAGTGGGATATTATATCGGCCACACCGTATGCAGTATATTCGGGTGATACTGTGAAAGTGTATTCGGGCTTGAGAACTGCTATCTTTGGTATTGTATGAGTTGAGCCAAAGGCTATCTTCTCTTTTGTATCCTCATTGGTTATTACAGCTCCTCCGTCTGCCTCAGAGCCTGAAGCCGCAAGAGTTGGAACTGCTATAAGTGGCAAGGCTCTTTTTATTCTTTTGAGCCTTTTTCTTCCGTCTCTTATGTAATCCCATATTTTACCTCCATTGGAGTGAACAACTGCTATCCCTTTTGCAGAATCCATAACAGAGCCTCCGCCGATGGCTATTATAAAGTTTGTCCCAAAATCCTTTGAAACCAGGGCTCCATTATCCACGACTGTGTTTATCGGATTACTCATTATTTCATCATAGATTCTAAAATTAATATTCTTTTCCTTTAAAATAGGAATTATATCATCAAGAGCCCCCGATTTTACTGCGCTGCTTTTTCCTGTCACAATAAGCGCTTTCCTTCCGAAACCGCCTATTACCTTTTTAAGTTTCTCTATTGCACTCTCTCCGAAAAAAATCCAATCAGGAATCTTTAGTCCAAAATCTAACATCTCACCTCCTATTTATAAATAATTTAATCCCTTTCAATTATTGCACCGCCGATGAGATAATCGTCTATGTAAAAGCTGGCAAGCTGTCCGGGGGTGATTGCTTTAAGAGGGGATGAAAGTGAAATTTTGTATTTACCTTCTGATCCTTCGATTTTTTCAACTAAAATCCTTTCCCCACGAAATCGTGTCCTAACTGAGAATTTCTCATTTAAATCTGGTTTTAGAAACCAGTTTATGTTTTTTGTATAAAAGTGTTTTTTCATTAAAAGTCCTTCATTTCCGAGAAAAACCAAGTTTTTATTAGGTTCTGTTTTGTAGACATAAAGCTTTTCTCCCGCGGAAATTCTCAAACCTCTCCTCTGGCCGATGGTGTATTTGTAAAAGCCTGAGTGCTCTCCTAAAATTTTGCCTTTACTATCCATAAAGTAACCCTTTCTTCTCTTTTCCCTGATTCTTTTTCTTATAAAATTATAGTATTTTTGCTCTTTAATAAAACATACTTCAAAGCTCTCTTTTTCTTTTTTGAAGATTTCTGAAAAATTTTCAAGCATAATTTTTTTAACATTATCTTTTGCTTCATTTTTAAGCGGGAATATTAGCTTTTTTAATACGGATGGTTTGATTAAGGATAAAAAATAGGTCTGAGATTTTTTCCTGTCCTTATGCTCTTTTAAAAGCTCCTTTCCTTTGTATTTTGCTTTTTTAACATAATGTCCGGATGCAAAATAATCGAAATTTTCAAATTTTAAAATTTCCTTTATGAATAAATCTGATTTTATCTCTCTATTACAGATTGCACAAGGATTGGGAGTGTATCCTTTAAGATAGGCGGAAATAAAATAGTTGATTATTTTTTCATTAAAAGCTCCGGATATATCTATTGTATGATGCTCTATCCCAAGAGCTTCGGCTACTATTTTTGCCCTATTTGTATCAAAAATATTATTTACTTTGAAAGTAAAAGCTTTTACTTCATTACCTTCAGATTTTAATTTAAGTGCAGCGAAAGATGAATCAACACCACCGCTTAAAGCAATTGCAATTTTCATTTAAGATTTTACCATAAGCTTAAAATAAAAAGAATTTTTTCTTTATGTTTTTCAAAACCAACTTTGAAAATTCTTCAATATCAACCCCGAATTTTTTAAAAGCATACTCATCGTAGGGAGTATCCCCTTTGTTTATAATAATCAGTTTTCCATCATTATTTAAAGTACACTCTGGTATCTTTGCCACAGGATGAACTATAAGAGATGAGCCAAATACGAGACAATAATCCGATTGTCCGGCAATACTTATCATTTGGTTGATTAGATTAGGAGCAATCTTTTCTCCGAAGAAAATGACATCGGGTTTTAGTATTCCACCGCATTTTATACATTTAGGGATATTCTCATTTTGGATTTCTTTATATACCTCATCAAGAGGATACTCCATTCCGCAATTAAGACACCTGAATCTTTCAAAAGTTCCGTGAACTTCTATAACCTTTTCTGAACCTGCTTTCTTATGAAGTCCGTCAATATTCTGAGTTATTATCCAGTTTACTTTTTCAAGCTCTTCAAGTTTTTTTATGAGAAAATGGGCTGAGTTGGGTTTTGATTGTTTAAGGAGTTTAAGGAAATCTTTTGCAAAAAGGTAAAAGGACTTGGGGTCTTTTTTAAAGCTTTCAAGATCAAAGACATTCTTTTCCGAAACAGTATAAAGCCCATTTTCCCCTCTGAAATCCGGAATTCCCGAGGCAGTACTTACTCCTGCCCCTGTGATTATACAAAAATTACTTTTCTCTTTTACGAGTGTTGCAAATTCTTTAGCCGCAAGTTCTTCATCAAGTATTAATCTCATTTAATATCCTTTTAACATCTCCCACTAAGTAAAGGGAGCCTGTTATCAAAATTTTACTTTTTCCACTTTTTTTCAAAACTTTTTCAACAGCTTTTTTGAGGTCAAGTTCAATTTCAAAGTTTCTATTTGTGTGGGAAAATTTTTTGTAAATATTTTTCGGGTCTTCTGCTCTGTAAATATTTGCTTTCGTAAGAATTATTTTTTTACAATAAGGAAAAAGCATATTACCCATTTCATCTATTTTTTTCCCTTGAGAAATCCCAAAAAGACAGCAGAGTCCATTTAAATTCTCACTTTCTAAAAATTCAGTAAGCCTTCTTATTCCATCAATATTATGAGCTCCATCAAAAATAATTTTATTCTGATAAATTTCAAGCCTTCCTTCTATTGCTGCACTTTCAATTCCCTTTATTATTCTTTCCTTTTTAGTTTTATTAAAAACAGGCAGATTTTCATATATCTTTATTGCTAGCGATGCATTTTCTCCTTGGTGTTTTCCCAGCATTTTTGGTTTGAAAAAATAGTTATCTTTTGTTGTATGATAGTGAAATCTTTTATCCTTTGCCTTGTAAAGCCTGTTTTTTTTATCAAAAGCCTTGATTAATTTTGAATTATTTTTCTTGGCAAAATCTTTTATGATTTTGATTGTATGTTTTGGAATCCGACCTATTACTATGGGCGTATTGGGTTTTATTATACCTGCCTTTTCTCTGGCAATTTTAGTAAGAGTTTTTCCTAAAATTCTTGTGTGATCATAGCTAATTGTTGTAATTGCTGAAATTAAAGGGGTAAGAACATTAGTGGCATCAAGTCTTCCTCCGAGTCCTATTTCAAAAACACCGAAATCCACCTTTTTTTCGTTAAAATACAGAAAAGACGCAACAGTCATTGTTTCAAAAAAAGTTAAACGATTGGGCAAAATATTTTTATTAAGTGCATTTTTAACTTCATCTCTTATGAAAAAGACAATACTTTCAAGTTCATTGTAATTTATTTTTTCCCCGTTAATTCTAATTCTTTCGTTAACTTCAATTAAGTGGGGAGATGTGAAAAGACCGACTTTGTATCCTAATGAGTGTAAGATTGATGATAGAAAAGTTGAAACAGAGCCTTTACCATTTGTTCCTGTTATTAAGATAGATTTTATATTTTTCTCAGGGTTTCCTATTTCCTTTAAAAATAATTTGATTCTATCTAACTCTAGCTTAAAACCACTCTTTTGTATTGAAACTAAGTATTTTTCTAAATCTCTTTTTGACAATTAGATTTCTTCTGCTTCCTCCTCTTCATCAGCAAATTCGTCAGGTACTCCTAAGAGTGTAGCAGCACCGTCATAGATCTGTTTGATTACCTTTCTTCTACTTTTTAATTCTTCCATCTTTTTCTTAAAATTTTCAATTTCTTCTTCAATTTGCTGATCGATGGATTTAATCTGCTCTCTTGTTTGATTTAGTGTGTTTGTGTAAAATTCCTTCTGTTCTTTGCTTAATTCGGCCATATTTTCACCTCTCTAAATTATTTTTTTATTAATAAAGAAACCATTTTCCATGTTCTTACTTTGATTCCATTTCTCGTAGGCTTTGTAAATCTCCATTTATCGATGACTTTAGCCATTTTTTGTTTCATCCTTGGTATAGGTGGGATTGATTTTATTACTCTGAATTTTTCAACTGTTCCGTCTGGACCAACGAGCATTTGAATGAAAAGTCTCACATTACCAAGTCTTGCTTCTTCATAAGTAAGACTCGGGACTCTTCTTTTTAAAATTTTTAGAGGTTTATCCAATGTATTGAGGGGAACGATATCTCCTGCTTTAAAAGGTGGTTTTTGGACCTGTAGCTTTTGGACAATGGAGTTTTGAGACTTTTGTTGAGTGGTTTGCTGAGATTGTTTGTTTTGATTTTGTACTGTATTGCTTCTTGTTTGCGGGGAAGTTGTTTTACTTTGTGTGATCTTATTGTTTGCTGTGGTTTTTATTTGCTGGTTGTTTGCAATCTTTTGAGATTTCTGATTGTTCTGAGCTTTTTGTGTTTGTTGTGGAGCTATGGGTTGGATATTTTGATTCTGTCTCTTTTTATTTATCTGATTCGGTTGATTTGCTTTATTTTGATTTGTTCTTTTGGGCTTTTTTATAGTTTTAAGAGGTTGGCTTGTTGTTTTAGTTTTTTTACTTTGAGCGTTTGCATTATTTTGCACCTGAATTGTGTTAGTTTGTGTAGTTTTTTTGGTGAAGGAGATTGTGTTTAACTGTTGCTGGGTTGGTTTTTGAGTTTGGTTATTTTGAGCTATTTGCTGATTGTTTTGCTGGGTTTGAATGTTGTCAGAATTCGTTTGTAAATCCTGAGCTCCTGTTGTTTGCTCATTTGTTAAATTGTTTTCTGTGGGTAAATTTTGTGAGGCTATCATTTTTTCTTTTTTTTCGGAAGCTGGATTTATAGGGAATTCTTTTATTGCAACATAATTCGAATAAAAATAATAACCAGCTCCTCCTAAAATAATAATTAAAAATATAATTATAAGAAAAGCTTTGGATGATTTTTTATCCTCCATTAAAACAGATTCTATCTCTTTGCTTAATTCTTTTACTTTTACTTTTTCCCTGTTTTTCTCTTCTTTAAATTCTTTGATAGGTTTTTCTTTTGTAGGCGAAGGTTCCTCTATTCCTTTAACTTTTTCTTTTCTTCCCTCTTCCAATTTTTTTTCGATATTTTCAGCTTTTGGAATTTCCTTTTTCTCTTCCCTTGCTGGTTTAATTACCTTTTCCCTTTTCTTTTCTACTTTCTTTTTCTCTTTTTCCCTTATTATTTCATCAAACTCCTTTTTCTTTTTGATTATTTCTGTTGTGTCTTCTATTGAGAATCCCTCTTTTTTAACCTCTTCCGGGAACATCCTTGCCATAAACTTGGATAAAATATCTTTCATAATAGCTACATTATTTACTTCTTTGACAAGTTCTTTTTCAATTTCATTTCTCAACTCCCTTGCTGTTTGGTATCTATCATCAGGTGATTTCATAAGACATTTTGTAATTATTTTTAATATGTTTTCTGAAATTGATTTATTCCACATAGTTGGAGGGTCATACTTAACTTTTCTGACTTTTTCTAATATTGCAGTTTCCGAAGTTGCGATAAAAGGATTTCTTAAAGTTAACATCTCATAAAGCAAAACTCCTATGGCAAATATGTCTGATCTTCTGTCAATATCTTCTTTCCCCATTGCCTGCTCAGGAGACATATAAATGAGCTTTCCTTTTAAGCCTCCTGCTACAGTTTGATGTAATTTGATTTTTGCCTTTGATATTCCAAAATCCGTTAGTTTAACTTCTCCTTCGTAGGATAAAAGTATATTGTTTGGGTTGACATCCCTGTGTACTATATTTAAAGGCTCTCCTTTGGAATCTTTTTTTCTGTGAGCATAATCAAGGGCATCACTTATTTTCAAAGCAATGTAGAGAGCTATATCAATGGGCAGTGCTTTTTTTATTTTTCTTAATTTCTTTAAAACAGCGCCAAGGTCTTTACCAGATACATATTCCATTGCAATTATGTATTCATTGTTCATCTTTCCCAAATCAAAAATCTGAATTATGTTGGGGTGGGAGAGAGAGGCTGCTATTCGAGCTTCGTCAATAAACATTGTAATGAAATCATCATCCTGAGCCAAATGTGGTAAGATTTTTTTAATAGTAACTATCTTTTCAAAACCCACAGGTCCTTTTTGCTTAGCTTTGTATATTTCAGCCATCCCGCCTGTCGCTATTTTACTCAAAAGTTCATATCTACCCTCAATTTTATCAACATTTTTTTGGATTTCTTCTTTTTTTTCTGTAAGCTCTTTTTTTAGTTTTTCCTGCTCTTCTCTTTTTTCCGGGGTTTTTGCCGGTTTTTTATAGCCCGTTTTTTTTAGCTCTACGAGTGTTTTTCTTATTAATTTGTCTATATCATCTGTTTCTATATTTCTCTTGCTCTTTTTTTCTTCTTTTTGTATTACCTTTTTTTTCTTTTCTTTGGGGGTTATTATGTCTGTTATTAATTGGTCAATATCTAATGTATCACTTTTTTTGTGGGGATGCTTCTCATGGTAAAGAACTTCTTTTTTTACATCTTTTTTTTCAGGCTGTGGAGTTTGAGATTCCTCTTTTTTTATGTTAGCTTCATTCTCGGGTTCTATCTCCTGGATTTCAGGAATCTTATCTTCAATTTTTTCTTCTTCTATTTCATTAATTTCCTCTATTTCTTCAATCTCTTCTATTTCTTCTTTAATCTCTTCCTGATTAAAATCTTGAGTTTTTTCTATCTCTTTTTCAAGTTCCTCCCTTTCCTTGTTTATGTCTTCTTCAACTTTTTCATTAATTTCTTTTAAAATATCTCCAAACAAATCATTTGAGCTCATTAATTCTCTTTCTTCGGGGGAAATCTCTTTTCCTACCATCTTTTCCATTTCTTCTTTTTCAAACAATTGAGTTTTTCCCTCATCCTCTTCTTCTTTTTTTTCTTCTTCTTCTAATTCCAAATTTAGCTTTTCTATTATTGTGCTTTTCAAAGATTCAAGAGAAAAAGGTTTTTCAAGAAAGGCAGAAGCTTTGTTGGTACTCAAGGCTTTGTTTTTTATTGACCCCCCTTTGTATATACCTGAGACTATAATGATGGGGAGGTCAGAGCCGAATTTTGTGAAAATTGTTTTTGAAAGCTTTAGACCATCAATTTTTGGAATAACTATTTCTGTAATAACCAAATCAAAAGAATTATCAAGTATTTCCAGTACATGGTTTCCGTCTTTGGCAATTACTGTTTCTACATTGTATTTCGTAAAAAAATCTTCCATATTTTTAATAAATTTGGAATCATTATCAACAATTAATACTTTTTTTAATTTTTTCACTCTTTTACCTCTTCAATCTATTTTAATTATTTTTATAGATTTTTTATTTTAATAAAAAAAGTTTTTTTTGTCAAAAAACTTTTTTAAAAAATGAGAATTAATAAATTTTTACTTAAAAGATTGAAGAAGTACTATAATTTTGCTATTCTACTACATAATAAAGAGGAGACACTCATGAAAAAAAGACTGCTCATTTACATAATTATGTTTTTGATATTCCTTTCCTCTCTTTCAATAGCTAAATTTTCAACAGAGGAACTTAGAGAAATAATGAAAAAATCGGTAAATGTTTTTGTTGATTGCCCTTTTTGTGATATTGATTATATCAAAACAAATGTAAATTTTGTAAATTTTGTAAGAGATAGAAAGGAAGCGGATGTTCATATCTTAATAACGAGAATTAGAGCAGGAAATGGAGGAAAGGAGTATACTCTTGATTTTATTGGACAGAGGAAATATGAAAAAATAAACAATAGATTGAATTTTTTTACCCAAAAAGATAGCACTGATGATGACATAAGAGAAGAGATGGTGAGAAATCTTAAATTGGGCTTGGTTCTTTATTTATCATCAACTCCTGTATCAAAAATACTTGATATTAAGATAGATAACAAGAAAGTGGATAAAATTCCACAGCCAGATGATAAGTGGGATTATTGGGTTTTTAATGTAGGCTTAAGGTTTTATTCTCAAGGAGAGGCTTTGAGAGGTACCACTTCTGTAAGGTCTAATTTTTCTATAAATAGAGTGACTGAGGAATCAAAGCTAAGAGTAGGGTTATCCTTAAACAACAGGTATAATTATTATCAGATTGAATCAGAAAAGGTAAGAAATACTGTTATAAATAAAAGCATTCAGAGTGTCTATGTTAGAAGTGTGAATGATCACTGGTCTGTGGGAGCGTGGTTTTCTTATGAAAACTCTTCGTACAAGAATTATGTTTACAATATATCCCCTCAGCCTGCAGTTGAATACAATTTTTTCCCTTACAGTGAATCTACGAGAAGGCAGTTGAGAGTCCTTTATAGAGTGGGACCGAGTATTAACAAATATTTTGAAGAGACTGTTTACGGAAAACTTGCAGAAACAGTATGGAAACAGGTCGTGAATGTTACTCTTGAGACAAAAGAAACATAGGGAACAACAGAGCTTAGGATTTTTTCTTCAAATTTTTTAGATGATTTTTCAAAACACCATCTGGGAGTTAGTGCTGATTTTAATTTTAGAATTATGAAAGGTTTGTCCATTGAATTGGCAGGGCATTATAGCAGAATTCACGATCAAATAAATTTGCCCAAAGGTGATGCTACTCTTGAAGATATTTTGTTAAGATTAAAAGAAGTTGAATCAAGTTATTATTATAAGCTCTCAATAGGTTTGAATTTTACATTTGGCTCTATTTACAGCAATATTGTTAATCCAAGATTTGGGAGTTAGCTCATAAATTGTAGTTGACAAAATAAAACCATCTTTATAAAATTAATCGAGTTTAGGAGGATAAGATGAAAAGCTATACAACATATCTTTTTTTTAATACTGAAAAAAGAAAAGATATCGTACACATTACGCCTGAGGTTCAGAAAGCGGTTAGAGAAAGCAGAATAAGAGAAGGATTTGCTTTGGTCTCTGCTATGCATATAACAGCAGGTGTTATAGTAAATGATAATGAGCCTGGCTTACATGAAGATATCTTTGAATGGCTTGAGAAACTTGCTCCTTATGGTCCTCCGTATAAGCATCATCTTACAGGGGAGGATAATGGAGATGCACATTTAAAATCAATTTTAGTGCATCATGAGGTTATTTTGCCAATAACTTCAGGTGAACTTGACTTAGGTCCGTGGCAAAGGGTTTTTTACCTTGAGTTTGATGGTCAGAGAAGAAAAAGATTAATAATAAAAATAATAGGGGAGTGATTGATGAAAACAGCTTTTTTATTTCCGGGTCAAGGTTCCCAAAAAGTTGGAATGGGGAAAGATTTTTATGAAAACACCACTTTGGCTAAAGAGCTATTTGAAATAGCAGAGGATTCTTTAAAAGTAAAATTAAAAAAAATCTGTTTTGAAGGACCTGAAGAAGAGCTTCAAAAAACTGAAAATACACAGCCAGCTTTGTTAACGGTTAGCTATATTGCTTTTAAGCTTTTTGAAGGAGATTTACCAGATTATGCTGCGGGACATAGTTTAGGGGAGTTTTCCGCTTATGCAAGTGCTAATACTTTAGAATTTCCCACTGCTTTAAAAATCGTAAGAAAAAGAGGAGAATTTATGCAGGATGCCGTACCTTTGGGAAAGGGGACAATGGCTGCGATAATAGGTGAGGAGATTGAAAAGATAAAAAAAGTGATTGATAAAGTTGATGGAATAGTTGAAGTTGCCAATTGGAATACTCACGAACAGATAGTTATATCGGGTGAGATTAATGCGGTTAATAAGACTATTGAGTTGTTACAGCCAAAAAAACATGTTATATTAAAAGTTTCAGCCCCTTTTCACTCTTCATTGATGGTAGAAGCGGAAAGAAAGCTTTCAGAAGTGCTTGATACTACAAATTTTAATGACCCTTCATTCCCAATATTAAGAAATATTGATTATGAGATAGTAAAAGATAAAAAAATGGCAAGGGAAGGATTAAAAAAGCAGGTGTCCTCAGGTGTTATGTGGTATCCGACAATGAAAAAGTTAATGGAAGAGCTTGAGGTGGACAATTTTATTGAATTTGGGGAGGGTAGAGTTTTAACTAACATGGCAAGAAAAATAGCAAGACATCTTAATACAGAAATAAAAGTTTTCAATATTTCCAGGATGAAATCATTGGAGGAGACGATTAATGAAATTCAAAAAGCCTGAAGAACAGTTTGAGCTAATAAAAAAAGGAGCTGAAGAGATAATCCCGGAGGAAGAGCTTTTTAAAAAATTGGAGAGGTCATATAAAGAGGGAATGCCTCTGATTGTTAAAGCTGGTTTTGATCCAACAGCACCTGACATCCACCTCGGACACACAGTCCTTTTAAGAAAAATGAAACATTTTCAAGATCTCGGACATACGGTGGTTTTTTTGATAGGTGATTTTACTGCTTTAATAGGTGATCCTACCGGAAGAAATAAAACAAGGAAACCTCTTACTAAAGAGGAGATCCTGAGAAATACTGAAACATATAAAAAGCAGGTGTTTAAAATTTTAGATCCGGAGAAAACAGTTGTGGATTTTAACTCAAGATGGCTCGGAAAATTAACACTTGAAGATACTATTTATTTAACTTCAAAGTACACTGTTGCAAGGATTTTGGAAAGGGATGATTTTTCGAAAAGGTATAAAAGCGGAATTTCAATATCACTTCACGAACTTTTGTATCCTCTTTGTCAGGCTTATGATTCTGTTGCATTGAAAGCTGATGTTGAGTTGGGAGGAACAGATCAGAAATTTAATTTGCTTGTTGGGAGAGAAATCCAAAGAGAATATGGGCAGGAACCTCAGGCGATTTTGACAATGCCGATTCTTGAAGGCCTTGATGGTGTTAATAAGATGAGCAAATCTTTGGGAAATTACATTGGTATTTACGATTCTCCTTCCGAGATGTTTGGCAAAGTGATGTCTATCTCTGATGAGCTTATGTATAGATATTATTTGCTTTTAACGGATTTTTCAGAAAAAGAGATAAATGAATGGAAAAGGAGAGCAGAAAAAGGTGAAATAAATCCAAAGGGTTTAAAAGTACAATTGGGAAAAGCTATAGTTAAAGATTTTTGGAGTGAAGAAGAAGCGGAAAAGGCTGCGGAGGAATTTGAAAAAGTATTTAGTAAGAAGAATGAAATACCGGAAGATACTCCTGTTTTAATGTTTCAAGAAAATAAGTTAAGATTATTAGACATTTTAAAACGATCGGTAGAGGGCGTGTCAAGTTCTGAGCTTAAGAGGTTGATTAAATCCGGCTCTGTTCAGCTTAATGGAGAGAAAGTTATTGATCCCAATAAAGAGATAGATTTAGTAAGAGAGCTAATATTAAAAGTTGGTAAAAAGAGATTTTTTAAAATTAAAAAAGCCTAAGAAAATTATTTTTTGTTTTTAGTATTTCTATTTTTCTGTCTTGGGAAAAAGACTCTCTCTTGTTCTAATATCCCTCAAGATTCCAGTTTTCACACTTTTTATTATTTGTTTTTTGTTATTCAAAAGGTAAAAGTCAATAAAATCAATATTTGGGTAATCAAAGATAATCCCGAGATTTTCCTCCTTGCTTTGATTGATAATGGAGAACTTTAGCCAAACCGGATATGGAAGAAAACCTAAATTAGTTTTTCCTTTAAGAAGAGTAAAATTAGAAGCTTTTTTTTCTATTAAATCTTTTATATCAATTTTGTTTGTTTTGTCTATTTTGTATTCGTAGTAATAAGTAAGATTGATGAGAGAGTTCTTTTCCTTTATTAAAAGCTCTTTCGAAAGTAGTGTGAGGGGTGGGAAGAGAATTAAAAGAAAAAGAGAGATAAAGAGCAATTTTAGATTAAATCTTTTTTTATTTGAATTGTTGCTACCCCATCTAAAAATCTTAATTCATTTGCTATTAAAAGTCAAATTCTGGATTGTTGGATATTTTTAATGCCAATGAGTTAAAAGTAAAGAAATTTTTAAGAATTTTTGTTATTTCCTGCAAAAGGTTTTCACCTTCTACTTTGCTAAAATTTTTGTGGAAAAAAAGAAATATAAGAATATTTTCTGAATTTTCATCTACCGAAGTTCTTAAAGAATCAGAGGAAGGGTTTCCAAAAGCTCCTAAAGTATCTTTTAAAACTATTTTGTTTTTTAGACTTACTTTTTCCTTCCTTATCCCTTGATAAAAATCATCTTCATTCCCTATTTCTATTTGAATATCTCCTCTGATTTTCTCCAAATCATATAAACCACACGATATTTGAAATTTTAGAGAAAAAATATTTATCAAATCAACTATAGGGTTGATTTTGGGAAATTCTTCCTTTTTTTTGAATCTTCTCCAGAGAGCTTCTGATGATGGCCTGTATTTAGTAGGGTCAATTTTAAAGCTTTTGTAAAGCGCTCTTGTTTTTTTATAATTCGGATGAGAAAACTCATTTTCCTTTAAATTTTTTAACTCATCTTTTATATAATTGTAAAGTGTTTCTCTTTTTTCTTTTGAGATATTTATTCCCTCTACTTTAATAATCCCTACTTTTAAATTATCGTGAAGGGAATTTATGATTTTTTTCATTTTTTATTAAGTATAAAATAAACACAATGAAGATCAGAAATGAAAAAATTTCTTTTAAGGAAACTATCCTCTTATTAAAGAAATGCAAAGAGAGTGATATGTGGTTTGTGTAGAAAAATATGGCTACAAAGAAATTAATAGTGAGATAAACCAAAAGTAAGTATAACTCATAAATCCTTGTTTTTTTAAATAAAATAAGAATAGAACTCGATTCAATAATAATTAACAGTATGATAAAAATATAAATAGATTTTTCAGGATAATTGTTTTTTGTCCCCCATTCCTTTTTTATAGTTGTTTTATTTGAAAATTTTAAAACAGCACTGTTAAAAAATACTGCAATAAGAATAAAAATTACCACTATAATTGAAAATTTATGTAGTTTTTCCACTTGATTTTGGTTAATTTAGATTATAAATTTGTCAACAAACTCTTTTAGTCTTTCTGATTGTGCAGCAAGATCCCTTGCTGTTTCTGCAAGCTGAATGTTAGCCTGTTTGGACATTTCTATGTTAGAAACAATTGCTTGGATGTTTGAATTAACTTCTTTTACTGTTGCTGCTTGCTCTGTTGTAGCTGTGGAAATTGCCGTTGTTATTTGTTGTACCTCTTCCGAGCTCTTTAATACCATGTCTAACATCTCTCTGCTTTGCTCCGCAAGTCTTACTCCTTCTTCTATTGCCTGTAAAGATTCGCCCATTGCAATGACAGCACTTTCAGCTCTCTTTTGAATTGTGTTTGTTATACCTTCAATTTCTTTAATGGATTTTGCAGTTCTTTCGGCAAGTTTTCTTATTTCATCAGCAACAACTGCAAATCCTCTTCCTGCCTCACCGGCTCTTGCAGCCTCTATGGCAGCGTTCAGGGCAAGAAGGTTTGTTTGGTCTGCTATTTCAATAATAACACTTAAAATTTCTCCAATTCCTTTTGCTGACTCTCCGAATTCATTAATTAAACCTGAAAGTCCTGCCGATTTTTCAGAAATAGTTACAATTGAATCAATAGTTTTTGCCATTGAATCTGAACTCTGTTTTGTGACATCTGCCATTTCATCAACTTTTGTAGTTGAATTTTCAGTCATTCTATGATTGTCTTCTATCGTTGCCGTTAGTTCTTCCATTGCAGAAGCAACCGATTGAGATTGAAAAGCCTGATCTTCAGCTGATTTTGAAATTTCTTCTGTAGTAGCTGAAATTTCTATGGATGCTGAAGAAACAGCTTCAGTATTTTCTTTGACCGCTTGAATCATTTCCTGAAGTTTTGATAGAAATTCATTGAATTTTTTAGAAAGATGCCCAATTTCATCATTGTTTACTACTTTTACTCTGACTGTCAAATCACCTTCAACTCCTCTGTCAAAAGCCTTCATAAAATCCCTTATCGGGACTACAATTGATTGTTTAATTATGAAGAATACAAAAAGAAGTAATATCAAAGAAAGAAAAGCTACCAAATATTGTACTCTTTTCATACTAATTATCTTAGCTTCTGCTGTTTTTTGCAAAGCTGATACTATTTTGTTTGAAAGAGCTAATAGTTTTAGATTATTTTTAGCAATGTAATTTGCTGATTGGGGATCTCTGCTTTTTATAGTGTTTTCAATCTCTTTCTTAAAATTCTTCCAAAGCTTATTGGCATCTTCTGCATATTTTTTATCCTTTCCAATGGAATTTATATGGATTTTATTTTTGCCTGACGGACTTAGTGTTTTTCCACCTTTTAAAAATGCATTTATGGTATCATTGTATGTTTTCATAGCTCCTTTTAATTCTTTTAATACCTCTTGCTCATTAACTCCTTTTACTTTATCAATAGATAGGAGCAAAAATACATTCTTACTCATTTTTTGAGTCAACATTCTCTGTCTTCCTGCAACATTTATGATTAAAGCATCATCTTTCTGAGCTTTTAAAGTACTTATTATATAAAAAACATCAAAGATAAGAATCAAAGAAAAAATTGCAAGAGCTCCTATAATTTTTGTCCTTATACTTAAGTTTCTCATTACTTCTCCTCCTTTTTTAATGAGTTAAGTGAACTCATGATTTATTATACCTTTAAATTTTTTTTAGTCAAGAGCCCCGTGTTCATTAAAATAGTACAACCGGTAAAGGTATGCTATCAGTAAAAAATAAGAAAAACATTTTTTGTTTATATTTGTTAATAATTGTATTAAAATAGTCTATAAAAAACATTTGAGGTGAAGAATGAAAAAAATATGGGTTTTATTTTTAACTGTTTTTTTTCTTACAATGTTTGGATTTGCTGAAAAAAACAGGGTCCCTGATGATTTGCTGAAAAAGATTAATAATGCTGGTAGTTCAAAGGAGTATAAAAATGCTGATACATTAATTATTGATGAGCAAGTGGTAACTACTGTTGAAAAAGATGGTTCTTTCGTTAGCAAACAATACCTTCTTATGAAAGTTTTAACAGAAAGAGGGAAAAAGGAGCTTTCTTCTCAAAGATTTCCTTATCATAAAAGGTACAATAAAGTAAAACTTATAATGGCAAGAGTTATTCATAAAGATGGTACATGGGAAGAGGTAGACGAAAATAGAATTAAAGACCAAACGATGGCTGAAACCCAACAGATGAATATTTACGAGGAGAATTTTAGAGAATTAAGAGTGGAGTTTCCTTCTCTTTCAATTGGGGATGCTGTTGAGTATAAAGTGAAAATCTCTTCTAAGCCTTTGCTTAAAAATAATTATTCTGACATAAGTCTTATTCAAGGTTTTACTCCTGTTAAGAATGTTTTAATAACATTGAGAATAGACGGCTCTATGCATCTGAATTACATAGTTAAAAATGGTAGGATGAATCTAAAAAAGACAAAAGATGGGAAGTATAATGTGTATGAATGGAGTACTCACGAGATAAAACCTTTTAAAAAAGAAGTTGGAATGATTTCTCCTGTTGATATGGGTTTAAAATTGATTGTCTCAACCTTTAAAAACTGGAAGGAGCTTTCAAAATTCGGAGCAGAGCTTAATAGGGGTAAGATAGATAAGACACCCAAGATGGTTAAAACTGTTAAGGAATTGATAGAAGGGAAAAAGACGGAAAAGGAGAAAATTCTTGCTATTTTTAGATATATTTCCCAAAAAATCAGGTACATGGGCTCTTCAATGGATGTGGGAGCTTTCATAGAGCCTCATAAAGCAAGCTACACTTTTGAAAAACAGTATGGTGTTTGCAGGGATAAATCAATCCTGATGATTGCTATGCTGAAAATAGCAGGAATTGATGCAGATGATGTTTTAATTAATGTTTCACATAAAACTGATTTTGAAGTGCCCACAATTTTCTTTGAACATGCCATCGTTGCCGTAAAATTAAAAAGTGGAAAATTCGTTTACATGGATCCGACTCTTGAGCTTAGCTCTGATTTCGGAGAAGCCTATATGAGCGGAAAGTATGTTCTCCATCTTGTGGAGAATGGAATGGATATAAAAAGGGTGCCTGTTTATCCTCCGGAAAAGAGTATGGGATACATAAAAGCACTGAGTAGAGTGGGGGAGGACGGAAAACTTGAATCAGACATAAAAATATCAGGCAAAGGGACATATGATTTGATAATGAGGCAGGTAGGGAAAAGATTTCCGGGAAATATGCAGAATTTAATATGGAATAAGATTCTTCAGTCTGTTCAACAGGGGACTGAGGTTATTAATGCAAAATATGGAAATCCAGAAATTCTATCAAAACCGTACACAATTAGCTTGAAAATAAGAGCTCCTCACTTTATTGAAAAGCTTGGAAATTATTATCTTATGAAAATACCGGAAGGGAGATCATCCGCTGATATATACCTTTCTCTTATTTTGTATCAAATGACAAGATTAAATAAGAGAGAATATCCAGTGAATTTAACTTCCCCATTGGGTTCTGTGATAGAAGAGACTCTGAAGATTCCAAAAAACTATAGAATAAAGGCTCTTCCGGATAGTTTTGAATATAATGAATATCCTGTATCTTTAAGTGTAAAAGTGGAAAGAGTAGGAGATAATATAAAGTTTATACGGATATACAAGCAATATAAGTCAGTATTTACGCCCGAGGATTATCTTAAGTTAAAGAAAGCATTTTTAAAATTGGACAAATTTAATAAGAGTTTTATAATACTTGAAAAAGAGGTGGAAAAATGAGAAAAAAAATAATAGCCTTTTTTGCAATTTTTATTCTGTTGATAGGTTATGGTGTTTCAATAGAAAAGCAGTTAATAGGTGTATACAAGGATTCGGGAGGACCTATAATATTCCCGGATTCTTATATCTATACTTTACTGAAATCTTACAGGATATCTTATAATCCTCAAACAGAGGAACTTATAACAGAAGTTACAGATTTTTATCAAATATTGAACAGAGCGGGAAGGGACAGATACGGAGACTATAAAATAAGATTTTCAAAAGATAAGGAAAAGCTTAAGGTCATTGAAGCAGATACTCTTAATAAAGATTTAACAATAATTCCTGTTGAAAAGGGAGCTATAAATACAGTTACTCCTCTTGGTCTGCAAAAGGCTTCTCTTTACTCTAATATTCTTGATAAGGTTTATTCTTTTCAAAACCTTGATCCTGAGGATGCGGTTTATATAAAGTACAAGAGCACAAAAAAATCTGAAACAGGCGTGATTAGCTCTCTTTTTGTGTTCAAAGAAGATAATCCTATAAGAGAAAAGAGTATAAAAGTTGAACTTCCTTCAGGGAGGAACCTTTATTCAATGAAATTTAATGAAACAAAGGATGAAAAGATTGAAGAAATAAAAAAAAGTGAACAAAAAGTGAATATATATGAATTCAAAATGAAAGATTTGGGAAAGATAAAGCCGGAAGAATACAGACCTCACGATTTTATTATTTCTCCTTCAATTGTGTTCTCCAATTCAAAAGATTGGAAAGGGGCGGTTGGAAAGATAGTGGTAAAATTTTCCAAAAATTCCAAACCTGACAGATTTATTAAAAAGAAAGTTAAAGAGCTTACGAAAAAAGCGAAGAGCAAGTTTGAAAAAGCCGTTGAAATTTACAAATTTGTTTCAAAGGAAATTAAAGGCGTACCACTTCCGCTCGGAATGGACGGATATATTCCTCACAAAGCTTCAGAGGTTCTTAAAAATGGTTACGGGGACATAAGAGATAAGTCTGTGCTTTTAATTTCTATGTTAAGAGCGATAGGGCTTAAACCTTTCCCTATTATGATAGTAAACGGGCATAAGGCAATAAAGAAACTTGTTGTATTCAATCAGTTTTCTTATATTTTGGTTTATGTGAAAATAGATGGTAAAGATTATTATCTTGATCCAAAAGGGGAGTACAAAATTTTTGGCTACACAGGCCTTGCTGATGGTACGGATGGACTTTTTTTAGGAAAAGATATCAGGTGGATAAAGGTTAAAAATAATGTGGAAAACTACGCTGTTGCAGAGTTTAATGTGAATATAAAAAAAGATGGAAGCTTTGAAACAGATGTGAATTTGAAAACAGAAGGATATTTTGATTCTATTGTTAAGAGAAATTTTAAATTGTCTTCCAATGATGAGAACAAAAAATATTTTACCTCTGCTGCAAATATTTTTAATGAAGGTTCGGAAAGTGTATCTTTTATATTTCACAATCTCAATTCTTTTTCAAGCTCTTCCAATGTTTACACTAAAATAAGGGGTAGAGATCTTTATATTAAACAGGGGAATGTAATTGTCTTAACAATACCTGATAATCCCTACTTTTTTTCTAAATTTCCTTTTAACTTAAGCTTAAAAGACAGGCACTATCCCCTTTATTTTGGAAAAAGATTCAGGGTGAAAGAAGTTTGGAAGATTAATACGGAAAGGGATACAAAAGCTCTTTATCTACCTGAGACATTTACGGTTGATGATTCGGATTACTCATTTAAAATAAATTCATCAAAAAGCGGAAATCAAATAATAGTTGAGAGGGAGATAATTATAAAAACACCGATTCTTTCAAAGGATAAGTACGGAGTTTTTAAGAAAAATTATGATAAATTTAACAATTGGAAGCTTAAAACAATACTTTTGGAGGAGAAAAGGTGAAGTTAATTGACAGCTGTGTTTTGGGAAAAGCCAAAAAAATAAAAATGGTATTGATGGATGTTGACGGAACGTTAACGGACGGTAAAATTTATATTTTGCCTTCCGGTGAGGAAATAAAGGCTTATGATACAAAAGATGGTGCGGCGATAGTTGTTGCTCAGGTTTTAGGTATTAAAGTTGGTATTATAACAGGAAAAAGTTCTCAGAATGTCATGGAAAGAGCAAAGAGATTGAGAATAGATGATGTTTATATTGGGGCAATTGATAAGCTTCCTGTTTTAAAAGAGATAATGAAAAAGCACAGTTTGAGTGCTGATGAAATTTGCTATATTGGTGATGATATAGGGGATTATTCTGTGATGAAAGAGGTAGGTTTTGCTATTGCCGTGGGTGATGCACATTATAAAGTAAAGGAAATTGCTGATTATATAACCGAGAAAAATGGGGGAAATGGTGCTGTAAGAGAAGCCTTTGATGTAATCTTTGAAACAAAAGGGCTATACGAAAAGGTTCTAAAAATTTTTGAAGATATTAAAAACTGGAAAGAAGGACTTCTTGATAATTTTAAAAAGAAGAGATGAAGTGGGGAATAGGATTAAAGTTAATTTTCATAACAGTTAATTACGCTATTTTAGTAAGCCTTTTATCATGGCATGAAGGAAATTACCTTCAAATAAATTTTAATTCTTTGAATTTTAAAATAGGTGTTTTCCTTCTTGTTTTAGGCTTTTATTTTTATATAAGCATCTTAAAGAAAATTAAAAGAGCCTTTAAAAGAAGGATTTTTTTGAAGGAAGGGGCATACAGGGTTGTAAGGCATCCGATTTACTCGATTTGGGCTTTTTTACTAATTCCAGCAATAACTTTAATTGTGAATAACAAATATTTTTATTCACTTCCTCTGTTTTTTATTATTATGCTTATTATACTTATTCCCAGAGAAGAAAAAGAGGTTATTGATAAATTCGATAAAAAGTACATTGAATATAAAAAAAATGTTCCTTTAATTTTTCCGAGTTTTGACTCAATTTACGGATTTTTGTTTTACCCGGAATTTTCAAGAGTGTTAAAAAGCGAGCTTTACATAATTAGGGAAAGGTATGCCAACTTCTTTATTTATAAAAAAGGGAATTCATATATTGCTGTTGATAGTGGGTTGGGAACTAAGAGAGGAAGACAAGAAATGGAGAAATTCGGAATTCCTCTGGGAAAGGTAAAAGCAGTTTTTTTTACTCATTCTGATTATGATCATATTGACGGAAGAAAATTTTTTTTTAATGCAGATTTGTACTTTTGTGAAAGGGAAGAGCTGATATTTCAAGGGAAAAAACCAAGGTTTTTAAAGATAATCCGCGAGAAAAGTAGGATTGATCGGTATGAGATGATAAAAGAAGAAGAAACAATTATTATTGATGGGATAAAGATTACTCCAATTAAAACACCTGGCCACACTCCCGGCCATTGCACTTATATTATTGATGATAAATATATTACTACCGGGGATTTATTAAGGATTAAAGAAGGGAAGATTATTCCGTTTTATAAAATACTTAGCTTTGATTACAAACTTCAGTTAAAATCCTTTGAAAAGATTAAAAAATACTTAAAAAAATATACGGTACTAACAGCTCACCATGGGATAATAACTAAAAATAGTGTTTAATTTTTTTTCACCACAAGATATAGTACTCCGACAATATTGTAGTGTGATTTATCGCATTAGTTTAAAAGGTATGATATTGTGGTGTTTAGATATTAATTATTTAATTTGTACTTTTGATTTTTAACAATTATTGTGAATTTTTTTGTTAAAATTTTGTGAGTATCAAAAAATAGTTGACTTTTGTTTGGATTGAACAATAATTGTGCAATTACAAACCCTTGAAAATAAAGGAAAAGAGTGAAAAACCATTTTATTTATTAGGTTTTAAGAGGTGATAAACAAAAGAGAAGAGGTATTTACAGGTGATTGAAATTCGTAATTAAATTGACTTGCAACCTCTGTTTTCCTAATGTAAAATAAAAAATAGAATTAAAGGAGGTAAAAGTTATGAAAAAGAAGATTCTTGTTTTTGTTTTGGTGCTATTTGTTGGGTCAATTGTTATGCTTTACAGTAATGAAAAACCAAGAGTGGGTGTTTTAAGATTTACAAACACGGTTGCTGGAACTGGGTTCTGGGTATGGAATCCTAAAGTTGCTTCTGATTTACAAGATATGCTTATATCAGAATTACAAAGCACAGGAGCTTTTCAAGTACTTGAAAGAAAGGAAATAAATGCGGTTCTCTCAGAGCAGGATCTCAGTGCTTCTGGAAGAGTTAGTAAGGAAACTCTTGTTAAAATGAAAAAAATAAAAGGAGCTCAATATCTTATTGCAGGTACTGTTTCAGCTTTTGAGATGAGCAGCTCCACAGGAGGAGGAATTAGCTTCAAAGGGGTTAGTTTAAGAGGCAAAAAGACAAAGGTTTATATAGCAATTGATGTTAAGGTAATAGATGCAGAGACAGGAGAAATTGTTGATACGAGAACAATTGAAGCAAAGGCAAAAGGAACATCAATTGGTGCCGGTTTAACAATAAGTGATCTTTCTCTGACAGGCGGGGAGGCAAAGAAAACACCTGTGGGAAAAGCAATAAGAGCTTGTATAATCTATATCTCAGAATATCTCAAATGCTCTCTTGCAAAAGTTCATTATCCCAAGTGTATGAAAAAATGGAATAAAATGGAGAAAAAAAGAAGGAAGAAAACAAAGGAGTCAATAGAGCTTGATTTGTAATATTTATGTTTAATAATAGAAAACTTACATCCCCTTTGGAAATTAAGGGAATAGGTGTTCACAGCGGGAAAGAGATAAAAGTTTGGGTAGAGGAGGGAGAGGGGAAAGATATAGTTTTTTATAATAAAAAGAGAAATTGCAAATTATCCCTGCAAATTGAATATGTGAAGAATTTTAGCTCTACATTTCTTATTAAAGAAAATTGTGAAATTAAAACAATCGAGCATTTTATGGCTGTCGTCTACATTTTAGGACTTGATTCTATTAGGTTTTCAATCAGTGGAGATGAATTCCCAATTTTGGATGGAAGCGCAAAGGAAATAGTGGATTTAATGTTAACTCATTCAGAGATTACCGGTGAAAAGAAAGATTTTTTCTTGATTAATAAAAAAGGTGTTGTTGTGGAAAAGGATTCTTTTATTGAATATTGCCCCTCTGATGATTTTTCAGTTGATTATACTATTGTTTATAAACATCCGAGCATAGGAGAAATGAATTTTTCCATAATGATTTCAGAGGAGGCTTTTATCAAAGAAATTTCTCCTGCGAGAACATTTGGTTTTTTGAAAGATGCAGAGTATCTAAAAAGCAAAGGTTATGCACTCGGAGCAAGTTTTGAAAATACGGTTGTGTTTGATAATGAAAAGCTGTTAAATCCCCCTTTGAGATTTGAAAATGAAATGGTAAGGCATAAAATTTTGGATTTTATAGGTGATCTTTCATTTTTAAGAAAACCAGTTAAAGGATGTTTTAAGGTTTACAAAGGAGGACATTCTCTACACATAAAGCTTGTGAAAGAACTTTTAAATATTAACTAAAACTTTAATCTTTTTGTTTAAAACCCCGATTCTGATTTTTTGGAAGTGAGGAGAATTATTGTTAAAAAGAATTTCTCCGTCACATTGAATAGAAAAAGGCTCTTTCCCCTCTATTTCGAAAGATTTGTTTTTATCTATTATTACATTGTTATCATTGAGATGCTTTTCCCTTATTACTTTTGAATATAATTTTAAAAGTTTAAAAAAACCAATATCATTAATTATCATCAAATCAAGGACTCCATCGTCAGTTTTAGCGGAGGGAAGCACCTTTTTTCCCGTAGCCCAATATTTTATGTTTGAAAAAAGCGATATAAGAAAATTCCCAGTAAGATTTAATCCATTATTGTTTTTAATATTTAATCTCTTTGCTCCTTTAGCTCTTTTATAAGTTTTCACAATGGAAGAAAAACCCATTAAATATTGACTTTTAAGAGGAAATTTTGACTTTTTCATTTTTTCCACTTCCATGTTTACCTCGACTCCGATTCCAATATTTACCTGCCCTAAAAAGTGATTAATTATTTTATTATCTTGTATTATATATCCTACATCCATTTCTTTATAATTAATCCTTTTTAAGGATTTTGCCGCATCCTTTAAATTTAAAGTATTAAATTCTCTAGGGATATCATTTGAAGATCCGGTAGGGATAAAGGAGAAAATAGGAAGAACTTCTTTTTTATTTTTTAAAATATGATCAATAGCAATGGTATAGCTCGAGTCCCCACCTGCGATACTAAGGATTTCAAAATTATTTGCTAATTTTAGAGACAAATTTTTAAAATCCTCAACATTTTTACTCAAAAATAACTCAAATTTTATATTTTCTTTTTCAAAAAGATTTTTTAAGTTTTTTAATTTTTTTAAAGATTTTCCTCTGTTGGAAGAGGGGTTGAATAGAATGGCTATTT